>Ga0265297_10001838_pt1 | contig 46652 bp, 65 predicted proteins | sample Munlanlwell13791_FD_192502 | JGI IMG/M metagenome (GOLD analysis project Ga0265297, IMG submission 192502) | Leachate microbial communities from a municipal landfill in Southern Ontario, Canada - Leachate well 137-91 | ecosystem: Engineered > Solid waste > Landfill > Unclassified | place...
TTCTGCGTTTATACGAGAAAGTTCATTAGCATGCCTTTCGGATTCTGATGCTTCAGATATATTATATGTTTGTAGCTGTTTAATTTTTTCCGCGTAACGCTGATTCTCTAATTGTTTTTCTGTTTTCCTTTCATCTGATGCGCTTTTAGCTATTCCGCTAATGCCCTGCCGCCGAGATTGTACGCTTTGCAAACCTGCGGATTGTGACGCCGAAAAAGCCGGGAATCCGCCAGTCGTTGGGCTGTAGGTAGGATTATATCCTTCTGGAGTTTTATACGCTAAATCAGCAAGTGCAGAGTAAGTTTCCTCCATCTGCATGCGCTGGTATTCTTTTATGTGTTGTCCGCCAGCAGCTTTATCTATGGCAATAACTTTTTCCCAATATTGCCGCCGTTCAACAATTTTTCGCTCATCAGAATTAAGCTGCGCAAGCTCTTGCTCATTTAGTATTTGCTGATACTGCTCGTTAGCCCGCTTGGAATTTGTCTCTTGGTCTTTTAAACCTTGTGCGTCAATAGAGGTTTCAAGAGGAGCGGCCCCTTGTCCAACTTCTTGCGTATTGCCTTGGGCTTTCTGAAAAGCAAAGTCTTCGCGGGCCTGTCTTGCCTGGGCTGCTTGCAGCGATATATTAGCTTGAGCAGCATATCGCATTGCGGCAATATTATCGTTCAAATATTTTAAGCGTTTTTCTTCTTCGGCGGTTCTTGATTTATCTAGATCTAAGCCTTTCTTTTCTTGTTCTAGTTGCACTAAAGCGGCGTCGCGAATTTTTTGCTCCGAACTTAACCTTTCGTTAATTACATCGATGCGAGCATTTGCTCTTCCTTCATTAAAAATTGCGGTCTTGTTTTCAATAATTGCGCGTTCTTTATCTTGAGGATTATTTGCAGACGAAATAGCATCTAAAGACGCCATTCTTGATTTTGCATATTCAGAAAGCTTGCTATTTAAACTGTCTTGTTCTTTTTTTAAGTCTTGTATTTTTGCAGAAGCTGTTTTGAATTGGTTTTCAAATGTCTGATCGTTAGTAGATGCGTCCCCGCCAAAAGCTATGGAAGAAAGTGTATTTATTTTTTCTAAAACAAAAGCAAATCCTCGTGCCGCTAATTCGACTTCTTGAAAAATTGTTCTAGCTGTATTTCCCCATTGCTCTAGCTTTGCGGGGTTTTCTTCCACCCATCTAGAAAGCTGCTGCAAATCTTTTATGATTATCTCAACGCCTTCTTTTGCTACTCCCTCAAAGGCATTAGCAAATCCAATCGCTACATCTTCGAGATTGGACCGCATTATTTTCAAACGGCCATTGAATGTATCAAGCTGTATGGCGGCCATGTTGTCTGCAAAGCCCTTAGCCCCATCCGTCGTCCATTGTAGCTGCTTTTCGTAGTCTCCAAGGACTGATGCGCCTTGCGAAAGAATCACTGCCGCGGTAGACGCCTCAATGCGGAAAAGCTTCATTGCTGATGTCGTATCCAGACCCAGCTTTCCAAGAGCAGCCATCTTTTCAGTGAGGGTAACCGCGCTTGGAGCTACGCTTGCAATTTGTTTAGATGCAATGCTCGATGAGTCACCGAGTACGGTAATAATGCGCCGCAGCGATGTTCCAATGGTGCTTGCCGGCATACCTTTATTTGATAGCAAGGCTACAGCCGCAGAGACTTCTTCGAGCCCAAACCCGGCGGCCTTGGCGTTTACTCCCGCATATGCCATGGCTTCCGAAAAGTCTTTTACTTCCAAGGCCGAAATGGCGGTGGCCTTGGTCATGACATCGACAACTTTTTGCGTATCCCCAGCCGTCAAATTGAACTGTTGTACGGTAACGGCGGCAGCAGTTGCCGAACTAGCCATGTCAAGATTTGCAGCCGCAGCAAGCGATATAACAGCAGCTTGAGAAGACAGGATTTGCGAGGTATTGAATCCAAGCTTACCAAGCTCTGTTTGGGCATCTGCACTTTGCTGCGCGGTAAATACCGTGGTCGCTCCAAGATCACGCGCGGACATAGCTAGTGCATTAAACTCGGTAGTGGTCGGCTGCAATACCGCGCGGGTGTTAGCAAGCGATTGCTCAAAGCCTCCGCCTACCGTTGCTATGAGCGTCATAGCTGCGGTGGCACTGCTGATGGCTGTACGCACAGACAAATAACCTGCGGCATATGCCGCAAGTTTAGATGTCATTCCCGAAATCATTGAGCTTGCGCGCGAATGTGCCGCTTCGTTTATTTTTGTGGATTGCGTGAGCATGTCCGTGGCCCGAGCGGCTTCATTCATTTTTTGCGTGTTTAGATCAAGCTGTTTTGACATTTGGTCATTGAGCTTGAGCAGTATTTCGATGGTCTTGTTATCCATGCTATTTCCCACGCATCAAGGTTTCCATGCGGTCATTTGCCTTTTTTATTTTGCTCTGATATGCGGATGCATACCGTGACATAAACTCACAGGCATTGACAAAGGCGGAACTTTGTTCACACAAAGCACCGTCTACTGGAAAAATAGATTTTTCTTCAAGCCATCTGAACGCGCGAATGAAATCAGGTTCAGCTTTAAAAGCTTCATTCAATGCCCTTGTAGGGCATGACTCGCTTTTTATTGATCCGGATCGTCCGCAAGCACTACACCCCGATCCAAGGCAGACGGGGCAAGGGATAATCCATTTTCCGTGCTTTGCATCTGCGTGGCATCCCCAGGGGTCGTGGCTTCCTGGTTCTGAGCATTTGTGCTTAAGTTTTCCGACCTCTCCACTCCACCAGAGGGAGAGGACGGCAAGTTTTTTAGCTGCTGAATCCCCGCAAGCTGAAAGCTGGAAACAATATGTTCTGCAACTTCGTTTCTATATGCGTATGGGATGCGCTGCAAAATCTCATCGGGAAATTCATTGATCCCAAGAGCACCCGGAATATTTTTACGCACAAACTTTACTTCTTTTCCGTCAGAACCAACCAGATTAAGAACCGTTCTGAGACCAAGCGCAAGAGCAACAGAATCCCGCTGTGCCATGCTAAAGCGGTATTCTCCGCTCATAAGGTCTTTCGCAAAAGACAAATCTCGCACAAGGCCTTCTTCGCGCAGCGTAAGGGGCTTAAGAATAAATATCGTCTGTTGCTCTTCAGGGAGCCCGCGCTCGGCGAGGACAACAAAACGCTCTTCTTTTCTTGGATCAACTGCAATCATTTTTTTACCTTCTTTTGTGTGTTGTTATCCTTCAAATAAAAGCACATGGGGTGCATAAACACCCCATGGCCAGGCCGGGAGAGAAGGAGAAGGAACCCGGCCTTAATGACATCAGATGTCAAATACAAAAGCCGTAGTCCCTTCAACGGGATCCACGGGAGACGACTGGTGACCAGCCGTTTCAACAACAGCTTCAACCAGAACGGCATCAGCGGTTTCTTGAGCGTATTTGACATACAGGTAATGCGGGTCGTTTTCGTATCCTTCAACGGAAGGAATTTTGCCCGCCTGGATACGACCCTGCAACACGCTGTTTTCTTTCGCTTTGGTGATCGCCATGATTGCATTGTCTACAGCGACAAGCGCGGAAGAAGAACTGACATTGGTGCTGTTGGGGCTTGCATACAAACCAATTGCAATGCCTGTTTGGCTTACAGATACAGCACCGACATGCACACTCAGGCGCACTTCGGTAGCATCAGAAACGGGAATTCCGTTCGCGGATGCCGCAGCGGCACCGTTGTACAGAACAGAAGTAGAGGCAATGGACTTGGGGTGCATTGCCGCAAAGGTGGAGTGATCGATTCTCATATTAGTTCCTTTGTTGTTTGTTTTCAATGCACCGTAGATACAATCCAAAACTCATCGTTGCCATTGGTGCGACAGAGACGCAACGCTGGGTTGTATGTAACAAATCCATCTGCATCTGCTTTTGAATTTGTAACGATCTGGGCTTTGCGGGAAAACACCCAAATTTCATTGTCCGGGGCCGTAAGACGAAAACCGACATTGATAGATGCGCAAGAACGCATTTTTCCGTAGATATCAAAATCAGCCGCAAGCATAGCCTCGGGAACAAGCGTAAGCACCGGAGTGCGCGCGGTAAGCTTGGCTGCAATGAGTCCACCTGCTGCATTGCCGTCTTTGCGAACAGTGGCAGTTCCCGCCATGTCAAAGCTCAAAGAGCGAAGCACAGGAAGAAACTCATCAGCCTCACCCCGGTTTAGCACACAACGCGCCGAATCAAGAATGGGAAAAACAGTGTCGAAATATTCGACGCCCTCAGTCATAGCGGCATCGCCAAAATTGTCAAGATCAGCAACGCCATTGAAAGTAAATTCAAGAGTCGCCTTTTCCGACGAATTGGCCGAAAAAGTAAATGTCCCCATGAGCCCAACAGCCACGCCTTTTGCTCCATCCTCTTCGCATTGCACCGCAATTGTTTTTTGGTCTGCGCTGCGGCTTACTGGATGATAGGCAAAACCATCAGCTACAGGAGCAGAAGATCCAGTTGCAGTAGCCGCGCTATCAGATCCAGTAATCAAACCAGAAGCAGCCCAGATTCCAGATTGCTCGACGATAAACAAATGGGTGTCACCGTCTTGCGTTCCCTTCGTACAAATTCCGGTAGCAAGCGAAACTGCTTGCGTAACGATTTCACCAGGAATAAACGGGCCTCCCGTCACTTCGCCAATTGGAATGCGCTTGCATACTTCCGATTTTGTAGCGCACCCTTGCATATAAACATCCCATTCCGGTTTTGTCCCTGCAACGCCAGACCCGACAAGCGGAATTGAGATTTTAAACGCGGCTTTCTTTTCCCCCATCGTTACAGGAGAAGGAGACAAGTCGGCCTTTATCGTATCGTCTTCGGTAGGCGTCATGTCAACATCTAAACTAACCGAAGAAAAGCGAGTTCCAAAATCTGCGGCAGTAAAAGATCCGCCTTGTCCGCAAACGGCTTCAACGATAGCTGCGCTCTGCTTGATGCGAGTGAGCATAGGATTACATCTGTCGGCCATGGTTCACCTCTTTCGTGAGTTTGTGTGCGAAGTCCTAAACTTCGCTTTTGCCTGTATTTGAAATATAGCTTTTCCTGATTCTCTTGATGCATCTATTAAAAAAGAAGAATCAAAATAAAAATCAGTAGTCAAGCATTCGGTATTATCATACAAACTGCGGTCACGGTTTAGACAATCTGTTATGTCTCCAAGCCATTCGTGCGCAATTCCAGATTCAAAATCATCGCCGCTTACAGCAAGACGAAGAATAATGTCTAATTCATTTTCATCTTTATCTAATACCTTTCTATCCACTTCATTTCCCGCAGCGTAAACCGAAAGCCTAGGAACCACCTCATCATCTAAAACAGGATGAGCAACGATATCTACTAGCGTATTGCTTGCTTTTCCACCTTTTACAATCCAGTAATCTCCAACAACACCACCCGTAATTGTTGCAACAATTCCGCTATCTGCAATATCAAAAGGCGTAAAGTTTACAAAAGAAACATCGGCATCATATTCGACGGGATGCTCTCGCATATCAGCCCACAATGTTCGCTCTGTAACATGTAAAGTGTCGTTATCGATAACAGATATCGAAAATTTTCTTGGATAACTTTGTGCGTATTCACCACTAAGTGATAACTTTTCTAAGAGGGTTTCTTTATTTTCTGTAGCGGTAAGAACAAACTTTTCTGAATTGCACACAAGATGATCTGAAAGCCTTTCAGCAATCAATAATTCAATCCGATGTTGTATAGTAAGGCTCATGACACTTCCTGTAGCTTTCTGAAAAGAGCGTTTGTTTTACCTAATACATATGGCATTAATCCTCTTGTATTGGCTTTGATTGTAACTTTCTTTTTTAATACAAACATCAGCCGATCGTCTTTGGTTAGCCCAGAAAAAGAAATTCCCTTTTTTGCCATTACAAGCCAAGTATCAGACCCCTTCTTAATCCATTGTAACGGACTTCCTGTTCTTTTCAACCTTTTACTATAAGGCTTTGCAGCTTTTTGCCGTGATCCTAATTCGCGCTCTGCCTGGGCAATTGATCCTCTTCCATTCGCGTCTCCGGGAAATCTTTGAGCCCCAGCCGATGTTAGAGCCGCGCCAACCGGAATAACCAAGAATTTTGATTTGGTTGGAGCAATTACTTTTTGCCGAGACTGGTTTGCATACGGTACACCAGCCGAAAAAATAGCAGCAGATATATTTGGAGGTTTTTTATCAATAACTACTTGCCAGCTATTTGCGGCGCGCCCGGTAATTCTTCGTAAACCTTTTCCAGAATTCGAGTAATAGTTTTGAATTATGCCCTTATGGATGTCATACGCACCAACAATAAAAACTTTCACACACTCATCATGACGGCGCTTTAGCAGCGCTTCAATTTCTTTTGCTCGTGTGCGAAAATTATTGTTTGCCATATCACACCGCAGATACAGTACGATAACGCGAAAGCTCGTTTACCAAAGCCGGAAGAAGCCCGTATTCGTTGAGTTGCGCGCTGGATATGTTGCCTCCAATCGATTTGTTTGCAATGGTTACAACGCGATTGATTTCAAAATACACCTGATCTAAAATCAAGGATTCAATGTCTGGGTATTTCTCAATAAAATCTTCGGTATCTTCCGCCATCCCACCAGTATACTCAACCGAAATAGCATCTGCATACCCGCAAGATTGCTGCAAGATCGGCTCGTAAAAAAGGATTACGCCAGAATGTAAATACGCGGTATAGCCATAATCTCCGCTTTCAATTTCGACCCCATACGCGGTCACTTTTGATACAGCCGAAATCGGAAACGAAGACAGTTGTATGCGCTTTGTTCCTGATCCCTTGTCTGGCGTAAAACGCTCAATAAAATCTCCAACTTCAATGCTGCGTCCGAGGTACTTTTGCACCTTTGCCGAAATAGACTTTATACGCATTTCTACAGGCAACTTTTTTTCAGGCTTCCCAGGTGCACTTGTTGTGCCAGATGCACTAGCGGTATCTGGAAACATGGCGTAATAGCGGTCTACGGTTGTGAGCTCTATCATAACGGGCCTTTGCTTCCATTGCCTACTGGCGGTTGAGTTCCGCGCCGTTTCATGATTTCATCAGCGGTCATTTCAGCTTTTCCTTTGCTGATCTAATAGCCTGCTCCGCCGTGTTTTTGTGACCAAAAAGCGAAAAGTTTCCTTTATCGCTTCCGTGCATATTTTGCCCAGGAGGATTAAATTCTTTTGCGGGCTTAGAACCGCCGCTTGTTTCTGGCTTTTGCTCAGACTCGCTATTTACAAGCTGCAATTTGTGTGCTTGGCGGTCGTTGGAAATATCATCCAAAATTACAAACTCGCCTTCGTGGTAAATCTTTTTTGGAACATTTGTCCCCGGAATTTGCACAATATAATTTTCGTACTTGCGCACAACATACTTAGGCATATTTCTCCTTGTGTTTAAAAGGAGCGCACCTTTGCGATGCGCTCCTTATGATATTAGCTGGCGCTGAGGATGGTCTTGACGAAAGGCGCGTGGACAAACACATCGGGACGACGCGCGATGGAGTTGTGAGGCAGCACGGCACGAACTTCGTAGCAGTCGTTGCGCCAAGCGTTTCCACCAACCATTGTATTCTCGATGCGCAATCCACCCCACCAATCGGCAGAAATGAATTCATTCCACGCACCATAGAACAGATCGCCAAGATAGGTTCCAGAGCCTTTCGTTTTGTCAGAGCGCACAAGACCAGAAGTTTTGTATGCATCATCCGTTGCGCGCAATGCCAATTCGGAGTCTTTCAGCAAGACCGAAGTCTCAGGAGCAGATGAAGAAACATTGGATGCAATCTTGCTCATGATCTTGCGAGAGAACAGGAACTGGAACGACGGATTGGAAGCGTACTTTTCGTCAATCGTCGAGCGAATCTTGCGCAAGAAATCCTTTGTAGGATCATCTCCATTGTCTCCGGGCTGATAGGTATGGATATCGGGGTTGTTCGCCAATCCAAGCGGAGTTTCGTTCAAAAGATTTCCATACAACATTCCCCAAGCTCTTTTTTCCGAAATTGCACCTGCTAGGTCGCGTTCGACCATGGGGACAAAGGAAGGATCGGCAGCATCAAGCATGACACGGCTTACGGGCACAATGGCAGCAACGCGCTTGGGATCAAGAGAAATAACGCCAAACTTGATGTTGCTCACATCAATAGCGGAGGCTTCTCCCACATAGAAAGCACTGGAACCTCCCTTGACAACAGGCACCTCAAACTTGAGGCGCTGCGGCGTAATCATCATGCATCCAAGCTCGCGGAACACATCGCGCTCACGCACAAGCTCAACAATGTTCGTAGACAATTCCACGGGGATCGCATTTGCGCCCTGGCTTTCTCCGTTGGACTCGACAAGCTTTTGCACCTGCTTGTAAATGTCGAACTCCTTGTCCGCATTTACCCACTGGTTCGTGATGAGACCCTTGAAATACTTGGCCTTGCTCATGTTGAGTTCGGACTTTCCTGCGCCCATTTCCACGAGGCTCACGGACGAAGACTTTGCAATCCTCATGATCTGGCCTTGCAGCACGGCAGCTTCGGCCTTGCCTGCTTCGACTTCTTTGAGCAACTTCGTGACTTGCTCTTCCTGCGCCTTGGCCTTCGCCTCAAGAGCCTTGGTGGTTTCGTTCGGCTGCGCGGCGTATTCGGCGCAAGCCTTTTTAGCGGCGTCGGAAGCTGCCGTCTGGATTTGCTTCAACTCTTCTTCGGTCATATTGGTTCCTTTGTGTGATGTTTAAATTCTGATCGGATTGGCAGCAAAAAAATCACCTACTTGCTTTGCGATATTTACACTTTCGCTTGGCTTCATGATCTTGTTGTATGCCTCAATTTCTGCCCGGATTTTTGCCACAGACCGCTTGGCTAGTGCGTTGGGGTTTGCGCCAACGGTAACGGCGGATAGTTCGTATGGCATCCATTTCAAAAACTCAATCCCATGAGGCCCGAGCCCGATTTTCTTAGCCTCTTCTGGCGACGAAGGAATTTTCCATTCGAGAGGCTGGAAACCGACAGACACGGCATTGAGCGTTCGGGCCTTGTATTTCTTGTATACACGGTCTGCATCGGGGTCTTCTTCTTCGGTCGGGAAATAAACTAAAGAAGACACCGCAACTCCATTGGGACTTCCTTCGTTTTTTCCTTTGGTGCTCTTTATCATGATACCGCAGGCACCAAAGATATTTCCAATGTCGTGACTGGAAATAAAATTTGATGCCCCAGGAGTGTTGTATCGCGAAAGATCGCAACCAGCAACACGCAAGATGTCGCCGTAAGAATCTCTTGTTTCGTCGGAAGAAACAAAAGTCATAAATCTTTCTTTTTTAAAATCGGTGTACGGAGGTGCCGCTTTACCTTCTTTCGTATCTTCGTTTCGCCCGTAGGCTTTACAGATGGATTTGTACTCTTCTCCGTCATCAATGCCAAAAGACTTGATAAGCCCATACTTGCGAATCACTCCATCTTCATCTACGCGATCACCAAAAGTTTTAAGCATTAATTCGTCCATAAAATCCTCGTGTTACACACAACTCTCTATGTAATATAACCGTTTGTTTGCGGCATGACAATGTTTGTCGATAAATTATTTTCAAAATTCCTGCAAATGTCAATTGCTTCTTGTGCGGTTTGTATGTTACGCCTGATTATTTTTTCTTTTGCGTTGCATACAAAAAACTCTGAATCACCGCAGCAACCGGATTCATAAGCAGTAAAAGAGCCAGAGTTAAAAATTTTCTTGCGCATTACTCCCCCTTAGCTATAACACATCTGCAACCCATGACTTCTGCTGCTTCGGCATCAAAATCATGAGGAAACTTTAATCCTGGAGCATATTCATAATCCATTTCTTTAGCTTTAAGCTTTGCATACTTTTTATGCGTTTCTCGAACATGATTATCGCCAGAGTCAAGCCATATTTTTTTCTCCAGTTCCACGCTCATTGCGTCCCATCGCGCTTTAGATGATGCGTTTCCAAGCTCTTGCCTTGCTATAAGATTAGACCGAGACAGCGAGTATCCAAAGTCGTCTTGCACCGCGTTTACTATCTGCGCACTAGTATCTCCATTCTTTAGTGCGTTGGTAACTAGATCACGCAACCTATTTCGCACTGTGTCATTTACGCGAGTTATCTTAGATGTAATTTGCGACGAAGCAAATGCAGCGGCGTTGTCTGTATCTTGAAAAAGCTTAAATCCTCCAAGCTCATCTTTTACAAGGCCAATGCTTAATTTGTATGTCTTCAGGTGCAATGATTTTGTATCGTCGATTAATATCCCATTCCATTTTTGGACATTGAATAACATTTGCTCTACATCACGCTCAATGTCATCTAAATTATTTTGATCTTCAGGGGCGCGCGTAAAGGCCTTACCGTGATCTACGGCGTAGGCTTTTATCCTGTCTACCTGGCTTTTTTCTAAGCGCCGAAAATATGATGTAATTACCTTATCCATTTGATCCACAACGGGATCTACGGTTTTAGCTTCTACTACATCACAATATGCCTTCTGGCTGTTTTCATCTCCGTTTATGGCCGCATTGAGCAAGTCCATATGCTCATATTTATTGACTTCTTTTGTCAGCAAATGCTTTAAAGAATTTTGTATAGACGCCTTCATTTTTTCAAAAGGACTGTTGTGTGTTTCTTCTTTTACAACCTTGCTTTCTTCGACCGTTACAGAAACTGGCTCCGCGTCAGGCTTTGGCCCATCACTGATAGACGGATCGTGCGGGGTGTTCGCCCAGGCTTCTTTTATCTCATCCATTCCCATGCCAAGCTTTGCATTTACTTCGTTTAGAGAGTATCCGCATTTTAACAAGTACACAGCAATGCGCGCCTTTTCTTTCTTGACCAGAAGTTCATCTTTTGCAATGATAGGAACCTTGTCAAAATTAAACTCCATCTCCAAGCCTAGGTCATTCAGCAAGCGCGCGTTAATGACATCTGCAAAAATTGAAACCTTTGGCTTTACTACTTGCATCCAAAATACACGATCAAGTACCTCCGCAGTCGCGTAGTTAATGTTGTCATTAACTCCCATAAAATGCTTTGGATACCTTGTAGCACCAAAGAACTCATCGCGCGTCATCTCATGGAGCTTTTGAAAGTCCATGTCTTTGTGTAGAGAATTTGGTGTAAAGTTGTACGGATACGGAAGGCCCATTATTTTTCCGGTATTGGAATAGCCTTCATACTTTTCTTTTACTTCATTTACAAATTTTTTAAATTGCTCATCATCAACGCGGCTGCTTGTCGTAATGGTTCCAGCGGGCCTTCCGCCATTACGGAAAAAGCTTTTGTTTACTCCACGAGCATAGTTATCAAGCTCAATCGTAGAACCCAACTTATCCTTTATGCGTAATCCATCGCGGTACGAGCGTGGATTTGTTTTCCAAAAACGGATAACCTGAAAAGGCAACATGGATATAGATCCGGTGCCAGTTTGGAGCATGTAGTAAGATACTATGTCTGGATTGTATGGAGAATATACAGGTGTAATTTGTGACGGTCCGTAAGCGATGATGTTTTTTGGCGCATCAAGTACCGTGCTTACAGGTCTTCCAAACTCATCGAGCAAAGCCCAGTAACAAATTCCTTCGATATCAAATAACATTGAAGTCATTTCAAGCAATTGCCTACGAGTAAGTAGCTGCCCTGGATTGTTGATGCTATCTATCCATTTTTTTTGCTCAGAATTTGGATTTTCAATGACAACTTTTGTCTTTGGATCTACAAAGCGAAGTTCCAGAGACGATACGGCCTGCGCGGTTCCTTCGACTCCACCAATTTCCCATACAGGATCATTATTGTATCCGTATTGATCCCAAGACGAAAAAAAGGTTTTATTGTCTTTGGCAAACCACTCAACACCAATCGATTTTGCCAGCCGTCCGATAAATGACATACAACATCCCTGAGAAGGTTTATCACAATATAGGTTTTGCTTCGCTCATCCAGCGGCTTTTTCTTGCTTGCCATGCAATAGCCCACATAATAACGATGTCTCCATGATGTACTTTTGATCTTGCCACTCCAGCACTTCCGCTTGCTGTTTCGCGGAATGATCGGCATTGATCCAAAAAGCGTTTGTCGTTTACAATCATATATTCTTTTTCTAGCGCTTCGTCAAGCTCTCCGAGCATCATCGGTTTTGTAAGGGGCGTTGTACGCCATCCTGGAGTCACATCTTCTTTTGCGTCGTCGCGCAATTCATTTTCGTGGTAATATATGTTTCCGTACATGCATTGATTCATGACTGTATTGATAGCAGAGTGCCCAGTGTTGTTGTTTTCAATTGTTATGAGCCCTCCATTATAAAGCTTGGCGTACTCAACACATTTATGCCCTAGGCTTACTGGGCGTAGGCAACAATCATTTCTCAAAACCTGCTCACCAGTAGCCCAGTCGAGCACGCCGATAGGTGTTGGATCGCTATCACTCATGCCCTCTGAAGTGTCCGCTGCGATAATATATTTATGCCCAGGCTCTGGGTTCTTCCATATTGTAAGTCCTTCCGTTTCGCGAATTGGTTCTTTACATCTAAGCGAAAGAGTAGATAAAGTGTCGGAATTGAAAAAGCTACTTCCCGTAGCCTGAAAGGCTTCGTCGGCAGTAGCAGGATACTCTTGCTTGAAAAGCTTTTTGTACTTTGCCCCGCCTTTACTTACCTCTCTCCGCCAAGCAAGCTGATTGATGTTGCAGTTAAACCGCTCTACTAGATAGGCCTCTTCTTCGTCAAGCGTTTCTTTGATTAGCACACGGTCGTCGTATGTAGTTTGTATGCTATTGCGCGGATCAAGATACCATCCGAGGAAAATAGGAGTCCAAATATTTTTTCCTCGCTCCGCTTCTTTCCAAGTCTCTGCAAACCAATTATCTAAACCCTTTGCGGTGGTTTCCATAATTAGCTCGCCGCGCCGCGCTGCCGTGCCTAATGCAATAACTAGGTTGTTTGTGTCGTCGTAGTTAAGATCCCAATGTGCGACCTCGGTTCCATGCACTTTTACAAGCGTAGACCCGCGAGAAACAGCCACCGCACCACATGATGTAATGGTAAAGCAAGTCCTCAACGCTTTGTATGCAAGTGCATCATTGCGATCTAAATCTAAGCGCATGTAGTTAGGATCTGTATCGTGCATTAAATGCACCATGCGAAATATTTTTTCTGCTTCCGGTTTTGACTGGGCTATTGTAAGTAGCTCACTACCGCGCTTTGTTCGCACAGTTGCGTAAGATGTAATTTGCTCATATGTAGTGATGCCCATTCGCCGAGCTTTTAGCGTGAGAATCCTTTTACCTGTAGCTTTAGGCACCGGCACCGCAGCTTTTAGTGAGCGGTACACGCACTGTATGGGGTTCATGCGAAAAGGAATTATAAGCGGCGGCGTGTCTTCTGTTTTTATTCTGGGATATTTTTCAGCGTAGTCGATATCGCTGATTGTCGTGTGCTCCGGTGGAGCTAGTATGCTACATGACCGTTCTAATATTTCCCGTGCGTTTGCATACGACATTACTGTATTTCCTTGCGCCTAGAAGCAACAAGCAGCATGTCGTTTATTTCCTGAGCCAAAAAATCAATGCGCGATTGATCGTCATCTGGAAACTTCATGCGAAAAACAGCGGGTAAACTTATAAACCTATCCCGCAAATCGCACATAATTTGTGTGTATTCATCTTCAATTTCATCGACCGACACGACAGATTTTTTTGTCTTTTCCGCTTCAACTTCTGCAATAGATGCATCCGCAGATGCTTTTCGCGCTAGTGCCTCTTCTCTTTCTGTGTGCGCCTTGTTGAATCGCTCCATGAGCGCTTGCGGATTATCAAAAACCGATCCAAACTCTGGTTTTGAGTCGGCATCAGCATCAGAGGCTTGTTTACTAGGCCGTCCCTTTTTTTTTGGTTGCACGACGACAACCTTTCCAAACGGAATTTCCTTCATACATAAAAAATAGATTGTGTTTTGTATGTAAATGCTTTTTCACACAAAATAACATTAATGACTTTTTAAGTCGTTAAAGCCCGACCAAAGAAAAAGTACCGGAGAGAAGATAGTTGCAAAAAAGTACGGCTACCGTTGCTGGCCGTTCTAAGCTTCTAAAAACGGAAAAACGAAGGTGTAAGCCTTCGCGCCGTGCCAGCAATTTGTGGCGATGAGCTATGTAGGAGAGTTCATTATAACAAATGCACGGGCAAAAGTCAAACAGAAAGTGCGCGTGCGTGCGGGAGGCTTTTGATGCTTTCCAGTAAGGATTTCTCCAGCGCAAATCAATCTATCAACATCTATAAACACTTTTCTAACACCACTCAATACATTATGTAAACTAAACTGATTTTTTACATAAATTTGTTGATAGATTTAGATTGTGTTTTTTGTGTTTTTAAATATTAGTGCACATTCAAGCAGAAAACAGCATAAAAAACATAAATAATCTGAACTTTCTAAAACACCTCATACACCTTAACAAACCTGCACATTTGAGCAGGTTGCCACTGCAAGTTGTTGTAAAATAACAACTTACCATACCTCATGCACCTCGTAGGCCTGTTTTCAGAAAAGGGTAAAACGATTTTATGTGAGATTCAGTATCAATCTGTTTATAGACGGCAATATATATAAAATCAAAAAAAACTCTTTAGAAATAGGTGTAAAAGGTGCATGAGGTATGGTAAGTGCAACAAAATCAACGACTTAGCGCGCAAACCTGCACATTTGAGCAGGTTGCCATAGGTGCATGAGGTGCTTCAAGCTGGGCTTGTACTTTAGTTTTTTGATATAAAAAAAGCCGCCTTGTTAAAGAGCGGCTAAAAATCTATTAACACTGGATTGGGTTAGATTTTTAAGAGGCTTTTGGCCCACTCCCAGGCCCCAAATCTTGTTTTTCCAATTGAGCACAAAGCCACTGATCGTAAAAACTAGGCATACCGTTCGCTTCGTCTTCAATAATTTCTGCCAGTTCATCTTTTTCCGGTTCGTTATTTGTTCCTTCCTTCGTTTGAATACAAAACTCCTTTTCCAAAAGAGCTTTCTTTTCCTCCTGGTATATAATTTCATATTGCCGCCAAAGCCGGATTTTTTCTTCGAGTCTGTGGAAAACTTCGCAACAATAATTATACTCAGGTGAGTTTTCGGTGGTCTCCGGGCCTCCAGGCCATACAAACAAAACGATTTCCACTCGATGTTCTGGGGTTTTTAATACCTCACTAATTGCAAGATCAATATTGTGTCCGCCGCGGTCAATGCAGGCGATTTTTATCTCGCTTTTTCTTGCTTCGGCCCAGGTCATGTGCTCCGTTTTTTGTTTGATGTCCGCCATAAGCGCGACCGTGCGCGCAATGGAAATTTGGAGATCGGTTAGTTTTTCGGTGCTCATGTTGTCTCCTTCGTTTGTGCGTAATGAGCCTCTAAAATAAATTCGACCTGCGCCGACGCGGATCGGCATTGCGATTTGGCTTCAGCCTCCAAGCGCGTTCGCAAGCTGGGATATAGCCTGAGGGTGAACGATTCCTTGAGTTCCTTTTTTGGTTTTTTTTGCATACAAAACTCCTAGATTTGAGACAAAATTTTGCGGACGGTTTTTGGAGCGGACTTAGCGTTTGATTCGCTACGATAAAGTTTGTATTTTAAATCACTCATCGATTGTTTTAGAGCACTTAGTTCACAATTCAGCGCTGTTTTTTGGTCTCGCAACGAATTGATAACTCCGATTAGCGCGGTTTTTGCTTTTTGCAGCTCCGCAATATCGGATTGTTGCTGACGGATCGTGTCCATCATCTGTTCCGTGGTCATTTTTTGACTGTGCATACAATACTCCTTTTTATGTTGTTTGTTAAAACTTGATCTTCCGGCCTTCCGACAGGCGTTGGCGTTGGCCGCGTAGCGATAGCGTAGGCTCGACCCAATTCATCGATTGCATTCGAGCGCGGTGCTTTTTTCGGGAAATCCAAAACAAAAACCGCTCGATTGCGCACAACGCGTGGTAAACCATTGCGGTCATGTGATAGGCAATCAGGCCTAGAGCCGCAAGAGCCGCGCATAGGCAAATAGCATAGACTATGGCTTCCATTGCTCACCTCCTGGGAAACAGGCCCGCTCATCGACGAGATAGACGATCTTGGCCAGGCCTAGATGTCCATCAGGATAGATGACCCAGGCTGTTTGCTGATCCGGCGCGACATCCTCATCTAGGATGACCTCCGTCTCAGATGACCCGATGACCAAGCAGTAGTGCTCGCCTTCGTGCATCGCGGGTTCCGGCGGTCCGTTGCTATCGCCGACGGAACAGCCGAAGGCGAGCGCGGAAATAGAAGCAAGTAAAAATAATTTTCGCATATAAACTAATCCTCCAAATCAATGCTAAATGTTTTTGGTCCGGTCCCTACGATCCCAGATCCGATTTTGTTCTTCGTCGTCCATCCCGCGCATTTTGCACAAAATGTTTTCCATTTTCCATCAGAATTTTTTGCGACTATCATTTTTGCCTGCTCCCAATCCCGCGTAGTGGAAGTCCCGCATTTTGCGCAAGAGCAGGGAAATTTAGACCCCAAAAAAGCACATGAAAATTCTTGCATACAATACTCCTATTTTATTTTATTTGCCACGATGTACGGCGTTAACTCAGATCTCGATGATGCGGGTCAGCCGCAGATGTGGGTTTTTTGCAATGAGCGCGTCTGCCTCGGCGCGCGCGTCGGCTTCGCTCCCCTCGACGATTCGACAGAGGCTAGAGCCGTCGGTCGATGTCAGGGTCAGGTGCCAGGTCTGCTCAGTCATCTCAGACCTCCTCTATCGACAGAGTATAGGCCCCATCGCCCAGCTCATCCGAGATCTGCTCCATCATCTCATCGCTGAGATAGAGATCACCATAGATCTCCTGATCCGCGCCAAAATTGGAATGGACCAGGATTTTTTTTCCGTCGGTGGAGCGCGTCGCAAAAAGTCCCATGCCAGTATAGTCAGCCATCTTCTTTTCTCCTTCTTTTTCGTTTCTCGCCAGCTCTCTGCTGGCTATGAGGATAAAATAGCCTATATCCGCGTGCAAAGCGAGAAAATATCTTGCTTTTTCTATTCCAATCTGGAATAGTTGCAATTATAGTGCATTTTCGGTGTAAAAACAGCAATTTTAGCGGATCACCCAACCGATCTCAGAAAGGAATTTTGACCTTTTTGAGGCTGTTTTTTGGGGATCACTATATATATATAGTGCCCCAGACTCTAGGTCGCGCAAAAATCTTTTTGCCTCTTCCCGCTCCTCAGCTAAAATCTCGCGCCCGCGAGAACGGTAAGTTTGTATGCACCATAAAAATGAATAGTCATCTTCTAAAGCTCGACAAAGGAGTTCATAAAAAGTTCTGGCTTTTCTATTCTTTTCGTTCCTTTCTTTTGTGCGTAAAGCCTCTTCTTTCCTTGCTTTCTTTTTATCGGCTAATTGACCTAGCATGTCTGTTATTTCAACAAGCTCTCCATCCTCATGCCCAATCTGCCTTCCTTCTGAAATAAATTCATGTCCGCAATTTGGACAAAACTTTGAGGCCTTAAAAGCCATTTTGCATTCTGGGCATATGCGAAGCATAAAAGTACATCGCTCCGCGCTTGCCCGCTCAAGCCCGGCAAGGGAATATTCGCGCTCAACCTCAGGAGGAAAATGCTCAAGAAGGTTTCCCACTTGGTCAATAATGATCCCGTATTCCTTTCCCAAAAAAGTTCTCATGGCCCGCCCGCACCACTGCATAAACATGGTGTCAGATTTAGTAAGCCGAAGCAAAATGGCAACTTCAATGCGCGGAACATCGTATCCCTCGCTCACGATCTCACACGATGTTATGCCATCTAAATCACCAGACAGCATAGCAGAGTTTATGGCGTCTCGCTCTTCATCGCGCATTGATCCGTCTAAGCTTTTGAATTTGTATCCGGCATCGCAAAAAGCTTGTGCGGTCTCTTTAGCCATAGCCACAGAAGGAGTAAACACGATAGTTTTTTTATGGTCACAAATCTTTTTGTATTGTTCTATAGTGTCACCAATGATTGTCGGATGTTGCTTTTTTATTCTCTGTTCTTGATCTTCTAAATCATAGTCTCCGCCTGTTATTTTAACTCCCAGCATATCCAGTTTTTTACCAGGAAAAAACAAGCGACACGGAACAAGACGCCCAAGGCGTATAAGTTCTCGCATAGGCGGTCCAAATACTATTTTATTGTACAATCCTCCGTATTCGCGCCCCATGCCTTTTCCATCAAGCCTTGCGGGAGTAGCGGTAACCCCGAGGACAAAAGATTCTGAATATATTTCCTCTGCAAGCGAACGAAAAGTTTTTCCTACGGAATGATGAGCCTCATCATATACGACAAACGACATTTTTGGAAGGCTGTTTCTCCTATTTACAATAGTCTGTATTGTACCTACAAAAATCTTAGCGCTTGTTTTAATAAATGAGCGACCATACTTTTTAATTTGAGCGGAAATTATAGAAGTGCGTTTTTTAGGATCACACACAAGCTCATGTGATATTTCCATTTCGCAAAGCCTCATGCTTGCTTGCCATACGAGGTCTTTTCTATGTGTAGCGATAATGCAATAATTTCCTTTATTGTGACATGCTAAAGCAAAGTCACAAAATACAACGGTTTTCCCGCCTCCTGTAGACAACTGATAAAGCACTCTCCGGGCACCGCCGGAGAATGCTTCTCTTATTTTCTGAGTTCCTTCAATTTGATAGTCGTAAAGCTGAATCATCACATACAACGCATTTTGCGCCATCGTATTCGTGGCAAATATCTTCGCATGATCCCCCATTCAAAGATTCCACGCTTTCTTTTTGCCGAAATTCGTGTAACTCAGAATGTGGGCATCCAAAGCATAATTCTTGTGCGTGACTGCATCGTGCGGTCAAAATGGCAACCCCTTCTTTTGCGGCGCGTCATTAGCGGGAGCGTTGCTTGTTGTATGATGCGTTGTCTGTACTTCGCGAGAGGCTTGTTTTGACATAGGCTTTGGAAGTTCGGCCTTTGGAACGAGCTCTACCTGCGCGGCGGTAGTAATAGGCACTTCGGCTTTTGCTGGCTCCGTAGTCTTTATCGCTTTCTCGGATTGCGCAGCCTTGATTGCTTCTTCTACCGGGTCTTTCGCTGGCTCTTTCGGTTCCGCCGCACTGGGTTGTTCGGCCTGATCTTTTGTGTATCCGTCCTGAGACTCCGGGTGGAACTCTGCGTCGTCTGGATCCTCGCCCAAGTCTTCAGCAAAAGGAGAATGGCTAGACTCAATCATTTTACGAGCCTCTTCTTCGATTCTTGTCATTTGTGCGCCGTAACGAGCCGATGATGTAATGATGCGTTGCGCGTCTTCTCGAATCATTTCAAAATCTCCAGCATATTCAAGCGACACAACATAAACAATTTGAGATGTCCCATTTGGGTCCATTGCTGTTTTTGGATTTACCACCAAATCAAACGGTATTCCAGCAATAGGCCCGCAGGTAGCCGCTTTAAAAAATTTCAATTGATTTAAGAGATAATCGGTGCTGTTTTTTCCAGCAGTGATAAACCGATATACTCCTCCAAATTTTTTAATACCTCGAATTATAAATGAAAGCTTGCTGCATTTTCTGCATTTGTCTTTGCCCTGATATTCAAAATCTTTTTTTGGGCAGGGGCATTCAATGGATTGCACAGAAACGCGCTTCCCGTCGCGCAATTCATATCGGTTTGCTACAACGCCGTTTCCGCAACACTGTAGCGTTCTCCCCATATATGACATGTATGAGCTTTGTATGTTAAGATCAATGTCATCAAAAAGAAAAGCAATAGGAATTCTCCTGCATTTCCCATCAGCATCTTTAGGCATTAAATCCATAACGGATTTGTCAGGAATGAAATTATGGTCAGAATCTTTTTGCAAAGATGTGATAAGAAAAAAGTCAAATTTAATAGGCGACTGAACCATTTTTGACGGGTCTTGTTTTGAAGGTTTTTCAGGCCCCTTTTTCCCAATTTTTACTCTTCCCATTTCAGCGAGAAACATTTCGCTGCTTTGGATGTTCATTGTCAATTTTTGTTCGTTTTTCATATGATCTCCTTTTAGTTTTCGCTTTGTGGTTGCAAGTCTCTGCAAGGCATGATGTAAAGTAAAAGGCTATCGCAATCGACTTTTGCAGGCCCTAGTTTTCCATTCCACCATACGCGGAATTCCAGTTTTTTCTCGCCGCAAGTTGAAATGATTTTATTTGCCCGAGCGATCATTGCGTAAGTAAACAAAGGACGCTCTTCCGGCGGACAATCAAAGCGATCCAATAAAAGATTACTAAGATTTGGAATCACATCAGTAAACTTTTCTTTTGTTTCAAACAAAGACATGTGTAAATGTTGTCTAACTTTTTTAGAAAGAAAAAAAGCTCCTTCACAGATTTGTTCTGGAATAACAAAGCCAAATTCAATTTTTAAACCGTAAGCTAATTTCCACCAAAATTGAGCGTCAATATATTTTTTTACAAGCACCGTTCCGTCTGTAGAAAAAAGAAAATAGCTCTGCCCTTCACTTGCTACCCATGTTCGGCAAAGACTTTCTCGGTTCATACCGGAATATTTGTATTCCGCAAGGTGAAACGCTTTCAAAATCTTTACGGCGTTTAGTGCTTCTTGTTCATATACTGTGTTCATTGTTTATCTCCTTCTTTTGTGTGTTGTCTAGCTGTTAAACCATGCAAGCCCATCATTCGATGAGTGCGGGTTGTACGCATTTTTAACTATCAAAGGGGGCATCGACCATAATCTTCTGCCGCCCTTTGTCCTGATTTTTGGAATGTTAATATTTCGAGCCATTGCCATCCCCATTCCCGTTACCACTTTGTGATCCAGCTTCAAGCCCAAATCAATAATGACATCTGTCGCAGTTTTATTTACCCAAAGTTCTTTCGGAGCGTCCCAGTTATAACGATCCTCAAGCAAATCGTCGTTTTCGTTTACCTCGCGCCATTCAATGTTAGATGTATTCAATGTAACCGTCTCATCTTCATTTAGCCAATATCTAAATCCAGACAAATACAAGTTTTTGACCTGAGACCATAGTTGACCTAAATCAATGTTGTGTTCATAATTAATTTTCGTCGTGTCAATAACCCACCAGCGCCTATCGCCCGTTTCATCGCGCAAAAAATGATCTTGATTCACTGATGCAAAAAAAACAGTCTTGCGCAAATAGGTCGAAGGGACTCTATCGTAGGGCAATCTAAGTTCATCATAATACTTGGGGATGTATGCTTTAAGGCGCGCCAGGTCGCGGCGCATTGTTGATTCAAGCTCTCCCAATTCACAAATCCAATTTCGTATAGCTCCAATAACAGAGTCCTTCAAGGTTGGATCAAGACTAATGCCTTCGGCGATATATCCAAACGAAAGGTGCTTTGGAAGTAATCGCTTAACCCAAGATGTCTTTCCCTTGCCCTGCTTTCCGTGGAAAACCAAGACCCCGTGGGCCGAAAAAGGAGGAGGCTGATAAAGCGCGGCGACCGCTTGGACTAGCCACTTTGTAACCAACAAATCGCGCATCTGGGGGCTTGGAGTCTCAATAGTATCAAGCAACTGCCTAATTCTATCCCTTCCATCCCATACAAACGAATCTATCCAATTTGCTACGGGGTTTACTGCATTTATATCAGCTAATGATTTTGTATATAGGTCCACCTCAGAAGTCGAAAAATTATTTGTATGGCAAATATTTTTCAAAAAAGCAAGCTGCACATTAGCGGAATTGTCCACCGTTGTGCTCAGTTCAGGAATGGAGATTTCAATAGATTTTTTTAAGATGTCATACTTAAAACTCACTCCATAAAAATCCATGAGAGTTTTAAAATTCAATGTTGTGTTCAATTTAACAAGTTTCTTTTTTCCTTCTAAAACATCCGGCCATTGCTCTAACTCCATTCTCGCGTGTTTTGAAACATATTCTATCGGATCCCCATGATTAACCGATAAGCGAATCTCCTCTGCTCGCGAAACAAATTTTTCGTCTTTAGCTTTCCTTTTTTCCTTGTCTGGCTCTATTTCCAAGACCTCTACTTTTTGAGGAACGGAAAAATCATCGGTTACCCAATCAGGCAGAACCTCTTCCGCTATCGGGTAATCGGAAAGCTCAAAAGGGAATCCAGGGTCCTCCTTAGTCGTTGAGATGTACTCCAAAATCTGGTCATCAGTCCATCCGCTCTCTATCGCATTTCCACAATCCCATTTCGGTTCTGTTCCTTTTATAGGTCGTAACACACAAGTGTTCTCATGACCCAATATGTCGCAAATGCGTTGCGCCGCAGTCCATGCGCTCTTATCATTGTCAGGCCACACACAAACCATCTTGCCAACCAAAGGAGACCAATCATTGGCTTTTACTGCTCCATCGCCTCCTACTATAGACACTACTGGAAACTCAAGTTTTTCCTGCAATAGATCTCGCTTGCGCTCTCCGAGTACGACTAATGCATGAGTGCAGTCATTTAGCGAATCTATCCCATACAGAGGCTTCGGAGCGGGAATGCCACACATAACCCACCTGGTCTCTCCGGTTTCGCGGTTGGCGCAAAAGCAACACTGAATAGGAAACTTCTTTCGCTTATCATTCTCCACAAGTTCAAAGCGAACAACAACACCATGCATAACCTTTTTGGTGTCAATTATTTTCGCAACATGCGATGGAGTTATTTCAGACCAACGACCAATTTCCCCATTTGATGATACATATTTTGGATTCCATATTTTGTGCGCAATCCCTACTCTTATTGTATCGGCCTCGGAAGGAACTGGTATAATCGGAGTCCATGTATCAATTGGTCTTTCAGGCTCTTTGTAAACAGGAGATTTCCAGCGAGGCATGTCATGTTCTGGATCAATTCCGTTAAGCCAGTTTCCAACGGCATTAACCGTATCGGAAAAACCCCATCCAGTCATTCGCATTATAAGCAAAAATCCGTCACCGCCACCACCCCGGCCTTCCTTCCCTCCACATTGATTGCAGTACCATGTTCCGTCTCCGTTTCGATCATCAAAACGAAAACGGTCAGATTCCGCGCGGTGTTCTGGGCTGGTGCAGTTTGGGCATGGGCCGTGGCGATTAACCAGGTACGAATCTGGAACCTTGGCCATTGAGGTCAGTATCTCCCGCCATCTTCCACGCGCGGTGTTTTTAACCGCCAAAGCGTCAAATGACATTCGACATCCTTTTTTGTTTTAGATAACGAACCTGTAACACATCTTTCGGAGGGTTACGGTTTAATTCCTTTTCTAGTTTTATCAGTTTTGACAACGGAATGTTGTGTGTAGTTATTCCTCTTGATCTCCATTGAATAACAGTGGTGTATTTAACTCCTAGTTGGGAGCATATCCAATGCGCCCCGCGTTTGGTTCTCGGCCATGAAAAATCTTGAAACAAAGCGATAAACCGTTTGTAGGTTTCGCTCATGCTTTTCGGAGTAGCTTTTCCGTTTTTCATATGCTGCGCAACCAGCAAATGGTTACAATAACATCGCGCGCAACATGATATTGTCCTCCATTTTCTTTAAAAGTATTCATCCATCTTTTTTGAGCTTCTGATTGTATAGCGCTTCCCGTCTTTACTTCAATAGCTATCGCTGATCCACAAACAACTCCGAGTATATCAGGAGCCCCGGGCGTTCCAAATCGAATAAAGCGATCATCAACAGGCATAGCCGATGTAGGATTGTTCCACACAAAACATCCATCAATTCTATTCGCTGCATCAATAATCCTGTTCTTTAACTCTGTGTGTTCCTTCGATTGGTTACCACCCCGTTTTTTTACTGAACCAAGTTTCTCATCCATGTTATCTCCATGTCAATATTCTGTTTTGTGTGCAGTGGCGGCTTGTCCTTGCTTCGCGGACGGTAAAAATTATTCCCCGAGATTTCCAAGTGTCAGGAAACTTTTTATACAAGTCTTGTTTTGCCAAGTCTGGATGCCGTCCTTCTCCGGTTCCGTGCCTTGTTGTCGCAGGATCAAACGGATCATACATTTCCGCTGACACCTCATAGATAGGCACGGAGCACCATAGATGTAAAATAGATTATTGCAGCGATAATAACGCCCCATGACAGCTTGTCGTTTGTTTTCATTTTACATCCCTGATAAAGTGTATTATCCTCCACAATCCACGAGCGTATTGGAGGCTTTTTTCGGAAGCGGGTTTGTTTTCGCTTAATTGATTTTCTCGCATCCATATTTTTAACAACCTGTTTACGCGGGTAAAAACAAAAATGTCTGAATATTCTTTAGACCCTTCTGTTGTCTCATGCATACAAACTCCCTATGTAAAACCACACAATAAGACCGAGTGGTGCATTTAAAGAGTTCAGTGTGTAAATTCTAATCGACATAAAACATCTCCTATTGAATTAACTTCTTCCAGATTCCGCGATGAATATTTTCTGGCTTCTTTTTGCTATAAATAGTTTGGTCATAAAACATATTACCGACATAAATATCTTTTGCCTCTATTTTCCCGCATGCAGTAACATCAAGAAACGAATGTATGTCCTCCGATAAGACCAAGTTTCCATCACAAAAAAGAGTCCCATAAGTGCACACGCTGCTTGCGCAAAGGTCTCTTCCGCAGTAAAGGTCTCCTCGATTTTTGAGTCGAGGCCTTACACCTATGCGTCCTCCAATGATTATATCTCCGCGTACTTTTACATCTCCATAGACCCGAATCGAACCAGTACAATAAAGCTGGTCAAGCTCTATATTGCCGTTAATGATATTAAGCGATCCATCATCTCCAATTGCGCAAATAAATTTTTTAGCCCACCCTGAATGATTAGATTCCAACATTTCCAACATAATCTTTTGCGAAGAAGCCTTTGATGATCCAAATGTTTTTTGAAACCAACGCTCAGATTCTTTATTGATGTGCAATTGTGTGTATTTCTCAAGATCAAAAATAATTGACATAAAACATCTCCTACAGTTTTTTGTTTTTCCATTGTATCTTCTTGCGTTCATACGCCGGAATAGAGATTTCTTCAATCTCATCTTCTCGACAATACCCAGGCCATATTCCAGTATCGCGGCATCGCAAAATGTCGCTTAGGCCTTTCTTGCACAAGCTCCATCCTTCATTGACCAATTCATCAGAAAGTTTTATTTGAGTCGCTTTGTATGGAGCCTCAAGCTCTCCGACAAGAAAAACAAATTCTGGAACAGTACCATATAAAGCTTCAAAACCTCTTTGATAAAAGGCTTCTTGTATATGGTATCCAAAGTCCCAAGAATGCTTCTCAAACTTTTCTGGATTAGCGCTCTCTGATTTTTTAATCTCAATCACAAGTCCATTCGGGAAAAAACTGCTGGGTGCAAAGCAACGATCCAGTCGGCATTTTAAACGAACAACATTTCCCTCAATTTCTTCGTCCCAATAAATCGACTTTTCTGATTCACCTAATCCAGCAGCCATAAGCTTTCCGTATTTTAGACGAAAAATTGAATCGCGTGCTCCAATTACATTCAAAAGTCCTTTGTCCGTAATGTAAGCCTTCCCTTGCGCCATAGCTAGGGCTTTCTCGGCCTTCGCTTCTTTCGTCAATCCAGATACACCATCTCCTCTAACGACGACTTGTTCTTCAAAATTCTCCGGTTCAAGAATTTTCGCATGAAGTGCCGTACCAAGCATCATATCTTCCGTTGGTTTGTTTTTAACTCGATCCGAACGCTCGTGCTTATACCAATAATCAATTGGCATATTTGGATATGTGATATCCCTTACCATGCTAGAGCTTATTGCAGATTGGTCAGAATGATATTGTTCGTTTGTTTGCTCAATGGTTACGGCGCTCATAGTTTCCGTACCTCCATATTACGCACAAGCTCATCTTGTGGTACGCGAGTTAGCAAGCATTGCACATTCAGTTTCTTTGCCCGCGCGCATAAAGCCTTAAAGTTACCCGCATCAAGGCGCTCTGCTCCATCAATAAAAATGAATTTCACTTGTGCGTCAGAAATGTGCATAAGCGCAATTTCAAAAGCAAGACGAATCTTTTCAGCCTCATTCACATTGTCAAATTCAATTCCATCAATAAAGACATCAGCGTCGTTTACAGACAAACCAGAAATCGGAATGCTGGAAATAATGTCGCTCATATACGCATCAATCTTGCGCATTTTCTCGGTAAGCGCATCCGCCTTCTCGCCTAATTCTTTCGACTCCGAGACCTGTTTTGCGATAATATCGATCAATTGCTGTCGGTTTGCCGCAGCCTTAATCACCGCCTCGGCATTTTTCAAGGCGGACTTGATCGGAAAAGCCTTTTCCTCTTCTTTCTGTTTTGCGGATTCCCGAGCTAATTGAGCCCGGCGCGCAATACTATTGTCCGCGTTTTCCCATTCAGTCTTTTTTGCTTGCAGGTCGTTCGCCAATACGCGCTTCTTTTCCTGCAATGCGCGGATCTGATCGTCGATTTCTTCAGATGATTTCTTATTTGCGGCCTCTTCAATGTTGTGTGCTGCGCGCGCCTCATCAAGCAACTTCCGTTCATAGGCGTTTATCTCGCGAATCTTTTCTTGCGTTTCAGAATTTATTTCCTGTAGCTTTGCATTCATTTCCGAGACATCTCCAGTCCCTCCTTCTGGCTCTGGCGGAATAGTGGCAGAAAGATCAATGCTAGATTTATCCAACATTTCCTTTCGCACATTTATCGGCGTTCGTTCCGCAAAAAAGTTTTTCCGTAGACCAGACAATCCCTCATAAATAGGAATGTCATCAGCAAGAGTACATCCAACATCCCGCATAAGCCGTTCATTGTCAACCTTTATCTGAAGGGCTTTCAGCAAGATTTCGCGCCGTTCCTTTTTGTCCGCAAGCAAAAAGGAAACGGGGTTCGCGGCACGGAAATTTTTAATGTGCCCGCCAAATACTTTTTCCATTTCGGCAACCGGGCGATCCATCTTTTTCCCGTGCGCGTCAAAGGCTGAAAATGTCGTTCCTTTTTCTCCCTCGGTTTTTACGAAGCTCCGACCATCTGAAAGCTCGATGGCAAGCTCGGCTTCCGTAGCGCCTTTGCGCATGATCTTTACTGCCGAAGCTCCGCCCGAAAGAGAGATTCAAATCCACTGATGAGCGAGGTCTTTCCCTTTGCGTTCGGTGCTTCAATAAGCGTAACCTTTCCTGGCACGAGGGAAAACTCCTCAATAGCCATGATGTTGCGCGCATGAAATCCAGTGACGATTAGTGGCTCAATGTTTTCCATTGTGTTCTCCTTCTTTTGTGTGTGACTGATTAATTCTATTTATACTGGACAATTCAAACCCTGCGAACATCACTGATGTCTGAGTCATGATGAGGTCTCTCATTCTCGTTGCTAAAAATGGCCAATCGAAAATTGTTGACCATCTCCCAGGGCCTGCGAACATTTATCAAGCCCATGGAAAATTTTTCTCCACGGAAAATCTTTTTCCCTTGAAAAAGAGGCAATCGAAAACAATGATAATTATACGATTCGTCTTCATGAAAAGTAATATTATCATCCAGCAGGGTCCAAAAAGCGCGAGTGTAGTCTTCGATAGCGAAATCTTCGACAGACTGGAAAAGATCATCTCCGTGTCGAATTCCAACATGGTCGTATAACGCGCTTCTTGCTGCAATAAAATCTTTCATTACATCTAAATTCACTTCGTTCTGCGGAAAATTATCATGCACCCATTCAATCCAACGAATTCGTCCGTCTTTTCTGAGGCGCAACATCAAATCAGTATATTCGACATCTCTTGTTGGATATGTTTTAAGAAACCAGCGAAAAATGTCCATTCCAACAGCATCGCGGTGAATAAATATTTTTTCTCCTAAATCGCCTTCTGTAATTATCATTATCCATCCTTTCTGGATTGAATGGTTTCATTCACAATATCAGCAGCTTCTTGCAACATCAACATAGATATGTGCGATATTGTATGGTCATTTTCCATAATAATCCCTCTCGCTCGGATCGTCTACCTCGCCCGTGTCTCCGCAAGCATCGCAGCCATCCCCAAAGCACTCGCGACAAATAATTTTTCCGGGCGATGGAGCGTCCAAGCGCTCAGTCTCGCGCTCAAGATATGCGTCATAATCTCTAGCGTAGTCCATTGTAATGCCCCTATCAATAAGGCAAATCGTCGGCGTTTTGTGTGTTGCCCGCCTCTCCGCTCTGATCGTCATCCTCTGCATGATTCTGCTGAGTCTGAGCAGCGCGGGGCGTGAGGATCTGGAAACGATCCAGTTCGATTTCGGTTTGATAGCGCTTTTGACCGGAAGGATCATCCCAGGAGCGATAGATGATGCGACCCTCGATGTAGAGGGTGGTTCCTTTGTGAATTCCCAATTGCTCGATCAAATCGGCTCCCGTGCGCCAAGCTACGATATTGTGCCATTCGGTGCGGTCCCGGTATTCCCCCGTAGTCCGGTCCTTAAATCGCTCCGAGGTCGCGAAAGAAAAACGCGCCTGCTTCTGTCCGTTTTGCATCATGCGGATTTCGGGATCTTTGCCGAGGTTTCCAATCAGGAGAACCTTATTCAGATATGCCATTTTGTTTCCTTTTGAGTGAGTTCATGATCGTATCTATGTCGCAGTTTAGCGTGCGGGACATTGCGCACAAAGTACCAAAAGACGGCTTTGTCTTTCCGCAAGCAATTCTACTTATAGTAGATGCGCTTATCTTGCATTTGCTTGCAAAGCCTTGCATATCAAGGCCTGACAGGCTTATTAGCGATTCAAAATCCATGCAAAAAAGATAGTTTATTTTTGCGCAAGAGCAAAAAATATTTATATATTTTGTTCAGAAGGAGACAAAATGAAGGACAAAAAAACAGTTCGCGATGTATTGAATTACTGCAATGCGAATACATGCGGAATCGATACGGCCCGCTCGGCTCTAGGCGTAACGCGCGCATGGTGGATGACGATTCGCGATTTAGCGTCGGCAGAAGAGAAGGGGGAGATTCGGCTAGTTACATCGCGCTCACGGTCGGCCGCAACCTCAAAACAACGGAAGCCGGAAAAGAAAAGGCCTCCCCGCAATGAAGAAGAAAACTTTGTCTGCCCATGCGGATGCGGCACCAAAAACAAATATTGCCCGGAGGAATATGATCGCGAGTTGCGCGCGGAGGCTGGTCTCCCTCCGGCTATGTATGTGGATCGATTAATTTAGGGAAAAAATGTCATTTTTTGTCTACGACATTTTACGCATTAGGCTTATTTGCTACGCCCCAATAGATGATATGGCGCGCCAATACAAGCGCGCCTCTATGCCGGATTACTATTCCGGCCCACCCCATATCTGCAAAAAAGGTTTTTGCGGAGATAATCGACAATACATTGGCGTTGACCGCCGTTTGGCGCTAGATCGAATGTGCGTTCCGGGCTTTTTGCATTAGCCCGCCCAAAAGCAAAACCCATGTGGCGGAATGGTAGACGCCTAGGATTGCATCCTAGTACGCCGTTCAATTCGGCAAAAATCTGGTGGTTTATGTTGGTTCGACTCCAACCATGGGCAATAAAAATAAATTTTAAAAAGGAGTATTAGATGCCTAAATTAACGATCATTCGCGGGATGCAGGGAAGCGGAAAAACGCAATATGCAGGCACCCTCGCAAACACCGAGATTATTGAGGGCGAAGGGTTTTTGTTAGTCGCAAACATGATTGCGCCGTTAAGGGCAAAAAAAAATGTCGCTATAGTCGATATTTTTGATGATGTCGCATATCTCTGTCAAGTTATTGCCCGCGCGTGCACTTTAGTCCCTAAAACTGATGTCGATGTCGTCCATATAATCCGCGAAGGATGCCCTGACGACATGGAGAAATTTCCTGGCGAGACTGTAATTCTTTATGTGAAACAGGAGGCTGTATGAAATTTAAAGACTGCAAATACGCACAACAGTTTTTTGATAAAGCGCTGCAACTGGGATGCATAAAAGAAGAACAGCGAGAAGAGGTGATGGAGCAAGAAGGAGAATTTATTGAATCTTGCGGAATTCCTTCGATGATTGTTGTTTGGAGTGAAGCTGGATTAGTTGGAGAAATGTTAAGAAACATTAACGCTTATGACGATGAGTATTCGGCGAGATTAAACAACGGGAAGGATAAATTGTATGAAATTAATTGATTTTTTGATGTCATCAAGTTTTATTCGCGGATTTATGACTTGCTCATGCTTTTTTTCTTTGGTCCAGGATTTTTTGGGAAAGGATGATTACATAGCGTATATCCAATCGCATTGGATTGATAGTTCTATTTCTGTTCCTACTACAATAATTTGTTTGCTATTCATTTTTTTAAGCCGGAAGTAATTTGTATGTTTGACCCAGAATTTTTTCCAACGCCATTGAGTCTTGTTAAACGGATGATTGATCCGTATCGCGATTCCGCGCATCATGGATTATATGTTTTGCCTCCATCATGGACCATCCTTGAGCCCAGCGCGGGCAAAGGAGATATTGCGGACTACATATGCTCATATCATGATCGCGGCTATGGGGAAAAAAGAAACCACGCCAGGATTCGAGTCATTGAAAAAAACTTTGACTTGCAAAAAATATTAATGGCTAAAGGATACCCGATCTTAGGATATGATTTTCTTTCGTATCAAGCGGACCAACATTTTGATTTAATCGCCATGAATCCTCCATTTTCCAATGGAGATTTGCATCTGCTCCATGCCTGGGATGTCGTTGGAAGTGGTGGTAATATTGTGTGCATTCTCAATGCTGAGACCATCAATAACCCATGCACGAAGCGGCGTAAAGACCTTTTAGACTTAATCCATGAACACGGTAGCATTGAGTTTGTAAAGCGTCCTTTTGCTACGGCGGAAAGAAAAACAAATGTAGAAATTGCAATCGTCCGCCTGTCTAAGCCAAAGCAAGACAATGATCCATTAGATTTTCATTTTGATATTGTGGACGAAAAAGAAGATGTTTTAGATGCGTCGATTGAATCATCTGAAAGCGGAGCGCTTACGCAGATAGATCATTTAGGCGCGTCTATTCGTTTATACGAAAAGACCAGAAATGCATTTGTAAATTTCATGCGGTCAATGGAAGAGCTAAGTTTTTACGGTTCCGAATTGGCCGAGAAATATTGCCCGGAGGGATGCTCTGGATTAGGATTAGAGCACATACACCAAATGGCGTTGTCTTCTTTTTCTGGTGGAGGCAGTACGCAAATGCGGTGCAATGACTTTCGGGACCAGCTTAATATGAGCGCATGGAAAAAGATTTTATCGGGACTAAATCTAGACGGTATAATGACAAGTGGTGTCAAGAGGTCTCTAGAAGATAATATTGAAAAGGCCGGACACCTACCATTGACGAAGGCGAATATATCTGCGGTGGTGCAAGCGATTATTGGCAATGCTGGCGATACAATGAAAAAAGCTGTTGTGGATGTATTTGATCTATTTACTCGCTACCACGAATTTAACCGCGTAGCAAATGCGGAAGGTTGGAAAACAAACAAAAGTTGGTATTGCGGGAAAAAAGTCATTCTGCCAAATTGGGTAGAACCAGACTGGTCTAAAAACGGTATGCATATAAATTTTTCAAGGGCTAAAGATTATGAGGACATTGACAAAGCCTGCTGCTGGCTGACCGGGAAAAGATATTCTGACATATCGACTATCGAAGCGTCAATGCAAGCCGATATGCATGGACCCAAAGAAATGAAAGGCGAAAGCGAATTTTTCTTTTTTAGATATTTCATAAAGGGGACTGTGCATCTAACATTTAAAAGCCAAGATGTTTTAGATGCATTTAACAGGACAGCAAACGAAAATAAAAATTGGCTAGGAGAAACAAGATGAATCAGAAAGAAGCCATTGCTGCGGCGCGGGAAAAGAATAAACAAAGAGACAAACACGAACCTATTTTGGAATTTGTCGCAATGGACGAGGACGGTTTATGGTTTGGATATGACGAAGAGCCGGATCTTGATGAAGATTTTGACGAATGGAGTTTCCATGGTTGGAAAGTGCCTTTAGATTCTGTTTCTCTTGATTGGAAATTGACAAAAGTTAAAATTTAAAGGACTTGTTTCATGAAAGAAAATTTCTGGTTTATTTTAGTTGTAATCTTTTGTGCGCTCCAAGGGATTAACGGTGCCATAAACGATTATAGAGTTAAAAAAATTGATGCCGAGCTTATGAAGGCGATTGTGGACATACAATTGATTACGGTGCAACAATTACGACAAGTGTAGATTGATTGTTCTGATGATTACGAATAAGGCAACAGGGCGGCCAACGCCCTGGCAGCACGGCAATTCCGCCGTACCCCGTCGGCTGACGATGCCGAATGTCCTTGGGAATAGGACGAAAAGGAGATACAATGTTTGCTTACATGCTTAATAAAGAGTTGTTGTCTTGTTTTGGAACAGGAAGAAAGGAAAAGTACAAGAAAAATGTGCGCGACCTTTGCAATGAGGATATTCTTTCTGTGCTGCACGCAAAAGATATTCGACCTCTGCAAAAGGAGTTTCAAGTGGGAGACCTTATTACCCAGGAAATTCTTTTCCTCGATCCGTCTAATGGAAAACCCACTACAGCATACACATTTCCTTTGCCCGGTCAGCCCGCAAAGGTTGTCGCTCGCATCCCAAATCCATTATTTCATGATGACGAAGTGGGGGTGAGTTGCGGAGTAGAAGATATCTTGATCCAAGGGGTGTCAGTTGTAAGCGACACTGATCTCACTATGCGTGAGAGAGAGATTTCTGTTGCGTCTCGCTTTTTCCGCCCGTGGAAAGAGGGAGAAACGATTGATCCGATTGTAGCGGACTGGATTGACAAACAAGCCGCAGAGGAATAGCCGGAATCATTAGCACTCAGGGCGGTGCAAGAGCCGCCTTTTCCGATAACACACAAAAGGAAGTAAAATATGACCGTTTTTTCTGAAAATTTACGAAAGATTAGAATTCAAAAGGGTAAGAGGCAAGGTGGGCTGGCTAAAGATGCTGGTATTACCCAGGCGGCTCTTTCCCAATTTGAGAACGCGATAAGGGCACCAACACCTGCAATGCTCCAAAAATTGTCCGAAGCTTTAGAGGTAGAGCCTTCGGAACTGACGGAAGCTAATATTGACATCTCTGTGGACCGTGAAATTTTGCTGATAAACATGAATAGATTATCTCCAAATAATTTGAACATACTCGCAAAATTTTCTGAATTTCTTGTCACTAACTGTTGATTACACACAAAGGAGAATACTATGTCTGAAAAAGAAATGACCATCGAAGAACAAAACGCGCACGATCTGGAAGTTGTACGCGCATGGATTAAAGGAAGCCTTGAGCGAGACGAAAAGGAAGAGGCGGAGGCATTGAATGAAGCTTTGGACGAGGCTTTGGACGAGGCTTTGGACGAGGCTTTTTCTCCAAAGGAATGGTTGGAACAATGAAAAAGACATACTACGAGCAGAAATATCGTGAAGCTTTGGATCATGCAAACGCAGCTGTTGCTGGAATAGGAAGCTTGTGCGTACTAATACAAAGACACAAAGAGTTGAAAGATTTACTCATCGAAGCATTTCCATACATCGAAGTGGCCTTGGATGAATCCAAACCAAAAATTGAATCTCTTATTCGCAGAGTAAGAGAGGCGGTTGAGGAGGATAGTGCATGTACCTAAATCAAATGCAGGTTGTACGCATAATCGTAAGTGAAGGCAGTGTTTACGAAATGAAAAGCAAAAGCGGAGACTTTTTTGTGAAGCGCTGGAATCTTTGTTTAATAGGAAAACTCAATAAAAGAAAATACAAAACTAGATGGAGTCCAACAAATTTTGATCGATTTTTAAAAAATGTACGGGACAGGAAGCCCCGCGCGATATAGCCGGAAATACCGGAATATCAAACGAAAATTAAACATAACGATATGTTAGGCTTATGGAGGAACTTATGGGATTTGAGAGAGAACTACGATACTATGTGGCGAAACGAAAGGATGTTGACAGCTATCTTTCACCCACTGAACACCGGATTTTAAACCTTCTACTTAACAAGGTAGCTGTTGGTAGGTTCAATGATAAAAAACCAGTTCTACGTAGCGTGGTCGTTGAAAGTGACTGGCCTGAGTATGAACCTGTATGGAGTATGATCCAGAAACGAATTCAAAATAAACAAAGTCTAACAACCGTTGTACCTGACATCGCAAGGTGTCTCGTACATGGGTTGTAAACTGCGATGCAGGAAAACTAGGCGTTAGACTAGCACAAGGAACATGATGAAAATTCTTGAAATGACTCTTAAAAAGAAATGGTTCGACATGATTTCCTCTGGAGAAAAGAAAGAGGAATACCGTGAGATTAAGGATTATTGGAAGTCTAGAATTTGCGGAAAGGAACACACTCATATTCGATTTAGAAACGGCTACTCGAAAAATGCTCCAACAATTATTTGCAAATTACGGTCATGCGTAATTGACGAAGGTCGAAAAGAGTGGGGAGCTGAAACAGGTAAAAAATACTTTGTACTAAAACTTGACAGTGTAGTCTAACAGCCAATGAACCCGACACCACCGAAGGCTACATCTTGGCACGGTAGGTTCTAGGCGAAGGCGCGTTTCGGAAAAACCCTTGGGTCTGGGTAATTGAATTTAAGATCAGAGGAATCGTATGAGTATTTTTTCTGAAAACTTACGGACAGCCCGTGTCAAGAAAGGAAAAACGCAAGATGAATTGGCGCGAGACGCAAAAATTGCTCAAGCAGCGATATCGCAACTTGAGAATGCCACCAGGCCACCAACTCCAGCAATGCTCCAAAAGTTGAGCCAAGCTTTAGGGGTGGAGCCTTCAGAACTGCAAGGAGCGATACTGGAATGTCGGCAGAGCGCGACATAATTATCAGAGCCCTGAATAAGCTGACCCCAAACGAAATGGAAACGCTTGCTCGATTTTCAGAATTTCTTATCGCGCAAAGGAATGTTGTATGCTAGACCTAAAAAAATGCTTTGTGCGCAATCTCCGGATCGCCCATATTTCCGCGATCTGGAAGCCTCGGCCAGACCTAGATCCGGGCCGACACTATATATGTAGTGCGGTATGCATTGCGTAAAAAGCTAAACATCCTCAAGAAATAGCGAAATTAGCTCAATTTCTCACTATCATTTGGAATATACGGCACAACGATTTGCCTTGCTTTTTGCTTTTTTCTGAGCTATATTATCCTCATAGCCGACAGCAAGACCGCTCAAAGGCGAAAGGAAGATAAAAAGATGAACGACCAAGAAATCACAATCGACACCATCGACTCCCGCATCGAAGAATTATCAAACCAAGGCTTATCTGTAATCCGAAACGACAGGGGAAACGGATGTGCCGGTCCGATGATTTGCGACATGGATGATTTGCAAGATGTGGTTTTTGACTCCGTTTGCAAAATCGAAGATCTTGGCACAGAGGATCTCGATCTGGTTAAAGATGCTTGCGCTGACACAAACCACGACATCAAGGACTTTAGCCATGTCGCGGTCGAAACAGACGAAAACGGATGGACCGGATTTTATTTGATCTGGTAATCCAAACCGCTACCGGATTCTGGGTTTCGACTCCCCCAAGCGGGATAATTTTAACCAACATTTAGGAGCACAAAAATCATGTCGATAATTATTCTCGTCTTACTCTCCGTAGGAATAGTCGCTCTAGGACTAGGCCTGGCTGCGTTCGCAGAGTTCATTTTCCTTTTCTCGCTGCATACCATGGCTCGCAAAAAGCATCGACCGCGATTTCAGATTCCGGGAAGCGGAATGCGCCACAAATTTTCAGGGATCGAATATTTTCTGAGCGGCGGAAAATGGTTTCCGCTTGAAAAAAGAGAATGATATGAAAAAAGAAAAAAAGACACACAACATTTCCGTCCGCGTATCCGACGCGCAAAACGAAATGTTGAATGCGCAGGTAAAAATCTTGAAACGGAAATCCATCTCCGACCTGTTCCGGTTCCTTGCCGGAATCGATAGGATTTGAGGACTTGCGCATGATTTTTACCATATCAGATGTGTTCGGATTAGTGTTATTTTGCTGGATTCCTTCTTTGGAAACTGGTGATTGCGCACAAATTACTCAGTCCGAATGCACACAACGCATCACCATCATGGGGATTTCGCGCAGAGAAAAGGCCTCTGTTTGCGAAACAAACCGCGTAATTTTTACGCTTCTCGTGGAAATCCGTATAGCAAGAGATCGATGTTGGTGCCTGGGCTTTATTGCATGAGCCCGCCCCAAGCAGCAAAACCTCCATGCCATCGGTTACGCCCTAACGACTCTAACGCCGTCCCCCGCGTGGGCTCGCACTGAAATGTGCACCCATGTCGGTGTGTCGCGCTCATCCTCGACCTCTGTAATGTACGGGCATCGCATACAAATTTCCAGAAGCCGAATTAAGTCTTTTGCGTGCAAGTCTGCGCTTTTACCGAGACGATGACCAGACAGCACGGCTCCCTCGCTGCAAGATGACGGGCGAAATCCACAATATTTTAAGGTTCCCGGAGCCTTAAACGACCAGTTGTTAATAACGATCTGATCGTTGTATTCTGCTCGAACCCATGCGAGAGCAAGCAACAAGTCAGTGTCGATCTGTTTCCATAAAATTTCTTCTGAAAATTTGCCAACCAAATCTGGCGGCATCAATTCTCGAATGCTGAAAAATTCTTTGCAGCTTTTGATTGCTTGGGCGTGTTGTATGCTCATTCGATATCCTGGATATGCTGTTTGATTCCCGCGCCTTCTTCCAAACCCTTATTGTATGCGGATTGGATCTTTTGGTTTGCCATTGAGCGAAAAACCATAGCCAAAAAAGTAAGCGCCATCGCTGATATATGGGCGTACTGGGCCGGAATGTAGTGTGCAATTGCATCCATATTGGACGATGCGATCCCAACCGCTTCTGCGACTAACGCGGCACCTGCTGAAATGTATGTGCGATATCCAGATAGTTTCATTTTGGACTCCATGTGTAGATTATTTTACCTTTGTTGCAAAGCCATTGTTTGTCTGTCTCTTCCCACGAATCAGATTTCCAGAATTTAGATGTAGCAGAACATACTTTGTATGCGGCATTTGCTAATGACTCTGAGTATCCACAAATCAAAATCAATTCTTGCCGCAACATTTGGTTTGCACATTCGGCACTCCAGGTATCCGGGTACCCGCCTGCATCATGTGATAGCCAAACGCTTGCTTCTTCTTGTGTTCCCGAGTAAGGGATAATCCTATCAAGCTCAGGAGGGCCGGATCTCTGGTTATACAAGAAGCCAGGTAGTATTGTAAGCTTGTGTGCGCCATCATCACATACAAAAGTCTTATCCACCCGCGAGACTAGCTCTACCAAGCGTCCACGGACTGGAGCAATTTCTACTCGGTGAGACTGATTAACCCAAAGTAGTTTCATACTTGTTGCCACGCATAACCCCAAGCTGTGCTATGCAGATCAATATCCGTGCTCTGCACTCTCAGTACCTTCATTGCGTCCTCAGTCGGTAGTTCATGCTAGTTTATCTTGTAAAATAGATCCGGAAACAAAGTAAACGAGTACACCCCAACAGGCAATCCGGATATTAAAAGACACCACAAAGAATAATTCCCTGCTGTTGATAGAGTATTCGACACGGTATACTGCATCCTCATAATTTTATCACTACCGTCCCAGTATGCTTTCTGCGCACCGTGGATCACTCTACCGGAATTGTCTGCCGTATACTCGTCGAAACGGAATGCTAGCATCATAGGTACGGATGGGCCACGTATTCTTGACTTCGCAAACACGCAAGTACCAACAGGAAGCCCTAAGGCTGCGACGATGGATTGGTATGGGAATTCGACAGCAAAAGACGCATTATCTGCGATTGCTGTTACCGTGAATGAAAATTTCGATGCGGTTGTATTCTCTCCTGAAAAGGTGCTCGATCCTTTATTTTTCAGTGTATAGCCCAACGGAATATCGCTTGATGGGTTTTTAAATCGATACAGGGAATCATTAATTATCGGGTAGCTCAACTTTGAAGCAAACCTATATCGTATTTCTTCTATTTCCAGATCTGCAAGAGTCTTCTCGCCAAGCGCGGTTAAATGTATTCCGTCCGCGCTCATCCCTGTTAAAAATTGACCATTTGTAGATATAACACCATTAACATCAATAAAGGCCCAATTGTCGTGGTTTGCACTTTCGGCTTTAACTGCTGCATTTAATTGTGTAATCCATGACCTTCGCTCTTGTAGCAATCCGGCGCTAATTCCGGAATTATCATAACCAAGAAGCCCGCTATCTAAGACTGTAACACCTGACTCTACAAAAATTCTCGCAATCTCTAAATGAGCCTCAATCATGCTCGTAATCAGCAATTCATTCCCTGATTCATTTACGATTAATGATCTGTCATTGATTGATCCGGCGTGTAGTAAAACAAAATCTGGCTTTTGTTCTAACACATCAAGGATGCTTTTTCTAGTCGTGGAATATGCGCTAGATGATCTATTAAGCATCTTGGTTATATTCTGCCCGCTGATACCACCATCTGCCACCCACAAAATATCATCAATATATTGATGTTGCGGGCTTGTATCAGATGTAGTCAGATCCAACGTAACAGAGTTAACGGTATCAGTCGGGTATATTAATGGGCAGATAGGCGATCCAGAAATGACAGAAGTGCTATCTCCAAACGTGCCAACTCTTATCAGCCTATCCAGTATGGTTAATCCAATTCTTTTCTTCAATGGTGTAGACATCCTAGACCTCTGTTAAAATGTTGTAAGTTTTGTCACACAGTACGTATGTGCCTGTAATATCCCACAGCGCATCTTCTGGTACGCTTGACGCTAGCTCCCACGATCCACCAACCCACAAGTATACCATTCCATTGTACATCACCATAGGCGACGAGCTGCCGTCTGCTGGGAGGGTGCCTACTGGTTGGACTTTAACACCAGCTCCACCGATCCCGAATCCAAGGCCAAGTCCTAGAGCCATATTAAAGGTCTCTCTCGTAGACGTCCACTGATCCAGCAGTTACAGCAACGGAAGAATACACTCCATAAAAAGCAGATACTTTTGCAACGCCTGACCCAGAGCTTGTACCGTCAGAACTCATGCTCACATCTGATGTGTTGTATGCAACAGCTTTTACAGTTGCTGTAGGGTCTGGAACCACGGCAAAAACAATTGCTCCTGTTTTTGCCGTGTAGTTTCCGGTTACATGAACCGGATTGTATTTTCCAACAATGTTAGTTCCTGGATAAATCATTTTTATTCTCCATGTTGTATGTCATACAAAATCTGTTTTCGTATTTCAATCGAGTCTTGTTTCCGCTGCGCAATTATTTTCCAAGACTCAATATTTCTGACCGCTGAATCCATGCGAGATACGGTCTGCTGCACTCGGTCTATGCGGGACGATACGCTGTCCAGGCGGTCTAGCAATATGCCTATCGTTGCCGCCTCGGATTTCTGCCGATAAGCATCCATGCCCACGCTAGATCCAGAGCCTGCAAGCAGGGATAAGGCAAACGCTGGTATCATGCGTGACCAGTCCATGCAGTTATACCACTTCTGATTGCGGGGCGTCATTCTTTGCGGCCTCCATGCTTTTGATCTGGTTTTGCAAAGCCATAATTGTACGGGCCTGATCGTCAATTTCCGCGTATGCTTTAAGCAGCGAGTTTCCAATACTTTCAATCGATGCGCTTATAACAAGGGCCGATGTTTCATTAACCGTTCTAATGGCTTCAAGCGCGGTTTTGGTGTATGCTAAATGCGTTTCAAAATTTTCTTTTGGCATATAAAACTCCTACTGTAAAAATACATTTTATGTGCGATATTCTGAAATAATTGCCCACAAAGTGTCTGAAATACCTAATAGCTGAACACCCTTTATTCCTGTTGCGGCCCCACCAATCAAATGCATATTTGTAATTCCGTATTGGAGTGTGACCCCGGATGGGGGAGTAATTATTAAATCGTATGCTGTTGAAGGCCCGTTATTTGATATGCTTAACGGATAGCCCGCGTAAGGCGTTGGAAGAGTCCAAGTCCTATGCTGTGTATATGTAGCCGTGTTTACAAAATATTGTAAAGAATCTGAAATTGTCCCACCAGTATCTAAAGCATAATAAATCCCTGACATTTTAAATGTAGCTTTGACAACATCGGCAACAACAGTATTAGTAGTAAAAGTTCCTGACGCTGTTAAACGCGCAGCTACGCTATTATTTAATACTGACCATTCCCACCCATCAAATGATGATCCACTCATCCGGTTTCTGGCCCAAGTCCCTCCGCCCGTTCCTCCAAGTTCTCCAATTGTCAATAAATTTTTATGTGTCCCGTCTGAAATAGAATGCGGAAGTAGAAGTTCTCTTTCCCCCTCGATGTTGTTTCCGTCTACATTTAAAACTGTAACACCTGGATCTGTTGTTAATTTTGTAGATGATATAGTGCATGTAAATGAACCATCGCACCATGCGTTTTGCACAGTAAAAGAATCGTATTGTACTGATGTAATTAAATAAACTTCTAAACTTGTTCCACTAATTTTGTATGCATAAGAATCTCTTGTTTTATAAGATTTTTTTACCACTTTATTTACACTATAAGAGCTTATGCTCATTTGTCCTGATGCGCCGGATAAAAGATGCAATTTTATTTCAGCGTATCCATATGCGCACGAAATGTTTAATGTAACCCCTCCGCCATTGTCATGGCCAATCGTTGTAATCGTCGCCAATAAAACCCACATATTTGCAGTTGTTCCATTTCCGTCTATTGCGCGAGTACGCAAAACACGATTAGCAAGAGATGTAGCAATGGCTTCGGTGACTCCTGTTAGCCTCCCAAGCTCTGTTGGGGTTACCGCACTCGACACCAGGAGTTTGCTTGCATCGATGTATGGCACGGTGTTCGCCGTAGTCGAGGACAAAGCAAGAGACGCATAGCCCAGAGATTTTACAAATGCAGTCGTGGCAAGTGTCGTCGAATCGTCACCAGTTGCTGGGGTCGGCGCTGTAGGTGTCCCAGTAAATGCAGGACTGGCAAGCGGAGCCTTGGCGGCTAATGCGTCTGCGAGTCCAGTCACTTTGCTTTGAGCAATAGCTAAAACCCGGAATGGATCTCCCGCTGATCCTGCGCCCGCAATGCTAGATTGGTCAGCATAAGACAATACTCCGACCTCTTCCCATCCTGATATTTCTTTTACATACAAACCTCCACCAGTCACAAGCCTTAATGTCCCTGTTGGATCATCGCTTGGGAGAGCAGACACTAATGTTTTTGGAGCCCTTGCAAATGCGGCTTCTGCAATCATATCAGTAATTCCATTTTCTCCTAAGAAAAAATGGAAAATACCCTCATCGTCTCTTGCAACAAGCATGTCTTGCAGTGTGGCCATTCCCCATTGAAAATTACGCAAAGCAAGAGTGCCACTTAAAAGATCGGCGACATCATCAACAGTACGACGGAGTATTACGGCTTTAATTTCTTCGGCCATTAGGCAATACCTCCTTCATTGTATGTCGTAGATCCCGTATTATCGCGGTCATCTAATATGATATCCGGTGTTGCATAATTTTCATTCAGTATAGCTAATAGTTCAGCTTCATTTTCCATACAAAGTACCTTGAAAGAAATTTCATTTTTCACATATGATGTATCATCAATCTGTATTACTCTTCCCTTTATTGGGCTTGTAGCAAATGGCCCCATTGAAAGAGTTACAGGCATAAGCAGTTCTACATAAAATAGATCTTCATTATTTAAATCTCCGTCGAATCTTGTAGTAAATGAAACAACAAATTTTTTTCTTGTCGCCCATTTTACACAGTAAATTAAGTATTGCGTTATCGCTCTTGAATCAGTGCTCCAAATTGGATGATCCATGTCGCTATACTCAGACGGCATTTTTGATTCAATAGATAAATCTTTTCTTGCCGCTTGTGCGTAATCCCACATGTTTTTTGCAAATGTATAATCGGTAGCGTCTACTCCTGAAACAAGCTCGCGCCAGTCTTGCGATGGACCATATAATTGCATAGACAATATGCTGAATAATCCATGAGTGGATTGCGCTTCGTCAAATACAAAAGCAACATTGATTCCAATTGATTCTTCTGGACAAGTAACATCAGGAGCAATTCCTTGCACTGTTGCTACGGCTTCAAACTCTCCTCCTGTAGAATTACATACAAGTATCCATTTTGATCCTATTGGAAATTTTGTATGCAATTGAGCGGTATTTACAATGTTTGTGTTTCTTATTGTTGCACAAATAAAAGCAAAATCGGTAGCATCAAAATAAAGAGTTGCAATTGACCATCCATGCACAATGTCGTTATACTCAATTAAATCACCTTGCCGAGTATATCCGCTGGATGATGGAAATTCAGAAATAGCTTCATCCGTATTTACGGCTACAATTTCAGGGTCTAAATATTCTTTTTTCTTTACAGAAAAAGAAAAGTCCGTATATCGATATCCACCGTCTCGGTCTTGTATATCAAGGGTTCCGCTTTTGTAGTTTGTAAAGTTGTAATAAGATTCGGAAGAGTTTTCAAGAATAGGAGGAAGCCAAGCAATAGCAAGAGAATTTGATCTTGTATACAACATTGCCGTAAGAGAATTTTTTGCTATTGAAGACAACACATTTGAAAGTGTTTCAGATGGTTTTACTTGGTATTGCCCGTCAAACATTGTTACATCTCGACCAGATGTATATAGAGCGTCTTGTTGAGTAAAAGAATTACCAGTGAACCACTCATCATATATATACGGGACACCGAGGTCTAACGCTATATAATGAGCCAACGAAGCTGGATTGGTCGGGCTATTAAATAGCGGATTTTTTCTTTTCCCGCGCAGGTATAATTTGTCTTTTGGAATCTCTTGCGAAAGCCCATAATACCATGGATATGATCTTGTGCGCAAAGTCGCTTTTCGCACGGTAGAATCTGGAACTGTAGTATCATCTGGAGCAAGATGATAAACAAATTGAATGCTTGTTTTTATATAGCGTATATCTCTTGATGTCTCAAGTCCAGAAAGAAAATCAAATGATGCGTCATTTTGTATGCTATTAAACAATGAATAAGACGCTTCTCCGGTTCCAAATCCTTTGAGTCCTTTTACTATACATTTGCTGTGCAAAGGATCAATTGAAAATTGAAATTGAATGTCTTCTGAAACTCCATACTGAGAAATCCTTTTGGTCTCAAAAAATTTTTTAATTTCTTTGTGCGCTACACATAAATTGCAAGAATCAATAGCGTACAAATTTATTTCTAAATCAAAAGTGCTTGATTGAAATACTTGGTGTTCACGCATAGCATCGCCAAATACATTAAACACAATGTGCGGAAGCATATAAAAAGAATTTGTGGGCTTACCAAATTGCTCATACACACTATCAAATGGAATCATGTATTCGCGATTAAAAGTAATGTATTCTAAATACTCTGGATCTGTTGGTGATATATTAAAAACAGTTTCTTGCTCTATGCCGTCAGATGTTATGTTGCCATAATCTCCGACAGTTTTGGCGCTGGTAATACGACCACTGCCAATTAGTGGAGCGTGATATGTAGCCGCATCAAAGTTTGGATAATAAGGAGCTTCTGCATATCCATACCAATGCGTCGTCAATTGCGAATAAAGTGCCCGGCTAAAAGAATTTCCTTTGTCTGTTAAAATGTTTTTTCCATCAATAGATATTAGCATCCAAATATCAGAAGAGTACACAACAGAAACAGAATCAAAAGGAATTGGTAAAACAAACTCTTTATCGTCTTGGACTCCTACAAGCCATAAGCCATCAGAGCTTGTATACCCGCCCTGCAATCTCAAATCCGAAGATACAAAATAATAATTGAGTCCTCCAATTATTTGGCAGCAAGAAGCGTTATCATTAAATACTCCATCATCATAAGGCAACCTAAACCTTTGGTCATCTATTGCCTTTATATCGTCACCGTCAAAGTCTCCAAACGCTTCGGTCTTGCGCCCTTGAATGCGGTAATCATGGTTTGCACGGTCATCGCTTCCATAAGTCGAATCGTTTCCACCCGATGGAGAAACAGCGTCAATATCATATGTATCAAGCTCAAACCACATGGTGGTTATGTCTGTGTCAAGTCCTGGTCCAGTACCATATGTTGCAAATTTTGCATTTGTAATTTTGTATGTATTACCACTTCCTTTTCCTGAAATTATTTTTAGGCCTAAGCCAACAAAGCTTTTGATTATGTTTGTTGCATAGTCAGATGAGTTTGAATTAAAAATGATATCACCATTTAATGAAAAGCAAACCCATATCAAATCTCCGACGCTATCTTGATGCGTTCCCAATATTTGCAATATGTTTTTGCCTTGAAAAACATTCCTCCCTTCTAGCATCATTTCAGGGCCGTCGTTTACTCGCGGAGCATCCCCGTACATCATAACAGTTTCTGAGTGCAATGGATCTACTATGCGCGGACTAAGCATCATGCTCATTATGTTTTGTTCTGTAGGACATGCAGTAAGAGGAAAATCACACAAGTTTCCGTACACTGTGGATATAGATTTTCCAATGGCTTTATTTTTTTCAATCCCTAAAGCCATTTCTTTTGTGATTGTTACGGACTTTATTTTTTTCTTGTTGAGAACATTATCTGGTTTGCACGATATTTCAAGTTCAATTTCATTGCGCTCAAAATATCCGGTCACAACTCCAACATATCTAATATTGGAATTGTAATACACAATAAGTTTTTTTCCGGTTATGCTTATGGTCTTTTCTCTTAACGCCTGTATTACATTTTCATTTACGCATATAACAGTAACGGTTCCAACAGGACCGCCAAGCACTCCTCCATCTGTTATATTGCAAGCGTAGGAAACACCCGTAACATCTTCTGGATTTATAAACTTGTTAGTCCATCCAAGTAATCTGGATTGCGGCGTATTCCATTCTAGGTTTTGCGAGTACAAACCAATATTGACATTGGTTGTCGCGCTACTTTCTACTCCTTCAATAAAAACACCGATATCTCTAGCTGTAATCATGATTCCACCCTATATCCAACAGTAAGCAAATGATTGATCCCAGCGCGATCTTCCGGGCCTCCATCAACCATATCAACACAATAAACATAGCTGAAACTTCCAGAATAAAACGGATTTACCAAAGCATTTACAAGCTGAAATCTATTAGCTCTATTTACGGTAAAAAATATTTTTGCTTTTGCCACATCTTCTTTTGTTCCAATGTAGTCTATGCGGCTTTCTGGAAACTTCTGCAAAAATCCTACAACAGAAAATCCTTTTTCCATTTCATAAAATGATAATGGATATCCTTTTTTTCGTCCATGTACGGCTTGAACATGTAGCTTTGAAATATCAAGAGCCGCATAGTCGTAAAGAAATCTTGTGTGTAAAGCCGAAACTGATGTGCCAGAACGATTCACAAGCGATGGAGATATTGTTACTGAGTATTCCGTTGGTACATCAAGATTAAGATTTCCTGTTTCATATCCATTTTCTTCTGCGGTCATGTTAACCCATATCGGATCTGAATAATCAAACTCAGGGCCAAATATTGTTTCATGATTATCGCATGTAATTTGAAATGGAAGAGACTGTCTTGCAGATCCTAAAATAATGTCTCGGGCAAGATGTACATAGCTTCCCTTAATGACGATATTAGATGAGTAATGCGCAGTGGATATTCCCCGGTCAATACTTTTCCATATGGTTCCGGCTTTAATCCATTGTATGCCCGATGAATACGATACATCGTATTCTTTTACTCCGACATCAATAGCCGTTGTGAGATCAGTTATTATCATATTGCAGCCTGTGCCCACGCATAGCTGCGCGCGCTCGTGACTCTCCGTGCCCGCCGTTCAAACTCAACTTCATCTCGCCATTTTGTTTCTTCCGACACCTCGTAGTTATAGGTAGGAGAATAAACTATAGACACCTGTTGAGGTCCACTGCTTCTTGCTTCGTATTCGTCGGCTTGTTTTGCTGTTAGCACTCTTTCTCCAGGAGTTAGCATAGCAGTAACGGAATCTGTAGCCATGTTCCGATAACCAGGAACACGACCAAAAAACGCATCCGGGGAATCGGAACCTTGTGCGAAATGAAGCTTGTTTATGCGCGCAACATTTGCCATGCCATACAACACAGCGCCAGCAGCGGCAGGAATTGTAAATGGAGGACCAGGAGGATTAGCTAGTGCTTTATTTGCAGCAACAAATGTATCAATAGTAGCCGCCGTTGTAGCCGCTACCTGCGCCGCTTGCTGTATGCGCTTGTTTTCCCCAGCCGATGCTTTGAGCAATGCCGACATTCCGCCAAAGAAATTTGAGTACCCAGCAAGCCGAGCCTCTTGCATCTTAGCATCAATCTCGGCTATTTTATCTGCATGTTGCTGTTCTAGGTCGAGCTTTGCTTGATTAAACTCGGCAATAGATTGTAATTCTTGCTCGTGCCTATATGTTTCCGCATCAATTCTTTCTTGATATGCATCATCATTTACTGTCGTTTCTGCGTTTATACGAGAAAGTTCATTAGCATGCCTTTCGGATTCTGATGCTTCAGATATATTATATGTTTGTAGCTGTTTAATTTTTTCCGCGTAACGCTGATTCTCTAATTGTTTTTCTGTTTTACTTTACTTTAAA
>Ga0265297_10001839_pt1 | contig 46645 bp, 34 predicted proteins | sample Munlanlwell13791_FD_192502 | JGI IMG/M metagenome (GOLD analysis project Ga0265297, IMG submission 192502) | Leachate microbial communities from a municipal landfill in Southern Ontario, Canada - Leachate well 137-91 | ecosystem: Engineered > Solid waste > Landfill > Unclassified | place...
CACCGGTTCCGAGATCCTCCAGGAGGACCCGGTGACGCGGGAGCGGGTGTTCAAGTTCATGCCGGGCCCGGTGTTCGCCAACGTCATCCTCGCCGACGAGATCAACCGCACCCCGCCCAAGACCCAGGCCGCGCTCCTGCAGGCCATGCAGGAGTATCAGGTGACGTGCGGGGGCCGCACGCTCGGTCTGCCCCTCCCGTTCTTCGTGATGGCCACGCAGAACCCCATCGAGCAGGAGGGCACCTATCCCCTGCCAGAGGCCCAGCTCGACCGCTTCTTCCTGCAGATCAACATCGACTATCCGTCCGAGGACGAGGAGAAGCGCATCGTGCTGGAGACCACGGGCTCCAAGAAGGTGGAGCTCGAGAAGGCCTTGAGCGGCGCCGAGATCCTGGCGCTCCAGGAACTCGTGCGCAAGGTCCCGGTCCCCCCCTCGCTCGTGGATATGGCCGTCGCCCTCGTCAGGTCCACGCGCCCCTCGGACCCCATGAGCCCAGACTTCATCAAGCGCTGGGTGTCCTGGGGCGCGGGCCCTCGGGCGAGCCAGGCGCTCATCCTCGGAGGCAAGGCGCAGGCGCTCCTGGACGGCCGCCTGGCCGTGGACCGCGACGACGTGGTGCGCATCGCCAAGCCCATCCTGCGCCACAGGATACTGCTCAACTTCCAGGCCGAGGCGGAGGGGGTGACGGTGGACGGGGTCATCGAGAAGCTGCTGAACAGATAGTGCGCTACCTGGACTCCGTCGGGCTCGCCAAGCTCAAGAACATCCGGCTGCGGCTGCGGCGCCACCTCGTGGAAGGCCACATCACCGGGCGGCATCGGAGCCTGCGCAAGGGTTTCTCCCAGGAGTTCGCCCAGCACCGGAGCTATGTCCTGGGCGACGAGCTCAAGCGTCTCGACTGGAAGGTCTACGCGCGCAAGGACCGGTTCTACGTCAAGGAGTTCCAGGAGGAGAAGAGCCTCAAGACCTACCTCCTGACGGACGCTTCGGGCTCGATGTCGTATCGGGGCGGCGGGAAGGAGCCCAAGTGGGAGACCGCCTGCCGCCTGACCATGGCCATGGCGTACCTGGTCCTCTCGGGCGGCGACGCGGCCGGCCTGGCGACGTTCGACACCGAGCCGCGGGCCTTCCTGGCCCCGAGGCAGAGCCTCGCCCAGCTGCGCCTCATGGACGAGCAGCTCTCCCGGACCCGGCCGGGAGGAGAGACGGACCTGGGCGGCGTGCTCCGGCGGGTGGTGGGCAGGATCCCGCGCCGCTCCATGATCGTGCTGGTCTCGGACCTCCTCGGCGACGCCCGGCGCATCCTCGACACGGTGAAGGCGTTCCACGCGCGCCGGCATCGGATCCTGGTCCTGCAGGTGCTCGACCCCGTGGAGAGGGACCTCGACCTGGACGGCCCCGTACTCTTCGAGGGCATGGAGGATCGTTCGCAGCTGCGATGCGAGGTCGGCTTGCTGCGGCGCTCCTACCGGGAGGCCTTCGAGCTCCAGCAGAGGCTCTATCAGGCGTCCTTCAGCGGACGCGGCATCCATTTCGGGACGTTCTACACGGACGCCCCCTGGGGCCAGGCTTTGACCCGCTTCCTGGCGCTGGCCGACATGAGATGACATGTTCTCCTTCCTGAACCCCTCCTGGCTCTGGGCCCTCCCCATCGCGGCCGCACCGGTGGTCCTGCACCTCATCTTCCTGAGCAGGGCCCGCCGGGTCCTTTTCAGCGACCTCACGCTCCTGCGCGCCGCCTACGCCAGGGCCCTCCCCTCGACCCGGGTGCGCCAATGGCTCCTCCTGCTGCTGCGCACGCTGGCTCTGGGGTGTCTGGTGCTCGCCTTCAGCCGGCCGGTGCTGCACCGGAGCCGGTCCGGGACGGAGCCGGAGGGAGGCGTGCGCTCCGAACAGGGGCTCGACGTGGTCCTGCTCGTGGACGATTCCTGGTCCATGGGCGCCGTGGTCCGCGGCAAGCCGAGGTTCGATTGGGCGTGCGCCGCCGGCAGGGAACTCATCACGGGGCTTCGGCCCGCCGACCGCGTGGCCGTGGCCGCTTTCTCGGACCGTCTCGAGGGCGTGCTCGCTTGGACCGGCGGCCGGGGCCCCGCGTCCGAGACGCTCTCGAGGTTCAGGCTCGGGAGCCGGGTCTCCGACGTTTCGGGCCCGCTCGCCGCCGCTTACGCCTTCCTCTCCCGGGAGAAGAGCGCGCGCAAGAGGATCGTCGTGCTCCTGTCGGACAACGCCCGGCACCTCATGCGCGGCCTCCCGGAAGAGGACCTGCGCCGACTGCCCGGCTACGACCCGGAGGTCACGCTCCTGGGCTTGGCTTGGGAAGACCCGGTCGACAATGCCGGCATCGCCGAGCTGAGCCTGGCCGAGGAGCCCGGACCCGGCGGAACGCCCGTGCTCGCGGCCCGGGTGTCCACGGTCGGCTCCGGACGCCCGGACTGGCAGGTCTCCTTATGGATGGGAGACAAGCGCGTCGACTCCCGGAGTATCGAGCTCGCCCCGGGTCTGGGCCCGCCGCGCCTCTATCCGCTGCCTCCTTCCGCCGGGCCCGAGATTTGGGGCAGGCTGGGGCTCCGGAGCGACCGCCTGGCGGCGGACGACGACTTCTACTACGCGATGCGGGTGCATCCCAAGCCGAGGGTGCTCCTGGCCTACGGGAGCCCGAGCTACCTGGAAGCCGGCCGCGGAGGCTACTCCTTCAAGAAGCTGCTCGAAGGCGCGCGCGGACTTCCGTACGTCTTCGACATGACGGAGCTCGGGAGGGTCGAGAGCCTGCGGCTGGAGGACTTCGACGTGATCGTGCTCGACGAATGCCGGACGCTCCCCGCGCCGGCGGCGGAGGCGATCAAGCGCTATGTCCTGCGCGGAGGAGGGCTCTGGGTCATCGCGGGGACCCGGGCGGGCCCCGAGACGTTCAGGCCGCTGCAGGACCTGCTGCCGGCCTCCGTGGGCGAGATGGGAAGCTACCACGGGGGCGCCTCCCCGCTCATCCCCGGTCCCGGCCTCCCTCCCCAGGAGGGCCGCTTCTCCTGGGACGAGTTCGAGCTGCGCAACGTCTCGCTGGGGCGGCGCTACGACGTGGAACTGCGGCCGGGGAGCCAGGTCTGGTTCCGGGACGCGCTCGGCGCGCCGCTCCTGTCCTGCGGGACGTTCGGCCACGGCCGCGTCCTCCTCTGGGCTTCCGCGGTCGACGTCGCCTGGACCAACCTGGCCCTCAAGCCGGTCTTCACGGCCTGGGCCGACGTCGCTCTGCGGCACCTGAGCGGGACCTCCGACCGGGCGCAGTGGCGTACGCTTGAAGTGGGCGAGCCCATCGTCCGCCGCTGGGCCCCCGGAGAGCAGGCCCCGGCCAGGGTGCAGGTGCGCGCGCCCGGCGGGAGGAGCACGGTCCTGCTGGTCGAGAATCGGGAGATCTCCTTTCCGGACACGCGCGAGCCGGGGCTGTACTTCCTGGCGCCGCTCGCGGGGGGCGAGGCGGCCGGGGTGGAGGCGTACGCGGTGAATCTCGACAGGGCCGGGCCGGAGGGCGACTGGACCCCGGTCAAGAAGCTGCCCTGGGCCGCGCTCAGGCCCGAAGCCCTCCGCGAAGACTTCCTGCGCTCGGTCTACGGGCGGGAGGTCCGGACGCTCCTGCTGGGGTTGGCGGCCCTTCTGCTGGTGCTGGAAACCCTCCTGTCGCGGCCGCGGGCCCTGGGGATGCTTATCCTCGCGCTGTCCTTGCCTTCCGTCTGCCTCGGGCAGGACGGCGACAAGTTCGCCTGGTCGCAGGTGCGCTACACCGGGGCGTGGGACCCCTATCCGGGCGTGTACAAGGATGTCCTGGATTTCGTCACCTCGGTGACCAGCGTCCTCGTCCTGCCCGAGCGCAGGGACGTGGCTCTGTCGGACCCGCGGCTCTTCTCGGTCCCGTTCCTGGTCCTCGGCGGCAAGCAGGCGCCCCCGGACCTATCCGAGGTCGAGCTCGGCCGCCTGCGCGACTATCTGAGCTCCGGCGGCTTCCTGTGGATCGACGATGCCTCGGGCACGGCCTCCAGCCCCTTCGACAAGTGGGTCCGCCGCACCCTGGCGCTCGCCCTGCCCGACTCCGATCTTAAACCCCTGCCCCCGGACCACGTGGTGTTCAAGACCTTCTTCCTCATGCGCAAGCCCGGCGGCCGCGTCCTCGTCTCCGGAGCGGTGGAGGGGATCGACTGGGGCGGCAAGACGGTGGTCGTCTACACCCGCAACGACCTGCTCGGCGCCTGGGCGAAGGACCCCCTGGGCCGCGACCTCTATGACTGCTTGCCCGGCGGCGAAGCCCAGCGCATGCAGGCGCGCAAGATGACGCTCAATATCGTCATGTTCGCCCTGACCGGGACCTACAAGGCGGACGCGGTCCACCAGCCCTACATCCTCGAGAAGATGCGCATGGGGCAGCCATGAGCGGCATCGGTCTCGCGTTCGACTCGGGGATATGGGAGGCGCTCCTGGCGCTGGCCTGCGCCGGCGCGTTCGCCGCCCTGTGGCCGGTCCTGCGCGGTCTTCCGCGGACCCTGCTCGCCCTGCGCTTCGGCGCGGTCGCGCTCCTGATCGTCCTCATATCCAAGCCGGTGCTCCACCGGACCGAGGCGCGCAGCGCGAGACCCCGCCTGGCGGTGCTCCTCGACCGCGGTCCGTCCATGCGGGCCGAGGACGGCGAGGGGAGCTCGCGCCTCGCTCGTGCCGCTCGCTGGCTGCTGGAGAACCGGCGGGCGCTCTGCGAACGCGCGGACATCACGCTCCTCGGAGCCTCTGGCGGCGCGCGGCGGCTCTCCTGGGAGGAGCTCTCGGACCTCAAGCCCGAATCCGCGGCCCTGGAGCCCGCCTCGGTGTTCGCCGACGTGCTCGAGGCGGGCGCGCCTCCGGCGCGCGTCTGGCTGCTCTCCGACGGTGCCTTCGACCCGGGAGAGGCCCTCGGGTCCGCGCTCGCGAGGCTGCGCTCCCCCGTGGACGCGCTGGGCGTCGGACCGCGCGAGACCCGCAAGGCCGCGTCCGTCACCGGAGTCGAGTCCCCGGATTTCGTGTTCCTGCACAGCCGGTTCCCCCTCTCCATCGCCGTGGAGGCGGAGGGGCTCGACGGAGAGACCGTGACGGTCGGGCTCAAGCGCGGGAGCGAGTCCCTCGGCGAGGTCCGCCATCCCGTCCGCCTCCCCTATGAGGTCTTCCAGGATACGTTCACCGTCGAGGCGACGGCGCTCGGCAGGCAGAGCTACCGGGTCGAGCTGCGCCGTTTTGGCCAGCGGACCGTGTCGCGCGACTTCGGCGTGGAGGTCATCCGCCAGAAGTACCGCATCATGTACCTGGCCGGGCGCCCCAGCTTCGAGTACACCCACCTCCGGGCGCAGCTCAAAGGGGACCCCAATCACGAGATGGTCTCCTTCGTCATCCTGCGCAACCCCGAGAACGTCGCTCCGGTCCCGGATAACGAACTCTCCCTCATCCCGTTCCCGGCCACCGAGATATTCGTCCAGAACCTCTTCCAGTTCGACCTCTTCATCCTGGAGAACTTCGCCTATTGGCGCTTCCATCTGCCCACGAGCTACCTGGAGAACCTCAAGCGCTTCGTGGCCCAGGGAGGGGCCCTGCTCGTGATCGGCGGGTCGAACGCGTTCACTCAGGGCGGCTATCAGGGCACGCCGCTCGAGGAGACCCTGCCGGTCAAGCTCTGGACGGGGTCCGAAGACTTCGTCCCCGGGCTCTTCTCCCCGACCGTGGCCGCGCCCACTCATCCCATGCTGCATCTGGGCGACACCCCGGAGGCTTCTGCCGAGCTCTGGAAGTCCCTCCCCGCGCTCGACGGCTACAGCCGCTTCGCGGCCGTCCGGCCGGGATCGAGCGTGCTCCTGGCGCATCCCTCGGAGAAGACGGGGTCCGGCGAGCCCCTGCCCGTGGTCGCGGTGCGCGAGTTCGGCCGGGGGAAGGTGATGCTCGTCGGGACCGAGTCGACCTGGCGCTGGAAGCTGGGCGGGGGCCGGGATTGGAGGATCGCCTCTTTCTACGGACGTTTCTGGGGCCGGGCGGTGGAGTACTTGACCGGGAACCTGGACCTCAAGAAGGTCAAGTTCAGCCCCTTGCCGGACCGCATGCCGGCGCGCGAACCCGCGGTGCTGACCCTGCACGTGTTCGACGACCACTTCCGCCCGGTCCCCGGGTCCGATCTGGTGCTGCGCCTGGACTGGAAGGCTCCCGGCGGCAAGGGGCGCAAGGCTCCCTTCTTCGAGAGGGAGCCGGGGGTGTTCCAGATCGAGCTCAACGACCTCGAGGAAGGCCGTCACGCGGTCCGGGCGTTGGCCCGCTATCGCGGCCAGCTTTGGGGAGAGGACAGCGCCGAGTTCCGCTGGGAGCCTGCCGCAGGCAGGGCGGCCATCGACCGCAAGAACTTGAGTGCGCTCGCGGGCCGGACGGGCGGGAGCTATCAGGACCTCCATCGCGCCGACCTTAAGGGGCTTCTGGCCGCGCTGCCTCCGGTCCGGACCGAACGCTTCGTCGCGAGCCGGTTGGCCCTTTGGACGCATGGCGCGTGGTTGTGGGCCGTCTGCGGGGCCTTGCTCGTGGAGTGGCTCCTGCGCAGGAGGCGGGGACTCTTGTGACGGTCCTCGTCTTCCTGCTCTTCGCCGCCGTGGGCGTGGCGTCCATGGCTCCATCCGTCAGCTTCGGAGACTCCGGCGAGTTCATCGCGTCGGCGGCCGGGCTGGGCATCGCGCATGCCCCCGGCTATCCTCTGTTCTCCCTGGCCGGGCACGCGATCGGCTGCGCGCTCCCCTGGGCCTGCTGGGGCTACCGCGTCAATCTCCTGTCGGCGCTCTGCGGAGCCGCGGCGCTCGCCCTGGTGTTCGACGCGACGCTCCTCTGCGGCCTCGGAGCGGTCGAGGCTGGGCTGGCCTCGCTGTTTTTGGGGCTTTCCCCCCTCTGGCTCCACACCTCCGGGCAGGCCGAGGTCTTCTCGATGAACAGCCTGGCCGCTGCCGCCGCGTTCTGGGTCTTCTGCCGTTGGCGCGACCGCCTCTTCGCTCAGCGGCCCATGGCGCTGCTGGGTCTGTGCCTCGGCCTGGGAGGCGCGAACCACCACACCCTGGTCCTCATCGTCCCGTCCTTGCTGGCGGCCGGGTGGGTCCGCTGCCGTCCCCGGCCCGCGGCAGGGCTTCGGGGCGTGTCCTGGATGCTTCTCTTCGGGGGCCTGGGCCTGGCGCTCTACCTGTTCCTCCCTCTGCGCTCCCGGCTCGGCCCTGCGCTGGACTGGGGGCATCCGAGGGACCTGGCTCGGTTCCTGCACGTCCTGCTCAGGCGCGACTATGGGTCCTTCGCCTTGACCGTCGAGGGAGCGGCTGTGGGGCGTCTGGGCGCGGCGTGGCCGCAGCTCATCCGATGGGCCGCCGGTCTTCAGCACTCCTTCGGACCGGTCGGGCTCGTCTTGGCCGCGGCGGGAGCGGCGTCCTGGCTGCGCCGGGCCCCCGGGGTCCCCATGTGCCCCGGGGACCGCGGGAGAGGAACCGCGCCCGCGGAGGGGCGGCCGGAGCTCCCCTGGAGCCTGCCGCTGCTCTGGATCCTGCTCGCCGGGCCGGGCTTCCTGCTCCTGGGCAACCCGCCCTTCGACCCGGTGACCTCGGGAGCCCTGGAACGCTTCGCGCTCCTCTCCTGGATCCCGTTCGCCTTCCTCATCGCCGCAGGCGCGGATCAACTGTGGAGTCTTCCTGCCGGCCTCCGGAGAGCCTCTTTGGCCTGCCTGCTCTTGGTCCCGCTGGCTGGCGCGGCCAGGGCCAAGACAGGCTGGGACCAGCGCTGGGACCTCGCCGCCCACGACTACGGGAAGAACGTCCTGCGTTCCCTGCCTCCGGGGTCCGTCCTCTACATGGACGGGGGCGACGACACCTTCTACACGCTCGCCTACTTCCAGTTCGCCTGCGGTCTGCGCCCGGACGTGGAGCCGCACGACCGCGGGGGCCTGGTGTTCCCGAACCCCTATGGCTCGGATTTCCGCTCCTTGCCGAGGGAGGCCAAGGAGGCGCGACGGCGCGAGATCGAGGCCGCCTCCGTACGGGAACGGCCCACGCTCTATTCGACCCTGTCCGACGCGATCCTTCCGGGGCACATCCTCCTGCAGCACGGGCTGCTGCGGCGGGCGGTCGCCGGTTCGACGAAGACGGGGATGGCGGAGGACCCGGCCGGCCGCGCCCTCTGGGACCTCTATCCGCTCCGGGTGCTGCCCGCCCTCGGCCGGGCGCACTACCGATACCGCGCCTTAGTCCCCGTCTACGCCGTCATGCGCGCGGCGTCGGACAGGCTGCAAGGCCGGCTCCTGGAGTCGTTGTCGAGACTGGAGGGCGCCTTGAGCTCCGGCGAAGGCGTGCTCTGGGTCCCCGGAGCCGTGTCCAGGGAGTCGCAGTGGGTCGGCTTCGAGGCCTCCGGCGCGGGGGATTGGCGCACGGCGGAACGCGCCTATGCCCTCGCCGCGAAGACGTCCGCCCGGGAGCCCGGGGTCTGGCTCAACCTCGGCGTCTCCCTGGAGAAGCTGGGCCGGTCCGCGGAGGCGGAAGCGGCGCATCGACGCGGGCTGGCCGTCGCCCGGGAGAGCGGCCCCGACGCCGCGAGGGACGCCGCCCAGGCCTTCTACAACCTCGGCTCGCTTTACTGGGCCGCCAAGGATTGGCGCCGGGCTTCGGAGATGTTCTCAGAGGCCGCGCGCCTGTCGCCCGGCGATGCGAAGACGGCGTCGCTGGCGCGGGAGGCGGCGAGGAGGGCGGAGGCTCCATGAAGCGCATCTTGTCCCCCTGGCTCGTCTTCCTCGGCTTCTTCGCCCTCTACCTCTGGTCATTGCCCCCCGAACTCATGCCGTACCGCGACGCGGGAGAGTTCTGCCTCAGCGCGCATACCCTGGGCATCTCGCATCCGCCGAGCTATCCGCTCTATGTCCTGCTCGGGCACGCCGCGGACCTCTTGACGCCCGGCAACCACGCGTACGGGCTGAACCTCCTGTCCGCCGCGGCGGGCGCGGCCGCCGCGGCCGTGGTCTACCTCGCTTTGGCCGCGCGCTGCGGCGCCTGGCCTGCCGCCGCCGGAGCCCTGCTCCTCGGCCTGAACTCCACGTTCTGGACCGTTTCCGGCGTGGTGGAGATGTACAGCCTGACCCTGCTGCTGGCCTCGGTCCTGCTCCTGCTCTCTTTCAGACTCGAGGCGGGCTTCCGCGCGAGGCTGTGGTTCGGGGCCGCGTTCCTCTACGGGCTGTTTTTGGGCTGCCGCACGGATATCCTTTTGTGGCTTCCCGGGCTCGTCATCCTCTCATTCCCCCAGAAAGGGAAGCTCCGATGGGGGCTCACCCTTCTCTTCTTCGGTCTCGGTCTGAGCATCTATCTGTACCTTCCCATCCGTTCCAGCCAGGGCCCTTGGCTGGACTGGAACCACCCGGCCTCTTTTTCCAATCTTATCGGCTCTTTGACCCGGCGCGGCTACGGCGGCACGCTCGACCTGCTCTCGAAGAGCTACGCGCTGGGCTCCATGTTCCTCCCCAACCTGCGCGTCTACGGGCTCCATCTCTGGCACAATCTCTCGGTCCCGGGGCTCTTGCTCGCCGTCGTCGGCGCGGCGAGCCTCTCCCGGAGGGCTCTTTTCGGCACGGGCCTGCTCTACGCCGCGAGCGGACCGGTGTTCCTGTATCTGGCCAACATGCCGCCGAATCCCCACGCCATGGCCATCGTGGAGCCTCATTACCTTCTGTCCGATATGGTGCTGTGCGTCTGGGCGGCGCACGGCGTCTCCGCCCTGGCCGGGCGCTGGCGCTGGACCGCGCCGGCCCTGGCTGCGCTCGTGGCTGCGACGGCTTGGCTCGGGGGCCGGTTCAGCGAGATGCGCCGCCGCGACTGCTTCATCGGGACGGATTTCACCCGGAACCTCCTTCGTTCCGTCCCGCCCGGGTCCATCCTGGTCGCGAAGAAGGATGTCCAGCTCTTCAGCCTGTGGCATCACCAGCGGGTCGAGGGCCGTCGCCCCGACGTCGCCACCGTGGCCCAAGGCCTGGCGCACAGCGCGTGGGTGCATGCATCGGAGGCCCGCTTCGGGGGAGCGCTCCGCCTTGGCCCTCTGCGCAGCCGCGAGGATTTCGAGCGGTTCGCCCGGGAGAACCCGGACTCCCGCGTCTATCTCTCCATGGACTCGGAGATACCGGCCGGTCTGGGGCTCGGCCCGCCCTCGGGCCTCGCCCTCCCCATGTCGACCGGGACGCGGGCCGGGACTTCCGCATGGGAGCTCTTCGTCCGGCGGGGAGATTACCGGTACCAGGAGCGCCCCGAGTTCTTCACCTCGGACCTCGTCGCAGACCACGCGGTGGCGCGTCAGCGCCTGGGATCGCGCCTGCTCGAGGAGCGCCGGCTCGCGGAGGCGCGCGAGTGCCTGCTGTCCGCCTGGTCCATGAAATGGCTGTTCCCGGAAGCCGCCATGTTCCTGGGATACGTGGAACTCGCCGACGGCGAGAGGGACTCCTCCCTCCGGGTCTACGAGCTCGCGGATGCTCTGTTCGAGCGGACCCTCGCGCTCACGCGGGAGTATCATTCCCTGCCCGACCTCGCGGCCTCGGTGCGCGCCTCGATGGTGGATACCCGGCTGAACTACGGAGTGGTCTGCGAGAGGATGGGAGACCGCGAGGGCGCCGAGCGCGCGTACCGCAGGGCGCTGGAAGCGGATCCGCAATCGGCCAAGGCCCACTATAACATGGCCGTGCTCTACTGGGGCCGCGACTGGGACCGGGTGGCCGCCGAGCTCGAGCACGCGCTGCGCATCGACCCGGCGTATCCGGAAGCCGCGAAGTTCCTCGCCGCGGCGAGGCAGAAGGCGGGAAGGAAGTAGGACGGCGTCGGCGAGGGCCTTTTTTCATGGGGAATTCCCCTAAAAAAAGAGTCGTTCAGCTGTTGGGAGAACTTCGCGCTTACGCGGCTGTATGCGTAAGCGCGAAGTACGGCGCACGCAGCGCCGATGAGATGCTGTTGTGCCCTGTTATTTCCTTCGCAGCGGCCGCGGGAAGTGGGCGTACCGGAACTGGAACATGCCGAGCAGGTCCCAGCCGCCCACGAACTTAAGGTAGGCGAGATCGAAGTTCAACTTCAGGAAGTAGCCCGCTTTGAGGTTGATGAGGTACGGGTTGCGGATCATGCCGTTGGGCTTGAGGAACTCGATCGCGAGCGGGACATGCGGCTTGGGCAGCATCAGGAGGCTGCCGAAGAGCACGCTGCGGGACTTGGCCTGGATGTCTATGGGCCCCGAGGGGTCCGCCACGTGCAGCCACGTCGGGCTCATGAACTCGGTCAAGAGCGCGATGCGGTCCCCTCCGTTGCCCTGGGCGAAGCCCATGCTCGTGCGTACGGGCCCGAGCTTCTTGGACACAACGACGTATCCGTCCGACAGGGTGCGCGTCGTTTTGGCGCTCACGCTGGCGGTGACGCCGGGGCTCTGGACCGCGGGCTGGGGAGCGTCGCGGAAGGTCAAGATGCCCTCGGCGCCCACGGACACGGCGGGGCGCCACGTGCCCTCCGATTGGACCTGCATCTTCCCGTCCAGGCTCAGGAACCAGACTCCGACGCGGTCGATGTAGTTGGTCGGCCGCGAACTCATGGTGTTCTTCCCGTAGAGCCGTCCGATGAAGTACACCGCGTTGGCGTCCAATCCCAGCCCGGGACGGTTCTCCTGGGCGGAGCCGCGATACGCCGTGGGAGTCATGACCACGCCGCTTAGAGCCGCCGCCGGGATCGCTTTGGCCAAGACCGGCTGCGGAGCCGTGGTCGCCGGGGTCAGGCCGGGCAGGAGCAGTTCCTTCTCCTCCACGGTGAACACCACCCTGGCCACCATGGTGGAGACGGAGATGCTGCGGTAGTTCTCCGGCACCGGCGCCTCGGGGATGCCGTAGACGGCCGCGCGTGCGCCCAGGATCCCGGCGTTCCCCCGAAGGCTCACCAGATCGCTCGTCACGTCCGCTGGGGTGTAGAGCAGACCGCGCCTGGCCCGGACCAAGTCCTGCAGGGCGGCCGCGGACACGGTCTTGTTCCCCTGGAAGAGGACCTCTCCGATCACCCAAGGGCCGCGGTCCTGCGGGAGGGGTATGCCGTAGACCGACGCGGGAGCGGCCGCCGGGGCGGCGGTCGATGGGACGACCGTTTGACCCGCCGCAGGGCTGCAGAGCGCTGTCAGCGCGAGGATCAGGAGATTCCCGAGTTCCACGTTCAAAAGAGACCCAGCCGGCCCAGCACGCGCAAGACCAGGTTCGCGGCGATGCCGGCTCCCACGTCGTCCGCCACGACCCCGATGCCCCCGGGCAGGCGCTCCAACGAACGCCAGGGCGGGAGCTTTAAGACATCCAGCGTCCGGAACACCAGCACCCCTGCGAGCAGGATCGGCAGCGTCCTGGGCAGCCAGGCCACGGTGACCCAGTAACCCACGACCTCATCGATGATGATGCGCGGGTCGTCGTGCGTCCCAAGACACGCCTCGGCTCTGCCGCTGACGGCGCACGCCATTGCCACTGCGGCCGCCAGAGTCCACGCCAGCGCCGGGCCTCGTTCGGGGAGCCAGTAGATGAAGGCCCACCCCAGCAAGGTCCCGATGCCTCCTGCCCCGGTCCATCGCCGCTCGCGAGCGAGCCGCGTGTTCCTGGAAAACCAAGTGGGAATATAACTTAAATACAGCCCGGTGGCAATCGCGACGCAGAGGCGGTCGATCAAGCCGCCCCACCTTTCGGCGCGTTCCAGCTGCAGCGGAGCATGCTCCGCTGCGCGTAGACGTACTGGACCCCGCTGAGTAGGCTCACGATCATGCTCAGGACCACAAGGGGGTTCTCCACTCCGTCCAGGACCGCCATGCTGTCCGGATGGAACGTCTTCCGGGCCACGAGCAGCAGGAGGATGATGAGCACCGCGACGCTCTGGACTCCCATCTTCCACTTGCCTCCGCGGTCGGCGGGCAGGACCGTTCCCCGGAGGCTCCCCGCCAGCGCGCGCAGACCTCCGATGATGAGTTCACGGACGATGATGAGGAACACGGCCCAGTGGGGGATGTCGAGCTCCGGGATGCGCACGCAGGCGATGAGGGCGCCGATGATTAGGACCTTGTCGGCGATGGGGTCCGCCATCACGCCGAAGGGACTGACCGAGCCGGTGCGCCGCGCCACATAGCCGTCGACCCAGTCCGTGATCATGGCCAGGAGATAGAAGACCAGCCCCGCGACATAGGCCGACGGGCGTCCGCTCCAGAGGCAACCGAAGGTGACGCCGGCCAGCGCCAGTCTTGCTAGAGTGAGTTTGTTGGCGAGCGTCATCCCCGAGGGATCGTCCGGGAGCCGTCCGTCTCGGCCGGGAGTTTGTCGAGACTCACGGCCTTGCCGTTGAGCTCCAGACGCAGAGCCTGGGGGTCCACGGCGCGCAGGGAGAACGCCGCATTGGCGTGCCAGATCTGGCTGGTGCCCGCGGGGATGAGCCCTTCGAATCGCAGCTTCCCGTCCGTCTTCAGGCGGATCCAGGCCTCACGGAGCGCCGTGATGCGCAGCGTGGCGGGTTCGACCTCGTTCGCGGCCGGGACCGGCTGGGCCGCCGGGGTCGCCGCGGGCTGCGCGGGCTTCTCGGTCGGAGGGGGCGCGGGGACCGTCGCGATCGGGATCGGCTCCGTCGTCGGGAGCAGCGGAGCCGGCGCCGTTGCGCTGCGTGCGACGGGCGCGGCCGGGCGCGGCCGCGCGGGCTTCCCTTTGAGCATCCACATCACGGCCCCCGCCAGCACCAGGCCCACGAAGATCGCCGCGGGCATGAGCGTGGATTCCGTGAACTGGACGGGCAGGGCGCCTTTCTTGAGCAGGCCATCGCCTGGCTTGGCGGAAGCGGCATCGCTCGCGGGTTTGGGGGCCGCCTCCTGCTGCGCGGGCGCGGCAGGCCGGAGCTGCTGCCAGAGCGGGTCGAATTCCACGTCCAAGAAGTCGCAGTACGTCTTCAGGAAGCCGCGGAGATAGACCGGCGCCGGGAAGTCCTCGAAATGGTTCTCCTCGAGCGCCTGCAGCAGCCGCTTCGGGATGCGCGTGTGCTGGAACGCCGCCTCCAGGCTCTGCCCCCGCAGCATGCGCCGCTGGCGCAGCACCGTCCCGACGTCCTGCTGGGTCTCTCCTGCGGGAGTGGTCATGGTTGGAACCTCGGCGGCTTGAAATCACGGAAGATCTCGGCCCCTGCCGGAGGGGTGAAATCGAAATCCTTCGCCCGCAGCGCCGGGTTGAAGCACACCGCGTCCAGATCGGTGCGGACGCGCGTGTTGCGCACCTGAAGCTCGGTCTTTGCGGGGAAAAGGTCGGCCGCTTGGAGCTCGAAGCGCAGCTCGAAGCCGGCGGAGCGGTCCTTGGGCAGCAGGCGCAGCGAGGGAGAGGCCCCGCCCGTGTCAAGGGACACGTCGTAGCTCCTCAGCATCTTGGCGTAGGAGCCGAACTGCATCAGATTGCCGACGAGGGGATCGGACTGCTTCCAGTCCTCCAGCTTGGATTGGATCACCTGGGCGTTCGCGTGGCGGTGGATGTAGATATCCTTCCCGTCGGAGACGACGGTCTGCCGTTCGGGGCGCAGATACTCGATGCGCAGGCGGTCGGGCTTGAGGTAGCTGACCGAGCCTTCCAAAGAGGAACTCACGCCTGTCTCATCGGCGGAAAGGCTCTGGGTGAAGCGGGCTGTCAGCGAGTCGAGCTCCCGGTCGAAGCGCTCGAACTGGGCGAGTACCGCGTCCAAGGTGAGAGGGGCCGTGGAGGTCCAGGTGAAGGAAGACGCGGAGACGGCCGCGGCGGCCGGGATCGAGACGCTGGCGGTCGGGCTCGAGACGGCGGTCTCCGCCTTGGCGGGCTTGCCCTTCTCCGCGTGGGAAGGGGCCGTCAGGAGCGCTACGAGGAATAACGCGATACGCATCGGGTCATTCTACTATCTATGCCGTGCGGAGGTCCAATGGCGCTACGCGGGATTCTTGCGGTCGGCGTCGGCGGGGCTCTTGGAGGCCGAGGCTCCGGCGCCCTCGCGCAGGTAATCCTCGATCTTGTCGAAGTAGATGTTCCAGCGGTTGGAGCCTTCCGGCTTGTTGATGAAGCCCTTGATCTCCAGCAGGCTCAGCATGTTCGTCGCGCGCGCCGAGGAGCCGAACTGGGATTTGAGCAGGTCCTGGCTCACGCGCCGGCGCTCCATCACGAGCTTCAAGGCTTGGACGAACTCGTGGTGCTCCACCCCGAACTGGCTCAGATCCTCCGTGGACGCGGCGCCGGTCCCGGAGTCGAGCAGCGCGTACTGCGGCGTCCCCTGCGTCCGGAGATGGTCGACCAGGGCCTCGATCTCGGGCGTGGTGACGAGGCAGCCCTGGATGCGCCAGGGATCCTGCCCCGGGGTGAGGTATAGGGCGTCGCCCTTGCCGAGCAGGGCCTCGGCCCCGTTCATGTCGAGGATGACCTTGGAGTCGATCTTCGAGGCGACCCGCATGGCCAGGCGGGACGGGAGGTTGGCCTTGATGACCCCGGTGATGACGTCGACGGAGGGACGCTGGGTGGCGATCACCATGTGGATGCCCACCGCGCGCGCCATCTGGGTGAGCCGTTGGATGGAGTCCTCGACCACGTCCCGCGCCACGACCATGAGGTCGGCCAATTCGTCGATGACCACCACGATGAAGGGCTCGCCGCTCTCCCCCCGCTTGGCCGCATCGCGATTGAATCCGTCGATGTCGCGCGCCCGGTAGAACTGGAACCTCTCGTAGCGGTACTCCATGACCCGGACCAGGGCCTTGAGCGCCCGCGCCGCTTCCTTGGCGTTCGTGATGACGCGGACCTCCTCGGGCCGGGCCTTGGGGTCGTAGAGGTGCGGGACTCCCTCGTAGAGCGTGAGCTCGATGCGTTTGGGGTCGATGAGGAGGAGCTTGACCTGCTCCGGCCTCTGTCTGTAGAGGATGGAGGCGATGAGGGAGTGGACCATCACGCTCTTGCCGCTGTTCGTCGCCCCGGCGATGAGGACATGGGGCATGGCCTGCAGGTCCGCGGCCAAGGGCGTCCCGTCCGAGCTCAGGCCCAAGGCGAACGCGAGGGGCCGGGGATTGTCCGTGAGCGCCTTGGATTGGAGGACCTCCCGGAGGGTCACCGTGGCCGGCCGTTGGTTGGGAATCTCGATCCCGATCGCGTCTTTCCCCGGGATGGGGGCGATCATCCGGATGCCCTTGGCGCGGGTCGCGAGCGCGATGTCGTCCGCCCGGGCCACGATGGAGTTGACGGTCACTCCCGGCGCGGGACGGACCTCGTAGCGGGTGATGACCGGGCCCGGGTGGATCTCGCTTACCTGGGCGTCGATCTCGAAGCTCGCCAGAGCCTTCTGCAGGGAAGCGTTCGCGGCCTCGACCTCTGCGGCGGACGGTCTGCCGGAGGACGCGTCCCCTTCGGACTCCTTGAGCAGGGACAAGGGAGGCAGCTTGTAGGGCTTGGGGTTCAACACGGGGACCGGGACGGACTTGCCGGCGTCCTTTTTATGCTTCGTCTTCGGGGCCTGCGGAGCGGGCTCCTCGCGGGGCGGCTCCACGACCGGCGAGGGAGGCGGCGCGATCCTGGCCGGCTCCGGGATGGGCGCCATGCCGGCGGGCTCCGGGTCCTTCACCGCAGGGAGCGCCGCCGCCTGAAGGAGGAGTTCCTTCATCTCGAGACGGCTGCGTCTCCACCCCCGGTAGTCCTCAACGAGGAGCTTGACCCCCTGGACCAGGAGCTTGACCCAGGAGATGCCGAACAGGATGTAGAGCCCCAGGAGCCCGGCGGACACGGCCACGAGCAGGACGCCGAAGCGGCCCAAGCCTCTGGCGCCGACCCCGGAGAGCCACTCCCCTAGAGCCCCCCCCCACTCGCGGCGGCCCAAGGCCGCGCCCATGCGCGAGAGCACCACGCTCGCCGACAGCAGGCTGAGCGCGCTCCCCGCGGACAGGGTGAGGAGTCCCTTCGCCTCCTCGGAGAAGAAATACCAGGCCGCGGCGTAGACGAGCAGCGGGGGCACCAGCAGGGACGCGCGGCCCAAGGCGCCGGCCGCCCCCGTGTACACCCACCGGCCCAGAGCCCCCGCGGACTCCGGGAAGTAGAGGGACCAGGACAGGTAGATCGCTCCGACGACGACGAGCAGCCACCGGAGCGCGTACAGGAACGCCGGGGCGCCCTCCCGCTTCTTCCTCTTGCGGGCGTGCGCGGCCCAGGCCCTCACTGAGGCTGGCCTGTCCGGGCCCGCTCCACGACGAAGGTCAGGCGGTCCGGACGCACGGACACCTGTCCCCTGGCGAGGAGCATGCCCAAAGACAGATGCAGCCGGGTGTGCGGCACCTTCAGGAGCATCTTGAGCTCCCAGGCGGTCCGGGCCTTGCCGGACTCCACCGCTGCAAGGATGTCTTTGGCGGTGGATTCGAGTTCTGCGACGAAGGAAGCCGTCACTTCTTTTCGATGATGAACATCTCCTGGCCGACCTTCACGGGCTTGCCGTTGTCCACGCAGACCCGCTGGATGACCCCGCCGACCTCGGCCTTGATGTCGTTGAACACCTTCATGGCCTCGATGAGACAGAGTACGTCGCCGGGCTTGACCGTGTCTCCCTCGCGGGCGAACGGCGGACTCGACGGAGACGAGGCCCTGTAGAATATCCCCATCATCGGCGACTTCACCACCACGGCGTTGGGCGGCAGAGCCGGAACCGCCGCGGCCTGCGAAGCAGGCGCCGCGGCCTGGGCCGCGGGGGCCTGCCCTCCGAGGGTCGGCACCGGCACCGGCACCGGCACGGTCACGGTCGCCTTCCGCACGAGACGGACGTGGTAATCCTTCCTTTCCAGTTCGAAGGATTGGAGGGCGTTCGTCTTCATGAACTCATAGAGTCCCTTGAGCTCGTCGAGCAGGCCGCACGCGCCCGCGGCGGGCCCTCCCGTTCCGTTCTTCTTGGGTCTGGGTTTCGCGGTCTTGTTCATAGGTTATCGGAAGCTCCTCTCCCTGCCGCCCTTGCGCTCCCCCCCGCCGTGGCGCTTGAAGCCGCCCTTGCCGCCTCCGGGCTCGGGGCGGCGAGCGCCGCCGCCGTCGTTCTCGGAGCCGGGCTTGATCACGGCCTTGCGCGAGAGCCGCACCTTGCCCTCCTTGGATACCTCGAGGACCTTGACCTCGATCTCCTGGCCTTCCTGCAGGACGTCGGTGACCTTGTCGACCCGGTTGACGTCGATCTGCGAGATATGGAGCAGGCCTTCGCGCCCGGGCATGATCTCGACGAACGCGCCGAACTCCACGCAGGAGACGACGCGTCCCTTGTAGATCTGCCCGACGACGGGCTCGGCCGTCATCCCCTCGATCTCGGCGCGCGCGCGGGCTACGGCCTCCGCGTCCACTCCGCCGACGAACACGCTCCCGTCGTCCTCGACGTCGACCTCGACCCCGTACTCCTCGATGATCCGGCGGATGTTCTTGCCGCCGGGGCCGATGAGGGCGCCGATCTTGTCCACCGGGATCTTGAGGCGGATGAGCCTCGGCGCGTAGGGCGAGAGCTCCGTGCGCGGCTCGGGCAGCGCGGCCGCCATCTTGGCGAGGATCTCGAGCCGGCCCTTGCGGGCCTGCGTGAGGGCCTCCTTCATGATGTTGACCGAGATGCCGGCGATCTTGATGTCCATCTGGACCGCCGTGACTCCTTTCTGCGTGCCCGCGACCTTGAAGTCCATGTCGCCGACGTGGTCCTCGAGACCCGCGATGTCGGTCAGGATGGAGTACTTATCTCCCTCCATCATGAGCCCCATGGCCACTCCCGCGCAGGGAGCCTTCATCGGGACTCCGGCGTCGAACAGGGCCAGCGACCCGCCGCAGACCGTCGCCATGGAGGAAGAGCCGTTGGACTCCAGGATATCGCTCACGACGCGGATCGTGTAGGAGAATTCCTCCTCGTTCGGCAGCAGGGGCTCCAGCGCGCGCCGCGCGAGCGAGCCGTGTCCGATCTCCCGCCGGCCGGGACCGCGCTCCATCTTGACCTCTCCGACGGAGTAGCCCGGGAAGTTGTAGTGGAGCAGGAAGCGTTCCTTATACTCCCCCTCCAGCTCGTCCATGATCTGCATGTCCCCGGGGGTCCCAAGAGTGGCCGTGGCCAGAGCCTGGGTCTCCCCGCGAGTGAACACGGCGGAGCCGTGCGTGCAGGGCAGGGCCGGCACCTGGACCGTGATGGGCCGGATCTCGTCAAGGGCGCGGCCGTCCGGCCGGACCTTGTCCTGGATGATGAGGCGCCTTCCTTCCTCTCCCGTGAGCTCGTCGATGAGCAAGTTGAGGTGCGCTTCCTGCCCGACCCATGCCGGGTCGGACTTGGCCTTCTCGAGCACCTGCTGGGTCAGCTTGTCCTTGAGCGCCGCGAAAGCCTCGTTGTGCGTCGCCTTCGTCTTGTGGCCGGCGCGCAGGATGCGTACGACCTCCTGCCGGGCCGCGGTGTTCACGAAAGACGCCGCGGGCTCCGGGGACTTGGGCTGCACCTTCTCGACCTTGACGATCTTGCGCCCGGTCTTCACGGCTTCCGCCACCAGGCGCAGCTGGAGCTCGCAGAGGCGGTCGATCTCGGTCTGGGCCTGGCTCAAGGCGGACACCAGGACCTCCTCCGGGATCTCCTCGCCGCCGCCCTCCACCATCAGGATGGCGCCCTTCTTCCCCGCCACCAGGAGCTCGAGGTCCAGGGTCTCGCGTTCCGGGTTCGTCGGGAAGACGATGAAGCCTTCGGAACCGCGCGTCCGGCCGATGCGTACGGCCGCCACCGGCTCGGTGAACGGGGCGTCCGAAAGGAGCAGGGCCGCCGAGGCTCCGGTGATGGACAGGGGTGAGGCGTCGTTGACCCCGTCCAGGGAGACCAGCAGGGAGTAGATCATGGTCTCGCGGTTGAGCCCTTTGAGCATCGGGCGGATGGGGCGGTCCGCCGCGCGCGCGGAGAGCGTCTCCTTGTCGCGGGGGCGGCCTTCACGCTTGAAGAAACCTCCCGGGATCTTGCCCGCGGCGTACGTCCGCTCGCGGAACTCGACCGTCATCGGGGTGAAGCTGACTTCCTTGGTCTTCTTGTCCACCGTGGCGGTCGTGAGCAGCACGGTGCCGCCGAGGTGCGTTGTGACGGAGCCGCCGGCCTGCTTGGCCAGCGTCCCGGTCTGGATGGATATCTCTTTGCCGCCTATCGTTTCCGACAGGCAGATCTTCTGCAGTTGGGTCGCCATGGTCACTTCCTCAGCTCGAGCCGCTTGAGCAGTTTGTTGTACTCGTCGAGGTCCGTGCGCTTAAGGTAGTTGAGCAGCCGGCGGCGCCGGCCGACCTTCTTCATGAGTCCCAAGCGACCGGCGAAGTCCTTCTTGTACGTCTTGAGATGCTCCGAGATGCTCTTGATCTCTTCCGTGAGCAGAGCGATCTGCACGGAAGAGCTTCCGCAGTCCTTCGCGGACCGCCGGAACTTCGTTATTGTTTCCTGTTTTGTCATATTGAGGGGATTCTACCTTTTAATGAAAGCGGCGGTCAATTTAAGGGCCCAGTGCAGCGCCGCCGACGCGGCGCGGGAGCGCACCTGCGCCCGGTCCCCGCGGAAGAGGAACCGGCGCGAGAACGTCCCTTGCCGGGTGGAGAGTCCCAGGAAGACGAGGCCCACGGGCTTGGCGCGGGAGCCTCCGGAGGGCCCCGCGATGCCGGTGATCGAGACCCCTAGATCCGAGCCGAGACGCGCGCGCACTCCTCGCGCCATCTCGCGCGCGCAGGCGGGAGAGACCGCCCCATGCCTGGCCAGCGTGCCGGCGCTCACGTCCGAGAAGGCCCTCTTCGTCGAATCGGCGTAAGCCAGCGCTCCGCCCAGGAAGTAGTCCGAACTCCCGGGCACCGAGGTGATCCTCTCGGAGAACAGCCCGCCGGTGCAGGACTCCGCCACGGCCAGGGTCCAGCCTCTCCGGCGCAGGGCCTTGCCGAGCTTCGACTCGAGGGTGTCACCGCCGCGGCCGTAGAGGAAGGGACCGAGCGTCCGTCTGACCCGCCTCTCGATGCGGTCGAGCATGGCGTCTGTCCGGGCCGCGCAATGGAGCTCGACGGCTCCGGGCGAGGCTAGAATGGTGAACTCCACCCCCGGCCCAGGTCTGCGCACCAGAGGCCCCAGGCGCCGGTCGGCGGCGGATTCCGCGATGCCGCAGAAGCGCCATACCCGGCGGCGGACCTGGGGGCCCCGCCTTAGGCGCGGCAGGACCTGCTCCTCGAACATGGGGCTCATCTCGGAGAACGGGCCCGGGAGGAGGACAAGGGTCCTTCCCCCGGGCAGGACGAGGAGCTGTCCCGGCGCCGAGCCCTCGCGGTTGAGGAGCACGCGCGCGCCTTCCAGGACCCAGGCCTGGCGCTTGTTGTTGGAGGATATCCGGACCCCGAGCCTCCGGTACTTCCGGAGTATGGCCCGGTAGAGCGCGGGCCGATAGCTCAAGCGCCGGCCGAGCGCGGCCGCCGTCCCCTCGCGCGTCAGATCGTCGAAGGTCGGGCCGAGGCCTCCGCACGCCACGACCACGGCCGAGCGCGCGGACGCCGCGGCGACCGCGTCGCGGATCTCGGCCTCCGAGTCCGCCACGGTCTGGGAGCGGGCCACGTCGAACCCGGCGTCGGAGAGCCTCTTGGAGAGGTAGGGGACGTGCGTGTTGGGTTTGCCGCGCAGGAGCTCGGTCCCGACGCAGAGTATCTCGGCCCTCGGGGCCCCCATAGGCCCCGAGGACTGCGGGAGAGGAGTCGCGCCCGCTGCCCTATTGGTAGACATCCGACGGCTTCGGGACCGGGCCACCCCCCTCGGCGATGGGGCCGAAGCGCGCCTCGAACTTCTCGATATTGTCCTTCAGGGCCCAGAGCAGCCTTTTCGCGTGGACCGGCGACGACACCAGGCGTGCGAGCACCTTGGTCTTCGCCGCCTGGGGCTGGAGGAAGGTGAAATCGATGATGAACTCCGTCTCGGAATGGGTGATGAACGCCAGGTTCGTGTAGGTCCCCCGGGCCGTGGCATCGTCGATCTCGATCTTGATCTCCGGTTGTGGGCCGTTCATGGAAGCATCATACAAAAATATTTGCTAATATTTTCTTTCAGAATGTCGAGGGGTTTCTTGCTCATCCTCTCGGGCCCGTCGGGCTCGGGCAAGTCCACCATCTGCCGCAGGCTGCGGAGCAGGGACCGGACGCTGGCCTATTCGGTCTCCTGCTGCACGCGTCCGCCCCGGCCGAGCGAGACCGACGGCGTCCACTATCATTTCATGGACCCCGCCGGATTCATGCGCAAGGCCCGGCGCGGCGAGCTCCTGGAATGGGCCGAAGTCCACGGGAACCACTACGGGACCCCTCGGGATTTCGTGGAGGGCCAGATCGCAGCCGGGCGCGTGGTCCTTCTGGACATCGACGTGCAGGGCACCGAGAAGATACGGCGCAGGCTCCGGGACGCGGTGACGGTGTTCCTGTTCCCGCCGTCCATGGGGGCCCTGCGGCGCCGCCTGCAGCTCCGGCGCGATACGCGCGATTCTCTGCAGACCCGCCTGGACAACGCGCTCGGCGAGCTGCGGCGAGCCGGCTGCTACGACTATTGGGTCGTCAACGACAGCCTCGAGGCCGCCGTGCGGCAGGTGGAGGGGATCATCGCGGCCGAGAGGCTGCGGCCGGGACGCCACGGCATGCGCGGAGTACGGCTGCCGGGGCTGTCGTCCGTGAAACGAGGTTAAGGAGAGTATGATGGCGGAGAGCGCTTCGAAGAAGAAAAGTCAGGCTGGCGCGAAGGAGTCTGTGGAACCGGAGAAGCCGGCCCCCGTCGAGAAGCTGATCCTCGATCGGAAATTCGGCAAGTACGGAGTCATCGCCCTGATCTCGTTCTGGGCGAAGGAGCTGCGCAAGCGCGAGGAGCACCGGCACCTCAGCCAGACCGAGGTCCTCGATCTGGCCATGACCGAGATACTCGGCGGCAAGGTCGATGAGAAGGAGGTCCTGAAGCTCCTCGAGAGCTCGCATTCCCCCGCGGACGGGAAGTCGGCTGACGGGCCCGCGAAGGGAGACAAGAAGGGCTAGTCGGATATGGCCCGCAAGGTACTGCTGGGCGTCAGCGCCTCCATCGCCGCGTACAAGGCGTGCCTCATCGTCCGCGGACTCGTCAAGGCCGGGGCCGAGGTCCGGTGCGTCCTCACTCCCAACGCGGCCCGCCTCGTCTCTCCCCTGACTTTGGCCGCGCTCTCCCGCTCGCCCGTGTGCCAGGACATGTGGGACCCCTCCCAATGGGATATGGCCCACTTGGCGCTCTCCTCCTGGGCGGACCGGGTCCTGGTGGCTCCGGCCACCGCGGACCTCATCGCGCGGTTGGCCGGAGGGCGGGCGTCTGGGCTCCTAGAGGCGGCCGTCCTCGCATCCAGGAGCCCGGTGGCCGTGGCTCCCGCCATGGACACGGGGATGTGGGAGCACCCCGCGACCCGCGCCAACGTCGAGAGGCTCAAATCCTTCGGCGCGGTCATACTCGGCCCGGAGCACGGGGAATTGGCCAGCGGCCGCGTCGGCATGGGGCGGCTCGCGGACACGGAGGCCCTCGTGCGATGGGCCCTCGGATGAACTGGAGGGGACGCTCCGTCCTGATCACCTCCGGGCCCACGCGAGAGCCTCTCGACCCGGTCCGCTTCCTCACGAACGCCTCCTCCGGAAGGATGGGGAGGGCCCTGGCCCTCGCCGCCTTGCGGCGGGGCGCGCGCGTGACCGTCATCTCGGGACCGTGCCCCACCCCGTTGCCCCGCGGAGCGCGCGTCGTCCCGGTCGGCACCGCGCTGCAGATGCGGCGCGAGACCCTGCGGCGATGGAGACGGGCGGACCTCGTCATCGGGGCGGCGGCCGTCGGCGACTGGCGTTTCGAGCGGGTGCGCAGGAGCAAGGTCAAGCGCAAGGGCGCGATGACGGTCCGGCTGGTGCCGAACCCCGACATCCTGGCGGAGGTCGGGTCCCGGAGGGCCAGAGGCAGCCCTGCTCTCGTCGGCTTCGCCCTGGAGACCGGAAACGAGGCGGCCAACGCCGCCGACAAGCTGCGGCGCAAGAAGCTCGACCTCATCGTATCGAACGGCCCGTCCTCCCTCGGCTCAGGCAGCGGCCGCTTCGCCCTGCTCCGGAGCGACGGGACCCGGCGCGTGCTCCCCCCCATGACCAAGGAGCGGGCCGCCGGGAAGATATTGAAGGCCGTGGAGCCGTATCTCCGATGACGGGACTGCTTTCGCTGACGAGGGAGCTGCTGGCTCGGTGCGAGGGTTCGCGGGAGATGGAGTGGGCGTCCTCGGCTTCCCCGCGGGAGGAGCCGCCGTCCTTGGAGTCTCTGTCCCGTGAGGTGGGAGCCTGCAGGAAATGCCGCCTCGGAGGAGAACGCCTGCGCGCCGTCTTCGGCGCGGGCTCCCCGCGGGCGCGCGTGATGTTCATCGGCGAGGGCCCCGGCTATGAGGAAGACCGCCGCGGCGAACCTTTCGTGGGCAAGGCCGGGGAACTCCTCGACAAGATCCTCGCCGCCATCGGGCTCTCGCGGGAGACGGTCTATATCGCGAACATCGTGAAATGCCATCCCATGGCCGAGCCCTCCGTACCGGACCGGCGCGGCAACGACCGGCCGCCGACCCCCGAGGAGACGGCCGCCTGCCGGCCCTACCTGGACGCCCAGATCGACCTCATCCGGCCCGGTTTCCTAGTGGCCCTCGGCGCGAGCGCCGCCCGCGCGCTCACCGGCAGCACCCAGGGGATCACCGCCATGCGCGGGCAATGGAAGGAGTATCGGGGCATCCCGCTGCTCCCGACCTACCACCCCGCTGCGCTCCTGCGCGACGAATCGCTCAAGGTTCATGCCTGGAGGGACATGAAGAGCCTGAAGGCAGCGATGGAGGCCCGCCCATGAAGACCGGCCGCGACGAGAAGGACCTCTTGAAGCAGCTCGACGAGTTCTTCACGCGCAAGGTCCCCAAGCGCCTTCGCAGCGGCTATGAGGAGATCGAGCGGATGCTGAAGAAGGAGATCCGCTTCGGCAACGGCGGGGACCCGCTCGTCTACGATCCGGACAACCCCTTCTGCTACCTCGCCGCCTTCGTGCGCGACAAGGGCGTGGCCACGGTGGCTCCCAGCACAAAATATCTCGTCAACCGCGTGCTGCGCGCCATGCACCTGGATGCCGCGCGCGTCGTGGTCGAGTACGGGCCCGCGAACGGAGTCATGACGCGCCGCATCCTCGCGCGCCTCCCCCACGACGCCGTCCTCGTGGCGGTGGAGCGCAACGAGCATTTCTGTCGCGGCCTGCGCAGGCTCCACGACCCGCGGCTGCGTCTCGTCCAAGGCGACGCCCAGGAGATCGACCGCATCATGCGCGGACACGACCTCCCCCACGCCGACGTCATCGTCTCCGGCATCCCGTTCAGCTACTTCGACAAGGACGAGCGCGACAGACTCGTGGCCAAGACCCACGCCTGGCTCGCCCCGGGAGGCCGCTTCGTGGCCTATCAGTGCACGACGCACCTCATCCCGGTGCTCAAGCGGCACTTCCGCCGGGTCGAGACCCAGTTCGAGCTCAGGAACCTGCCTCCGCACTTCGTGTTCGCGGCGTTCAAGTAGCCCGTGCGCATCGCCGAGGTCGCCTATCCCCTCCCGCTGCACCAGTCCTTCGACTACGAGGTGCCCGAGGCCTTGCGCGGCGCGGCGCGGCCCGGTTCCCGGGTCCGTGCCGCCTTCGGCCCCAGGAGCATGCTCGGCGTGGTGCTCTCGGTGCGCGCCGGCGGCCCCCCTGCCGGCATCTCGCTCAAACCGCTCGCCGCGGTCCTCGACGCCGCCCCCGTCCTCGACGACGAGCTCTTGTCTTTGGCGCGCTGGATGGCCCAGCGCTACTGCGCGCCCATCGGCGAGTGCGTGAAGATCCTGCTCCCCGCCAACCTGCGCGAGGCCAAGCGGGCCCTGCCCCTGGGCGGATCCGAGCGGTGGGACTCCCCGGCGCGCTCCGCGGGGGCCGCCTTCACCCTGACCGGAGGGCAGTCTTCGGCGCTTTCGCGCCTGGGCGCGAAGCTGCGCGCGGGCAAGTTCTCGGCGAACCTGCTCTTCGGTGTCCCGGCGTCCGGCAAGACCGAGATATACATCCGCCTCATCCGCGAGGCGGTCTCGGACGGGGGCCAGGCCCTCTTCATGGTCCCCGAGATCTCCCTGACTAAGCCGTTTTTCGACGATTTCAAGGGCGCGGTCGGCCTGCCGGTGGCGCTCTGGCACAGCGCGCTCGGCTCGGGACAGCGGAAAAAAGTGTGGCTCGGGCTGCGGTCCGGGGAGGTGCGCGTCGTGGTCGGCGCCCGGTCTGCCAGCCTGCTCCCTCTTCCCAATCTGAGGCTCGCCGTCATCGATGAGGAGCAGGACGAGTCCTTCAAGCAGGACGGCCAAGCCCCCTTCTACCACGCGCGGGAGGTGGCCTTGGAGCGCGCCTCCCGGCACGGAGCCATGGTGGTGCTGGGGAGCGCCACGCCTTCCATAGAAGCCTGCTCCGCCGCGGAGCGCGGAGAGATGGAGCTCATCCTCCTGCAGGAGCGCGTGTGCAGGAGCACGGACCGGCCTCCCGTCCGCATCCTCGAGCGTCCCCCGGGAGAGGCCCGCTGTCTTTCGGAGGAACTCCTGGAGGCCTTGAAGGCCTGCATGGCCAGGCGCGAGCAGGCCATCCTGCTGGTGAACCGCCGGGGTTATTCCAACTTCATCATGTGCCGCCAATGCGCGTGGGTGTGCCGCTGCCCGTCCTGCGGGGTGGCGTATGTGCATCATGAGGCGGGGCAAAAACAACGGAAAGGACGAAAAGAGGAAGAACAGAATCTGTTTGAAACGGATGATCACGCCTCCGGCTCCGCCGGAGGCGTGATGATATGTCACCACTGCGGGGGCACGCGCGAACTGCCCGAGACCTGCGGCCGATGCGGGAACAGGAGCCTCAGGCTCGCCGGGGTCGGCACGCAGAAGGTGGTCTCCGAGCTCCGTTCGCGCCTGCCCGGACTGCGCGTCCTGCGCATGGACAGCGACACGGTCTCCCGTGAGGACCCGGCCGAGGAGGGCGCCTACGAGGCGTTCAAGTCCGGCAAGGCCGACGTGCTCGTCGGCACGAAGCTCGTGGCCAAGGGCTTCCATTTCCCGCGCGTGACCCTCGTCGGCGTCGTGGACGCGGACACCATGCTCAGCATGCCCGACTTCCGCTGCGCGGAGCGCACGGTCCAGCTCCTGGTGCAGGCCGCCGGCCGCGCCGGCCGCGCCGAGCGCCCCGGGGAGGTGCTGCTCCAGACGAGCCAGCCCACGCACTACGCCATACAGGCCGTGGCCAGAGGAGACTACGCCGCGTTCGCGCGGCAGGAGATGGGCCTGCGCCGGGAGCTGGGCTATCCGCCGGCCTCCAGGCTCCTGCGCCTGCTGTTCTCGGGCAGGAAGGACGACGCCGTCCGCGACGCGGCCGAGGGCGCGGCCCAGGCTCTCCGGGAAGGCCTGGGGCCCTCTGAAGAGATCCTCGGCCCGGCGCCGGGAGTGTACGCGAAGCTGCAGGGCAGCTTCAGGCATCATCTGCTCATCAAGGCGGGCGACGACGAACGCCTGGCGCAAGTCATCGAGAAGGTGCGCGGGCTGAGGATGCCGTCGGGAGTGAAGCTCAAGGCCAATGTCGACCCCTACGATTTCTTCTGACCGTTCCTTAAAGGCTCTGGGGCTCGCCGCTCTCGGGCTCTTCGCGCTCTATCTCTTCACCGCCTACCCGACCGTCTCCCCCTACCGCGACTCCGGGGACATGGCGGCCTCCGCTCTCACCCTGGGCGTGGCGCATCCGCCGGGATATCCCCTCTATCTCCTGCTGGCCCATGCCTGGCTCTGCGTCTTCCCTCTCGGCAACGTCGCCTTCCGCCTGCATGTGCTGAGCATCCTGGCGGGGGTCGGGGCGTGCCTGGTCCTGGCCGAATCCTTGAAGCGGTACTCGAAGGGGATCCCTTTCATAGTGCTGGCCCTGGCCCCCTGCTTCTGGCACCTGTCCCTGGTGAGCGAGATGTACAGCCTCAACGCCTTGGTGGCCGCGGTCTTGATCTGGCTGCTCCTCCCGACGGAAGGGGCGCAGGGGCGGCGCCGGCTCTGCGCGGCGGGCATGCTCCTCGGCCTCGGCCTCGGCAATCATCAGACCCTCGCGGCCGCGGTCCCCGGACTCTTGTGGATGCGCCGGCCCCTGTCCCCCCGCCGTCTCCTCCTGCCGGCCGCCTTCGCGCTGCTCGGCTTCGCGCTCTACGCCTATCTGCCCCTGCGCTCCTCGGCCGACCCCGTGCTGGATTGGGGAGAGCCCGAGACCGTCAGGAATTTCCTGCGCATGATCACGCGCGCGGACTACGGCGGCGTGCGCCTGCATCCGGAGCGGGCCGTGACCTTCACGGACGTCCGCCAGCTCGCCGCGTCCGCCGCCTACGCTGTCCGTCTGTTCAGCCGCGAGCTCGGCTGGGCCGGGATGCTGTTGGCGCTGTTCGGAGCCTGGCGCTTCCGCCGGGACCGGGCCGCGCAGGGGTGCGCCCTGGCTTCCCTCGTTTCCGGGCCCTTGTTCGTCATGTGGGCGAACCTGGACCCGGACCTGCCCGAAAGCTATCCCATCCTGGAGCCCCATCTCGTGCTTCCGGTCCTGTTTGCGGCCGCGCTGGCCGGCTTCGGAGCTTCTTCACTCTTGGAGTTCTTCCCTCTCGGGCGCGCGCGGACCGCTCTCGGCGCCGCGCTGCTCCTGCTCTGCTGCGCTTCGCAGGCCGGACCCGCGGCCGCGCGCTTCAGGACCCGCGACGATTTCTCCGCCTGGGACTACGGCAAGGCGCTGCTGGCCTCGCTCCCGCGCGGCGCGCTCCTGCTCGACCCGGACGACCCCACGGCTTTCACCGTGAGCTACATGGCGAACGCGCATGGGCGCAGGACCGACGTGGTCCCCGTCCTGTACTTCCGCACACGCTGGGGTTACGAGCAGCTCCGGCGCAGGCATCCGGAGCTCCTGCCGGCCTGGGAACTCAACTCCGGCCAGGAGCTCCTGGCATCCTTGGTCTCGCGCAGCCTGGAGTCCGGACGGCCCGTGTACCTGGACCTGCCGCAGAAAGCCCCGTTCGGCCATGCCAGCTTCCCCATGGGAGCCGCCTACAAGATGCTCCCCGCGCCGCCGTCCCCGGCCGAGGCCCGGGCCCTGCTGGAAGCCAGCGTCCGTCTTTCCCCCGTGATCTGGCTCAGGCCCCCCGCGCCCGCAGCCGACTTCTTCACGCATCACGCCGCCGCCTATTGGCCGAGCGCGCTCAACAATCTCGGCATACAGGCTCAGGCCGCGGGGATGACGGGGCTCGCGGTCGACCTCTACCGGAGGAGCCTCTCCTTCATGCCCGACCTGGCCGAGGCCTGGAACAACCTCGGCAACACCCTGCTGGGCGCCGATGACCTCGCCGGGGCCCAGGGCTGCTACCGCGAATCCGTGCGCCTGAAGCCCAGCCCCCAGGTCGTCTACAACCTCGGCCGCGTCTATCTCCTGGCCGGCCGCTTCGACGAGGCGGAGGAGCAGCTGCGCCGCTCCATCCGGGACGGAGGCCCTCCGGACGCGCGCAACGACCTCGGCCTCGTCTTCCTGAGGAAGGGCCAGGTGCAGGAGGCCGCGGCGAACTGGCTCGCCCTCGCCCGCGACCTGCCCGGCTACGCTCTCGCGTACTTCAATCTCGGCATCGCCTACGAGAGGCTGGGAGACAAGCGGCGCGCCATCCTCGCGGTGCAGACCTACGAGGAGCTCGTCGCGGACCCGGCCGAGAAACGCGCGGCGCGGGATTGGCTCGAGCGCCTGGAGAAACTATAATAATGGCCATGGACGGGCTCGACGAAGCGCTGGCGCGGCTCAGGCGCGGTTGCGTGGACCTGGTGAGCGAAGAGGAGCTGCGGGCCAAGCTCTCGGCCGCCAAGCCCCTGCGCATCAAGCTGGGCGTGGACCCCACGAGCCCGGACCTGCACCTCGGGCATACCGTGGTCCTGAACAAGCTGCGTCTTTTCCAGGACCTCGGCCACACGGCCGTGCTCATCATCGGGGATTTCACCGCGGCCGTAGGCGACCCTTCCGGCCGCGACAGCACCCGGCCCACCCTGACCCAGACCGAGATCCGGGTCAACGCCAAGACCTATCAGGAGCAGGCCTTCAAGGTCCTCGACCCGGCGCGCGTGGAGCTGCGCTTCAACTCCGAATGGCTCGACCCCTACGTCCGGCAAGGCCGCCTGCTCGAAGGGCTCAAGTCCTGCACCGTGGGGCAGCTCCTGGCGCGCGAGGATTTTCAGACCCGGATGAAGGCCCAGGGCCCGATCACCATGCTCGAACTGCTCTACCCCGTGTTCCAGGGCTACGATTCCGTGGCGGTGCGGGCCGACGTGGAGCTCGGGGGCAACGACCAGCTCTTCAACCTCCTGTTCGGCCGGCAGATGCAGAAGAACTCCGGTCAGCCGCCCCAGTGCATCCTCACGCTCCCGCTCCTGGTGGGCTCGGACGGCCGGCGCAAGATGTCCAAGAGCTACGGCAACCACATCGCGCTCAACGATCCGGCGCGGGACATGTTCGGCAAGGTCATGCGGTTGTCGGACGAGCTCATGACGGGCTACTACGAGCTCCTCACCGACGAGGACCTCGGCGCGGTCCGCGGCATGCACCCCATGGAGGCCAAGAAGCGCCTGGCCGGGCTCCTCACCGCCCGCTACCACGGCCCGGAAGCGGCCGCGGCGGAGCGAGAGTTCTTCGACAAGACCTTCTCCCAGCACAAGGCCCCGGAAGAGGCTCCCGAGTTCCGGGTCGGTCCCGAGGAGCTGGGCCTCGCCTGGAGCGTCCTGCTCGTCAAGATGGGCGCCGCCCCTTCGCGCAAGCAGGCTCAGCGCCTCATCGCTCAGGGCGCGGTGCGCCTCTCCGGCGAGGCGCTCAAGGAGGACTCCGCGGTGTCCGCCTCCCTCGCGCCGCTGGACTCCGCCACGCTCAAAGTGGGCAAGCACGGCTTCTATAGGCTGACCAAGGCATGAATAGAACGACAACGGCCATCACTTTGACAACGGCAATAGGATTCGCAGCCGCAACGGCGGCTGCGAAGACATGGGACAGCCGGTTGACCGCCGTCGAGGGAGATGTGCGCGTGTTCTCCGCCGGCGAGGACCTGGGCGTTCCCGCGCAGTCGGACACGCCGGTCGAGTCCGGCGACCGCATCGAGACCGGCCCGGGCTCCCGCGCCGAGCTTGCCCTGGAGCCGGACAGCGTGCTGGAGCTCCAGCAGAACACCTCGATGACCCTGGACTCGCTCCAGGAGGATGATTCCTGGTTCGGGCTCGAGCTGGGCTCCGTCATCGCCAAGATCAAGGCGCATCTGGGCGCGCGCAAGCTCCAGGTCAGGACCCCGGTCGCGGTCTGCGCCGTGCGCGGTACGGAGTTCGGCGTGGAGGTCGGCGCGGACGGGGAGACGGTGGCCGGCGTGTTCGACGAAGGCAAGCTCGGCCTGCGCTCCCTGCAGGACGCCTCCGTGGAGGAGACCGTGCTCCAGCCCCAGGAGGAGTCCTCGGTCGCCCGCCGGGCGGACTTGAAGACCCGCACGCTCAAGGGGGCCAGGTCCCTCGTGGTGCGGAGGCTCTCCACGCTCAAGAACAGGGCGGCGCGGCTCGACGCCCTGCGCGCGCGCCGGGCGGTACTGCGCAAGGTGTGGCGCGCGCTGTCCCATGCCAAGCGCTTGGAGATGCGGCGCGAGATGCTCCGGAAGCTCCAGGAGCGGCTGCGCGGGCTCACCCCGGAACAGAGGATGCAGCTCCGGCGCAGGCTGCACGACAAGCGCTCCGCCGCCCCCAAGCCGGCGAAGCCGGGGAACCAGCGTCCCCGCAAGGGCAAGAGGCTGCCCAGGCGGCCATGAGCGAGAACGAGGTCCAGACCCTTTCCGGGATCCCGCTGAAGCTCCAGTACGGCCCAGAGGACTCCGCGGGCGAGCTCGGCCTCCCGGGAGCCTTCCCGTTCACGCGCGGGCTCAAGGGGTCCGGATACCGGGCCGGCCCGTGGACCATGCGCCAGTTCTCCGGGCACAAGGACGCCAAGGAGACGAACCTGCGCTTCAAGTACCTCATGGAGCACGGGGAGACGGGGCTTTCCACCGCCTTCGACCTGCCCACGCTCATGGGGGTGGACTCCGACCACCCCTTCGCCGAGGGAGAGGTGGGCCGCGAGGGCGTCGCCGTGGACTCGCTCCTGGACTTCGAGGAGCTCTTCTCGGGCATCGACCTGGCCAAGGTCTCGACGTCGATGACCATCAACCTGCCGGCCCCGGTGCTCCTGTGCATGTACCTGGCCGTGGCCGACCAGCAGGGCGTGCCCTACAAACGGGTGCGCGGCACCCTCCAGCTCGACATCCTCAAGGAGTACATCGCCCAGAACGAGTACCTCTTCCCTCCGGCCCAGTCCATGAGGCTGGTCCTGGATACGATCGCTTTCTGCACCGAGAACGTCCCGCGCTACTACCCCATCTCCATCTCCGGCTACCACATCCGCGAGGCCGGGGCGGACGCGGTCCAGGAGCTCGCCTTCACCCTGGCCGACGGCATGGAGTACGCCCGCCTGCTCACGGCCCGCGGCCTGGGCGTGGACTCCTTCGCCAGGCGGCTGTCCTTCTTCTTCGACATCCACAACGATTTCTTCGAGGAGATCGCCAAGCTCCGCGCGGCCAGGAGGCTGTGGGCGCGCTTCATGCGCGAGGAGATGAAGGCGTCCAGCGAGATCTCCTGGATGCTGCCCATGCACTGCCAGACCGCCGGGGTCTCCCTGACCGCCCAGCAGCCGCTGAACAACCTCATCCGGGTCTCCTACCAGGCCCTGGCCGCGGTCCTGGGAGGCACCCAGAGCCTGCACACCAACTCCTTCGACGAGGCCCTGGCCCTGCCTTCCGAGGAAGCGGTGATGATGGCCTTGCGCACCCAGCAGGTCCTGGCGTGCGAGTCCGGCGTCACGGACACCGCGGACCCCTTCGGCGGCTCGTACTACCTCGAGAGCCTCACCGACGAGATGTCTCGCCGGGCCCAAGGCATCCTCCGCCGCATCTCGGAGCTGGGCGGGGTCGTCCGCGCCCTGGAGGCCGGATACTTCCACAAGGAGATCGCGGAGACCGCCTACCGCCACGAGCGCGAGCTCACGGCGGGCAAGCGGAAGATCGTCGGCGTCAACGCGTACAAGACGGACGCGCAGCGCCCTCCCATCCTCAAGATCCATTCGAGCGTGGAGCGGCGGCAGAAGGCGAAGCTCAAGAAGCTCAAGTCGGGGCGCGACAACGCCAGGGTCGCAGCCGCCCTCGCCCGGCTCCGGGACGCGGCCAGGGGGACATCGAACCTCCTGCCCCCCATCATGGAATGCGTGAAGGCGTACGCGACCCTGGGCGAGTCGGTCTGTGCGCTCAAAGACGTGTTCGGCGAGTATCCGGTGTTCCGGACATGACCGCGGTCGTCATCGGGAAGGACTCCAAGTTCTGCGCCGAGCTCGAGGCTCTGCTCAAGTCGCAGAGCCTGCGCGTGGTGCTCCTGGCCGACGCGGCCAAAGCCCCCTCCCGAGTCCAGGCGGAGAAGGCGGACCTCGTGGTCGTGGCCGGCGGGGACCTGCCCCTGCTGCAGTCCTTGAGGAGCCGGGAGCCGCTGCGCCGCATCCCCATCCTGTGCGTGAACCCCGCCGGGTCCGCCTCCGAGGTGGTCGCGACCTTGGACGCCGGGGCCGACGATTTCCTGGCCAAGCCGTTCAACGGGCAGATATTCCTGGCGCGCGTGCGGACCCTCATCCGCCGGCAGATATGGAGCGGGGCGGCCCAAGAGGAGCCCCTCAACGTCCTGGAGGCGGGCGGACTCTCCCTGCACCTGGTCGAACGCGTCCTGCGCGCGGGCGGCTCCGAGGTCATCCTCACCCGCCTGGAGTTCGACCTTTTGACCCACATGGTCCGGCACCGCGGAGAAGCCCTGAAGCGCCAGGAGCTCCTGGAGGCCGTGTGGAAGTACCCGGCCGACGTGGAGACGCGGACCCTGGACAAGCACGTGGAGACCCTGCGCCGCAAGCTCGGGCCCCTGGGCAAGCACATCCGCACCGTGCACGGCATCGGGTATCGGTTCATGGACCCGGACGCCTCCCTGGCCGTTTAGCTTCCCCTAGGTTCCTCTCGATCGTCTTCCTTAGATTGCGAATTCCCTGCGAATTCTACTTCGCAAAGAACACGGGGTTTCTTCAGGAAAAGACCCGAGTATCCGGATAGACTTCAAGTATGCGCGCGCGTGCATGGACCATTCTCTGGGCCATGGCCCTCTGCTGCCCGGCCGCGCTCCACGCCGCCACCGCGGTCAAGTCCTCCTCGGACGCCACGTCCGTCGCCGGCACCAACTGGACCGATCCGGCCTATGTCCAGGGCAACGACGGCTTCTACGCGACCTACAACAACGCGGGCGAGAACTACCTCGTGATCAAGACCTTCGGCTTCTCCATCCCCTCCGGCGCGATCATCGACGGCATCCAGGTCGTGGTCAACGGCCTGTCGGTCGAGGCCCAGACCGCCCGGAGACAATTCCGGCTCGCACTGACCAAGGACGGGAGCACCCTGTCCGGAACGGAGAAGATCGACTTGACGCTGCCGACCAGCGACGGGGACGTGACGGCCGGCAGCGGCACGGACCTCTGGGGCGGGACCTGGACCCGGGCCGAGATCAACGACACGAACTTCGGCGTCATGATCCGGGACAATGACAGCAAGGCCTACCTGCTGAGCTTCGACCACGCGACGGTCACGGTCTCTTACACGCCGCCCTCGGTCATCACCGCGAGCACCGCGAGCGTGGCGCCGAGCAGCATCGACCAGGGCGGGCCCGCGACCGCGATGGAGAAGCTCTCCCTCGCCACGGACCAGAGCGAGGCGGTATGGACCGCCATCAAGGTGACCAAGACCGGGACGCTCGCGGACGTCGGGGTGAGTTCGGTCACGATCTGGCTGGACAACGGCAACGGGACCTACGGCGCGGAAGACACGATCATCTCCCCGACGGCCATGCCCTTCACCTCCGGGGCGGCCAACATCACCTTGACCGCGGCCCAGACCCTCGGCGCCACCGCCAAGGTCTACTTCATCGTCTACAAGCTCGCGGCGGGCGCGAATCCGGGAGCCACCATCGGAGCGTCCGTGGCCTCGCAGGCGGACCTGACCATCACCTCACCGGACACCATGGCCTCCACGAATTTCCCGGCGAACTCCTCGAATTCCACGGTGGCCGACGTGGCGGACACGGTCACCGTGACCCCTACGGACCAGGCCTCGGGCGCCATCGCCCAGGGCTCGGACTTCGCTTTGGAGCGGCTCTCCATGGCTACCAACGCCGAGACCGCTCAATGGACCGCCGTCAAGGTGACGAAGACGGGCACCCTCGCGGACAGCTGGGTCACCTCGGTCAAGGTCTACTTGGACGACGGGGACAACGGCTACGACCCGGAAGACACCCTCATCTCTCCCGGAGTGACGACGTTCTCCGGCGGGATCGCGAACGTCACGCTGAGCGCGGCACAGACCCTCACCACCACGGCCAAGGTCTACTTCATCGTCTACGACCTCGAGAGCATGGCCATAGTGGACGCCACCATCGGCGCGAGAGTGGCGGCGAACACGGACCTGACGCTCTCCGGCGTGGACACCGTCTCTTCCACGAACTTCCCGATCGACTCCACGGCCGCCAGCGTCACGGACGTGTCGGACACCGTCACGCTCACCCCCACGGACATGGCCCCGGCCAACGTGGTGCAGGGCGCGGACTACTCGGTGGAGAAGTTCTCCATGGTCACGAACGACGACCAAGCCGCGTGGACCGCCGTCAAGGTGACCAAGGCGGGCACGCTGGCCGACGCCGGGGTGGCCGCGGTAAGGATCTACCAGGACACCGGCAACGGGACCTATTACGGAGCCGAGGACATCCTCGTCTCCCCGTCTGCGAACGTCTTCTCCGGCGGGGTCGCGAACATCACCTTGAGCGCGGCCCAGACCTTGACGACCACGGCCAAGACCTACTTCATCGTCTACATACTGGAGGCGACGGCCACCCCGGGCGACACGATCGGCGCGTCGCTGGCTTCGAACGCGGACCTGACGCTCTCCGGCGTGGACGCCGTGGCGTCCACGAACTTCCCCATCAACTCCTCGAACTCGACGGTGCTCGCCAAGGCGGACGAGATCACGGTCACAGCCTGGAACCAGGCGCCGGCCGACGTGGACCAGGGCGCGGACTACTCGCTCCTGCGCTTTTCCATGGCGACCGACGATAACACCGCGGAATGGACGGCCATCAACGTCCTCAAGACCGGCACGCTCCCCGACGCGGGCATCACCACGGTCAAGATCTACCTCGACGACGGGGATGACGCCTACGACGCGGGCGACACCCTGATCTCCCCGGCCGTGATGCCCTTCTCCGGCGGGGGCGCCAATATCACCCTGACCTCCCCGCAGACCATCACGACCTCGGCGCAGGACTACTTCATCGTCTACGGCCTCGAAAGCGACGCGCAGGCGGGGACGACGATCGGGGCCTCCATCGCGTCCAACGGCCAGATCACGGTCACGGCGCCGGATACGGTGTCCTCGGCGAACCTGCCGGCGAACTCGTCCAACTCCACCGTGGTGGACGGCGCGGACACGATCACGGTCACGCCCGCGGATGCGGCGCCAGGCAGCGCGGCGCAGGGTTCGGACTCCGCCTTGCTCAAGCTCTCCATGGCCACCAACGACGACGAGGCCACCTGGACCGCCCTCACCGTGACGAAGACCGGCACGCTCGCGGACGGGGACGTGAGCACGGTCAAGGTCTACTTGGACGACGGCGACGGGTCGTACGACGGGGGCGACACCCTGGTTTCTCCCGCGGTCAACACCTTCACCTCCGGCTCCGTCGCCATCACCCTGAGCGCGGCTCAGAACATCACGACCACCGCCAAGGTCTATTTCGTGGTCTATACCCTGCAGGCCTTGGCCACGGTCGGCAATACCATCGGCGCGCAGGTCACGAGCGAAGCGAGCCTGATCGTGACAGCCCCCGACAACGTGTCCGCGTCCAACTTCCCGGCCGACTCCTCCGACGCCACGGTGACGGACGGGCAGGATACGATCACAGTGACCCCGACGAACCTGGCCCCGGCGAGCGCGGCTCAGGACGCGGAGCACGCGATCCTGCGCCTCTCCATGGTCGCGAACCAGGAGACGGGAGAGTGGACCGCGCTCACCGTGACCAAGACCGGGACCGCGGCGGACAGCGCCGTGGACTCGATCAAGGTCTATCTCGACGACGGGGACAACGGCTACGACGCGGAGGACACCCTCATCTCCCCGGCGGTGACGACCTTCTCCGGCGGCTCCGCCGCCATCACCCTGACCGCGGCGCAGACCCTGACGACCTCCGCCAAGGTCTATTTCATCGTCTACGACCTCGACCCCGAGGCCGCCGTCGGCTCGACCATCGGGGGCTCGCTCGGCGCCGCCTCGGCCTTGACCGTGACGTCTCCCGACGCGGTCTCCTCGAGCAATTTCCCGGCCAACTCCACGAACTCCTCCATCACGGACCTGGCGGACACCATCACGGTGACGCCCACGAGCGTGGCTCCGGCCTACGCTATCCAGGGGCAGGCCTCCGCCTTGCTCAAGCTTTCCATGGCCACGCCTGCGGACTCGGCCCAATGGACGGCCATCACCGTGACCAAGACCGGCACCCTGGCCCGCGCGGGCATCACGGCGGTCAAGGTCTACCTGGACGACGGGGACGGCTCCTACGACGCCGGGGACACCCTGCTCGGCAGCGGGGTCTACTCGGCCGGCGGGAGCGTGGCGATCACCCTCTCCCCGGCCCAGACCATCAACTCCACGGCCAAGGCCTATTTCATCGTGCACCAGCTGACGGCCGACGCCCCGGTGGGAGACACGACCGGCGTCACGGTCAGCGCGAACACCCAGCTCACCGTCACGGCCCCGGACAACGTCTCGGCCAGCAACTTCCCCGCGAGCTCCGCTCTCTCCACGGTCGCGGGCCCGCCGGGCACGCTCACGGTGACTCCGACGGACGTGGCGCCGGGGACCGCGGCCCAGGGCTCGGATTACGCGGCCTTGAAGATGTCCATGGCCACGGACGGGAACACCGTGGACTGGTCCGCCATCACGGTGACCAAGACCGGGACCCTGGCGGACAGCGGCATCACGACCGTGAAGATCTATCTGGACAACGGCAACGGCACCTACAGCAGCGCGGAGGACACCCTCATCTCCCCCTCCGTGACCACCTTCTCGGGGGGTTCTGCAGCCATCACCTTGAGCGCGGCGCAGACTCTGAGCCCCACGGCCAAGGTGTACTTCATCGTGTATACGCTCACGGCCACAGCGGCACCGGGAGCCACGGTCGGCGCCCGGGTGACGGCGAACACGGACCTCACGGTCTCCGCTCCGGACACCGTGGCCTCCACCAACTTCCCGATGAGCTCAGGGAACTCCGCGGTGACGGATTCGGCGGACACGGTGACCGTGACTCCGACGGACCAGGCCCCGGTCAGCATCGCCCAAGGCTCGGACTTCGCCCTGGAGCGGCTCTCCATGGCCACCGCGGTGGACGAGGCCGTGTGGACTGCCCTCAAGGTGACGAAGAACGGCACCCTGGCGGACAGCGGCATCACGACCGTGAAGATCTACCTGGACAACGGCAACGGCGCCTACGCCAGCGGGGAAGACACGCTCATCTCTCCCGACGTGACCACGTTCTCAGCCGGGATCGCGAACATCACGCTGAACGCAGCGCAGACCATCACCACGACGGCGAAGGTCTACTTCATCGTCTACGACCTGGAGAGCACCGCGGCGGTCGGGGCCACGATCGGAGCCTCCGTGGCCTTGAATACGGACCTGACCATGACCTCTCCGGATAATGTCTCGGCGACGAACTTCCCCGTCGACTCCACGGCCTCCGGCATCACCGACGTCGGCGACAGCGTGACGGTCACACCCACGAACCTCGCCCCGGCCGACGTGGTCCAGGGAGACGAGTACGCGGTGGAGAAGCTCTCCATGGCGGCCAACGAGGACGAGGCGACCTGGACCGCCATCACGGTGACCAAGACAGGCACGTTGCCGGACGCAGACGTGGATACAGTGAAGCTTTATCTGGATACAGGCAACGGGACCTACGGGGCAGAGGACACGCTCATCTCCCCGGCGGTCACGAACTTCTCCGGAGGGGCGGCAGCCATCACACTGACGTCGGCTCAGACCCTGACGAGCACGGCAAAGGTCTACTTCATCGTCTACGTCGTCGACATCTCGGCCACGTTCCCGACCACGCTCGGCGCGCAGCTGGCTAGCAACGCGGCTCTGACCCTCTCCGGCGTGGACACCGTGGCATCCACGAACTTCCCCGTCAACTCCACGAACTCCAACGTGCTGGAAAGGGGAGACACCGTCACCGTCACCCCGACCAACCAGGCTCCGGCCGATATCGCGCAGGACTCGGATTTCGCGGTCCTGCGCCTGTCCATGGTCACGGACGCGAACAGCGCGCAATGGACCGCCATCAACGTGAGCAAGTCCGGCACCCTGGCAGACTCCTACGTGTACTCGGTGAAGGTCTACCTGGACAACGGGGACAACACTTATGGGACCGGGGATACGCTCGTTTCCCCCGCGGTCACGCCTTTCTCAGGAGGCGCGGCCAACATCACCTTGACCTCCGCGCAGACCCTCGACACCTCGGCCAAGGTCTACTTCATCGTCTACGACCTCGAGAGCGACGCCCCCGTGGGCGCTGCCATCGGAGGCTCCGTCGCTTCCAAGAACGAGGTGGTCGTCACGGCCCCGGATGTCGTGTCCACCGCCAACTTCCCGGCCAACTCCTCCAACGCGACGATCACCGACATCCAGGACACGGTCACGGTGACGCCCACGGCCCTGTCCCCGGGGAGCATCGCCCAAGGGGCGGACTACGCCCTGCTCAAGCTCTCCATGGCGACCAACGAGGACGAGGCGACCTGGACCGGCCTCACCGTGACCAAAACCGGCACACTCGCGGACGGCGACATCACCGCGGTCAAGGTCTACCTCGATGACGGGGACGGCTCCTACGACGCCGGAGACTCCTTGCTCGGCAGCGGCGCCTATCCGGGAGGCGGCGTCAGCCTCTCTCCGACCCAGACCCTCACGACCTCGGCCAAGGTCTACTTCATCGTCTACACCCTGGAGACCCTGGCCGCGATCGGCGACACCGTCGGCGCGCAGGTGACCAGCAACGCGGACATGACCGTATCGGGAGTCGACGTCGTCGCCGCCACGAATTTCCCGGCCAGCTCCTCGGACTCCACGGTCATCGACGCGCAGGACACGGTCACGCTCACGCGGACGGACCTGGCGCCGGGGAGCATCGCCCAGGACTCGGACTACGCGCCCCTGCGGCTCTCCCTGGCGACCGACCAGGAGACGGCGCAGTGGACCGCGATCAAGGTCACCAAGAGCGGCACCCTGGCGGACAGCGGCGTCACGGCGGTGAAGGTCTACCTGGACAACGGCAACGGCACCTACGCCGGCGGGGAGGACACCCTCATCTCCCCCGCGGTGACCACGTTCTCTGGAGGGGTCGCGGGCATCACGCTCACGGCCGCCCAGACCCTCGCCGCCTCGGCGCAGGTGTACTTCATCGTCTACGACCTGACCCCGGACGCCGCGGCGGGAGGGACGATCGGAGCCTCGGTGGCGTCGAACGCCGACGTCACCCTGACCTCGCCGGACGCGGTCTCGGCTTCCAACTTCCCGGCCAACTCGTCGAACTCGAGCGTGACCGACGTGGCGGACACCATCACCGTGACCCCGACCGACACGGCGCCCGCCAGCATCAGCCAGGGCGAGGAGTTCGCGCCCCTGAAGCTCTCCATGGCCACGGCCGTGGACCAGGCCGTGTGGACCGCCCTCACCGTGACCAAGACCGGCAATCTCATCGACTCCGAGGTCAGCGCGATCAAGGTCTACTTGGACGACGGGAACGGGGCCTACGGCGCGGAGGACGCCCTGGTCTCGCCGGCGGCCAACACTTTCACCGGGGGCTCGGTCAGCATCACCCTTTCGGCGGCCCAGACCATCACGACCACGGCCAAGGTCTACTTCATCGTGTACAAGCTTTCTCTCACCGCCACGGTGGGCAACACCATCGGCGCCCAAGTGACGAGCAACGCGAGCCTGACGGCGACAGCCCCCGACAACGTGTCCGCGTCCAACTTCCCGGCGAACTCCAGCAACGCCACCGTGACCCCGGCCAACATCATCACCGTGACTCCCACGAACCTGGCTCCGGCCAGCATCGGCCAGGGGGCCGTCTTCCCGCTGGAGAAGCTCTCCCTGGTCACGGACGCGGACACCGCGCAATGGACCGCCATCACGGTGAACAAGACGGGCACCCTGGCGAAGGCCGACGTCACGGCGGTCCGGATATATCTGGACAACGGCAGCGGGGTCTACGGGCCGGAGGACACGCAGATCGCCGGCGGCGTGTTCGGGGGAGGCGACACGGTCAACCTCACCCTGTCGGCGGCGCAGACGATCACCACGACGGCCAAGGCCTATTTCATCGTTTACGTCCTGAGCGCCGCGTCGCCGGTCACCAACACGATCGGGACCAACCTCACCGCCGCGTCGGCCCTGACGATCACGGCCCCGGACTACGTCGCCGCGACGAACTTCCCGGTCAATTCCTCCCTCTCCACCGTGGCCGCGCCCGAGATCGGGGTCAGCCTATCGGAGTCGGTCCTCGACGTCGGGTCTATCGACGTCAACACCGAGTACGTGGTCCCCGCCAGCGTCATCGTCACGAACATCGGCAACGTCAGCCAGACCTACGACGTGAAGGCCGTGCCGGTGACCGGCGGCACGCCGTGGTCGATCGGGACCACCCGGGGCGTGGATGTCTTCACCCTGCAGACCGTGGCGAGCGCGACCCAGCCGCCCAGCGGCGATTTCGGCAGCGAGGACATGCTCGATGCCGTCGGAGACCTGTGCACCGGCACGGTCTTCGCCCGGGGGAGCGTGCGCTGCGACAAGCAGACCGTGGGCGGGACCACGCCGATGTGGTTCAAGATCGGCATGCCCACGCAATCGAGCACCGACGTGGCGCAGGACATCCAGGTCACGGTCGCGGCGAACACGCCCTAGTTTGCTACTCTAGTCCCATGACGGCGCCTTTCGCGGCGTGTCTCGCGGCGCTTTTGTCCTGCGGCCAGGCATGGGCCGCGGTCGCTCTGGCCACCCGGTTCATCGAGCATACGGTGGACGGGCTGGAGCCGGGCAAGAGCCATCCTCTGCACGACTTGGCCCCGAGCTACGCGCTGCGCAACGCCGGCGACGCGGCGGTGGACGTGCTCCTGTCTGCCGAGCGGCCGGGGGCCTCGCCCCCCTACGAGCCGATCCCGGATCCCTCGTGGGTGCGCTTCGCGCCCGGCAAGCTCCGCATCGCGCCTGGCGAGACCGCTTCCAGCGAGATCGCGATCGACTTGCCGGACGACCCCTCCATCTTCGGCAGGCGCTTCGAGGTCGTGCTGCTGGCGCGCACCGCCGGCACCGGGGCCGTTTCCGCCGGGGTCAGGAGCCGGCTGAGGTTCTCGGTCCGCCCGGGCCCCAAGGCCCTGCCCCGGTCCGCCGAGGCGCTCCACTGCGCCCTGGAGCCCGACGATCTCGTCCTCAAGGCCGCCAAGTCCGGCAGGAGTTTCGGCATCCGCCGCAGAGAGAAGGCCCGCTGGAGGGTCGTCAACCGCGGCGCGCAGCCCCTGAGACTCGCGGCGCGAGCAGTCCCGTGGCCGGCCGAAGGCCCTCGACTCCCGGCCGGTTACGAGCCTGCTCGCGGCTTGGGTCGGGTCAGGTTCGATCCCAAGCGGCTTCACATCGGCGCAGGGGAGGCGAAGGACCTCGAGATGTCATTCGCCGCGCCGGCCGGATCCCGGGGGAGCAGAACGGCGTTCCTGGTGCTCATGGAGACCTCCGGGGGCCAAGCGGCTTGCAGCGAGGGCAGGGTCTTCGTCGAGTTCGAGTAGATGGCCGGGAAGCACGATACGGCTCCTCTTCTGAACCCGGTCTTTCTGGGGCTGACGCTGGCCGTCTGCGGACCCGCCCTCGCGTTATCTCCGGTTCAGACCTCTCTGTATGCCCTGCCCAAGCTCTTCTTGCTGAGCCTCGGGACCCTGATCGCCTGGGTCGGGTTGGCGCGCTTTCCCGTCGCGCGCGAGAGGCGTTGGCCCCTGGCCCTCCCGATCCTCGCGTTCGCCGCGGTTCATCTGCTGACCTCCGCCTTTTCGCTGGACCGCGTCCTGAGCCTGCTGGGCAACTACACCCTCTACACCTACGGCCTCCTGCCCCTAGGCGTGTGCGCGAGTCTGGCATGGGCGACGGCCTGCGCCAGAGAGAGGCTGGATGTCGACTCCCTCCTGAGGGCCTGCCTGCTCGCCGGAGCCGCTGCGGCCGTCTACGGGATAGCGCAGAAGTTCGGACTGGACCCTCGCGCCGCGATCCCCTGGATGCCGACCCAGTTGCCCCACGGGCGCGTGGGCTCCACTCTCGGGAACCCGGTCTACCTCGGCTCCGTGCTGCTCGCGCTCTCCCCCCTGGCCGCGCGCTTCGTCCTGCGCCCTGCCCGGCCCTCGGACCGGGCCTTGGGCGCGGCGGCCGGGGTGCTCATCGCGATCTGCTTGTTCCTGACCGGCTCCAGAGGAGCTTGGCTCGGAGCCGCGGCCGCGTGCGGAGCCTATCTCGCGGCAGCGTCCGCGGGAGGGCGCAGGGTCTGGGTCGTCGCGGGTCTGGCCGCCTTGCTGGCGGTCGCGGGAGTCGCAGCCTTGCAGGCCGGCAGGGAGAGCCGCGGCGCGGATTCGGGCCGCGTCCAGTTGTGGATATCGGCGCTCAGGGTCGTCCGTCGCTACCCGTGGCTGGGCACAGGTCCGGAGGCCTTCCAACTCGCGCTGGGTCGGGATAAAACAGAGGGTCTGGTCAAGGCGTACGGGTCCCTCGGGACCCAGGTGCACGCGCACAACGACCTGCTCCATGTGCTCGCGACCATGGGGATCGTGGGGCTGGCGGCGTACGTGTGGCTGCTCTGGCGCCTGGGCCTGCTGCTTCTGAGAGCTCTCGCCGATGAGAATGCCCGTCCGACCACGGCGGCTTTAGGCGGAGCTCTGCTGGGGCTGTTCATCCAGGCGAAGTTCAACCCGGTGCCCCTGGCCAGCCTCGCGCTGGCTTCCCTCTTCGTCGGGCTCATCCCGGTCCAGGCTCCCTCGCTCCACAGGCGGATCGCGCTTCCCTTCCTGGCCTGCGCCGGCCTCGCCTGCGCGCTCTCAGGGCTCCTGCTTTGGGCGGACCACGAGTATTTCCGCGCCGCGTTGGCCCGGTCGCAGGGACTGCCGGAAGATGCGCTTTCCTTCTCCCGCCGGTCCAGCAGGCTCAACCCCGCGGAGCTCAAAGTGAGCCTCTACCGCGCCGGACTTCTCTTCGAGCTGGCCCGAAGACCCGAGAACGCCGGGGCTCGGCAGGTCCTGCTGGCGGAAGCCGCCGAGGTCGGCCGCCGAGCCCTGGTTTGGCACCCCAACGACCCGGATGCGTGCCATCTATCGGGCTCGTCGCTCATGGCTATCGGAAGGCTCGACGAAGCCGCGCGGCTGCTTGACCGCGCCATCGCCCTGGACTGGAGCAATCCCGGACCCAGGGAGAACCGGGACAAACTCGAGGATTGGCGGAAGTCCGCTGGACAATAGACAGCAAAACATATTATTCCAAGGCACTGGATGGCCGCGGAAGGACAGTCCATATTGTGGTGGCAGCTATCTTTTAGCGATATTCCCCCACTTGTAATCCCTGCGAATTCATTGCGAAGATAATTTCGCCCACATTCCGAAAGACCTTCATGAGACCGTGCATCGTCCCCGTCATACTATCGTACGCGCGCGCGAGCAGGTGTGCGCGCGGCGCACGCAGGCAAGATGCCAACATTCGCAACGGGACGATTCAACGGACGGGCGGCTCTGCGCAGCCTGCTGCTCGCCGTCCTGGTCCCGTTCTGCGCCCTTGTCCCGGACGTCGCCGCTGATTCGGACCCTTCCAACGATAGCGACGCCCTGACCCTCACCATCACCCCCGTCGTCGACATCGGGGTGGACATCGCCACGGGCAGCGTGGACCTGGACTTCACGCTGCCGCTCGGCGCGACGGACTACACCCTGCTGCCCGCCACGGTCACGGTGCTCGGCAACGCCAGGTTCCAGGAGCTCGAGCTCTCGGCGCAGAATCTGAACGCTTCCCCCAGCTGGAGCCTGGATGAGGACGAGGCCGTCGGAGCCGACCAGCTCCAGCTCTACGGGCTCTTCAGCGTCGACCGGTCCTCGAATCCCCTCGAGGCCGAGTTCAGCGGCGTCAAGAATCTTCTGACAGGCACCCCGAAGCGCGCCGGCTTCGCCGGTTCCGACGGCCCGGACGGCGATTTCGAGAACAGCCAGATGACTGGAGCGGCGGACATGGACCGGATGACGCCGACCTCTCAAAGGCAGCTGTGGTTCCGCCTGGATACTCCGCCGCTCAGCTCCACGGACGAGCAGCAGAGGATCCAGATCGTCATCACGGCGACGAAGGACGATCTGTAAAGACCCGGCGCCCGAGGGCGCCGGAGAACCAAGGAGGCAGGATGATGAAGACGATGAGAAGCTGGCTGAAGTGCATGCTCGCGGCCGCGCTGGCGGTGGCGGTCGCGGGAGGCGCGGCGACGGCGGCGGACACGGACACGGACTCGCTGACCATCACGATCACGCCCGTGGTCGACCTGGGCGTTGACCTGGACACGACGAGCGCGAAGATGGTGAACGGGACGGGTCTGAACCTGCCGAGCGTGACGCTGGGCTCGACGGAGTACATGGATATCCCCGCGATGATGACGATCAAGGGGAACTACAACAACCAGGAGGTGAAGGTGTCGGCCGCGGGTCTGGACACCTGGCAGATCGACGAGGACGAGGACATCGAGGCGGACAAGGTGCAGGTGTACGCGCTGTTCACGCTGGGCCTGCCGGAGAACGGCAGCCCGACCGAGGCCGAGTTCGGCTCGGACAGCGCGCGGCACCTGGTCAAGACGCTGGCGAACGCGGAGGTAGCGGGCGAGGACCTCGGCTTCGAGGAGGACCTGCGCACGAACAACTACTACGAGATCGCCAACGGCGCGTTGTCGGGCGGCGTGAACATGGACGGCCTGACGGTGGGCACGGCGAGGCAGCTGTGGCTGCGCGTGGACACGCCGGCGGAGTCGTCGGTAGACGAGACGCAGGCGCAGGAGATCCAGGTGACGGTGACGGCGGTGAGCGGGAAATTGTTCTGAGGAGGCTGAGCGATGGCTGAACGCACGGATGTCCGTCAGGGCGGAGACCACGCCTGCGCGAAGCGGGCGGAACCAGGAGGGAGGACGAAGATGAAGACGATAAGAGGCTGGCTGAAGTGCATGCTCGCGGCCGCGCTGGCGGTGGCGGTCGCGGGAGGCGCGGCGACGGCGGCGGACACGGACACGGACTCGCTGACCATCACGATCACGCCCGTGGTCGACCTGGGCGTTGA
>Ga0265297_10001840_pt1 | contig 46637 bp, 43 predicted proteins | sample Munlanlwell13791_FD_192502 | JGI IMG/M metagenome (GOLD analysis project Ga0265297, IMG submission 192502) | Leachate microbial communities from a municipal landfill in Southern Ontario, Canada - Leachate well 137-91 | ecosystem: Engineered > Solid waste > Landfill > Unclassified | place...
CAGGAAACGCTGGATCTTGCGGGCGCGGGCGACGGTCAGCTTGTCTTCTTCCGACAGTTCGTCCATGCCCAGGATCGCGATGATGTCCTGCAGCGACTTGTACTGCTGCAGGATCGACTGGACCTTACGGGCCGTCTCATAGTGCTCCTGGCCGACGACGCGCGGATCGAGAATGCGCGAGGTCGAGTCGAGCGGATCCACCGCCGGGTAGATGCCCAGCTCGGCGATCTGGCGCGACAGCACGGTGGTGGCGTCCAGGTGGGCGAAGGAGGTCGCCGGCGCCGGGTCGGTCAAGTCGTCGGCCGGCACGTAAATCGCCTGCACCGAGGTAATCGAGCCCTTGGACGTCGTGGTGATGCGTTCCTGCAGGTTGCCCATCTCGGTCGCCAGGGTCGGCTGATAGCCCACCGCTGACGGGATACGGCCGAGCAGCGCCGACACTTCCGAACCCGCCTGGGTGAAGCGGAAGATGTTGTCGACGAAGAACAGCACGTCCTGACCCTGCTCGTCGCGGAAATATTCCGCCATGGTCAGGCCGGTCAGGGCGACGCGGGCGCGGGCGCCCGGCGGCTCGTTCATCTGGCCGTAAACCAGCGCCACCTTGGAATTCGGGCCGTCCAGGTCGATGACCTTGGCTTCGACGAATTCGTGGTACAGATCGTTGCCTTCGCGGGTCCGCTCGCCGACACCGGCGAAGACCGAGAAGCCGCCGTGGGCCTTGGCGATGTTGTTGATCAGCTCCTGGATGAGCACGGTCTTGCCCACGCCGGCGCCGCCGAACAGGCCGATCTTACCGCCGCGGGCGTAAGGCGCCAGCAGGTCGACGACCTTGATGCCGGTGACGAGCACCTGGGCTTCGGTCGACTGTTCGGTGAAGTCGGGCGACGGCGCATGAATGGGCGCGCTCAGCTTGTTGCCGATCGGGCCGCGTTCGTCGATCGGTTCGCCGATCACGTTCAGGATGCGGCCGAGCACTTCGTTGCCCACCGGCACGGTGATCGGCGAACCGGTGTCGGTCACCGTCTGGCCGCGCACCAGGCCGTCGGTCGTGTCCATGGCGATGCAGCGCACATTGGACTGGCCGAGGTGCTGGGCCACTTCCAGCACCAGGCGGTTGCCGTGGTTGGTGGTCTCCAGCGCGTTCAGGATCGCGGGCAGCTGGTCGTCGAACTCGACGTCCACCACCGCACCGATGATCTGGGTAATGCGACCCGTCAGCATAGCCATTTCCGCCTCTTCCTATTCCTGCCTCAGAGCGCCTCGGCGCCCGAGATAATTTCGATCAGTTCCTTGGTGATCGCGGCCTGACGGGTCCGGTTGTAGGTCAGCGTCAGACGGTTGATCATGTCGCCCGCGTTGCGGGTCGCATTGTCCATGGCGCTCATGCGGGAGCCCTCTTCCGAGGCCGCATTCTCGAGCAGGGCCCGGTAGATCTGCACCGCGACGTTGCGCGGCAGCAGGGCTTCGAGGATTTCCTCCTCGCCCGGCTCGAAGGTGAAGACCGCACCCTTGAGGTCCAGCCCGGCTTCGCCCGGTTCGGGCAGGGCCGCCGGCACGATCTGCTGCGCCGTCGGGATCTGGGCGATCACGCTCTTGAAGCGGGCGTAGAACACCGTCGCGACATCGAATTCGCCGGCATCGTAGAGCGCGAAGATCTTGGCCGCGATGCGGTCCGCGATCGGGAAGCCCTGCTTGCGGATGCCGCCCGCGACCTCGACCGTGTCGATGATCAGCGAGGCGAAGTCGCGGCGCAGTGCGTCCCGGCCCTTGCGGCCGACGCAGAGGATCTTCACCGTCTTGCCTTCGGCCTGCAGCGCCTGGATGCGCTGCCGCGCCAGGCGGACGATGGACGAGTTGAAGCCGCCGCAGAGGCCGCGTTCCGCCGTGGCGACGACCAGGAGCTGAACCTGGTCCTTGCCCGTACCGGTGAGCAGCTTGGGCATGTCGTCGGTCATGGTGACGCCGGCCGCGAGCGAGGCCAGCACCTGTTCCATGCGCGCGGCATAGGGACGGGCCGCCTCGGCCGCTTCCTGGGCACGGCGCAGTTTGGACGCCGCGACCATCTTCATGGCCTTGGTGATCTTCTGGGTCGACTTGACGCTGTTGATGCGCAGCTTCAAGTCCTTAAGGCTCGCCATGGCGGCTGTCCCTCAGGTTGCCGGGTCAGGCGAAGCGCTTGGCGACGGCGTCGGTCACCGCGGCCAGCTTGGCCTCGGTTTCCTTCGACAGCGCCTTCTCGGTCCGGATCGTCGCCAGGATGTCGGCATTCTTGGTGCGCAGCTCGTCGAGCAGCGCCTTTTCGAAGTCGCCCACCTTGCTGACCGCCAGCTTGTCGAGATAGCCCTTCACACCGGCGAAGATCGAGCAGACCTGCTCTTCGACCGCGAGCGGCGAGAACTGGGGCTGCTTCAGAAGCTCGGTCAGGCGGGCACCGCGGTTCAGCAGGCGCTGGGTCGCGGCGTCGAGGTCCGAACCGAACTGGGCGAAGGCCGCCATTTCGCGGTACTGCGCCAGCTCCAGCTTGATCGAGCCCGCGACCTGCTTCATCGCCTTGATCTGCGCGGCGGAACCGACGCGGGACACCGACAGGCCGACGTTGATGGCCGGACGGATGCCCTGATAGAACAGGTTGGTCTCGAGGAAGATCTGGCCGTCGGTGATCGAGATCACGTTGGTCGGGATATAGGCGGAGACGTCGCCGGCCTGGGTCTCGATGACCGGCAGCGCGGTCAGCGAGCCGGCGCCATTGGCGTCCGACATCTTGGCGGCGCGCTCCAGCAGGCGGCTGTGCAGGTAGAAGACGTCGCCCGGGTAGGCTTCGCGGCCCGGCGGACGGCGCAGCAGCAGGGACATCTGGCGATAGGCGACGGCCTGCTTGGACAGATCGTCATAGACGATCAGGGCATGCATGCCGTTGTCGCGGAAGAACTCGCCCATGGTGCAGCCGGTGTAGGGCGCCAGGAACTGCAGCGGGGCCGGCTCGGACGCGGTCGCGGCGACCACGATCGAATATTCCAGCGCGCCGTTGTCTTCCAGCATCTTCACGATCTGGGCGACGGTCGAACGCTTCTGGCCGATGGCGACGTAGATGCAATAAAGCTTCTTCGACTCGTCCGTGCCCTGGTTGATCGGCTTCTGGTTGATGAAGGTGTCGATCGCGACGGCGGTCTTGCCGGTCTGACGGTCGCCGATGATCAGCTCGCGCTGGCCGCGGCCGACGGGCACCAGGCTGTCGATCGCCTTCAGGCCGGTCTGCATCGGCTCGTGCACGCCCTGGCGCGGAATGATGCCCGGGGCCTTCACTTCGACGCGCGAACGGGTGACGTCGACGAGGGGACCCTTGCCGTCGATCGGGTTGCCGAGACCGTCGACCACGCGGCCGAGCAGGCCACGGCCCACGGGCACGTCCACGATGGTGCCGGTCCGCTTGACGACGTCGCCTTCCTTGATCGAACGGTCGTTGCCGAAGATCACGATACCGACGTTGTCGGCTTCGAGGTTCAGCGCCATACCCTTGATGCCGCCGGGGAATTCGACCATTTCGCCGGCCTGGACGCCGTCCAGCCCATAGACGCGGGCGACACCGTCACCGACGGAAAGGACCTGACCGACCTCGGTAGTTTCGGCTTCCGCGCCGAAATTGGCGATCTGATCCTTGAGGACTGCGGAAATCTCTGCGGCCCGGAGGTCCATTATGCATTCCCCTTCATGGCGACCGCCAGGCGGTCGAGCTTGGTCTTGAGGCTGCCGTCGATCTGGCGCGAACCAACCCGCACCACGAGGCCGCCGAGGAGGCTTTGATCGACCTTGGCGTCGATCATGACAGTCTTGCCGACGAGGCGAGACAATTCCGCTTTGAGCTGCTGATCCTGCTCGAAGCTCAGGGGTTCGGCGGAGACGACATGGGCCGTCACTTCGCCGCGCTCCTTGGCCAGCAGCTCACGATAGATGCCGATGGCCGCGGGCAGCGCGAAGAGGCGCCCGTTCTTGGCCAGCAGCAGGGTGAAATGAGTGGCGAAAGGCCCGATGCCGGCCGCCGACAGCAGGGCCTTCATGCCCCGCACCAGTTCCGCCGGCTTGCGCAGCGGGCTGCGCAGGAAGGCCGCGAGATCGGCCGACTCGGCGATCAGCGCCGCGATCGTGTTCAGGTCGCCGGCGACGGCATCGAGGACGCCGCGCTCCTTCGACAGATCGAACAGGGCGCCGGCATAGCGGCCGCCAATTTGCGCGACGATCGATGATGAGGTTGCCAAGACCCTTGCCCCCGGCAGCCGCCCCGCAGGGGCCACCTCTAAGCCGTTGAAATCACAGAACGATGAGTGGCGCACCAAGAGCGCGCACGACCCCCGTCCGCTGAAGCAGGCGTCTCGTACCACAGGCCATGACGCGCCGCAACCGTAAGGGCCGCGTCAAATTGGTCTAAGGTGCGAAATGCGGCGGAAAAATGGCCGCTCTTTCGACCATGGTCTAGCCGGCCTGCGGAGACCGGGGACCGCCATTTGAGCGATGCGCGCAAAGACACCTGGGGCGATAACGCCGGCAGGCATTCCACGGGAGGTCGCGATGGATTTCAAGCTGGAAGCGATGAGTGACGCCATCTCAGGCGAAATTCTGGGCGCCTATCTGGCGGGCTACGGCGCCGCCGCCCTCCACGAGCGGACCATGGCGGCCTTCGTCCAGACCACCGGCGGGGCCGAGCCCTATGCCGCCCGCCTGTTCGAGAATCGCTGGCAGCGCGACGCCTTTCTCCAGGGCTTCAGGGACCGGCAGGGGGAAGCGGCCTAGACGCTCTCCGAACGCCCGGCCTGCGGCTCTGGCCATCCGGTCGGCGGAGTCGGGTGTTCTCTCCCCCCTCTCGACCGTCATGGCCGGGCTCGATCCAAGGCTGTCCGGTTTAGGAAATCGGATAGCGACATTACTGCTAACGACAACCTTTGATCGTCATCGCCGGGCTCGACCCGGCGATCCACGCCTCTCCGCCCGGCTCGGTGTTCTCGTGGACGGCCGTGTCAAGCACGGCCATGACGATAGAGGGTTGTTTCCCGGTCGATGCGCGGGGGCAAATCCCGCCCGCTTCCTGGCCTGCCACAGTGATTTTCAGCTCGACCGGACAGCCGTGGGCTCGTCCCGGGCATGACGAGGTTGTGGTAAAAATCGACGAGGAAAGCGGCGAGCCTGGTTTTTTCGATCCAGCCCCCACAGAAGCGGGACGTCAGGCGTCCAGCCGATAGCGGACATAACCGTCCGCCGGCCGGAATCGGTCGTAGAGGCGGCGCGCCCGGGTGTTGTCACCCTCCGTATGCCAATAGAGCTGGCCGAAGCCGCGCGCCTTGCAGAGCGCCAGGAGATCTTCGATCAGGGCATGGCCGACGTTCCGGCCGCGGACAGCGGGATCGACGAAGAGATCTTCGAGATAGAGGATCGGCTCGATCGACCAGGTGCGGGCATGGACGACGCAGACGGCGAATGCCACCACCCGGCCCTCGACCTCGGCCAGGCGGGCGAGCACGGGCGCCATTGGATCGACGATCCGGGCCCAGGTGGTCGCGGTCACCGCTTCCGCCACGCTCGCCTTGTAGAAGGCGCAATAATCGCTCCAAAGTCGGCGCCAGGCGGCTTCGTCGCCGGCAGCGGCTTCGCGAATCGTCGGTATCTGCTGGGACAAGCGTCTCTCCTCTCAGAGGCGATCACAGGAAATTATAGGGATCGACATCGACCTGGAGCCGCACCCGGGCCGGGATCGCCTGGGCGTCGAGCCAGGGGCGCAGCACGGCCTGGACGTTGAGCTTGCGCGGCGCGCGGACGAGCAGGCGCACGCGGTAGCGGTTGCGGAGCAGGCTCAAGGGCGCGGGCGCCGGGCCGAGGACGTCGAAACCCTCGATCCCCTGGGGCGCGGTGCGGGCCAGGTGGCGGCCGATCGCCATCACCTCCGCCTGGTCGGGACCGGAGAGGATCAGCGCCACCAGGCGGCCGTAAGGCGGCATGGCGTGGCGTTTCCGCGACGCCTGTTCGGCGGCGACGAAACCGTCGCGGTCGCTCTTCACGATCGCCCGGATCACGCCCGCCTGCGGATCGTAGGTCTGCAGATAGGCGAGGCCCGGCCGTTCCGCCCGCCCGGCGCGGCCGACCACCTGGGTGGTGAGCTGGAAGATCCGCTCGCCCGCCCGGAGGTCGCCGCCTTCGAGGCCGAGGTCGGCATCGACCACGCCGACCAGGGTGAGATAGGGAAAATGATGTCCCTTGGCGACGATCTGGGTGCCGATCACCACGTCGACCTCCCGCGCCGCGATGGCGTCGAAGGCTTCGGCCAGGGCGGCGGGGCTGCCCAGCGTGTCCGACGCCAGGGTCAGGCGCCGGGCCTGGGGCATGATATCGGCCACTTCCTCGTCGATCCGCTCGACCCCCGGGCCGCAGGGGACCAGGCTGTCGGCTTCGCCGCATTCGGGACAATGGCTCGGCGTCGGCTCGACATGGCCGCAATGGTGGCACATCAGGCGCCGCTGGCTCTTGTGCTCGACCAGCCAGGTCGAGCAATTGGGACATTCGATGCGGTGGCCGCAGTGCCGGCACAGGGTCAGCGGGGCATAGCCGCGGCGATTGAGGAACAGCAGGCACTGCTCGCCCCGCACGATGGTCTCCGCCATGGCGCGGGTCAGCACGGGCGAGAGGAAGCGGCCGCGCTCCGGCGGCGCCTCGCGCAAGTCGATACACTCGATCCGCGGCATCAGGGCGCCGCCGTGGCGCTCGGCCAGGCGGAGGTGGCCGTAACGCCCGGCCTCGACATTGGCGAGCGTCTCCAGGCTCGGCGTGGCGGAGGCCAGCACGATCGGACAGGGCTCCAGGGTGGCGCGCACCACCGCCATGTCGCGGCCGTGATAGGCGACACCGTCGTCCTGCTTGAAGCCCTGGTCGTGCTCCTCGTCGACCACGATCAGGCGGAGCGCCGCGAAGGGCAGGAACAGCGCCGAGCGCGCCCCCACCACCAGGCGCTGCTCACCGGCCGCGACCGCGCGCCAGACCCGTTTCCGGGCGCCCGGGCCGAGGTCGGAATGCCAGACCGCGGGGGCGACGCCGAAACGCCCGGCGAAACGCTCGATCAAGCCCGCAGTCAGGGCGATTTCAGGGAGCAGCACCAGGGCCTGGCCGCCGCTGCGCAAGGCGGCCGCGATCGCCTCCATATAGACTTCGGTCTTGCCCGAGCCGGTGACGCCGTCGAGCAGGACGGCCTGATAGCGCGCTGCCTGGACCGCTTCGACCAGGGCACCCGCCGCCGCAGCCTGGTCGGCCGAGAGGGCGGGCACGGCGAAATCGGGATCGGGCAAGGCGACACGCCCCGCTTCCAGTTCGACCGGCTTCAGCACGCCCGAGTCGACCAGGCCGCGCAGCACGCCGGAACTGGCTTCGGCCGCGCGCAGGATCTCGGCCGCCGGGGCCGGACCTTCGGCCGCCAGGAAATCGAGCACGCGGCGGCGCGCCGGCGTCATCCGCCCGGCCTCCTGCCCGGTCGGTGCATAGCCGACGGCGGGGGCCGGCGCTTCCGCATTGGCGGCATTGGTGAAGAGCTTCAGCACCAGGCCGGGCGGCGCCATGGTGTAATGCGCCATCCAGTCGAGGAAGCGGCGCGCCGCCGCCCGCATCGGCGCGACTTCCAGCACCGAGGCGACGGGGCGGAGCCGGGCGGCCGGCAGAACCCCCTCCCCCGCCCCGTCCCAGACCACGCCGGTGACCCGCCGCGGCCCCAGCGGGACGTCGACGAAACTGCCCGGCGCCGGCACCCCGCCACCGGCCGGCGGCGCATAGTCGAGCGGGCCGGCGAAGGGGGCGGGGACGAGAACGGGAATGCGCGCTGGCGGGCTCATGGTCTATGATGGCAGGAACGGGGCTGGGGCGTCGACGGTCTGTCGATTCGCCCGCTGTGCACCTTTTGCATCATCGCAACATCCAGCGGAAACCGACTTCATGAAATTCTTTATCGACACCGCCGAACTGCGCGACATCAAGGATCTGGCAGCCACCGGCATGGTCGACGGCGTGACCACCAACCCCAGCCTGATCGCCAAATCCGGGCGCAACTTCCTCGACGTGATCGCCGAAATCTGCGAAGTGGTCGCCGGCCCCGTGTCGGCCGAAGTGACCGCGACCGACTTCGAAACCATGCTGGTCGAAGGCCGCAAGCTCGCCAAGATCGCCGACAATGTCGCGGTGAAGGTGCCGCTGACCTGGCCCGGCCTCAAGGCCTGCAAGGCGCTGTCGGACGACGGCATCATGGTCAATGTCACCCTCTGCTTCTCGCCGGCCCAGGCCCTGCTGGCGGCCAAGGCGGGCGCCACCTTCATCTCGCCCTTCGTCGGAAGGCTCGACGACATCGCGACCGACGGCATGGAGCTCATCTCCGAGATCCGCCAGATCTACGACAATTACGACGCCCTGAAGACCGAGATCCTGGTCGCTTCCGTGCGCCATCCGCGCCATGTCATCGACGCCGCCAAGATGGGCGCCGACGTCGCCACCCTGCCGCCTTCCGTGCTGCGCGCGCTGGCCAGCCATCCGCTGACCGACCGCGGCCTCGAAGCCTTCCTGGCCGACTGGGCCAAGACCGGCCAGAGCGTGTTGTAACTGCCATGGCTCCCGAACAGCCGGACGCCAAGGCGGAACTTCCGGCGCCGGAGAAACCGACGCCGAAGCATCGCACCACGGCGACCGAGGTGTGCGACTATCTCGACGCCCATCCGGCCTTCCTGGCCAAGCATGTCGACGTGCTGACCCGCCAGACCCTGCCGGGGCAGAACGGGACGGACGGCGAGCGGGTGATCGATTTCCAGCGCATGCAGGTCCAGCGCCTGCGCAGCGAGAACGAGCGCCTGCGCCAGTTCCAGGCCGAAGTGCTGACCGCCGCCCGGGCCAATGTCTCGGCCCAGGCCCTGGTCCACGAGGCGGTGCTGATGCTGATGGAGGCGGAGAACCTCGAACATCTGGTGCATGTCATCACCCAGGAGCTGGCGCCGGCCCTCGGCATCGACGTCGTCACTCTCTGCGTCGAGGGCAGCGAAGGCGACGGCCGGCCCAGCGTGCAGAACCTCCACGTCCTGCCCGAAGGCACGATCGACGCCCTGCTCGGCCCCGGCAAGACCGTGCGCCTGGCGGGCGAGCGGCCGGACGACGGCACCGTCTTCGGCCCCGCCGCCGGCCTGATCGAGAGCCATGCGCTGGCTCGCCTCGATCTCGGCGACGCAGCCCCCCTCGGCCTGCTCGCGCTGGGCAGCCGCGAGGCGACCAAATACGAGGCCGGCCAGGGTTCGGAACTGCTCGGCTTCCTCGGCCTCTCGGTCGAGCGGCTGCTGCAGCTCTGGCTGCGCCGGAACCAATAGGATGGAGGGCGCCGCCCTGCCCGCGGCGCCCGACGTCCAGGCGGCTTTCGCCGCCTGGGTGCGCCACCTGGGCAGCGAGCGCCGCGCCTCCGCCCATACGGTCGACAGTTACGGCCGCGACCTTCGCCAATTCCTGAACTTCCTGGCCGAGCATCTGGGCACCCCGCCCGATCTCGCCGCCCTGGCCGCCCTCGGCCCGCGCGATTTCCGCGCCTTCCAGGCCCGGCGCCGGGGCGAGGGTATCGCCGCCGCCACCAGTGCCCGGGGCCTTTCCGGCCTGCGCAGTTTCTTCCGCTTCCTCGACCGCCGGGGCCTCGGCCACAATGCCGCCGCCCTGGCGACCAAGGCGCCCAAACTGCCGCACGGCGTGCCGCGCCCGCTCTCCCGCGACGCCGCCCTGGCCGCGGTCGAAGATGCCGGGGCGCTGGCCGCCGAGCCCTGGATCGCGGCGCGGGACGAGGCGGTGCTCGCCCTGCTCTACGGCTGTGGCCTCCGCATTTCGGAAGCGCTCTCGCTCCGCCGCGGTGCCGCGCCGCTCGGCCAGACGCTGCGCATCACCGGCAAGGGCAACAAGGAACGTCTCGTCCCCGTGCTGCCCGCGGTCGCCGATGCGGTCGAGGCCTATCTCCGCCAATGCCCCTATCGCCTGGCCAAGGACGATCCGCTCTTCGTCGGCGCCAAGGGCGGGCCGCTCTCGCCCCGCATCGTCCAGCGTTCCATGGAAGCCTTGCGCGGCGCCCTGAACCTGCCGGCGGACGCCACCCCCCATGCGCTCCGCCATTCCTTCGCCACCCACCTGCTCGGCGCCGGCGGCGACCTCCGCACCATCCAGGAACTGCTCGGCCACGCCAGCCTGTCGACCACCCAGCGCTATACCGAAGTCGACACCGCCCGCCTGCTCGCAGCCTATGCCGACGCCCACCCGCGGGCACGCGGCGGGGATTGACGGCGCCGCGGAGCGACCCGAGGGGAAACGGGCCGAGGATCGTTCTCTCGATTTGAAAAAGGGCAAGAAATGGATCGCCCCCTGACGGCAGATGAAATCGATTTGATGGAAGTTTTATTGGCACGGAATGTTTCCGGCGCCGACCGATTTCTCGATCAAATGTCAGGTTGCCGCGTCGAAGCAATAAATGACGACGAAACGATTTTGCGTTTTCATCTCCGACCAACGGCAGAATCCGCAGAATTGCCCTATATCCAAAATGTGGCCGTCGAGGCACAAGCCAGCGACATAGACGGATTCATCATAGAAATTCTCCTTCATGTAAAAGAAGGAAAAATTTTCGAACTCGAATATCTTAGGAGAGACGGAAATCCAATAGGGCGGCGCCCCACAGGGCGTGATTTGTCGGAATTCATAATATATTTCTAAAGATATTGCGGACAGAGCAGTTACAATTTTTTCCACGATGATTTCTTGCTTAAAGGGTGGACGAGCGGCATCGAGGCGCGTCATGTTCATCCGCCTATCGGCGCCACAACCTCGTCACGGCGGCGTAGAGCAGCGCCGCCCCGGCGCCCAACGGCAGGACAGCCAGGCAGGCGATCAGCAGGGGGAATGAGGCAAAATCGGCCGCACCCTCCCAAAACGACGCGCCGGGCTCCTCGGGTCTCGTGGCGAGGGCGAGCAGCAGCAGGCCCAGGACATCGGCAGCGGCGACCGCGGCAGCCCCGGCCAGTGCCGCCCGCTGCGGGCGGACCGCGCCCAGCCGTGGGATCATCAAGGCCCAGGCCGGCGCTGCACCGAGGGCGGCGACCAGGGCGAGCCAGCCCGGTATCCAGGGATCGCCGCTCAGGCCGATGGGGGCGGCGACCGCTGCTGCCAGCATGGCGAAGCCGACCGTTTCCAGGGCGAAGCCGAGGCGCGTCATCGCTTCAGGGTAGTCTCGTGGCGAGGGCATGGAGCAGGGCCGCGCCAGCACCGAGGGCAAGGTGGCGATGCCGATCAGCAGCAGGCCCAGGACGGCAAACCCCAGAGCTTCGAGGAGATGAGCGTGTCTGGTCATGGGCCACAGTCTGGCACCGCGGCCGAGGCCCGGACAATGATGTGCTTCACCGCCGAAGACAGCTCGCCAGTGCATAGAGGAGGGCGGCGCCGACCGCCACCGGCATTGGGTCAGCACCAGGGCGAACACGGCGAAGGGGCCGGCTGTGGCCGGCTTCACTGTGCCCGATCAGCGGCCCCTCAGCCGGTCGCGCAACAGAAGGCCGAGCAGCAGGGCGTAGAAGGCGCCGGTCAGCACCGCGACCGGCAGCGAGACCGGCCCGGTCTCGACCAAGCCGACGGCGGAGAGGACGAGGAAGCCGGCGGCACTCAGGGGTTCGGTCTGGGTCTTGTCCGCGGCCAGGCTGACGAAGGCGACGGCCAGCGGATCGGCGATCACCGCGGCGACGGCACCGGCGGCGGCCCCCCGGAGCGGCGTCGGCACGCCGGTCGGCCCGGCGACCAGGAACCAGCCGATCACGCCGCCCGCGACGCAGGCGGTCACCGTCGGCAGCTCGACATCCTGGAGCGCGAGGGCGAAACCCGGAAAGACCTGGAGCGCCAGGAGGCAGAGCCCGCCGCCGAGCAACCCGAAGACCGCCGCGGCCAGGACCCGGATCAAGACCGCCATCATCCGCGCCCTTGCGGCCGCCACTGCGCGGAAAGGCGGCGCACGATCAATCCCGCCGCGATCCCCACCGGCCAGGCCACCACCACGGCATAGGAGAGGCCGCTCACGAAAGTGGAAAAGACCGTGAGCAGACCGCCGCCGGCCACCACGCTCTTGATCGCGGCATAGCCGAGCCAGCCGGTGAGGGCGGCGGCCAGGGCCGCGACGATCACCGTGCCATTGTCGATGCTGCCGCGCCGGGGGGAGATGGCGAACCAGAGGCTGGCCGCCAGCGCGAAGCCGAGGCCGGCGAAGGGCAAGGCCGCCAGCGGCGGCTCGAGCAGGAAGGTGACGAGGGAGAAGAACAGGCCGAAGGCAAAGGCTTCGGCGAGGCGGAGCTTGCGCTGGAGCTTGCTGCGCGGGCCGATCACCGGGCCGCGGCCGGGCGGCTTCGGCGCGGGCGGCCGGGCCGGGCGGCGGAACGGGATGATCTCCGCCCCGCCGTTCTGCCCGGCGCCGTTCGGGCGACCGGCGCCCTGCCCTCCTTGGTCGGACTGCCGGTCGCTCATGATCACATCTGACGGATGCGGCCGTCGACGCCGAGGGCGGCTTCGCGGATCGCTTCCATCTCGGTCGGATGGGCGTGGCTGGTCCGGCCCAGGTCCTCGGCGGCACCGCCGAATTCGATCGCGGTGACCACTTCGGCGATCATGTTGCCGGCATCGGCGCCGATGATATGGGCGCCCAGGATGCGGTCCGTGGCGGCATCGGCGATGATCTTCACGAAGCCTTCGGTCTGGGCGTTGGCCTTGGCGCGGGCATTGGCGGTGAAGGGGAACTTGCCGATCTTGTAGGCGACGCCGGCCTTCTTCAGGTCCTCTTCCGAGAAGCCGACATTGGCCACTTCCGGCATGGTGTAGACGACGCCCGGGATGGCATCGTAATTCACATGGCCGTGCTGGCCGGCCATGATCTCGACCGCCGCGACGCCCTCTTCCTCCGCCTTGTGGGCGAGCATCAGGCCACCGATGACGTCACCCACGGCATAGATGTGGGGCACGTTGGTGGCGTAGTGGTCATTGACCGGAATGAAGCCGCGCGGGCCGACTTCGACCCCGGCCGCGGTCAGGTTCAGGCCGTCGGTATAGGGCCGGCGGCCGACCGCGACCAGGACGACATCGGCTTCCAGCGTCTTGGCGTCGCCGCCGGCGACCGGCTCCACCGTGACGGTGGCGCCCTTCTTGCCCGGCTTCACGCCCGTCACCTTGTGCGAGAGTATGAACTCGAAGCCCTGCTTGCCCAGGATGCGCTGGAAATTCTTGGAAATTTCGCCGTCCAGATTGGGCGTGATGCGGTCGAGGAATTCGACCACCGTCACTTCGGCGCCGAGGCGGCGCCAGACCGAGCCGAGCTCGAGGCCGATGACGCCGCCGCCGATCACGATCAGCTTCTTCGGCACCTTGGCCAGCGACAGGGCGCCGGTCGAGGAGACCACGGTCTTCTCGTCGATGGTGATGCCGGGCAGGGTCGAGACGTCGGAGCCGGTGGCGATCAGGCTGCGCGCCGCCTTGATCATGCGCTTGGCGCCGTCGTTCGCTTCGACCTCGATCGTGTCCGGTCCGGCGAAGCGGGCGGTGCCGACCAGATAGGTCACCTTGTTCTTCCGCATCAGGAACTCGATGCCCTTGGTCAGCTCGCCGACCACCTTTGCCTTATGGGCCATCATGGCGTCGAGGTCGACCGAGACGCCGTCCGCCTTGATGCCGAACTTGGCGAAGCCGTGCTGGGCCTCGTCATAGAGTTCGGTCGCATGCAGCAGCGCCTTCGAGGGGATGCAGCCGACGTTGAGGCAGGTGCCGCCCAACGTGCCGCGCTTCTCGACGATCGCGGTCTTGAAGCCGAGCTGGCCCGCGCGGATCGCCGCCGTGTAACCGGCCGGGCCGCCGCCGATGATGACGAGATCGAAGGCATCCTCACCCGAGACGGGGGCGATATTGGCGGCGACGGCGGGAGCCGCCGGCACCGGGGCGGGCGCCGGCTTCGGCGCCGGGGCCGAGACGACGACGTTGGGCGCGGGCTCGACCGGCTTCGCCGCAGCGGCGGCACCGGCGGCCTTGCCGGTCTCGTCGATGGTGCCGAGCACCTGGCCGATGGTCACCGTGTCGCCCTGCTTCACCGCGATCGTCGCGAGCACGCCGGCCGACGGCGCCGAAACCTCGACCGCGACCTTGTCGGTTTCGAGCGAGACCAGGACCTCGTCCTTCTTAACCGACTCGCCGACGCGCTTGCTCCAGGCGCCGACGGTGGCTTCGGTAATGGATTCGCCGAGCGCCGGCACTTTCAGTTCGATGGTCATGGGTCCTGCCTCGAATGCAAACCCCCACCCTTCGACAAGCTCGGGGTGGGGGCGGATTGAAACCTTTACCGTTCCGAGCCTGTCGAGGAACGGCCAGGGTTACTGAGCGATCAGACGCCGAACAGCAGGCGCGACGGATCCTCGATCGCCTCCTTGATGCGGACGAGGAAGGTCACCGCCTCGCGCCCGTCGACCAGGCGGTGATCGTAGGACACCGCCAGATACATCATGGGACGCGCGACGATCTGCTTGTTCACTACCATCGGGCGGTCCTGGATCTTGTGCATGCCCAGGATCGCGGACTGCGGCGGGTTGATGATCGGGGTCGACATCAGCGAGCCGAAGACGCCGCCGTTCGAAATGGTGAAGGTGCCGCCCTGCATGTCCTCGATGGCGAGCTTGCCGTCGCGGGCCTTGGTGCCGAGGCGGGCGATTTCCTTCTCGATCTCGTGGAAGCCGAGCTTGTCGGCGTCACGCACGACCGGAACGACGAGGCCGCTCGGCGAGGAGACCGCGACCGAGATGTCGTAATAGTTCTTGTAGACGATCTCGTCGCCGTAGATCTCGGCGTTGACCGCCGGGACTTCCTTCAGCGCCTGCACCGCCGCCTTCACGAAGAAGGACATGAAGCCCATCTTCACGCCGTGCTTCTTCTCGAAGAGGTCCTTGTACTGGGCGCGCGCTTCCATCAGGGCCGTCATGTCCACCTCGTTGAAGGTGGTCAGCATGGCCGCGGTGTTCTGCGCGTCCTTCAGGCGTTCGGCGATGCGCTTGCGCAGCCGGGTCATCTTCACGCGCTCTTCGCGCGGATCCTCGGGCCGGGGCGGCAGCGCCTTGGGTGCCGGGGCGGCGGCGGGCGGATTGGCGATCGCGGCCAGCACGTCGCCCTTGGTGATGCGGCCGCCCGGGCCGGTCGCCGGGATGGCGGCGGCCGGAAGGCCGGATTCGGCGATCAGCTTGCGCGCCGCCGGACCCGGCTCGGCACCGCCGGCCACCACGGGGGCGGCGACGGGGGCCGGCGCAGGCGCCGCGACGGGGGCCGGAGCCGGTGCGGGCGCCGGGGCGGGAGCCGCCGCCGGGGCCGCCGGCTTGGCGGTGGCGGTGGCGCCTTCCTCGATCGCGCCGAGGATCTGGCCGATCGTGACGGTGTCGCCCGGCTTGGCATCGATCCGCGTCAGCACGCCCGATTCCGGCGCGTTGACCTCGACCGCGACCTTGTCGGTCTCGAGTTCGACCAGCGCCTCGTCCTTCTTGACGGCTTCGCCGACGTTGCGGAACCACTTGCCGATGGTCGCCTCGGTGACGGATTCACCGAGCGTCGGGACCTTGAGTTCGATCGTCATTCTTCAGCCTCTTCGGCGTTCCAGATCAGTTGGTTCTCAGACAGTCAGCGCGTCGCCGACCAGCTTGTTCTGTTCTTCGACATGCTTGCGCAGCAGGCCGGTCGCGGGCGAAGCCGCGGCCGAACGGCCGGCATAGGCCGGGCGGATGCCCTTGGTGCCGCGCGCCTTGTTGATCACCCATTCGATCCAGGGCTCGACGAAGAACCAGGCGCCCATGTTCTTCGGCTCTTCCTGGCACCACACCACATCCGCCTTGGGGAAGCGCTGCAGCAGGTTGACCAGGGTCTTGGCCGGGAAGGGATAGAGCTGCTCGACGCGGGCGATATAGACATTCTCGAGCTTGCGCTTCTCACGCTCGGCCAGCAGGTCGTAATAGACCTTGCCGGTGCACATGACGACGCGCTCGATCGCGGAATCCTTGGCCAGGCGGAAGTCGCCGGTGATCTTGGGGAATTCGGCCTTGGGGTCGAAATCGTCCTCGAGCACGCGGTGGAACGAAGTGCCGGGGCCCATTTCCGCCAGGCTGGAGACCGCCTTGGGATGCCGCAGCAGCGACTTCGGCGTCATCATGATCAGCGGCTTGCGGAACTTGCGGTGGATCTGCCGGCGCAGGATGTGGAAATAATTGGCCGGCGTGGTGCAGTTGGCGACCTGCATGTTGTCTTCGGCGCAGAGCTGGAGGTAGCGCTCCAGCCGGGCCGAGGAATGTTCCGGCCCCTGGCCTTCGAAGCCGTGCGGCAGCAGGCAGACCAGGCCCGACATGCGCAGCCACTTCGACTCGCCCGAGGCGATGAACTGGTCGAACACCACCTGGGCGCCGTTGGCGAAGTCGCCGAACTGCGCTTCCCACAGCACGAGGGCGTTGGGTTCGGCCATCGAGTAGCCGTATTCGAAGCCGAGCACGGCGGCTTCCGACAGCATCGAATCGTGGACCTCGAAACTCGACGCCTCCGGCCCCAGATTCTGCAGCGGCATGTAGCGGTCTTCGCCGGCCTGGTCGACCCAGACGGCGTGGCGCTGCGAGAAGGTGCCGCGGCCCGAGTCCTGGCCGGACAGGCGGACGTGGATGCCTTCCTGCAGCAGGGTGCCGAAGGCCAGCGCTTCGGCCGTCGCCCAGTCGAAGCCCTCGCCCGTCTCGAACATCTTCTTCTTGGCGTCGAGCACGCGGCGCAGCGTCCGGTGCGGCGTGAAGCCTTCGGGGATCGTGGTCAGGACCTCGCCGATTTCCTTCAGGGTCTTCATCGACTCGTCGGTCTCGCCACGGCGGACGTCGCCGCGCGCGACCTGGAGCCCGGCCCAGCGGCCTTCCAGCCAGTCGGCCTTGTTCGGCTTGTACTGCTTGGAGGCTTCGAGATCGCCGTCCAGCTTGGCGTAGAAGCTGGAGTTCATCGCCTCGGCCTCGGCCGCGGTCACGACCCCCTCCTCGACCAGGCGCTTGGCGTAGATCTCGCGCACGGTCGGATGGCTGCCGATCTTCGAATACATCAGCGGCTGGGTGAACATCGGCTCGTCGGTCTCGTTGTGACCGAAGCGGCGATAGCAGAAGAGGTCGATCACCACGTCCTTGTGGAACTTCTGGCGATATTCCGTCGCCACCTTGGCGACGTGGCAGACGGCTTCCGGATCGTCACCGTTCACGTGGAAGATCGGCGCCGCCACCATCTTCGCCATGTCCGACGGATAGGGCGAGGAACGCGAGAAGTGCGGGGCGGTGGTGAAACCGATCTGGTTGTTCACGATGATGTGGATCGTGCCGCCGGTGCGATAGCCGCGGAGGCCCGAGAGGCCGAAGCATTCCGCGACCACGCCCTGGCCCGCGAAGGCGGCGTCGCCATGGAGCAGGATCGGCATCACCTGGATGCGGTCGGTATCGCCCTTCTGCCACTGCTTGGCGCGCGCCTTGCCGATCACCACGGGATCGACGATCTCAAGGTGGGAGGGGTTGGCCGCCAGCGACAGGTGGACCTTGTTGCCGTCGAATTCGCGGTCGGACGAGGTACCGAGGTGATACTTCACGTCACCCGAACCCTGGACATCGTCGGGATTGGCCGAGCCACCCTGGAATTCCGAGAAGATCGCGATATAGGGCTTGCTCATCACGTTGGCGAGCACGTTCAGGCGGCCGCGGTGGGCCATGCCGAGCACGATCTCGTTGCAGCCGAGGTTACCGGCGCGCTTGATGATGCCTTCCATCGCCGGGATCAGCGCTTCGCCACCGTCGAGGCCGAAGCGCTTGGTGCCGGTGAAGCGCTTGTTCAGGAAATGCTCGAAACCTTCGGCTTCCACGAGCTTGTTCAGGATCGCCTTCTTGCCCTCGAGGGTGAAGCTGATCTCCTTCTCGCGGCCTTCGATGCGCTCCTGGATCCAGGCCTTTTCGGCCGGATCGGAGATATGCATGAATTCAACGCCGATCGTCGAGCAATAGGTCCGGCGCAGGATCGCCAGGATCTCGCGCATGGTCGCGGTTTCGAGGCCCAGCACGTAATCGAGGAAGATCGGCCGGTCCATGTCGGCTTCGGTGAAGCCGTAGGTCTCGGGATCCAGCTCCGGATGGGGCTTCGGCGGCTCGAGGCCGAGGGGATCGAGATTGGCCTTCAGGTGGCCGCGGATGCGATAGGCGCGGATCAGCATGATCGCGCGGACGGAATCGAGCGTCGCGGCGCGGATGTCCGCCGGGGCGGGCGCCGGGGCGGCTTCCGCCTTCGGCTTGGCCTCGCTCTTGGCCTTGGGCGCCGCCGGCTTCTCGTCGTCGTCGAGGCCCTTGGGCACCAGCGGCCAGTCGGCACGCTTCCAGCTCGGCTGGGTCGGCCCGTTCAGCTTTTCGCCGAGGGCCGAGAAATATTGCGCCCACGAGGGATCGACCGAATTGGGATCCTTCTGGAAGCGGGCGAGAAGATCCTCGATGAAGGCACCATTGGCGCCGTTGAGGAACGAAAGTTCGTCGAGTTGGGTCGTCATGTCCGTCAAGTGCGGCCTGTTGGGCCGCTCTCTCTGCTTGGCCGCGAAGCCGTTGACTGAACCGCCGGTGGTCTCCCTTTAACGCACCGGGTACTGAATCCTTGACCCGCACGGCCTGGCGGCCGGGGTGACGCGGCCCTGGATCGTGGGGGATCCCCCCGACGAGTCGCGCGCCCTAAAATTGGCCGTTCCGCCGGCTGAATCAACCCGCCTTCGGCCCTCTTAGACCAATGGCGGTGAATACTCTAGACGCCGGAGGGCGGCACGCAACAAGGCGCCGCCCGCCGAGACATGCAGGGCCGGCATTGCTGCCGGCCACAGGCTCAACCGCGCAGCAGGTCGACCAGGGTGGTGCCCAGGGCGGCGGGCGAATCCGCGACGCGGATGCCGGCCGACTTCAGCGCTTCCACCTTGAAGTCCGCCGTATCGTTGCCGCCCGAGATGACCGCACCGGCATGGCCCATGCGACGGCCCGGAGGGGCGGTACGGCCGGCGATGAAGCCCACCGTGGGCTTCTTCACCTTGTTGGCCTTCAGGAACTCGGCGCCCATCACCTCGGCGTCGCCGCCGATCTCGCCGATCATGATGATCGACTCGGTCTCCGGGTCGGCCAGGAAGAGTTCCAGGCTGTCGACGAAGTTGGTGCCGTTGACGGGGTCGCCGCCGATGCCGATGCAGGTCGACTGGCCGAGGCCGGCCGCCGTGGTCTGCGCCACCGCCTCATAGGTCAGGGTGCCCGAACGGGACACGATGCCGACCTTGCCGCGCTGGTGGATGTGACCCGGCATGATGCCGATCTTGCATTCGCCAGGGGTGATGACGCCCGGGCAGTTCGGCCCGATCAGCCGGCTCTTGGAACCGGTCAGGGCACGCTTCACCTTCACCATGTCGAGCACCGGAATGCCTTCGGTGATGGTGACGATCAGCGGCACTTCGGCGTCGATCGCCTCGAGGATCGCGTCGGCCGCGAACGGCGGCGGGACGTAGATCACCGAAGCATTGGCGCCGGTGCCTTCGACCGCCTGGGCCACGGTGTCGAACACCGGCAGGCCGAGGTGGGTGGTGCCGCCCTTGCCCGGGGTGACGCCGCCGACCATCTTGGTGCCGTAGGCGATCGCCTGTTCGGAGTGGAAGGTACCCTGCGCGCCGGTGAAGCCCTGGCAGATGACCTTGGTGTCTTTGTTGACGAGGACGGACATCAGGCAGCTTCCTTCACGGCCTTGACGACCTTCGCGGCCGCATCGGCCAGATCGTCGCCAGAGGTGATGGGGAGACCGGACTCGGCCAGCAGCTTCTTGCCGAGTTCGACGTTGGTGCCGGCCAGGCGGACGACCAGCGGCACCGAGAGCGACACTTCGCGGGCCGCCGCGATCACGCCTTCGGCGATCACGTCGCAGCGCATGATGCCGCCGAAGATGTTGACCAGGATGCCTTCGACGTTCGGATCCGAGAGGATGATCTTGAAGGCTTCGGTGACGCGCTCGCGCGTCGCACCGCCGCCCACGTCGAGGAAGTTCGCCGGCTCGCCGCCGTAGAGCTTGATGATGTCCATGGTCGCCATGGCGAGGCCGGCGCCGTTCACCATGCAGCCGATGTTGCCGTCGAGCTTCACATAGGACAGCTCGTGCTTGGCCGCTTCGCGTTCCATCGGATCTTCTTCGTCCGGATCGCGCAGTTCCTGGATGTCCTTGTGACGGAACAGGGCGTTGTCGTCGAAGTTCACCTTGGCGTCGAGGGCGATCAGGTCGCCGGCCTCGGTCACCACCAGGGGGTTGATCTCGAGCAGCGAGGCGTCGGTCTCGATCATCGCCTTGTAGATCGCCTGCACCAGCTTCACGCAGGCGCCGACCTGCTTGTCCTGAAGCTTCAGGGCATAGGCGATGCGGCGGCCGTGGAAGGCCTGGATGCCGCAGGCGGGATCGACCGGCAGGCCCAGGATCTTTTCCGGGGTTTCGTGGGCGACCGCTTCGATGTCCATGCCGCCTTCGGTCGAGGCGATGAAGGCGATGCGGCCCGACTTGCGGTCGAGCAGGGCGGCCAGATAGAGCTCGCGGGCGATCTTGGAGCCGTCTTCGATGTAGACGCGCTTCACTTCCTTGCCCTGCGGGCCGGTCTGGTGCGTCACCAGGGTCATGCCCAGCATCTTGGCGGTGGCCGCCTTGACGTCTTCGATCGACTTCACGACCTTGACGCCGCCGGCCTTGCCGCGACCGCCGGCATGGATCTGCGCCTTCACGACCCAGACGGGGCCGGGCAGTTCACGAGCGACCTTTTCGGCTTCGTCGGGCGTATAGGCGACGCCGCCCTTGGGGACGGCGACACCGTATTTGGCCAGCAGAGCCTTGGCCTGATATTCATGGATGTTCATGGGGCATCCTGGGTTGGCTTCCGGGGAGGGCCGCTGTCAAGCGGTGATGGATGCGCGGCGCCGCTGTTATAGCACCGGGATGATGTCGCGCAACCGCCATGGCCTGACAACCTTACTTGGGCTTCTTGGCGACCGTTTTCGCCTTCTTCGCCGCGGGCGCCCGCACTGCCGGCGCGCCCAGGGCGGGCTCCAGCTTGGCGGTCGCCTGGACGAGGATACGCACCGCCTCGACGGACTTTTCGAAAGCCGTCTTCTCGGTCGCGTTCAGGGCGATTTCGATCACCTTCTCGACGCCGTTCGCACCGATCACCACCGGCACGCCGACATAGAGGTCTTTCACCCCGTATTGGCCCGTGAGATGGGCCGCACAGGGCAGGATTCGCTTCTTGTCCTTGAGGTAGGCGTCGGCCATCTCGATCGCCGCCGCGGCGGGGGCGTAGAAGGCAGAGCCGGTCTTCAGCAGGTCGACGATCTCGGCGCCGCCGTTGCGCACCCGCTCGACGATCTGCTCGAGCCGGGCCCGCGTGGTCCAGCCGAGCTTCACGAGATCGGTCAGGGGAATGCCACCGACCGAGGAATAGCGGATCAGGGGCACCATGGTGTCGCCATGGCCGCCGAGCACGAAGGCGCGCACGTCTTCGACCGAGACGCCGAATTCCTCGGCCAAGAAATAGCGGAAACGGGCGGAATCGAGCACGCCCGCCATGCCCACCACCTTGTTCGCGGGCAGGCCCGAAGCCTTCTGCAAGGCCCAGACCATGGCATCGAGCGGATTGGTGATGACGATGACGAAGGCATCGGGCGCATAGCGCTTGATGGCGTGGCCGGCCGCCGCCATCACCTTGGCGTTGACCGCCAGGAGATCGTCCCGGCTCATGCCCGGCTTGCGCGGCACGCCGGCGGTCACGATCACCACGTCGGCACCGCGGATCACGGAATAACTCTTGGCCCCGCCGAGGACGGCGTCGAAGCCCAGCACCGGGGACGCTTCCGCGATATCCAGCGCCTTGCCCTGGGGAACGCCGTCCAGGATGTCGAAGATCGCGACGTCACCCAGTTCTTTGAGGCCGGCCAGAAGGGCGAGCGTCCCGCCGATCTGTCCGCCCCCGATCAGGGCGATCTTGTTGCGCGCCATACCCCAGGCTTCCCCACCATCACTGTCGGGGCCGTTGATTAGCGCGATTTGTCGCACATCACAAGGTTCGCGAAGGTCGAAGGAGGCCCGAAAACGGCTCTCTCCGCCTATTTTCTAGTGACTTTCGATTTGAAATCATCGGTTTTATATTGCGACCATAATTCATAGGGCGAGAAAATCACCGCGGTACGAGTCGATTTCGGTCACCGGCAGTGCCTGTCCGCGCGGCCCTTCGGCCGACACCCAGTGAGCCTCAGCCGCCGTGGCCGAGGGCCAGATAGTCGTCCGACTGCATCTCGTTGAGGCGGCTCGCCGTGCGTTCGAATTCGAAGGCGCCGTCGCCTTCGGGGTAGAGGTCGTCCGGCCCGGCGGCGGCCGAGCAGACCAGCTTGGCCTTGGCTTCGTAGAGCGCGTCGACCAGGGTGACGAAGCGCTTCGCCTCGTTCCGTTTCTCGGGCGTCAGGTGCGGGATGTCGTCCAGCACCAGGGTGTGGAAGGCGCGGGAGATCGCCAGATAGTCGGCCGGGCCGAGGGCGGCGGCGCAGAGGTCGTTGAAACTGGCCCGGGCGACGCCATAGGCGGCCCTGGGAATGACCACGCTGCGGCCCTGGACGTCGAGCGCGCAGGGCGCCGGTGCCGCCCCCCGGGTCAGGTCCAGGAAGGCCTCGTCGAGCGCTGCGCGCGCTTCCGCGCCGAGGGGGGTGAAATAGACCCGGTGGCCGGCCAGCCGGGCCAAGCGCCAGTCCCGGGCGCCGTCGAGGTGGAGGACGTCCAGCGTCGCCTCCAGTTCGTCGATGAAGGGGATGAAGAGCTGGCGGTTGAGCCCGCCCATGTAGAGTTCGCGCGGCGCCCGGTTGGAGGTCGCGACCACCACCACCTGCTCCTGCCACATGACATGGAACAGCCGGCTCAGGATCATGGCGTCGGCGACGTCGGTGACCTGGAATTCGTCGAAGCAAAGCAGGCGCGCCTCGCCTGCTATGTCGCGCGCGACCACGGGGATCGGGTCGTCGCCGCCCCGCTTGGCCCGCTCCGTGTCGGAGAGGCGGCGGTGGGCGTTGATCGCGGCATGGACCTCCTGCATGAAGGCGTGGAAATGCACGCGGCGCTTCTTCTCGACGGGCGCGCCGCGGAAGAACAGGTCCATCAACATGGATTTGCCGCGCCCGACGCCGCCATAGAGATAGAGGCCCTGGGGCGGTTCCTCGTGGCTGCGGCGTGACCCGGTCAGCCAGCCGAACAGGCCGCGCGCGGCGCGTGCCTCCGGCGGGGTCCAGAGCGCCAGGCGCTGATGCAGGATTTCGAGCTTTTCGATCGCCAGGCGCTGGGCCGGATCGGATTCGACCGTGCCTTCGGCGACCAGGGCGGCATAGGCATCCAGCGGGCCGCTCATGCCCCAACCCCGCCGTCAGACCTCACCCGCACCATGCCGACCTCCACCTTGCCCGGCTTGATTAGCCGGGCGGGGCCGATCAGACAAGTGCGGCTTCAGAATTCCTGAAGGCGGTTTTCAGGCCTTCTTGCCCCGGGGAGCATCGACCGGGGCCGGTGTCTCGTCGTCGTAGAGGATGCGAGCGGCATCGCCTTCGAGGTCGTCGAACTGGCCGGTCTTCATCGCCCAGAGGAAGGCGGCGAGGCCGACCAGGCCCATCAGGAGCGCCGTGGGCAGCAGGAAGATCAGGATGTCCATGTCTGCGTCCCCTTGCCCGCGCGGCCGAGGCGCAGGGCGTTCAGAATGACGGTCAGCGACGAGACCGACATCGCCACTGCGGCGATCAGCGGCGTCACCAGGCCGATCACGGCGAGCGGCACCAGGGTGGCATTGTAGAGGAGAGAAATCACCAGATTCTGAACCACCAGACGCTGGGCACGGTGGGACACGTCGAGCGTGGCCGGCACGGCGTCGAGCCCTGCCCCCTGGAAGATCACGTCGGCCGTGGTGCGGCTGATGTCGGCCGCGGCGGAAGGCGCCATGGAGGCATGGGCGGCGGCCAGCGAGGGCGCATCGTTGATGCCGTCGCCGACCATGAGAACGCGGGCCCCTTCGGCCTTCAGGGCCTCGATCGCGGCGACCTTGTCGGCCGGGCGCTGGGCGGCGCGCCATTCGGTGATGCCGAGCTGGTCGGCCAGGGCGGCGACCGCGGCCGGCCGATCGCCGGACAACAGGGCGACGCGATAGCCGCGCCGCTTCACCGCGGCGACGACCGAAGCCGCATCGGTGCGCGGGGCATCGCGGAAGGCCAGGCGAACCGGCGCCTGCCCTTCGCCCGCCAGCCACATTTCGGCGCAGCCGTCGTCGATCTCCGGCGCCGTGGGAGCAGCGAAATCACGCCGGCCGAGGCGGACCAGACGTCCGTCGACCGTCGCTTCGAGCCCGTCGCCCGGCAGTTCGACCACGCCGGTCAGCGCCGGCACGTCGCCCGCGGCCCGGCGAAGCGCCAGGCACAGCGGATGGCGGCTGGCGGCGGCGAGACCGCTCGCCAGGGTCAGGGCGGCGGCGGGCACCTTGGCGGCATCGACCAGTTCCGGCCGGCCTTCGGTCAGCGTGCCGGTCTTGTCGAAGACGATCGTGTCGACTTCGGCCAGACGCTCGAGCGCGGTGGCGCTCTTCAGCAGGATGCCGCGCTTGAACAGGCGGCCCGAGGCGGTCACCTGGACCGCCGGCACGGCGATCGCCAGAGCGCAGGGGCAGGTGATGATCAGCACGGCGACGGCATTGAGCAGCGCGACCGTCCAATCGGCGTGCATCGGCCAGAGCCACCAGCCGAGGAAGGTGATCAGGGCGAGGCCATGGACGACCGGGACATAGAGCTTGGCCAGGCGATCGGCCAGCACGACATAGCGCGCCCTGCCCTGCTCCGCCGCCTCCATGCAACGCACGATCTCGGCCAGCACGGTGTCCGGACCGACGGCCTTGGCTTCGATGGTCAGGGCGCCGCCCGTGTTGATCGTGCCGGCGAAGACCTGATCGCCGACACCGACGGTGGCGGGCACGCTCTCGCCGGTCAGGGTGCTGGTGTCGAGGGCCGAGCGGCCGGCATAGACGATGCCGTCGACCGGCAGCTTGGCACCGGCGGCGACCAGCAGATGGTCGCCCGGGCGCACCGCCTCGATCGGCACGAATTCGGTCCGCCCATCGGCCGTGACGCGTGTCACCTCGGTCACCGCGAGGGAGAGCAGATGGGTCGCCGCGGCACGGGCCCGGCCGCGGGCACGCTGATCCAGGAAGCGCCCGACCAAGAGCAGGAAGACGAGCGAGATCGCGGCGTCGAAATAGACTTCCTCGGCCCCGATGATGGCCTGCACCAGGCTCATCACGGCGGCGAGCGACACGCCCACCGTGATCGGCACGTCCATGTTCACGCGGCCGCTCCGGACCGCGTGCCAGGCCGAGCTATAGAAGGGCATGCCGGCATAGACGACGGCCGGCAGGGCGATCAGCGCCTGCACCCAGTTGAGCAGCCCGCGGGTCGCCGGCCCCATGTCGGCGAAGACCCCGGCCCAGACCGAGATCGCCAGCCACATGACGTTGCCGGCGGCGAAGCCGGCGACGGCCATGGCGCGCATCAGGCGGCGGTCGTTGGCGGCATCGGCGGCGGCCAGCTTGCCGGCATCGAAAGGCCGGGCGGTGAAGCCCATGTCGTCGAGCCGGTCGATGAAGTCGGTGGCGCGGGCGGGGGCGCCGCGCCAGGCCAGGGACAGACGGCGGGTGGTGAAATTCACCCGCGCGCCGACCACGTCGGGTTCCGCCGTCAGGGCGCGTTCGATCCGTTGCACGCAGGCGGCGCAATGAATGCCGTCGACCGCCAGCATCAGGCGGTTGACGTCGCCTTCGGTTTCGACGCGCGGCACGACGCCCGAATGATCGGCGGCGATGCTCATGGCAGAACCAGGGTCTCGTAGCTGTCGTAACGCTGGCCGCCGCGCTCGGCGACGACCGCGAGATGCCACAGGCCGGCGGCCGCGCCGTCGATCGCCGCACGCCATTGGCCGGCGCCGTCCGCCACCAGATCCAGCTGGCGGTCGAGGTGCGCGTCGCTCGGCCGCAGCAGACGGACGTCGATCCGTTCCGCGCTGACCGGCAGGCCGGCCGCGTCCTGCAACGTGACGGTCAGAACGCCGTCCGCCGCCTTGGAACCGAGCTTCCAGCCGAGCCCCTGCTCCTTCGCTTCCGCCGCCAGCACGTCGTTGTGGGCGAGGCCGCGCTCGTAGGGGTGGTCGGCGACCAGGCCGGGCTGACTTTCCAGGGCGGTCGTCACCATATAGACGTTCACCGCCCCGACGGAGACGAAGAAGCCGACGCACCAAGCCAGCACCTTTGGGCCGGTCAGCCCCCCCCGCGCGCGGGGGATCTCGTTGTTCGCGATCGTCATTTCTGCGGTCCCTCGAAACGAGCGCCAGCGGTCACGCTGACGTCTTCGCCGATTTCGTCGATCTTGAAACTATAGTCGATCGGCTTGCCTGCCCAGTGCTCGGCCGGCAGGCGCACGAAGATGCGGATGGCGGCGACCTGTTCGGGCGACAGGGCGACTTCCGGGTTCGCCTCGCCCTCGTGGCCGAGCACGGTGAGTTCGCCGCCCTCGAGACCCTGGAGCACGATGCTCACCTTGTGCGGCTGGGGCGTCTTGTTCAGGAGCTTCAGCGTATAGCCGTTGCGCAGGTCGCCGTTCGAGAGCTTCACGAACATCGGATTGCGGTCGGCCAGCACGCTGGCGTCGAGCGTCGAACGGGCGAGCAGCGAATAGACGATGGCGATGCCGGCGACCGTGAAGATCACGCCATAGCCGAGGGTGCGCAGGCGGAAGAAGTTCCACCGCCGCTTCTGCCCGGCCGCGATCAGCTCGACGTTGCGTTCGGTGTCGTAGGAGATCAGGCCGTGGGGCAGGCCCACCTTGTCCATGATCGCATTACAGGCGTCGATGCACAGGCCGCAGGAGATGCAGTTCATCTGCAGGCCTTCGCGGATGTCGATACCCGTCGGGCAGACTTCGACGCACTGGTGGCAGTCGATGCAATGGCCGCGGCCTTCCCAGCTCTCGCCCGCCTTGTGCTTGCCGCGCGGCTCGCCGATCGCCGGGTGGTAGGAGACCAGCAGCGTGTCGGGATCGAACATGGACGACTGGAAGCGCGCATAGGGGCACATGTAGGTGCACACGTTCTCGCGCGCCACCCCGGCCAGCAGGAAGGTCGAGAAGGTCAGGAAGCCGATGGTGGCATAGACCGCCGTGCCGGCCGTGCCCGTGAAGATCGCCGGCACCACGGAAGGAGCATCGTTGAAATAGAGCACCCAGGCGCCGCCGGTGGCCGCACCGATCAGGATCCACAGGGCGTATTTGGATACCCGCTTGCGGAACTTAGACAAACTCCAAGGTGCGCGGTCCAATTTCATGCGCTGGGCCCGGTCGCCTTCGACCCACCGTTCGACCAGCACGAAAAGGTCGGTCCACACGGTCTGCGGGCAGGCATAGCCGCACCAGACGCGGCCCAGCATAGCGGTGATGAAGAAGAGGCCGATCGCCGCGACGATCAGCATCAGGGTGATGATGTAGACTTCCTGCGGCCAGATCTCGAACCACAGGAAATAGGCCTTGCGGCCGGGCAGGTCGATCAGGACCGCCTGGTCGGGGGCGAAGGGGCCGCGGTCGAAACGCAACCACGGCACCCCCCAGTAGATACCCAGCAAGACGGCCATGACGGCCCACTTCAGGTTCCGGATCGGCCCCTTCACTTTCTTCGGAAAGGCCTTGGGCCTCGCCGCCCAGACGGGAATGTCTTCCTCGTCGATATAGGTCGGGGTGGAACTGCGTTGGGAAGTCATGGCCGTACTCACTCTATCGCTTCAAGATCGCTTCTAGTTACTCACCACCGCCGAGGCTGTGGACGTAGAGCACCAGCTTCTTGATCGCCAGCGGGTCGAGACGACTGGCCCAGGCCGGCATCACGCCGTGCTTCGGATTGAAGACCTGGGCCGCGACCGACTTGGCGTCGCCGGCGTAGAGCCAGATCGAATCCGCGAGCTTCGGCGCGCCGACATCGCGGTTGCCGACGCCCTTTTCGCCATGGCAGGCGACGCAGTTGTCGGTGAACAGCTGGGCACCGCGCTCGGCCGCCGCCGGATCGGCCGGAGCCGTGCCGGAGAGCGACAGGACATAGGCCGTGACGTCGTCGATCTGGGCCCGGGTCAGCATGCTGTCCTTGCCGAAGGCCGGCATCTGCGCGACGCGGGTGGCATCGTCACCCGGCGCACGGATGCCGTGCTGGATCGTCTGTTCCAGGGTGGCGTAATTGCCGCCCCAGAGCCAGTCGTCGTCCAGCAGGTTGGGATAGCCGACGTTACCGGCGGCACCCGAACCATGGCACTGCGAGCAGTTCTCCTGGAACAGCGCCTTGCCACCGGCGAGAGCGAAGGTCGACAGCTCGGGGTCGGCCGCGATCGCGGCATAGTCGAGCTTGGCCAGCTTGTCGTTGTAGGGCGCCTGGGCGGCCTTGGCCGCCGCCAGCGTCTCCGCCACCTGGACGCGGGTCGAGAAACCCAACACGCCCTTGGTGTAGCCCGCGATATAGGGCCATGCCGGATAGAGCACCCACCAGGCCAGCGCGAAGACCACGCAGGCCGCGTAGGTCAGCACCCACCAGCGCGGCGGCGGCGTTTCCAGTTCGCCGATACCGTCCCAGCTGTAGGGATGGATCGGGCTGCCCGTGACCGGGTCGACTTCATATTTGCGATGTTCGGTCATTTCACTTCTCCTCGGCAGCGTCGAAGGGAATGCGCGCGGCATCCTCGTAGACACGCCGCCCGCCCGGCCGATAGGCCCAGACGGTAAAGATGATAAAGAGGCCGAAGAACAGCACGGTCGAGACGATCTGGCTCAACACCAGGGCTTCGTCGAAGTCCATGACGTATCCCCCCTCGCCTCAGCGGTTGAAATCGGCGTCGGGCACGATCTTCGGGAAATCGACCAGCGTGCCGAGCATCTGGAGATAGGCGACCAGCGCGTCCATCTCCGTCACCTGCTCGGGATTGCCGTCGAAATCACGCGACGATGCCTTGGCATAGCGGGCCGCGAAGTCCGCCGGCGCCCCATCCGGAGTCGCCTGGGCGGCGAAATCCTGAGTGGCGTTGGCGATCTGGTCGTCGGTGTAGGGCACGCCGACGACACGCAGGGTCTTCAGGTGGTCCGCGATGTCGGCACCGGAGATCGGAGTCGTCGCCAGGAAGGCATAGGACGGCATGACCGATTCCGGCACCACGCTCTGCGGGTTCGAGAGGTGACGGACGTGCCAGTCGTCGGAGTATTTGCCGCCGACGCGGGCCAGGTCCGGACCGGTACGCTTCGAACCCCACTGGAACGGGTGGTCGTACATGCTCTCGGCCGCCAGGCTGTAAGGCCCATAACGTTCCACTTCGTCGCGGAACGGACGGATCTGCTGGCTGTGGCAGAGATAGCAGCCCTCGCGGATGTAGATGTTCCGGCCCGCGAGCTCGAGCGGGGTGTAGGGACGCATCCCGTCCACCTTCTCGATCGTGCTCTCGATCAGGAACAGCGGCGCGATTTCGACGAGACCACCGACGGAGACCGCGGCGACGATGCCAACCAGCAGCTTGATCGAGTGCTTCTGGAGGGCGTCATGGATCGAATAAATGTTAGCCATGATGGGTCCTCCTCACTCGGCCGGCTGCAGGGCGGGACGCGGGCTCGCCTCGACGGGCTTGCCGGCCTTCACCGTCATCCACAGGTTCCACGCCATGATGATCGTACCGGTCAGGAAGCACAGGCCGCCCAGGGTACGGATCGCGTAGAAGGGATGCATGGCCGCGACGGTTTCGATGAAGCTGTACTGCAGGAAGCCGAGGCTGTCGTAAGCGCGCCACATCAGACCCTGCATGATGCCGCTCGCCCACATCGCGGTGATGTAGAGGACGATGCCGACAGTGCCGAGCCAGAAGTGCAGACGGATCGCCGCCTGGCTGTAGATCTCCTTACGGCCCCACAGCTTGGGGAACAGGTAGTAGAGCGCACCGAAGGAGATGAAGGCGTTCCAGCCGAGGGCGCCCGAGTGCACGTGACCGACGGTCCAGTCGGTGTAGTGGCTGAGGCCGTTCACGGCGCGGATCGACATCAGCGGACCTTCGAAGGTCGACATGCCGTAGAAGGCCACGGCGACGACCAGGAAGCGCAGGATCGGGTCGGTGCGCAGGCGGTCCCAGCGGCCCGACACGGTCATGATGCCGTTCACCATGGAGGCCCAGGACGGCATCCACAGGATGATCGAGAAGGTCATGCCCAGGGTCTGCACCCAGTCCGGCAGCGCGGTGTAGTGCAGGTGGTGCGGACCGGCCCAGATGTAGACGAAGATCAGCGACCAGAAGGACACGATCGACAGGCGATAGGACCAGATCGGCCGCTCGGCCTGCTTCGGCACGAAGTAGTACATCATGCCGAGGAAGCCGGCGGTCAGGAAGAAGCCCACCGCGTTGTGGCCGTACCACCACTGGGTCATGGCGTCCTGGACGCCAGAGAAGGCCGAGTAGCTCTTCGTGCCGAAGAAGGAGACCGGCACCGCCAGGTTGTTGACGATGTGCAGGACCGCGATGGTCACGATGAAGGCCAGGAAGTACCAGAGCGACACATAGATGTGCGGCTCCTTGCGCTTGATGATCGTCCCCATGAAGACCACGAGGTAGGTCACCCAAACGACCGCCAGCCACAGGTCGACGTACCATTCCGGCTCGGCGTATTCCTTGCCCTGGGACCCGCCCAGAACGTAGGAGAGCGCAGCCATGACGATGAAGAACTGGTAGCCCCAGAACACGAAGACCGGGGCGAAGCCACCGAACAGCCGGGCCTTACAGGTCCGCTGCACGATATAGAACGACGTGCCGATCAGCATCGACCCGCCGAAGGCGAAGATCACGCCCGACGTATGAACCGGGCGGAGCCGGCCGAACGAGGTCCACGGCAGACCGAGGTTCAGGGCCGGAAAGGTGAGCTGTGCGGCGATCAATACGCCGACCAGCATGCCCACGACCGCCCAGAAAACTGCGGCGATCATGAACCAGCGCACCACGTCGTCGCGGTAGGCGACGGGTGCGTCGGGACTTTGTCCCGGAGACAAGGATGCAGACATGGTCATGGTTTGCGCCCCTCATTGGCGACCTAGCAAACTGTGGCCGAATGTGGGCGATGGGGTGATCAGCCGCTTTGATCCAGATCAGGGCGAGGGGGTCATTCGGTCCCTACGGTTGCGACACTTTCGACTTATGGAGCCCGCTATGAGCATCGCGGAAAACCACGATATCGTCTTCGACGCCCCGCCAGAGTCCGGCGGCCGCATCGCCCCCGTACTGATGGGCATCGCCTTCCTGCTGATCTGCGCTTTCGGCGTCATGCTGGCCGCCCACGCGCCGGACCAGCAGGGCTATGTCGAAGGCTTCGGCTTCATGATCTTCTCGCTGCTGATGACCATGTATTATTTCGGCAAGAAGGTCTGAAGCCGCACGCCGAAAAGCGCCAAAAAAAGAAAGTCCCGGCCGCCGCAGGGCGGTGCCGGGACTTTCTGCGTTGCCGGAAACCGTAAAGCCGCCGGCGGCGGCCTAATCTTCGTCGCCCGCGGCGTAGACGCTGGCGGCCGCCGAACTCAATGCCTTTTCGGCGGCGACCAGCTTGGCTTCCGGTGAAGGCTGGGGAAAGGCGATGATCTGCGCCGATCCGCCGGTTGCGACGAGCTGGTACTGCACGGCGGGGATGGTCTTTTCGGTATCGCGATCGGACATCGTCGGGCCTCCTGCACAATTGCCGCCGTTAACCTAACGGCGGGAGCTCGGCGACGCGAGTCGTTTGTTACCCGGCGGCCACACTCCCGATAATTTCGACAGCCAGGGCGAATCGTCCGGTGACCATGCGCAAGGCATCGAGGTCGGTGCCGGGCGCCGGCGCGATCCGGGCGGTCAGGCCACGCTTCGGATCGTCGAAGGTCTCAACCGTCGCCGTCAGGCCCGAGTCGGCCAGCGCCTTCTCGATGACCCGGCGTGCCGCCATCTGGCGGAGCGGCGGCTTGTGGATCTTGCCGACCGCGGTGACCGGCATCTCGGGCAGGATCTCGATGTGCACGGGCACCGCCGCGCGCTCGGGGACATGGGCGCGGGCGTAGTCGGCCAGCTCCTGTTCCGTCGCCGTCGCCCCCGGGCGCAGGCTGACATAGACCGTGGGCAGTTCGCCGGCATAGGCATCCGGCTGGCCGACCGCGGCCGCCAGCAGCACGGCGGGATGGCCGACCAGCACGTCCTCGATCATCTGGGGATCGATGTTGTGGCCGCCCCGGATGATCAGGTCCTTGGCCCGCCCGACCAGCCAGAGATAATGCTCCTCGTCGTAACGCGCGAGGTCGCCGGTGTCGAACCAATCGTCCGGTGCCGGCTGGCCGACATAGCCGGCGAAGAGCTGCGGGCCCCTCATGAACAGGGTGCCGACCTCGCCCACCGGGCAGGGCCGTACCGGCTTGCGCTCGCCGTCGACCACCATGGGCTGCAGTTCGACATAGGGCAGGCGGAAGCCCACCGAGCCCGCCCGCCGCTCGCCGAAGCGGGGATTGGTGGCGCTGGCGCAGGTGCCCTCGGTCATGCCGTAACCTTCGAGGATCTTCACCCCCGTGGCCGCCTCGAAGCGGCGGATCAGGTCGGCCGGCATGGGGGCCGCCCCGCAGATCGCGGTCTTCAGGGAAGACACGTCGCAGGTACCGATCGGCACGTCCAGCAAGGCGGCGTAGAGGGTCGGCACGCCGGAGAAGGAATTGCCCTTGAAGCGCTCGACCAGAGCCCAGAAGTTCTGGATCACGCCCTGCCCGCGGTAGCCCTGGGGTGTCAGGATCACCACCGTGGCGCCGCCCGCGAAGGCGGCGATGCCGGTCACCACCGTGCCGTTCACATGGAACAGCGGCAGGCCGCACAGGATCACGTCGTCCGCCTCCGCCCCCATGATGGAGCCGAGCAGCCAGGCTTCGAAGGCTTCGTTGAAATGGCTGTGGCGGGCGAGCTTGGGCGTGCCCGTGGTACCGCCGGTATGGAAATAGGACGCGATGTCCGACGCGCGGATGACCCGGCCGGAGAGCAGGCGGTCGCCCGGCTGGGCCGCGATCGTGGCGTCGAAATCGAGGATCGGCAGGTCGCGCGCCGGGCGCCGGTCTTCGGGCGTCAGCGCGGCCAGCATGGGGCGCATCGGCTCCGGCACGAAGGGGGCGAGGTCGATCCGCAGCACGGCTTCGAGGCTCGGCACCTGATCGATCACCTGAACCGCCTTGTCCCACAGGTCGGACTGCGGGAAGGGCGCCAGGGTGACCAGCAGCTTGGCCCCGGCACTCCGCATGATGGCGGCGATCTTCTCGGGCTCCAGCAGGGGATTGATCGGATTGGCGATACCGGCCGCCTCCCCGCCCCAGAGCGCGTAATGGGTCTGCAGCAGGTTGGGCAGCAACAGGGTGACGACATCGGTCGGCCCGACGCCCAGGCCATGGAAGGCGTTGGCGGCGCGCGTCACATTGGCGAAGAGCTCGCGATAGGTCACATCGGCGCTGGGCAGCGCGGGATCGCCCAGAAGCAGGAAGCGGAGCGCCAGGGCGTCGCCGAAGCGATCCGCCGCGTGCCTCAGGACCGAATAGGTATCGGTGATGCCGGCTAGGCGCTGCTCCAGCGGTACCGATTCGACCGCCAGCACGTCGTCGTAAGTCGCGATTCTGATCGCGTCGTCCATCTCACTCTCCCCTGGCGCCTTCTGCGAGGCATTGTGCGGGGAGCCAAGATCGGCGTACCGCCCGCCGGGGTCAAGACTTGCCGAAAGTCAGGCGGTCCGGCGCCGACGTACCGCCCGAGAGGATGAACTGCATCGCCTCGTTGGCCGTCCAGTCGAGCCAGACCAGATTCTCGACCGGCACCAGTTCCATATAGCCGGAGGTCGGGTTGGGCGCGGTCGGGACGTAGACCGCGGCGATCTCCTGCCCCGTCTCCGTATCGGTGAAGACCTTGGTGACGAAGCCCAGCGTCTTCATCTGCGGATTGGGAAATTCGACCAGCACCACCCGCTGCTGACCGGCCGGCGCCTGCTGGAACGAGGCGATCAGCTTGCGCACCGCGCCGTAAACCGACTCGACGAAGGGAATGCGCGCCATCAGCCGGTCGAACAAATGCCAGACCCGCGCCCCGAGCACGGCCGTGGTCGCCGCCCCCAGGACATAGAGCGCGAGCAGGGTGACGAAGGCGGCGAGCCCGGTCTGGAACCAGCTCTGCTGCAGGATCATGGCGACGCCGGGCGCCCAGGTGTCGACCGCACCGGCCACCGCCAGCACCAGCGGCCGCCCGGCCGCCACCAGGAAATCGAACACGATGCCGACGACCCAGACCGTCAGCAGGAGGGGCAGGCTGGCCAGCAACCCTGCCATGATGTTGCGGCGAATGCGTTCCATGATGCTCGACCCCCGATACACAGGACAGGCGGCGGATGTGGGCATCCTAGCCGCCTTGTGTTAGAGACCGGGCGGAATTATCGCCGGTGGGCCTGCCATGTTGAAAGTCGGAATCGTCCCGGTCACCCCCTTCGCCCAGAACTGCAGCCTGGTCTGGTGCGACGAGACCATGAAGGGCGCCGCCATCGATCCCGGCGGCGATCTGGACCGGATTCGCGCCGCGATCCAGAAAGTGGGCATCACGCTGGAGAAAGTCCTGCTGACCCACGGCCATCTCGACCATGCCTCGGCCGCGGGCGAATTGGCGACAGAAGCCGGTGTCAAGATCGAGGGCCCGCACCGCGACGACCAGTTCCTGATCGACAGTCTCCAGACCCAGGGCAAGGCCTATGGCTTCCCGGTCCACCCCGCCTTCACGCCGGATCGCTGGCTCGAGGGCGGCGATACCGTGACCGTCGGCAAGGAAGTGCTCGAGGTGCGCCACTGCCCGGGCCATACGCCGGGCCATGTGATCTTCTTCCATGCCCCGAGCAAGCTCGCCATCGTGGGCGACGTGCTGTTCCAGGGCTCGATCGGACGGACCGATTTCCCGCGCGGCGACCACGCGACCCTGGTCCGCTCGATCACCGAGCAGCTCTGGCCGCTGGGCGCCGACGTCACCTTCGTGCCCGGCCACGGCCCCCATTCCACCTTCGGGGCGGAACGGCGCTCCAACCCCTTCGTCGGCGACCGGGTGTTGGCGGCCGGCGCCTGATCAGGCCGGCACGCCCGCGGCCAGCCGGGCCGCCGCCCCGGCCCGCCGGCGCGGCGGCGCCAATTCGGCGAGCAGCGCCCTGCCCGCCGCCCAGGCGCCGTGGCCGGACGCCACGTTGATGTGGCCGGCAGGTCCGGCATCCACCACCCGGGCACCCCAACGCCCGGCCCAGTCGCAGGCGCGGCCGAAATCCATATAGGGATCGTTGCGGCTGGCCACCACGATGGCGGGGAACGGCAGCGCGTCGCGCGGCACCGGGGCGAAATCGGCCAGGAAGTCCGGCGCGCGCCCGCGCTGCTCGACATCGGCCGGGGCGACCAGCAAGGCGCCGGCGATATCGAGATCGGGCCTGGCCGCCGCGACATGGGCGGTCAGCACGCAGCCGAGACTATGGGCGACCAGCACCGCCCCCGGTACCGCCTCGATCGCGGCGATCGCCCGCGGCAGCCAGTCGGCCAGCCGCGGCCGCTCCCATTCCGCCTGTTCCAGCCGGCGCGCCCGCGGCAGCTCGGCCTGCCAATGGCTCTGCCAATGGCCGGGGCCCGAATTGCCGAGGCCGGGCACGATCAGATAGGGCGGTGAGTCGAGGGTCATGGCGCTGGCTCCGGACAGAAACAACATGAATTCATGTGGCCGTCCGATATTCACACTACAATATGAAATTTATAAATTTCAATGCAGTATTTCTGTGTTCAATATACCCAGAACTGCAGAGCCCCGGCTGCCAGCCGAGGCTCCGCTGCTCAGAAACGGTCGGCGCGGTAGGGCGTCGGGTCGGTGAAGGGTTCGGCGCCGGTCATCATCTCGGCCAGCAGGCGGCCGGTGACGGGGCCCAGTGTCAGGCCGTGGTGGTTGTGGCCGAAGGCGAACCAGAGGCCCTTGTGCTTGGGCGCCGGGCCGATCACCGGCTTCATGTCGGGCAGGCAGGGGCGCCGGCCCATCCAGGGTTCGGGATCGACATGCTCGCCGAGGGGGAAGAGTTCCTTAGCGATCGGCTCCGCCCGTTCGAGCTGGACCGGGGTCGGCGGGGCGTCGCGGTCGGCGAATTCGACGCCGGTAGTCAGGCGCACGCCGCGGTTCATGGTGGCGAGCAGGAAGCCCTTGTCGACGTCGAGCAGCGTGTGATTGAGCACCGCATTGCCGACCGGCTTGTAATGCATGTGGTAGCCGCGTTTCACCGCCAGCGGGAAGTCGTAGCCCAGCGGCTCGTAGACGTCGTTGGCCCAGGGGCCGAGGGCAATCACCGCCTCCGCCGCCTCGGCCGGGCCGGTATCGGTGACGAAGCGATAGCCGCCGCCGGTGACGTCGAGGCTGCGGGCGTCGCCGGTCGCCAGCGTGCCGCCCCTTCTCTCGAACAGCGCGGCATAGCCTTTGACCAGGGCGCTCGGGTCCAGAATCGAAGCGGGGTCGAGCCAATGGACACCGCCCACCACCACGTCGGAGACATAGGGTTCGCGCGCCTTGAGCCCTGCCGCGTCGAGCACGTCGAATTTCAGGCCGTGGGGGGCGTAGATCTCCTTCGCCTCCGCGATCGCCTTCTGGTGGCTCGATTCCTTGCGGAAGACTTCGATCCAGCCGACTTCGCGCATCAGGTGCTGGAGCCCCGCGGGTTCGATCAGGGCCTTGTGCTCGCTCAGCGAATTCTGGATCAGGGGCAACAGCTCGGCCGAGATCTTGGCCAGGCGCTGAGGCGAGGAATAATACCAGAAGCGGGCCAGCCAGGGCGCGATCTTGGGCGCGAAGAGCGGGTCGTAATGGGCGTCGACATTGTGGTTCAGGGCATAGCGCGCGAGATCCAGGAGATCGCGCGGGAAGGAATAGGGCACCACGCTGGCCCGTTCGATCAGGCCGGCGTTGCCGAAGGACGTCCCCTCGCCGATGCCGCTCTTTTCGAGCAGCACGACCGAACGCCCGCGGGCCTGGAGGTGCAGGGCGACCGAAACGCCGACGATGCCGGCACCCAGGACCACGACGTCAGACTTCGCCATTCCTTCAACCCCGCCCGATGAAACCTCAGCGATCATAGCCACCGGCGGGCGGCGAACGAAAGGGCCAGCCGCACATGAGGGCCCCCGCCCCCTGCATGACGCGGGGTCGAGGCCCCGATTTTCAGGCGCGGCGGCGGGCGGCGGTGGGGCGGACCAGGAATTCCAGCCAGTTGGCGATGTCGCGGTTGCGTTCGGCGGGATCGAGGGTCTGGCGGTCGACGCCGAGCTGCCAGGCCAGGGCCTTGTCCGCCGGCAGGGCCTGGAGCCCGTCGTAGAGCGCGATCACCCGCTCGAGTTCCGCCCCCTCGTGCACGAAGCCGTCGCGCTGCATGACCGGGCCATAGCGGCGCAGCACCGCCGCCAGCTCGCCGAAGGAATATTCCGGGTGATACTGCACGCCCCAGAAAATGCCGGCGCCGTGGCGGATCTCGGCCACCTGCACCTCGCTCATCTCGTTGCCGGCGAGCACGGTCATGCCCGCCGGCATCACCTCCACCTCGTCGAGATGGACGCAGAGCGCGTCATAAACCGGGGGCCGGCCGGCCAACAGCGGATGCTCCCGGCCCGCCTCGTTCACCGCGATCTTGCGGGCGACGCCGATCTCGCGCCCTTTCGGATTGGCGCGCACCGTGCCGCCGGCCGCCACGGTGGCGACCTGGAGACCCCAGCAGGAGCCGAACATGGGCGTGCCGGCGCGGAAGACATCCTGCGCCAGGCGCACCTGCGGTTCGATCGCCGGGCCGCCGTCATAGACGTTGAGGGCGGAGCCGGTGATGGCGACGCCGTCATAGGCACCCAATTCCTCGACCCCCGGCAGGTTGGTGCCGGGATCGGCCGGATAGCAGATGTCCACGGTGGCATCGGGCGCCAGGTCGCGCAGCAGGGCGGCATAGGCTTCGCCCGCGGGCGCGCCGCCGGAAGCGACCGCGCGCTCCCGCCCCGCCGCCGTATTGCCCTCGACCACCAGAAGCCGCAGTTCCATGTGCCGTCCTTCACCCTATCCCGCGGCGGCGAGGTCGCCCGATTGCGCCGCCCGGAAGATCTTTTCCATGTCGGCGGCGGCGGCGGGACGCGGATTGGTCCCGGTCGAGGGATCGTGTTCCGCCATCACGCCGATTTCCGCCGCCCGCGCCAAGGGCACCTGCACCTCGCCGAGACTGGCGGGAATGCCGAGCGCCTTGCGGAAGCCGAGCAGCCAGTCGAGCACGCCGTCGAAATCCGCCCGGGGCAGGTCGAGCACCCGGGCGAGCAGCGGCATGCGGTCCTCGATGGCCGGCCGGTTGTAGACCATCACATAGGGAAGGATGACGGCATTCGCCAGTCCGTGCGGCGTGTCGTAGAGCACGCCCAGGGGGTGCGCGATCGAATGGGTCGCCCCCAGGCCCTTCTGGAAGGCGGTCGCGCCCATGGTGGCGGCGGCCAGCATCTTGGCCCTGGCCTCGATATCGTCGCCCTTGGCGAAGGCACGGGGCAGATAGTCCTTCACCAGCCGCATGCCTTCGAGCGCGATGCCGTCGGCCAGCGGATGGAAACCGAGCGCCGAATAGGCCTCGAAGCAATGGGTGAAGGCGTCGAGCCCGGTCCAGGCGGTGACATGGGGCGGCAGGCCCACCGTCAACTCCGGATCCTCGATCACCAGGACGGGCAGCATCTTCGGGTGGAAGATAATCTTCTTGGTGGAGGTGGCGCCGTCGGTCAGCACGGCGGCCCGGCCGACCTCGGAGCCGGTGCCGGCCGTCGTGGGCACCGCGATCACGGGGGCGATGCCGGCGGGATCGGCCCGCGTGTACCAGTCCCCCACATCCTCGAAATCCCAAACCGGGCGCTTCTGCCCGGACATGAAGGCGATCAGCTTGGCGACATCCATGGCCGAGCCGCCGCCGAAGGCCACCACCCCGTCGTGCCCGCCGGCCCGGTAGAGCGCGAGGCCGTCGGTCAGATTGGCCTCGACCGGGTTGGAGCGAATCTCTGCATAGAAGCCGGGCGAAAGGCCGCCGTCGCGCAGCACCGCCATGGCGCGGGCGGCGATGGCGCTGGTCTCCAGGCCCTTGTCGGTGACGAAGAGGGGTTTCAGGATGCCTGCGCCACGGCAGGCGTCGGCCAGTTCGGCGATGCGCCCGGGCCCGGCCAGCACGCGGGTCGGGTAATTCCAGGCGCCCTTCAGGGTGGCGGTCATGCTCGCCTCTCTCAGATCTTGCTGCGCAGGTGGAAGCTCTTCGGCCGTGTCAGATGCTCGTAGCCGACGCGCGACAGGGTGGCGCCCCGGCCGGTGTCCTTGACCCCGGTCCAGGCCAGCGCGGGGTCGAGGTAATCGCAGCGGTTCATGAACACCGTGCCGGTTTCCAGCCGGTCGCCGATCGATTCCGCCGCTTCGACGTCCGAGGTCCAGATCGCTGCGGTCAGGCCATAGGCGCTGTCGTTCATCAACTCGATCGCCGCCTCGTCGGAGGCGACGCGCATGATCCCGGCGACCGGGCCGAAAGTCTCCTCCGTCATCAGGCGCATGGAATGGTCGACATCGACCACCACCTGGGGCGCCAGATAGGGCGTGCCCGGCCGGTCGGCGGCGAAATGGCGGGGATCGATCAGCGCGCGCGCCCCCTGCGCCACCGCCTCGGCGACCTGGGCGCGAACGAATTCGGCGCTCGACGTCCGCACCATGGGGCCGAGGTTGGTGGCGGGATCGGTCGGGTCGCCCAGCCTGTAACCCTTGGCGAAAGCCACGACCCCTTCGACGAAGGCGTCGTAGAGACTGTCGTGGACATAGACGCGCTCGATGCCGCAGCAGCTCTGCCCCGAATTGAAGAAGATGCCGTCGGCGATATTCTCGATCGCATGGGCGAGGTTGGCATCGGCCCGGACATAGGCCGGGTCCTTGCCGCCGAGTTCGAGGCCGGCGGTACCGAAGCCGCCTTCCATCGCCTGCACGACTGCGTGCCCCCCGGCGACCGAGCCGGTGAAGCAGACATGGGCGATCCGGCGATCGCCGATCAGCCGCGCCGTGTCGGCGTGCGACAGGTCGAGATGCTGGAACACCCCGGGCGGCAGGCCGGCGGCATCGGCGGCGGCCTGGAAACGGTCGGCCACCAGCGGCGTCTGGTGGCTGTGCTTCAGGATCACCACATTGCCGGCGGCCAGCGCCGGCACCACCGCGTTGACCGCGGTGAGATAGGGATAGTTCCAGGGCGCCACCACCGCGACGACGCCGAGCGGAACCCGCTTCACGGCGCGGATGAAGCCCTCCTTCGGCCCGGGATCGACCGGCGCCAGCGCCTGTGGCGCCAATCCGATCATGTAACGCGCTCGTTCCTCGAAGCCGCGCACCTCGCCCGGCGTCTGGGAGACCGGGCGGCCCATCTGCCAGGTCAGCTCGGGGCCGATCTCGCCCGCCATGGCGACCATGGCGTCGACCAGGGCGGTCAGGCGGGCCAGCCGTTCGGGAAGCGGTGTCGCCGCCCACATATAGGCCGCCCCGCTGGCGCGCAGCAGCGCCGCCTCGATCGCGCCATGGTCGGCCAGCGGGCGGGAGACATAGGTTCGCCCGTCGACCGGGCTGATGGTCTGAATCATGCCGGACATCAGATGATCTCGAAATAGCGGGCCAATTGCCAATCGGTGACGGCGCGGCGGGCTTCCCGTTCTTCCCATTCGCGCGTCGAGGCGAAGTGATGCACGAAGTCCTCGCCGAACAGGGCCTTGGCCGGCTTGGATTTCGCCAGGCGGGACGCCGCCTCGCCCAGGCTGCGCGGCAGTTGCCGCTTGGCCGGGTGCTTCACCGCGTAACCATTGCCGACCACGGCCGGGTCTGGCTCGATCTTATGTTCGATGCCCCAGAGGCCGGAGCCGATCGCGGCGGCGAGCGCCACATAGGGATTGATGTCGGCGGCCGCGACCCGGTATTCGACCCGCTGGCTCTTCGGGCTGCCGGGAATGACGCGGAGCGCGCAGGTCCGGTTCTCCACCCCCCAGGTCGCGTCGGTCGGCGCCCAGAAGCCGGGGATCAGCCGCGTGTAACTGTTCACGGTGCAGGCGACCATGGCCAGCAGTTCCGGCATCAGCGCCTGCTGGCCGCCGACGAACCAGCGCATGGTGTCGGACATGTTGGACGGCTTCCCCGGATCGTGGAACACCGCCTTGCCGCCCTTGCCCTTCAGCGAGACGTGGAGATGGCCGGACTGGCCCGGCCAGTCGTGCGACCATTTGGCCATGAAGGTGGCCATCAGATTGCGCCGCTGCGCCAGCACCTTGGTGAAGGTCTTGAACAGGGCGGCGCGGTCGGCGGCCTCCAGCGCTTCGGAATAGGTGATGGCGGCTTCGAGCACGCCGGCCCCGGTTTCCGTGTGCAGGCCCTCGAGCGGCATCCGCATGGCTTCGCAGAGCGTCAGGAGATCGCGGTAGAATTCCGCATGGACGGAGGAGCGCAGCACCGAATAGCCGAAGAAGCCGGGGGTCAGGTTCTTCAAGCCGCGGTAGTGCTTCTCGCGGATCGAATGGGGCGTCTCGTCGAACAGGAAGAATTCGAATTCCGCCGCGGCACTGACCGAAAAGCCCATGTCGGCCGCCCGTTTCAGGACCCGGCGCAGCACGCCGCGCGGGCAGACCGCCTCCGCCCCCTCTGCGAATTCGCCGAGGAAGAGCAGCATGTCGCCCTCGTCCGGCACCGCCCGGCAGGTTTCCGGCACCACGCGGACCGGCGCGTCCGGATAGGCGGTGTGCCAGCCCGTGTAACGCACATTGTCATAGAGCTGGTCGTTCGAATCCCAGCCGAGCACGACGTCGCAGAAGCCGAAGCCGTTGTCGAGGGCGGAGAAGAACTTCTCCCGCGACATGTATTTCCCGCGCATGATGCCGTCGACGTCGAAGACCCCGACCTTGACGTGAGTCAGGCCCCGTTCCTCGACGATCGCCCGGGCATCGGCGGCGGTTTTCACCTCCACCGGCAACATGGCAAACTTCCTCCCGAATTTTTCTTATGGAAACCCGGCCGCGTCGAGTGCGGCCGGGGTACATCATGTAATCAGCCGGGTTCGCCGACCGCGGCTTCGGCCGCCTTGATCTCGGCAGCGCGCTTCTTGATCATGTCGCCGACCGGTGGGCCCTGGAAGCGGCGGCGTTCGAGCGCGTACCAGCCGACCAGGAGCAGCACCAGGATGCCCAGGCTGTAGTTGACCAGGATGTCGTTCGGCGGCTGCAGGCCGAGGAACAGCAGGGCCAGCGCGAAGACCACGGTGATCACCGCGAAGGGCTTCGACATGGCGCCCAGGCGGAACGGCCCGAAGGTGGTCCAGGTCTTGCCCTCGGCGAAGAAGCCGGCCGCGATCGGCATCGCATAGGAGAGATAGAGGAAGACGGCACAGCCCGCCGCCAGTGCCGCGAAGGCCGGCGAATAGAGGGTGGAGATATAGGCCAGGATCGCCGCCACCCAGACGGCATGGACCGGCGTGCGGTGGGTCGGGCTCACCTTGGCCAGGATCTTGGGCAGGCCGCCGTCGCGCGCGAAGGCGAAGATCATGCGCGAGAAGGAGGTGAGGCCGGCCAGCGCGCAGAGATAGTTGGCCGCCACGATGCCGATATAGAGCGCGTCCTTCAGGGGCTTCGGGATCGAGGTACCGTCGATCGTCCAGAAGATGACGTTCAGGCCCTGCTTGGCGCCTTCCGTCGTGTCCGGCATGGCCAGCACGAAGGAGCAGATCATGAAATAGCCGAACAGGAACGACCAGAACACCGAGGTCAGCATGCCGCGCGGCACGCTGGTCTGGGCCGAACGGGTCTCTTCCGAAGTATGGGCCGAGGCATCGAAGCCGGTCACCGTATAGGCCGGCAGCAACATGCCGAGGCCGAAGGCCAGGATCGCCGAGCCGGTCGCCGGCCAGACGCCACCACCCGCGTCACCCGTGTTGTTGGTGAAGGTGAAGAGACGCGAGAGGTCGATCGAGGGCGCCGCGATCAGCAGGGCGATGGTCAGCACGATGGCGACGACCAGGATCAGATAGCCCGAGAAATCGGTCAGGATCGTGGTGGCGCGGATGCCGACATGGTTGAACACGGCCTGGCTGATCAGGATGATCGCCACCGCGACGAACTGCGACGTGGGCCCAAAGCCCGAGACGTCGACACCGAAGACGCCGCCCAGCACGAGGTCGCGGAACAGCAACCAGACGCCGACGTCGACCGAGGCGACGACGAAGACGAGGCCGAGCAGGTTGATCCAGGCGCAGGCCCAGCCCCAGCCACGGCCGCCCAGGATCGAGGCCCAGTGATAGAGGCCGCCCGCGGTCGGATAGGCCGAAGCGATCTGCCCCATCGAGGCCGCCACGATGAGCGACAGAATACACGAGAGCGGCCAGCCGAGCCCGATCGAGGCCCCGCCGCCGGCCGAAAAGCCGAGCTGGAAGGCGGTGATGCCGCCGGCCAGAATGCAGATGATCGAGAAGGAGATGGCGAAATTGGAAAAGGCGCTCATGCGCCTTTCCAGCTCCTGGGCATAGCCCATGCTGTGCAGGACCTGAACATCCTTATGATGCTCGGCCTCTGTATAACCGTTCTCTGACCCAGACATGGTTGTACTCCCCAGCACCCGTTGCGAGATTGGACCGATGAAGCCGCTCCCTGGCCGGGCTTTTGCGCCCGAGTTGTTCGAATGATCGTTCCAAAGCGCGTGAGGACTGTCAATGCTGGCACGAATGATCCAACCTGATCAGACCCTCGTCCGGCCAAGAAAAGGAGGAAACACGGCATGCCCCGCCTCGCCCGCGCGGTAACCCGTTCCGCCGCCCGCCCGCTTCGCCAGGGTGAGACCGTGCTCGACAGGGTGCAGGCCGCGATGACCGACCTGACCCCGCGCGAAGCGCTGGCCGGCGGCCACCTGCTCGCCACCTATCCGATGGCCGGGCTCGGCTCGATTGGCGCCTTCGCCCGCGGCGCCGGTACCAGCCCGCAATCGGTGCTGCGCTTCGTCGCCAAGCTCGGCTTTGCCGGCTACGGCGCCTTCCAGGCGGCGCTGAAGCACGAGGTCGCGGCCGGCCTGCAATCGCCGCTCGAACGGCTCACCGCGGCGAGTACGCGGCGCCCGCGCCAGGACGATTTCCTGGCCCGTTTCGCCGCCCGCGTCGCCCAGAATATGGCCACCACCTTCGCCCAGGTGCCGCGTGCCGATTTCGAACGCGCCGCCCGCCTGCTGGCCGAGCCGCGCCGCCGCCTCCAGGTCCTGGGCGGCCGCTTCACCCAGACGCTGGCCCATTACCTGGCACTCCACCTCGACATCGTGCGCGGCAATGTGCTCCGCCCCGACGCCCAGGCCGATGCCTGGGCCGACCGGCTGGCCGATCTCGGGCGGAACGACGTCGTCGTGCTGTTCGACATCCGGCGCCATTCGACCACGATCGGCCGTTTCGCCGAGGCCGCCACCGCCCGCGGGGCCGATGTCATCCTGCTGACCGATCAGCGCGAGACGCCCTCGACACCGCACGCCCGCATCGTGCTGACCGCCGAAGTGCGGACCGAAGGAACCTGGGATTCGACCGCCGCCCTCTTCGCCCTGGCCGAAGCCCTGATCGCCCGGGTGAGCGCCCTGGCCGGCCCGAAACTGGAAAAGCGCCTGGCCGCGATCGAAGACCTGCGCGACCGGCTGCGAGCCCCCGCGCCCCCCGGGCGGGCGGAGGACTGAACCCCAGGGGGAGCCCATTCATCGCGCGACGAGTGTGGTATAACGGAGCTGGCCATCGGAAATGCCGCGCCGGTGGTCGACCTTGTCAACTCGAGAGGGCTCAAATGTCTGCAACTATCAAACAGTCGCCCGACGTCGGCACGGCGACCAACAAGGGCAGGAAACAGGCGGTCACCCGTGCGCTCCTGGCGGTGGGCTTCCTGTCGCTGGCGGCGGCGGCGACCGCGCCGGCGCAGGCGCTGACGCCGGAAGAACTGGCGAAGGCAAAAGGCTGTTTCGTGTGCCACGGCGCCAAGGGCAGCGGCGGCCTCGCGCCATCCTTCGGCGATATCGCGCGGCGTTTCGAGGGCCTGGCGAATGCCAAGATGATGCTGATGCCGATCGTGCACGCCGGCACCGGCGAAGGCGCCCCCTATCACTGGGGCCCCGGCAAGATGCCGCCCGAGGACGCCCGCCAGCCCGTCACCGACGAGGAAGCCGCGATTCTGATCGACTACATCCTGAGTTCCCACTGACGCAACGGGCCGGGAAGGCGATCCAGCCTTCCCGTGCCTCGCGCTCCCGGGGCGATCCTCGACGGAAGATTGCCTAGTCCAGGCGAGGGATGACGGCCCCGGCGCAACGTCCGACCTTGTCGCCACCCAGGACAAGACGGGGCCACCCATGACACTTCCTCCCTCGCTCGCCGGCCGCACGGCCATCATCACCGGTGGTAGCGGCGCGATCGGCGCCGCCTGCGCCGAGCGCCTGGCCGCGGACGGCGCCGCCGTGCTCCTGGTGGCGCGCCGGATGGGCGAACTGGAGGCCACACGAGCACGTCTGGCGACCCGCTATCCTGCCGCCATGGTGGCCGTCGCGGCGGGCGACGCCTGCTCGGAAGCCGATATGCGCCGCGCCCTCGAGACCGCCCACGGGCTACAGGGGCGGCTCGACATGATCGTCGCCACGGTGGGCGGCAGCCTGGGCCTGAAACCCCTGGTGCTGCATTCCCTCGACAGTTTCCGGCTGGTGATCGAGCGGAACCTGACCAGTGCCTTCCTGGCGCTTCGTTTCGGCATTCCGATGCTGGAACGGGGCGGTTCGGTGACCTGCATCTCCTCGGTCTGCGCCAGCCTGCCCTCGACCCACCTCACCCCCTACTGCGCCGCCAAGGCGGCGGTCGAGGCGATGGTGAAGGGGGCGGCCAAGGAATGCGCCCGCCTGGGTATCCGGGTGAACGCGGTGCGTCCCGGCATGACGGTCGCCGCCGGCGTCAAGTCGATGTTCGGTGAAGAGGTGATGGCGGCCCGGGCGCGCGAGGTGATCCCCATGGGCCGCCCGGCCGATCCTTCGGAAGTCGCCGAAGCCGTCCGCTACCTCGCCACGGCGAAGTGGGTGACGGGCCAGAGCTTCGCCGTCGACGGCGGCACCGAACTCGCCCTCAACCGCACCAACGACGATGCCGACACCGAACTCTTCGGCAAGGACTGGCCGGCGCCCTGGTCGAGCGCGCCGTAAACGCGGGCTCCAGAGCATTGACCGGGAGAACGTTCGCCTATTGCGGTTGGCCCCCAGTCACCAGACCGCTAAACTGTTTCCATCGCCGGCAAGCCAGGCTTCACCGTTGCGGTTGGCCCCCAGTCACCAGACCGCTAAACTGTAGGGGCCT
>Ga0265297_10001841_pt1 | contig 46628 bp, 66 predicted proteins | sample Munlanlwell13791_FD_192502 | JGI IMG/M metagenome (GOLD analysis project Ga0265297, IMG submission 192502) | Leachate microbial communities from a municipal landfill in Southern Ontario, Canada - Leachate well 137-91 | ecosystem: Engineered > Solid waste > Landfill > Unclassified | place...
TAATATGTTCCATAGCCATCATTTCCGAATTCGGAAGTAGCATACAAACCCCAAAACAATGGATAACGAGAAAACACTTCCAGTTGTGTTTTATAGTCACCATATCGTGTTACATATGATGATTCATCGCGATCCCAACGATAATACACTGGCCTATAAACACACGTTAGATGCCCCGCCAGATGATCGTAGGCAAAAAGCGGGTTTGATGAAAATCCTAACGAAAAAAAGCTATTCATCTTTTGAAGAAGAGCATACATGGCCTTAATGAGATTTATAGGTCCGTCCTGTGTCCCGATCATTTTCTCGCCCAATATTGATTGCGCAGTTATTTTTAAGGCTGATCCGCCATAGCTTCTAATATCCTTTAGTTTTCCTTGCCTAAAGAATTCAATTGGCCAGCTATAAGGGGCTACACTATGCGCAGGGGTTGCATCGCCCCATTCATCATATATTGTATATGGTGGTTGGCCATATATATGTCCGGATAAACTGGGTATAGATATAGAGCCATCAATACTGATAGAGTCATCTATGATGCCCTTGGATTCACCGCCAGCAACTGATGACGCCCCATACCAAGGACTACCTACCCCCTGAGTGCATAGGTTTAGATATTTTAAGAATAAGGCATAATAATCATACCCAGTCAATTGTGGTCTTGTGATTCCAAGATAGCTGGACTCTAATCCATTCCTACGCTTTCCCGATGATGGTGCTTGAATAGGAGGAAGGGCATCAATCCTATCGCCTGATGTTATTTCAGGCCACGTGATAACATCCCCAGTGGTTGTATCGATAACAGGGAAAATAGAGAGTAGATTCATGCATGGAACCCCAACTCCTGATCCACGTGTTCCGAACGTGGAAATAGATGCAGGGTTACTGAACATCTCCCGTTTCAGGTATTCGGTCTGGAGATAGTCGTAATAACGCGTGTCCCATGGATCGGGATTGTTCCAATCTAGACTAGACACCTGTCATGCACACTCCGACCTCTAAGGTCATTCCATCTATTTTCCATGATGTAGCCGGGGCAGCCCATGAAGAGAAGCTCACGATGATATTGGATGGATATGGATCGGGACTGGTTCCAGCATTCCATACCCTTACAAATGTCGCCGTATCACCGACTGTCATAGGGAGGATGGTTGGACCAAGCCAATATCCAGTTCCAGCCGAAGTGCTATAAGTTCCTATGCACCAATAATCGGTTCCACTTATAGTCTGTTTTGTTATGTCGCCACGATCATCAACCTTGCTGGATGCCATCGTTGAATATCCGGTTACAGATGTATTGAAAACAGTTTTAGTCGCTTGGGATTGAGTATATGTATTTCCAAGATCATCTGTCAAGTTGAGTATTCCAAAATACTTTGTTCCAGTGGCCCCTCCAGTCGCAGCATATGCGCCATATGGGGCGGTTCCGCTTGCCGTAACGTGAACCCATCCAACAAACGTAGGCCACGCCAATGCAGCGGTTGTGCCATGGAGCAAGCCTCTTCCCGTCCAATTCCCGGCTGACATCTTGGAAGCTGTGTACCAGTTGTCGCCTAAGTAGGTACTGGGATCATCGTCATATGTGAATTCCTCCTTAGCCCCTGCCACTATAGAGGAGGCATACCATATTCCACTCTCGTTATAAAAATAAAAGTTATATGTCCCATTGCTTCCATAGTAAACCATATTTCCTTGGTATTGACCCTTGCTATAGATGGATGACAGGGCATTGCCATTAAAGGTAGGAAGAAGAGGGAACGATCCATTTGCCCTCATGCACCATTTATCCTTAACTGCAACTGGCATTATGGAACTCATCTGCCAAAGCCAAATAGATAGCCTGTCGTTATAATAGATAGTGGTTCCAGATGTAACCTCTGGAAGAGTTAGATTGGTGAAGCATATTGTTGGATGCCACATTGGTTAGACGCCATCCCCATCGCCTATTGCCGCCAAACCTACTATGTTAGCTGTTATCCATACTCCGGTTGGAAGAGTTTCTCCGAACATGAGAAGCGGTGCTAGGATAGTGGATGTTCCGAGAAGAGTTCCTCCAACAGCATCATATACTTGAACAGAATATCCATCGCCAGATACTCCAGTGATAAGACATGGATAGGCACATATGCTGGATGATGTTCCGCTGCCACCTCCAACAGCTAGTGGATTCACCAAGCGAAGCTGTATCCCAGCCCCTGTCCTTGTGGCCCTGATGTCGGGTGTGTCAAGTATTTGAATGCGCTGAAACAGGTCAGCTATATCGCTTAGAGCCTTGTTTAGATTCATCCTGTCACCATGTCCAAGCTGGATATTTAGTCGTATCCCAAAGGAACTGAACTCCCAAAAATTTAGGAGCGGTTTCCATTTTCCTTGTTACGTATTGCGATACGGATGATCCGCGTGTCACTGTTTCGCTACTAGCCCAACGCGCCATCCATAGCCCCGTAGTAGCTGTGCTTGGGGCCAGACCTGAACCAAAGCTTCCATTAGTTCCATTCCAGTTCAGGAAGTCATCTGCTGTAGTTCTTGAATCAGTGAACCTAACCGTATAGATGGCTGTCCTCATTGGGGTTGCCAGCATAAGCTTTATCAGTGCTGCCGATGGCATCCATGACCACGTGGAGGTATCGAATGGACAGGCTTCATAATCAGGCGTTCCAGTGTCAGCGGTAGTTGAGTTTGCATACATCCAATCACCAGCCTTGGCAGGGATTGCGCTACTCGAATTCAGGCCATCTATATTATAGTAGCCAGCCGTAACATCGGAGTCCTGCATGACCTTGACCCCAAGCATATGTGGGGTCATCTGGAATTCGCCAGTGGAATACGACTTGTTCTTTTTGCGCGGGACAAGCGAGAAGCTATAGTCTATCGAGTCCATCCCGAAATAGGTTATGAACCATACATTGTCGCCACCGCCCCTGCATCTGCTCGTATTGCAGACTATTGTATCAGTAGGGTAGTCAGTCTGGTATGCCGCGATGTCCGCTCCGTTAGCAGCTATATAGGTATCACGATTGGCATCGTCAACTTGAATGGTCCATACATATTCTATGCCCTTAGAGGAGGGGCTTTTAATTACGCTACCTCTTTGCTGGAAGCTCATCGTGCCGTCACCCCTATTTCATATTTTCTCTCACAGGCTCTTATAGTAACTAGATATGAACTGTCACCAAGCATCTTGCTGTCTGAATTGAAGAAGTAGGGGACATTGCCGGGAATAGTTGCTGACGCTGCTACGGTCCATGTCGTTCCATTAGTTGTGATGGATATGGTGTTTCCAGTAAGCAGGGTATATGTGGTTGCCGCAACTCCATTGATATGCCCGGAAAGAGTTATGGTATAGCCCGATACATTCTTGATATATGTTGGAGTTGCCACCGCTACAGTAGGCGCATATAGTGTAAGGGTTCTGGCAGCATCGACATTGAACCCATAGACTATTGCCCTGCCTATATCATCGGAAACCATTGTGTAGTTAAAGAACCTTGGAAGCACATCGGTTTCATCGGTAGGAGCCCATGTTACGGAATCCCCGAATACCGGAAGGTTGACCATATTCTTGGCGTATATGAAGAATTCGCATTGGAAATAGATGCCCTTGTCATCACGATGTCTAGTAACATTGTTGATTGATTTCGCAACTACCTTATAGTTCCAGTGTGGGCCATAAGGTTCAGCCGCCCAATCAACTACTACCGCATCCTCATCGCCAGTCCAAGCCGACGGTTGGCCGACTGTTGGAGCATATGTTTCACGATCAACGCTATGAATGAATAGGTCGGTCTTATAGTAATGACCGTCCGAATGCTCTTCGCGTCTTATGTTGTGATACTTATAGCCCATTATTCACACGTCATTTAATTGTTGCTAGGTCAAGTTCCTCGACTTCGATCATGGAGGCATCGATTACACCCAAATCTATTATGGGTGACAAGCTTTCCTCAATCCTCTTTATCCTTGCGTCAGATGTAAGCATATCGCCAGTCATAGCGTCCATCTTGGCAAGGACATCTGTTAGCTGGGACTTGATGCCATTGAGATCGCCGCTTGGCTCTTCACCTGAAGCCTCATCCTTGCTAGGTTCCACTACCTGTTTAATCTTGGGAAGAAGCTGCTCCATCTCTATCACGGTCTTCTGTGAGCCATCCATAGTCTGCGTAAGCTTGGAAACCCTGCCATCAGTGGCAGACATCCTTGATTCGGATTCCTTGGCAAGCTTGGCCTCCAGTTTTGCCAGAGCCTCATTAAGGTCGGCCTTAGTTATGAAGTCTTCGTTGGCCATGTTCAGTTGTCCTCGATTATGAATTCAAGCCTGAACACGGTGCTTCCGCCTCGCTCCTGTATCACTATTTGGCTATCACGGTTGGCGTAGAAGAGTGATGTCGATCCAAGAGGGGCAGGGCTAATCAGGGGATAGAGTTGGAAATCCAATGCCCATAGAACCGATTCAATGACGGACTGATTGGCGGTAAATGCAGTAGCCCTATTAGCAGGAGTGCTTGTTACGATATACACATAGAACTCGTATATCGTCTGTGGCTCCATCTTCCTTGTGCAGCGAGGATAGCTCACAACGACCACTGGCTTTACCGTGGGTTTTATGATATTGTAGTTGAAAAGCTCGTTCTCGTTGCCGCCATAGAACGTCTGGACATTGACATCGACAGCCGTGATTGTGGCAAGCTGCGACCTTATGAATGTCAACAGGGTATCGACTGGAACCCTTGTCCTGCTGAAGTCGGCCATATATCACCAGTATTTAGTGCTTGCCTCGCGGAATAGAGCCGGTTCGCTCCATGTCGCTATCGAATGTCCAGTATCGCCAGTGCTTGATTCAAGAGCCGTAGCCCCTATGGGTTCATAGAAGCCCTGCCCCATGGCGAAAAGCTCCTTCATCGTCTCCTCTTTGCTCTCCTTGTATTTGTCAGGAGTATTGCTTCCCCCGCCATTCTTCCATAGCTCGAACTCAACAAGGGTGTATGCCCACTCATCGGCATTGGCCGACTTGGGAAGAGGGGTGGCCCAGCGCGTGGCCGCAAATGAATTTATCTTGGCCTCTGCCCTATTAATGCAATCGTCTAGATAGTCATAGACCTCCGCGCCAACTCTAGGAGTGCAGAGCGCGTTTACGGTGTCCTGACCCATTCGGGATATGACGCCATTGTAATTTATATAGTTTCCCATATCGCTAGCCTTTCAGATGACGCCAAAGAAAAGGGGGCGGGACGCTCTAACGTCCGCGCCCCCGTAAATGCAGGGCTATGGCTTAGGTTCCGGGGCTTCCCACGATAAGGTGCGGGAACGTCGGCTTGATGCCACTGTAAGCCTTGACGGTTATCGAATTCTCGTCCTTGTCGTCGCACTCCTTCGAGTTCGCGGCGGTCCAAGTCCTGAAGACGGGCGGTTCCATCTCATGAATCACGAACGGCTTATTGAAGCTGCCGACATTGGCTATGAACCAATAGTTGTCATACGTGCCATCAGCCAGCCACTTGTTCGTAACAACCTTGATCTGGTCAAGCTTTCCGACCATGTTCTCCGCGCCGTAATTCTCAGTCTTACGCTCGACGATCTCAAGAGCTTCAAGCTTCTTGGACGGGGAGACGATAAGAAGCTTCTGACCGCCAGTATCCAGCGGAACGGATGGGGAGTTGTCATTGGCTTGGAACTTGAAGTTCTGCATCTGCTGGAGAGCAGCCTTGAAGTTGTCCTTGGTCAATGCGCCAGAGGCAAGGTTGTCGATTGTGGATACGCCCATCAAATGGTCATTCGCAAACAGAGCCTTGGTGACTCCTGCGCCCTGATCGATAAGCTGGTCGATTCCGTCAGTCGTCTTGTCATGTGTCGTGGCAAAGCCATACTTCAGACACTGCGCAACCATGTATTCGTACTGCTGCATCACAGCGTCCTTGAGCATCTCAGGAACCTGCGAATATACTTCCACCTGATCGGCCTCAAGCAGAGGAACGCTCAGAGGAACCTCGGTCCCCCACTTATGCGGGGTGATAGTGATGTAGCGGGACTTGAAGTCACTCGTGCTGCGTTTCTGGCCATTCTCCCAAGGAGTCATCATACCAATGGGGTCGATGAGCGGGAAGGTCAGCGTGAGAGCCTTCTTGGTTATTTTCTGGTAAAGCGGTGTGGAGACGGCTTCCTTGTCATAAAGCAGCTTCATCGCCTTGGTGATGATAGCAGTTATGGCAGGATCAATACTTACGGGGGTTCCAACGTTCATTGTATTTTTCCTTTATATTGTTTTTCTAGTTGTTCTCGTTGGTTCCTATTAGGAGCTAAACGCCCTAGTGCCATACCCCGGCCCGACTTCGACAATCGGAAGCGTGGGAGCGGAAGCAGCGAATCCACGGAAGATGCCAGCAACGACGCTATGGGTCGTGGAGACGGCAACCGTAGTCACATAGCCTCTGCCATCACTCGAATCGGCAGTGCCTTCGACATAGCACTCGGTTCCGATATAGGCGGTGGTAAGCGGACTGGTGGAACTGTTCTTGCACTGAAGGGTCTTGCCCTCTTCAGCAACGATCAGCGTGGAAGCCGCCCTGTATTCCGGACTGCAACTCGCGCCCACAACCCTGAAGCCAGCGGCATCCGTAGGGCGGTAAGCGAGGCCATCACTCTTGATTGCGACCATCTGCTCCCCGGAGAATGTATCCGAGGTAGTCAGAACCATCTGCTTGGAAGGCTGGGTCCCATTAATCATTTGGAGACTCCTTTTCTATTGCGTTGTTTAGGTTCTTATCTTAAATTCTGTCTGTTTTGGTCGTATAATGCCCATGTGTCGGGATTCTCAAGCTCTTTATCCGTGAAGAACATCTTCATAAACTTGTCCTCCTTATCGGATGTCGGAACCCTTGGACCCTTGGGAGCCGGAAGCGATGCGCTTCTAAGCTGGGAGCGTGTCTCCTTGTCGGCCATGGGAACTACACAAGGCATAGTATCCATAAGCTCAAGGAAGTCCTGATGACCAATCTTCTTCCATTGCTTCTTGAATTGCGGACGGCTATGCTCCGTTATCTTTCCATCGGACATCGCCAGATCAAGGTCGCGTTCGCATTGGACATCGGATATCTGATCGCTTAGGGAGAGTATCTCATCGTCCTTCAGCTTCAGGACTTCATCAATCTTTCCCGGAAGATCGCTAAACGACTTAACGCCAAACTTATCGATTAGATTCTTGCCAGTCATGATGGCGACCTTGGACATCTTGATGCCTTCGGCTATATCGCTTAGGGGAAGGTCGCTCGGCAAACCAATCTGCTTGAGTATATCGCTTGCCGTATCAGTAGTGGCAAGTTCCGGAATAGGAGCAGGGGCCACTGGAGCCACTGGAGCTTGCTCAGGAGCAGGGGCTTGAGCCGCAGTGTTAACGGGCGAACTGATATCCTTCAATGCCGACTCCAGCGCATTCCTTACATCCGCTGCTGGATTGCTTGCAAGGCTCTGGTTGATCCAATCCTTATAGGCATCGGGCGTCATGACATTTTTATTTGACGCTATGAGGGAATATATGTCAGTGGCAGGAGGAGCCTGTTGCTCGGGTGCAACCTGCGCATTCTGATCCGCAGCAGGAGTCTGCGCTACGGGTGCTGCATCGGCAAGCGATAGCATACCGCTAAGGCTGCCTATGGTTTCATCGTTGAATGCCACGGCCTGCTCTTCCAGTTCAGGTATGCCTCTTGCTGTTTCGCCAATCTGCTTGCTTAGTTCCAAAAGATCGGAGACTACGCCGGGGATGAAGCTACGCATGGTTCTAGCACCCTCTATCAGCGAACCCAGCTTGGCCTTGCGTGATTCGGGGTTATCGCTAGCCGCAAGAAGGTCAACGGGTTTAAATAGGGAAGGATGGTTAGTAAGGGCCACGGAATGAATCTGATTGGGCTTTCCTGTTTCCTTATTGAAACGTATAACCGGACTGACGGAACCATACTCTCCCTTGGAGAGATTATCCTGAGCATCAGGCGTCCAACCGTCTATAGAGCCATATATGCCTGCGCCTTGTGGACCATTGGGATCAAAGGACAGTTCCTTTATAAAGGCGGCAGCTGGAGCCTTATCGCCGGAAAGAGTCGAATGCTCCCAATCAACCGGGATTTTATATTCGCGCTCCTTAAAATTGTTTATCATTTCATTGGCGGAATTATCATCGACATCAAACTCGCCCTTCTCGTCGCCCTTGATATACTTATTCTTTCCAAACCTTACAAGGAGAATCTTGGTAGGAAGGGGCTTTCCGTTGGGGAGAGTCTTATTGCATGGGCAGTTCTGTTCCGGAGCTTCATTGACATCGGACGGCATTTCACCATTAGGCGAATCATCCAGCGCAATAAAAAGCTGCACCATCTCGTCTTTTTCGCCAATCATAGTCATTTCTCCTTAGCTTCTACAATAGCATTACTTGATTTATTTTCAAGCTTTGCTATTGACTTTGTTCTAATTTTATGCTAAAATCCAAATGGGTGTAGTTTGCTATTTGTTGATATGGTAGCCAGCTATGGCGCCCTTGGCTGATTCCTCAGTGTCAAAAACCTGTGGCCAAAGCTTTCCAGTCCTGCCACTATACACACGCCATTTGCTATTAACCTTTTGAACGCATCCACTCTCAGGGCATTTATTTTTCTTGTCATCTGCAAGGCCCATATATCGACACGGGAAACCTTCATTTCTAACCTCTGGAACCACAAGGGCTATGCGTTCGCGCTCGGTATCAGATAGGCATTCCGAATAGCATTTAAACCCAACCATTCCAGCCTTCTCAACCTTAGCCGTAGCGGGATCAATAGCTATGGGCGTTCCAACATCAGCGGCAACCACTTCGTTCTTCTGTGGAATTGGAACTGGAGGGGGACATGGCACTGGGATTATTGGCAATGGCATAAAACAAGCATCTTTATCTTTCTCGTTTTCAATATCATCGCCAAACACCTTCAATAGCTTGTCTATTTCGTTTAGATCGGAAAGCTTTGTCTCCACGTTTTGTTCTCCTGTGTTTGCTGCTATTATTTTATTTGTTGGTTGTTCTGGTATTGCAGCATTGACTCCCGCTGTTTGAGTTGTTGTCTGCTGGGCTTGAGCCTGCATATCGCTCTGCTTCTTTTCCGCTTGATTCAATACCTGCTCAAGGTTTTTAGCCTCCGATTCAAATGTGGCAGGATTGCTGGAAACGCGCCCTAGCATATCCAGTAAAATCTTTCGGTATTCAGGAACAGCAATGGCATTTATACGCGGTGAAATACCACTTATAAAAGCCTGTTGCCTACTTGAGATGTCTGGTGCTATTGGTTTGCTGGCTTGTTCGGATTGGGTTTGTTGTTCTGGTGTCATCTTAGCCCAATCAATAGCATCCTTCATGGTCATTTTGCCGGTTTTAACATCCCGAACCATGGAGGCTATCTCTTCCTCGCTCCTGCTTTTATTCATCCTTATCCCATTTACAATTGCCTGAAGTGCAGGGGAGGCTTCAATAGGCGGCAAAATAGCTGGAGTTTGCGATGATGCAACAGTGGCTTTTTCTGTCCAAGCAGGGGGATTAAGCCTAGAGATGTCGGGAGTCTTATCCTCTGGCATGAATGCTGTTTCAATTGGTTGGCTAACCTGTCGTTCTTCCATTGGCTGTTGGGCAACCATTTCACCAATCTTCTCTCGCTGCTTGTCATATGCTATATTCTTGGCTTCCCACGACGCCTTTTCCCCTTGAAGCTTTTGTGCGTTGCTAGAAGCAACTTCACGCTCAGATGGAAGGGCATTGGGATCGCTGGCTTTGCTCTTGGCCATAGCTATTCTTGCATCAAGGGCTTTAATATACGACTCGCCAACACGAGGGCCAAAGCCACTTGACTTCTGTATTGCCATTTCATCCTGTTTCTGCTTAGGCTCAACCAGTCCAGCTATACGCTCTTTGATAAGCTCAGTGTGTCCGGGAACCTTTCCAGCATCGGGTGACAACGGAGCCATGATATCTCTCTCTATTCCAGCCACACCCCTTTGTTTGGGCTGAACAACTGGAAGCCCCGTCACCTTTGGCTCTGCTGCTATAGGCTCCATCTTCTGGAACCCAGCCTTCTCAAGCTCGGCTTCCTTAGCCTCCAGAGCCTTGGACTTGGCTAGCTCTGAAGCATACTCGGAGCTAGCTTTTGTACGGGCATTGGTAGCCTCTTTCCTAGCCTTATATACCTTGTCGGGATGCTGTGGATCATGTGGCATTGCAGCGGCTTTTTGGAAATCAAGATTAGCCTTGTCTAGGTTAGCCTTAAGTTCATTGACCTTGGCCTTACCCTGTTGGATGACATACTGCGGGTTGGCCTGCGACTCAATCTTGCCAAGATCGGATTTAGCCTTCTTGATATTGGACTGGATCATATTCATTTCACGTGGATCACTGCTAGTCTGATAAGCATCATTGAGCCTATTCAGATCGCGTCTCTTGGCATTGGCTAACTCATACTGGTTCACTGCATTTGTGAAGTATTCACCGCCAAGAGCCTGAACCTTGACAAGCTCCTCAGCTTGCTTTGCGGCTATATCGGGATTAAACATATAGGATGCCACGATTACGGCTTGGGCCTTGGGGTCATCCAATGTCTTGAAGTTGGCATCTGATTCAGCCTTTAATGCACCGCTTACAAGTGCGTCAGCCTCCCTGAAGTCGGGAGTCCTGCCAGTGAGGTCACGGTTATTCCTAAGCGCGTTCTGGAGTATGCTGGCTGTCGATTGCTTCATCTCTCCAGACGCAACGGCATCATCGAGTATGGTTGATATCGACTGACCCCTTAACGCCTTCTTCTGGTCATCGGTAAGCTGTCCATTGTAAAACGTGCTTATCTTATAGGATAGCGGACCCTCATCGAACGCCTTCTTGAACTGGTCGTTATCGGCCTTCTTCATCTGGTCCCTAGCGGCCTTTTCAAGAAGCACGGATATGGCAGAGGCTCCACCAACTAAGTTGGAGAAGTCAAGGTTGCCTGCCCTCTCCTGACTATCTGCGGCGGCCTTTAGTGTCTGCAACTGATCCTTATAGGCTCTGGTGTCGCCACCTAGATTCTCTATTACGCTTATGAATGACTGCGCCCCTGATATGGCGGAATTAAAAGTGTTTGCGCTCTGGTATGCCTTGTTCTCCATCCATGCCTGACGCCTCTGCTCTATCCCCTCCTGAAGGAGTCTAGCTTTCTTGGCAAACTCTATATCCTCTTTATGTGGTGAAATTTGTTCATAATGTATTTTAGACAGTTCGTTATTAGCCTCTCTCAACTGTCTGTTTGTAACAGTTTTCGATCCGACATAATTACGCAATTCATCTATCTTCTTGCTAGCTACTATCCAATTATCATCCCGCTTGTCCTTGGGGATGGAATTGAGCATATCTCCAGTTTCCCTTATATCATTTCCAATCTTGATGACTGTCTCTATTCTGGCCTTATCAGCTATAAGCTTGAGCTTTTCCACCGCATCATTTGCGGATTTAAGTATCGACTGGTCTATCCCCTCCATCTTCTCGGCATTGGATATTGCCATGATAAGTCCGTTAAGCTCTTGGGATATCTCCTCTGGACTGGAATTGTCAGTTATCCTTCCCAATCTGGCTACCTGATCCTTCAGTCTCTGATTGGCCTTGGCGGTATCGTCGGAAAAGGACATGAGTATCGATTTGGATTTAGCCGCAACATTGGAGGCGTTTGCGATCATCTCGCCTATTTTAATATTATCATTCATAGCCTTCTCCTTTTGCCACCATGGTTTGAAGTTGCGTATATCGTCAATCGACGGGAAGTTCGATCCGGTGAATGCCCATGCCTTGTCATCAATATACATTTCAGCAGGTGGCTTTACTGCGGTTATCTCTAGGGAGTCAAGGTTTCCATATCCATTCTTAGAGAACCATTCAGCCATCAATGTTCTTTGTTCCTTATCGGAAGCCCTTGCCGAAAGTATTACCACATGGTAGCCAGACTCAAGGAGGGAATCTAAGAAGGCAAACGCACCGTCCACTGGTTTTCCGGATATGTCTCCACCAGTCCATCCGGTATATGAATGGATTACACCATCAAAATCAACGCATACGTTTCTAGCCATTGGTCAAGTTCCGTTTTTTAGTTGGATTAACATAGCACTTTTTTATTTAAATTCAACATCACACAGCGACTATTCGCTGGTTGATATCTGACTTGCGCCTAAACCTTCAGGCTCCTTGGTATTTACCGATGGCTGAACTGGCTGCTTGACTTGTTCCGGCATCACTGGTTCAACTGGCTTGGCTGGTTTCACTGAAGCCTTGGCTTGCGGTTCCTCTGCCTTGGGCGCAGCTTGGGGAGCCACTGGCTCAGGATAGCTTTTGGCCTTAGGTTCGGCCACTGGCTTCTCGATCTTTGGCTTGGATGACGTAGAGCTTGTTATATTCTTGATCGGGTTCGCGCTATCGACTATCTTTACATGGCCCTTGGTAAGCGTCCTATTCGATCCATCGTTGATTACCTTGGAGGCCATGAGATTGTTGACTTTGAAGTTGGATATGATGGCTGCTGTTATCTTATCTCTATTAAGTGTCAGCCTATCCGACTCTGGATTCCACGATAGAGTCTTGCCTATTCCAGTTACTATCGGAGCCTTCTGGACATAAGGGGCTATGTTGGTTTTGATGAGGTCCAGCTGCGCCTTAATGGTATCCATTTGCCTATCAAGCTGAACGGCTAGTATAGCCTGTTTCTTGATATCAGCAGGAGCTTCCACATACACATCAGTATCATCGGCTAGGATCAAGCTATTAGCCATAAGCCTTACATCAAAACAGGTATCATGCATCGCCTCCACCTGTTCATACTTATAGCTTGGCGTCTCCGGCTTTCCAGTTGTTGCTATGGCTATCAAGTCTTCATAGGAACCGCTCTTTACACCCGGAATCTTTATATCGTTCTCGTGGTTCATTACTATGGCATAGCGCAGGTCGTTCTTAGCCTTGGACCTTGCCTTACCCAATGCCTTCTCTATGGTTATGACATCGGCAAGCGAAAGGCTGTCCATCCCAAGAATCCCTTGCATGGAGGGATCGGTCATGAAATATGAAGTTATAAGCGAATTATATTCGCTATATTCATCGCCGGTCAAGTTGATCTGATATCTTCCAAATTTCCATACTTTGCTATTTTTCCCAGCATACCAAGCATCTTCGGGATGGGCCTGATTAAAGTTCATCAATGCATTGTCTAATCCTCTAAGACCCTCATTGAGGGCCATGCTCAGCGGTTGATATCTCTTTTCCTCTTTTCTGGTAGATGAATATACATAGAATCCAATATCACCCGTCTTTGCCACCTTTTCGCTATTATCCCCAACCTTCCATAGCCATGAAAGACCTGATAGATTTCTATTTGCGAACCGCTTTCCTTCCTCGGTAAGCCCAATCTGGCCAGTGAAAAGCATGATGGCATCGCTCATATTGTCCTGGATGATCTCAAGCTGTGGGACATTGATTCCACCCTGCCTTGCAGTCTGGCTTACATCCCCTCCAAGTCCATGGGCCTTACGCCATGAAGCCCTATAAATGTCGGCTCCAAACATGCCCAATGTCCCCCATACTGGAATTCCGCCTATGCCTATATTGGCTGTTTCATATAATATGTTTTCAGCTTCCGCTCCCTGTTTTGGGCTATATGTAAGAAGTGAATTAATTAGTCCAGCCACGCCAAGACCCACTACCAGATTGGCCATGACGCCAAGTCTTCCCCCTTCTTGAGAGGATAGATTCCTTTGAGCCTCAGTGGCCTGGCGCCATACTCCAGCCACTTTCAATGCCTGTGCCCATGTTACGTTATTGGCCTGAAGTACTGGCCCCATAAACATTGCGCATACCTTATAGAACCCTGGACGGCGCATGTATTCTGGTATCATCCGTGGATCGTTTATCGATTGGCTTCTAATTACCGACTCATCAGCAAGAGATACCGCCTCCTCTTGCGTATATCTAGTTCCATCCGGCTTGACCCTATTCATATAGTCTATATACCGGAACTTCCAGACCACCTTTGCCACAAACTGGTCTGTTATGGACATCGGCTTCATCATCATTCTAGCCGTCATCTTAGCCGTTCGCCAAAGATCAGTAGATGTAACCTTGCCCTCGAAGTTAACTGGAACCATAGCCCTCATCCATGATATCATATCATTCTTGAGGGTATAGCTGGCAAATACTTGATCTAGCGTTGCGTCGCCATATCTCTCAATGTCGAACGATGGCCTGTGCTTCATGAACTGCGATAGCTCAGCTACGTCTGATATGAAGTTGATTGGCTGTATGGATAGAAGGGTGTTCATTGATTCCATCCAACCCTTTCGACTCATACCCATTAAACCTGTTGCATATGACCCGAACTGCATGATTATGCTTGTAGGCTTTGCGGCCAACGCGGCGAACCCCGCTATCTGCCTAAGATTCTGCTCTTGAGTGAAGTCCTTGGCCGGAAACGCGCTATCGTAAATCCAGCGCTGCAATGCAGCCTTTAGGTTGGGATGGCTTTTTTCAAGGGTTAAATATAGAGGATTTAGAAAATCGGATATATGTTTAATGGCAGGAGCCATTGTGGAATATCTAACCGTATCCTCAATCGTATAGCCCAGGGTGCTGAAGAAGTCCATTTTATCAAGGTTGAACCCCTTGGATGAATCGGTGCGCTGCTTAACTCCTGATACGCTAACCGAAGGATTGCGCATGTTCGAGCCATTGCGAAGCATATCCTCGTCAATGGTCATATTGAAGCGATCCCGCAATAGGTTGCGTATGCTCCAGTATCCTGGATCGTTTCTCAATGTTATACCATGCATTCTCTTGAATGCCATATTCATATTGCCATATACTATAGGCATGAATTTCTCCATGACCTTATCGACAAAGGCGGAATACTTTGGCTGCTGTGTTTCGAGGGCATGGCATATAGCGTCTATATTGCGGTCATTGCCTATGTCAGCCGTACCTATGAGATGCTTTCTATTCTGAGGATTCTTGGAGTTGGCCTTGATCTCCATGGCCTGTGGAACCGTAAGCTTCTTCATCGTTCCGCTAGCGTCAGCCCATTCTATGAACTTGGCCCTCTTAGCGCTATCGCCATCAACCTGCAATTCAACCGCTATCTTAGCTATCTCTGTATTCATGTCATTGCGCATCCTGCGCTCATTGAATACTGCACTATTCATTGCCTTCATCGTGTTCTGCCAGAATGTGCTATTAGCCTTGAATCCAGTAAGTATCTCTATGATAAGCTGCGGTTGCATGTTTCCTATCAGCGTCTCCTTAAGCTTGATGGCCTTTATAGCACTGCTTATATATCCCCATTGACCCTTCTGGTTCATTGCAGCCCTGTCCATATCGCTGATATTGGCCTCCAGATCGGGAAGAGCATCGGACAATTCCTTGTCGCCCATTACCACGGCATCATCCCTCTGCGCCTTCTGGAATGCCTGCATAAACTCGCTGTATGATTTGCCTTCCTCGCGCAACAGAACAACGTCATTCGAGAATGCCATAAGTTGCTCTGTTGACATCAAGGATAGAACCTTGGGGTGGGTTAGCCCATGCAACTCGGCATCCACAGCTGATATTCTAGCCTGAACCTCGTCGTAGGCGGATTGGTTCTGCTCCGATACGCTGCCGTCATTTGGATTCTCAAGCGTTCTTCTTCTATCGAGAAGGCCAGCCAGTTCAGCATCAAGCGATGATATCCTTGCCAGCTTGGACTGATAGGCGTTGACCACCGATGATATGTTGGCCTTGTTTGGAGACTGGGCAAATACCACATCGGAGTGTTGCATCTTGTAGGTAAGTATGCCCGGCCCAAGTATCCTAGTTATATCTGCTGTGAGGTCGCTAGATGACCTGCTGATATTATTGAACTCTTCTATCGCCAAAGCCTTGTCTATCTTATTGGCTGCTACATACGAGTCATCCAGTGAGTTGACGAAAGCCTTGAACGCATCGTTGACAGTCTTGGGATCGCTGGCCACCCACTCGTGATTCAGGACTTTTATGGCAAGATTACCATCCATAAATGGAATGGCATCGTTCAATCCGCGTGTTCTCTCGGCTGGGCTGGCATAGACATCGCGTATGGCATCCCTAAGCTTGGCAAGATTCTGCGAAGCCTCGTCTATTATCTCCTTGCCAGATGCATCTACTGCGAACTTGCCAGTCCTTTCAGCGTCTGATACCATAGACTTTGCGCGTTTGAAATTAGTTTCAGCATTCAGGGATGCTGCCACATAGGAATCATTGGCCTCCTTCTTGGAAGCTATATCAAGGGCGGCATCAACCATTGCCACGACATCGGCATAATTGCCCTTGTCGTGGAGCCTATTGACATTATCGATAATCAGCCTGCGCTGATACTGGTTGACCTTGGCATCCACAAGACGGCTCTTGAGCGTGGTGACAATAGGCTCTATCACCCTGTTATCCTCAAACGCAGCCCTAAGCTCCTTGGTATATTCGGGTATGCTGGCTGAATCCTTTTCGGCGACCAGTGTGGCGTAGGCGGTGTCCCACTCAAGCTGTTCGGCTGGCTTCAGGTCAGTATAGTCAGTTCCCGGCTTCTTGTCCCACCCAAGGCGATATAAGGCGGCTCCGCTATCTATCTTTCCATAGATGCCCTCAAGCTTCTTCAGGATAGGTGCAAGCATTCCATCGGGGAGCAGATTGCCGGGAGAAGGAAGGAATGGCAGATCAAGGACAGCTTGAACCGTCTTCATGGCGCGGCTCTGCTGGAAGTCCTCGGCCTTCTCGGTTTGTGTCTTGAGCTTCTCTTCCATATCCTTACTGTATTCAGGAAGATCGTCATTGATGAACTTGGTTATCTTCTCCTTGTATCCTTCAATGCCTTCCTTTGTCGAAAGCTGAATCGCGTTGGCATCCTTGCGTATCCTATTGGCAACCTTTTCATCAGGGATGGACTGCGATATGTATTCGTCTATCACATTGATGAATGCCCTCTTCTCCTCAGTGGCTGAACGGGCGGACTTTGATAGCTCGCTGGCATATTGCTTGGGCGTCTTGGATATCTTGGCCGACGGCTTGAGCGCATATCTTACATCGCTCTTAATGATCGAATCGAGCAATTCAGCGCTAAGTTTCTTTCCGTTCAACTTGAACTGCGAAAGCTCAGAGTTAAGCTGGTTATGCGACGCGTCATTATCCCTTGGCAATGTCTCAAGCATATTGACAAAGGCATCAGCTTGGGCCTTGTTTGTAACGCCAGCCTGCTCCAGCAATGTCCTATAAGTTTCAGGAGCCTTGCCTTCGGGATAGGCCGCCTGAGCCGCCATTCCACCAACCCTATAATTTCTAAGCGCACCACCAACCAGACGCAACGCAGCCTGCTTCCTTAGCTCGGCAGCCGATAGCCCTATAGCATCGGGAGCTATGAACCTAGCGGTGTTCTCTAGAACATCAGCCATATTCCGTTCAACCCATGACACCATGTTTTGAATGGCCTGACCAAGCTTGGTGGTTGGATTGATCTTCCCTATGTTGTCGGCTATGAAGCTTGCGCCTGCCTCCTCACGCATGATGGCATTGAGGCTGGCCGTTGTAGCTGGCTTGCCATAAAGCTTGCGGCCTGCTAGGATGTCATCTATGGACTTCCCTTCAAGGATTCGGCTTGAGGCCATCCGCCTCTGGACGGGATCGGATATTCCGGCATCCTGTAGGTATCGGTCATAATATTGGGCCTTGGATTCAGCCGACATGGCCTTGGGATCGTTGATAGCCGCATCCTCTATCATCCTCCTGGTAGCCTCTGGCGTTCCCTCCATGCCATACAGAAACCAATGGACAAATCCTTCATGTCTGAACAGGGAGCCTAGATTGCTTTGTATCACTACGGCCTGCTTATCAGGCGTCAACCCCTTGATGCTATCCATCAGGCCAATCTTGTTTATGACTATCGAGGATTTGCCATTGTCATCGCGGACAACATAGGCGTTGCTGCCCTTCTCCATAGTTTCCAGACGGATGCTCAATGTCCCTGCGTCAAGGGCCGACATCAACTGGCGGTTCTCGTCAAGAAGCTTTGCCAACGGAACAATCAAGCCTTCCCTTGATCCTTCAGCTGAAGTCATATCCTCCGGTAATATCTGCGCAGCCTTGGTAGTAGCCTCTGCACTGGGAGCTTTTTCCTCAGCAACTTTGGCAGCACGTTCATATTTGGATTGCATGGCCTTTGTCGCAAGAGGATTGAATACGTAATGACCCATTAGGGTCATGCCAAGCATGGGGATAAGCTGATCCTTCCATTGCGCCATAACCTGACTTAGGTTATCGGAAAGACTTGGGTTGTCCTTCGCTAGGTTAGTGCCATAAAGATTATCATTGGTTATCCTAGCAACATCAAGCGAAACCAAGCTGGCTAGCGACTGCAATGCCCCATTAGTGGTAGCATCGAGCGTTCCAGTTATGGGAGACATCAATCCTTTTCTACCAAGGATGGCTGCTGTCGGGGTGATGGCAAATGTATAGCCACCCATCACTCCCCTTCCAACATACGAAAGGGCATTGGATACTGTCTCTACCCCGTATTGGGATGTTACCTGCTTCAACCTTGCGGCAAGAGCTTGGCCTATCGATTCGGTTGTGGCATTCTTGAACGCAAGCATTGATGTCTTCATCGCCACAGGGACCATGCTACCCAATTGCGCACCACCAAGGATCGCGCCCAACACGCCCATCCCAGTTGATCCTGCCAATGCTATGCGATTATCAACTCCAGTATTGCGCATGTCATTATACGTTGCCCCAAAGGTATCCAGCCCAAATAGGCCAGGAATAGCCATAGCCCCAACGCCGGTAGTTGCCAGTGCGGTTCCAGACAATACGATAGGCACCATCTCAGATATGAAATAAATAGTATTGGCTATCTTGCTATCTGTTTTAATCGCATCGGATACAGCCTGTAGATTGTTATACTGCTGCTGTTTCCGCAATGTCTCACCCGCTCCGGTGATATCGCCAGTCAAGGCGTTGAGGGCAGTATCGATATGCAGACCCATGTTCTCATATCCACGGTATATTGATTCACCCACATTGGATATGAAGCTATGGCTCATAGCATATGTTTCAGACTTGGGGATGGTCAATCCAAATGGAACCCTCTGAAGCAACTGCTCCTCTGTAAGGCTCTTGCTCATCTTGGCATCCGATATGAACTTGGTGCGCGAATCGCTTATCCAAGACACATCGTTCTGCTTTAGGTATGCCTGCATCTCAGGTTCAAGACGTGCGAATGACCTATCGAACCACTGGCCATAATACTCGTCCGTTCCAAAATCACCGCGCAGCTTTGCGTTGCCAGCGTTGGATGCTAGTATAGCTTCATTAAGGGATTGGGCCAGAGTCTCCCTTGCGTTCTTCAGTGATGCCTCGGTTATATTGGGGCTAGCCGCCTTTATGAAGTCTGGCCTTCTAGCTTCCACTGGCTCTTGCGCCTGCGTCTGCTGTTGAAATTCAGAGCCTATATTTTCAACTTCATCCCTTATCTCGCCATAGCTCTTCCTGTCTTCCTCCGTGATATCGGGATGCTCCATCTGCATAGCCGTCAGTTTACGTGCGGAGTTAATCATCTCCTGTGGAGTGGCGGCTTGCGTGGATACGTCGGCTATCGGCTGTGGAAGAGTTTCGTATAGCCTGCGCTTCAGGCTGTCTATTGGGTCATAGACAGGCTGCTCAGGCTGGACTACCTCCTGATCCTTACCGTTCTGATATGGTGATGGGGTAGCTGGCGTAACATCAAATGAATCTTTACCATCAACCAAGGATATAGACTTTAGGGAACCTTTTCGCCTTGACTTTCTTTTCACAGGATCGTCCGTAAGGGGGGCCATCGTCTGTGAACTGGGCTGGAGCGATCCCAAGTCCTGCTGCGGGAGTTCCGGTAGCTGGGGCAGCAGGGAAGCCTGCCCCTGTTGGGATAAAGGGTTTACTGCACCGGCACCTCCAAGGGCCGGAAGAGATGATTGCACTGAAGGAAGGGCTGCCGGAGCAGACTCTTCAGTTGCCAGCTTTATCTTCAGATTCTCCTCAACCCATCTACGCTCGGCCTTAAAACCAGCCGGAGCCAGTTTAGCCACGACATCCGCCAAGTCCTTGATATTCTCCGAAGGATTGAAGTTCATGAAGAACTTGCATGAGCTAGTCCCCCACTTAAACTTCTCCAATGGAGCTATCACTTGGTTCTGGATCGTCTCTATGAGCGACATTGAGTCGGCCTTGAGTATGTCGATCCTCACCGCGTTCTGTATCTGGCCGTTGCTCATTCCACCAGCCGTCCCCATGGAGGCTTTCTGTCCAAGGATCAGCATGGCGTATTCGTCGTTAATGGATTCCGAAGCCTTCTCAAAGTCGCCATTGCTTCCATTTGCAGGCGCATTGAGTGGCTGTATATCGGTTTCCTTGTTCGTAACCCCAACACCATTAGCTCCAAGGCTGGCTAGGGCTTCCAATATGGCGTTACGCCTGACGCTATCATTGAAATCCTCATTGGATATCTTGCCGATAAGCTGGGGTATTCCGAACTTCTCAAGGAAGTGGATGTGGTGCTTCTTGATCTCATGCTTGAATAGGTAGGAGAATGCGCAGTTACGCAGCAGGCCGCCTATCTGAGGAGTTCCCGGCTGGGCTTGGTAGCGATGAAAGATGAATCCAGTCTGATGCTGCCTGCTGAACAACGTGGCCTTGGAGGATATCAACCCCCTAAGCTCCCATCTTCCGGCAACGTCGAAATAGAATGCGGCGGGATGGACCAAATTGAATTCCTCTATGACAGTTCCGCGCTTCTGGTCATAGATGGGGTTAGCCCCTGCGTATCCAAACGGTATCGCGCTAAGTAGATGCCCCATGAGTCCGCGCATTCCAGCCTGCTCAAGCATCTTCTTTATGACCTTAGCCTTGGACTTGCTGGACGGATCGTCAGGATCATCCATGATATCCCACTCGCAACCTAGCACCGCATTGATTCTGGTACACATATGGGCGGCAAGCACAAGGTCGCGGGTCATCATCAATGAGAACAGACGCGCTTGGTCCGGGGTATTGCCCATGTTCGCGCTGCTGAAGATATTGATGACGGTGGGAATGCTGAACTTTACGCCATCGAACCACAGGCTGTTAGCATAGAATTCCTTAAGATCGGACGGAGAGAATTGGTATGGGCGTATTGCAGCCGATTCGGTTATCCTGAATGGATTAGTTGAGCCAGTTGATATAGCCTCCCCCTGCGACTCATCCGTTACCGATATCAGTGGTGATGGTATAAAGTCTTGCTGCTGCATAAACGGACTCCAGTTTTTGGCTATTTTATCTCAACAAGAGAACATAGCACAAAAAGGCTGGATTTCAAGCTTTAAGATAGCAAATTGAAGAAGCTATTCTACCACTCGCCTTTAGCCCTTAGTCCGGCTATAAGTATCTTTCTGTCAAGAAATTGCTTTCTGCATTCAGTGCTTGGATTCCAATGTGGTGGAGGTTGTGGATTCCTATGCTCGTAAAGCAGAGTCTCCAACAGGCCCCATGTCTCATCTGAAAGATTGGAGGATGATCCCTCAAGGCGGTGATTGCTTAGCTCTTGTTCGCTGATGACAGGATATTTGCCATCTATCAGATTCAATAATTCCTGACGATAGCCATCCCTAGCTATGTAGTTGGAGCGCAAAGGCCACGCCTCGCCATTATCCGAACGCCTGAACTGCATTACGGAATTAATGTTGGCTATGGCCCGTTTCATTTGACTGATTAAAATCATGGTTTAGAATGGGATATCGTCATCTTCTTCAACGGACTGAACTGTTCCATCGGGAGCTATTGGGCTTATCGATTTGGCATCTATATCCTTGTGTTGCTGTGGGTTAGCTGGCCTATCCGATGCTTGAAACCTAGTCTGATTCGTAGCATGACCCTGTTCCTGTTGAACATTTAGATGGGACAATGATACGTCAAATGCCTTGAAATCGGTATAAATCTTTCCGTTATATTCCCTTGGAACCAACATGCCCATTACCACTATCTCCGACCCCTTGCGACAATGGGCTACTATATTGGCGCACTCACCAGACATATAGAAACGCATTGGGAGATAGCACTTTACGGCTCCTGTCTCCTTGCTCCATGTCTCTGATTCGACACTAAGATTAACAATGAAGTTCTGTTTCCCGTTTTGGGTTGGCTTGGATTCCGGATCGTCGGTAAGAATTCCCTTGACTACGAAGTTATTGACTCTCGACATGAGATACACCTCTTGTTGTTTTTTATTTATCGATCCAAATTTCTACTATCGTGTCCGTCTCTGTCTTGGAAATCTTCTGCGCATACTCGAAGCGAATGCCATCTTTTTCCGCGTCCCCTGCTCTACCAAGGAGGTCTTCTGCGATTGCGTCGCGTAGCTCCTTACAGCCTCCCACAAGATTATCAAAGTCAAGCTCTCGCTTACCCTGTCTTTGTATCCGTACAATCCAAGGGCCAAGAGCTTCGACCATTCCTTTCTTAGTTTGTGCCTGAACGACCAATGCCTGCTGTTGACTACATTCCTGCTCGGTACCTGACAAGGTAGCCTCAATGTCAGGATTGGCTCTCCAGAAGGAGTCGCTTGCCCCTGCGAGTATGCTGGCAAGTGTTCGTTCATTTCTTTTCTTGGCCATTGCGTTCCGATTCAAGCATGTGCGCAAGGATGGCCATATACTCTTCCTTACTAATTGGCTTTGGCTGCTTCATAAACATATCGCAAGCATCGCCTTCCCTCTCTGGTTTGACATATGATTGCCAATCCATATCAGGAATGGCGGTATTTCTGTAGCATCTACCCCTTCTTGGGCATGATGTCGTTTTACATAGTGAAAAGTCAGCCATTATTCTTTCCCCTCCTTGATATCATCCACTGGCTTGGGCATGTCAGCGAAGGGAACTACGAATGATTCCGATCCGTTCTCGTTTCGAAACACAACGACATTAGCAGCGGTATTATTAGGAGTAATCTTTGAGTTGAACAGCATTTCAGTCATCATTTCGCCCTTACCTACAATGGCCTCCTTTATGAATCTTAGATTGGCGGAGATAGATCGTTGGAGAACTTCAGACATCCCGGAATGCGTAACACTATCCTCGGTGTTAAGTCCACCATAGCGCGATGATGCCTTTAGGATGATGTCAGTCTGGTTAAACTCCATGTTCAATGTCTTAACATCGTCCTTCTCCAGTAGGGAGTCCATCAGCGACAGAACTCTGTGCATGTCAGCCGACTTGAACTTAATGGATACATCCCTCGGTGACGCTGTGATCTTAGAGAAGTCAGGGTATTCCCCAAGGCTGGCCCGTAGGTCGAGCTTGATGGTGGCGTTATCCATGAGCCTAATGCTCCCTTCCTCCGATATGCTAATGGAAACCTGCGTATCGCTAGCCTCCATACCCAACGTCTTAAGCACTGAAAGAGTCCTGTCGTTGGGAAGGTTGATCTGTAAATTGCCTTCCCCGCTAATTGTCGATTTATATTCCGCAGCCCTCTTCTGGTCGCTTGCTCTCGATACGATGCGGCCATTGGATATCTCAAGGCGCAAACCCCTTAAAGGCTGATTCTTCTTATCGGTGTCGGCAGGAGGGAGCAGATGGCTTTCGACAGAGGCTATGGCTTTAGCTATATCACCAAGCTTAACCCCGGTGGCGGTTATACTGCCGAATTCCGGGCCTTCGATTACCGGGAATGAGTTGGGCGGCAAGCAAGATATATTGACTTTTCTCCTTGCGCTTTTAATGGTTGTCAGCCAATTGTCACTATTGACGGATATTTCTACAGTATCGCCCGACGCCCCTACAAGGAAGCTCTCCAATGATCTAGAGGGAATCCCTATTGCGCCATCCCTGCACTGGAATGTATCGTCCAGCTTTGTGAAAGAGGTTATTCTGAACTGTCCATCGAATCTGGAGAGCGTTAAGTCGGAGCCCCTAGAGACAGTGAGCAGCGTATGGAGATATTCTGGCATAGTCGATCTAGTGGGAGACACAGACGATACCACGCCAATAAGCCGCCTTAATTGCGTCGTGTTGATTGTGAACTTCATCATGATATCGCCCTAGCAACGTCTTCATATGAATACCACTTGCGCGCCCCTACGGATTGAATGAAGACCTGATGGGCCTCCCTGTCTATCTCCATACATGTGCCAAGTAACGTCGCGTCTCCTGCCTTACATGGAGGTTCAACTAGATTACGCTCAAGCTTGATGAAATCATTTAGGCATTCACTAAAATAATCCTGAACTAGACCATCAAAACTCATACCATTCTTGATACCCTGATTTATATCGCTCTCTGTCATATCCGAGTAATCAAAGTCATCACCCCCATGAACCTTGTCATATATCTTGTGGGCGATGTAATCTATTACGTTCTTGTCCGTGATCTCCGGTTGCTTGTTCATCTAGTCTCTCCTCTTTAGATGATTGAAACAATTATAGCACGATTGTCTTTGCCTGTCAAGACTTCTTGAGATATTTTGTGTCAGGCTTGGAATCTATGAATGGCTCCAACTCCAACTTGACTTCCTCCTGTATCTCCTTGACCTTCCTCTTTTCGCCAAGAGCCTTGGCCTTCTCCTTTCTAATCTCGATAAGCGCATTCTCGATATCGCCAATGCTAATCGTGCAAAGCGAAAGAAACGCTTCCTTATCAATGCCATTGTCTTCACAGAACGCAAAGACCTGCTCTATGTCCTTGGCCTCTCTAACCCCCTTGCGATTGGCCAGTGTGTATCCTCCGCATGATCCCTTGGCCTCTATTCGCTTCTTCAGTTCCACTACCACCTGCTTTTCAGAATAGTTCTTAAGCAGGTTAAACTTGTCATGGAATTCACTTAGTTGATCGTCGCTCCATTCAGCTACTGGAAGAAAGCCAACAGTATCCTGCTTGATTAACAACGTTGCATTCTTTTTGTATGCATCGCAAACCTCGAATGTGTTGCCGCGACAATATTTGCAGTGATCCCCCGTCACCGTTGGCGCACCGGGGCAAAGCCCCTTGCGTATGATGGTGGATATATTCTCCCTTATGGCATCAAAATCGCTGCATGTGTAAGGCTCTGATATACCCTCGAACACCCTTGGTTGTAGAATCTGGATAGTTACTTCCTTGACTCCGAATGTATCGTGGGCCGCAAGAGCATAGGCGAATACCTGCAAGTTGGAGTAGGCGTCATCGACCTTGATCCTGCCAAACTTGAAGTCAAGTATGACGCAGGTATTGTCCTCATAGATTATAATGCAGTCAACAGTACCGTCGTAATCATAATCGGACAATCCATAAGGATGCTTAGTTGCCAGCTTCACCTCATAGGCTATCGACTTGACCGGCTTCAACTCGGACCAATGGCTGATTGTAGCACGTATCCTGTCAACAGCTATCCTCTGCTCATTAGATAGGGATGCGTCTAGAGACGGATCGGATACCGCCCTATGCAGCAACTGGCCCTCAGTGGCATCATCCGAATTGACATCGGGTAGATGCCATACCTTCTCCTCTATGATCCTTGAGCGAGGGCATTTATCCCTGCGCTCAAGAACCGAGGGGCCATTGATGCAGTGAGTGTTTAATGTAGCCGTCATTCTTTAGCAGATGCCTTGATGTTGGCGATCTGCTTCACGATGGCAACCATATCCTTAATCAACATGGCATCCGTCATGGGCGTTGGCTTTGCTGAATTCCAGTTCTTGACATCCTCTTCGGTTACGCTGACCGGAAAATCCCTGCTAGCCTCTTCAATGGCGGATGCCAAGGTGACTCCGGGTATTACACCCTCTGAGGTTGACTTACTCTTCTTCGACTCAAGTGGGGATTTCCTTGGTGGCTTATCCTCTGGCACGTCAGTGGCCGTATAATCGGACCACTTGCACTCGCCATTCTTTATGCCAGAGTAGATGTCCCTAAGATCGGCCATCTCGGTCTTGTCGATGTTGTCTATGGGATGTCCAAGATACAAAGCTATATCCTTTGGCTGAACCCCAAGCGTAACGAAGGCATCGACAAGCTTCTTCTTTGCGGCATCAGGATCGACGGCATCCGCATTGCTAAGAACATCACGCGCCATATCACGGGCCTCGTCAAGGATGTCTCGCGGGATAAGCTCAAGTATCAGATTCCTTCTGGCCTTGGCAACGTTGGATTGCTGCTTAGTCTGGACTTCATCTTCGGTAGCAGTAACAGTATATGTCTCCTCGCCAGCCGTATTCTTGCGGGAGGACAGAACCTCGCGTCCTGCCTTGCTCTTGCGCTCAACTGTCTTCCTAATATCGACATCAGCCGACTTGGTTACATTCGTCTCGAAGTCGGTGACGAAAACCTTAAGAGTCCTAACATGGTCATCGTCATAGACTATGCGAGTATCGCATTGAATGTTGCCAAAAAGCTGAAGAGCGGTATCGGCAAGCCTTATAGAAAGCCCCTTAATCTTAGTGTTGCCCATCGGTTTAGAGTATTCCACCAATGCGGCAAACCCGGGCCTCTTGCAGTTCTTTAGAAGATTTGTCCTGAACTGGTCGATATCCCTTGGCTTATAGAGCGCCATCTTGAATGCCGACTCTATATGCGCCTTCTCTCTTTCAGCCGCAGCTACTATCTCTGGTTTTTGAGCGATTGTAAGCGCGGACTGCTGGACTGCCAGTGCTGTTGTTGACTCTTCCATAAAAATCCTCTCTGTGTTTGTCTATATTATATATGATTCGACTGCAAAAGTCAATAGCTCAACTTCTGCCAATCTCAGCATTCAGGCATCTTTTATCCCGAAGCATTCCACGTCCAGCATTTTCGCCAGCAGGGATGAGATATACATCAAATAGGTTGCAAAAGTCCAGTTGTATCTCATCCCTCCATTTACACTGACCACATGTCCTATCGCAACATGTTATCGATATTGATACCTTATGCGCACGTTGCGTATTTGTGCTTACTTTGTCAGGTCGTATATGTGTTGCCATCCATCAACTCCAAATAATTTGTTTGCTCTTTTTCTCAGGCCATCTGATATCATCCTGTTATCCGATGACAGCAGTCCATAGCCTGATCTCCTTTTCAAATTACTACCTAAGACGCATGTATAGCCACGCTTCCCAAGGTTGGCAAAGGCATTGGGATCATCGTCGCATATGACAAGCTTGGACTTAGGGAAGGAATCCCGGCAAAGATAGAGAATCCTTTTGGTATGCTGTCCGCATGGGAATATTGTTATCTTACCATGCTTTTCAACCGCAAGCTTTAGAGCGTTGGAGCATTCATTGGCAAGGGCTTTGCGCATGACATTATTATCGCGCAACTCCTCAAGTCTGGAGCGTAGCTGAGCTATCCATTGGGAATCCCGTCTAAGCCCCATCTCCTTTCGATAATGCTCGACGCATAACATGGCATCAGAATAGGAGAAGTCAAAACCATCCTGATTATAATGCTGGCGGCAATACCATAGTGGACGCATGATCCATGCCGTCCCTCCGCTTTGACATACATGAGCAAGGAATGCCTTATCGCTATATTTACCTCCTTCGGAATCATTGGGCCTTAATTGGCTTACTTTATCCGTATTAAATAGATGTCCCCCTATCATGGCAAAAGGGTGCGGTGAGAAATGGAATCCCTTCTTCACCATGCGATCCAGCATGGCTAAATGGTCGCGCCATACCATGATAGCACCGGACACTTCCATGTTCTCCTGTGTCGTCTTGTGATCTCCATACATCATGAAGTTATTGGTGCCTACCGCAGCATAATTGCCACTTAACATCACCTTCACAGTCTCATCAAGGAAGTTTTTTATGAAGATATCATCGTCATGGAAGATGACAAAGTAGCGAGTTTCTGTCTCTTTAATGCACTTAGCGGTATGATCCGCTGAAAACATCATGGGCTCCCGTCTAATATACTGAAGATTTGGATGCTTGAACTTATTGAAGACATACCTTGTTCTATCATCCCCATCGCTTGAGTTATCGGATACCGTAACATAGAAGTTGGGATAGGTCATGGCCAATGCCGACTTGACAGTTTGCAGGCAATACTTTGGCCTGTCATGCGTGGTGATCCAAACTTGAACCCTTGGAAGCTTCATATTTTTCAATACTCCTGTTCGCTGTCGTCATCTAGAAAGTCGATGATGGCTATGAAAATACCGGTAATAATCAGCAATGGAATCATTATCAAGGCTTTTAGAATTTTCATCATCCCATGATTCCTCTCATACCATCTACAATTGCTCCCGCCGACCTATGGATCGATAAGAACTTAAAGCATTTGGGTGATTTTGTATAATCGGGGCAATATGCCATGGAAGTGTTGTTGCATGTTAGATGTTCATTATCCTCCTCTTCAACTTTAAGGCCATATTTATTGGTCATAAACTGAAGGATTTGGCATTTAGTCGTAGCCAGCTGGGAAGCCGCATCGATTGATTCGTTTACCGTGCCAACCTCAATGCATACCATGACTAAGGAGAATAGATCATCGGGGTGAATATAATCCCTAATCATATCCTGCTTGGACGTTTTAAATAGCTCCTTACGCTTCAATGCTCGTATGGCGTCAGTAATGAAATAGCCAGCGTTCAGATCAATAAACTTGCTGAAGAACGAGAAGATTCGTATGTCAACGATATTGAGGTCGGAAAGAGAGCGATGCTTTGCCTCCATATTCAGCTTGGCTATTGCGTAGTAGTCAGCCACTTCAATCTTATCAACGTTGAGATTGTTCAGGCGATAGATTGCTCCGCTGCTAAAGTTGATATAGATGGCATTGGGATTGGAGAAGCGTAGATAGTCTATGCACATGTTGTCGAAATGCTCAGTAAGAAGGAACCATTTGCTGTATTCGCCATTCATCTTACTTGGAGTTCCGCCACCTATGCAGTTTATAATGACATCAAACTGGCCTGATGGGAACTCGCTGCACCCGCAGTAGATTTTGCCCTGAATGTCATCCTTGCCAATCTGGAGCAGGAAGTCCCGCATTGCCATGACTGACTCTGGCCTGACAAACATATGCAGGTTATTGTCTGGATCATTGGAGAATCCATCTATCAGATTCTTGGCTATGTGCGATGTAGCACCTACTATGGCTATTTCACGTTTCATTACGAACCCCTTATGTCTTCCTTGGTAAATACATCGTAGCATGACACAGGGAGAGGCTTTCCGTAAACCCTGCCCACAATATACTTGTCGATGAAGTTTCTGTCCTCAGCTATTAGGCAGGTATCGACATGCTCCCCGAAATGTTTGATGGACATTCCGCGCTCTACAATATCCTTCAGTGGTTCGTTGAATACGTTGCCCAAGGACACGTGTATATACGGACATGGCATCACATCGCCATGGCGCGTTATGGAGATCATGCGCTTTACGGCTATGCAGCCCATGTCCATGCCATAGGATGGGGTAAGGTGGGTGAATACATTGTAGTCGCTGCGCAGTGAATCGATATACTTCATATCGTCCTTGTCCACTAGGCAGTCAAACTTGCCCTGCCATGCTCCGACTGGCTTTGCGTAAGTAACAAATGTTCCAATGCCCTTAGCCTTCATGAACTCAAGGTAGTCGATCAACTCTTTGGAGTGGACGCGCTGCTTCGTAACTACGGTGGACACTATCAAGCTAAGTCCGGCCTCCAGACACGCATCAATAGCGGCTATGGCTCTAGCATGGGAACCCTTCTGATTTCTGAAGGTGTCATGCTCATTAGCGTCAAGGCTGTCAAGACTAAGCTGAATCTTGTCAACGCCTATCTCTTTAAGATGCTTGGCTTTTGCCTTGTCAAGAAGCCATCCATTCGTATCGCTGATGATATGGAATCTTTGTGGATCAATAGTCTTCACCAACTCATAGAAGTCTGGAAAGCAAAGTGGTTCACCACCTGTTATGACAACCTGCGCCAAGCCCATGGCGTCGGCTTGATCCATCAGCTTCTTGACATCGGAAAGCTTAAAAGTCCTACCCTGCTTGCGTCCCTGAAATCCTTTCACGGAGCAGTGTTCGCATTTAAAGTTGCAGCGATAATCATACTGGAATTGGATGATGGCTATGCTTTCACCTTTGGCAACCTTATCAGAATAACCCTGTATCTTCTCATAAACATAGGGCTTCTGCTCTTTAAGCTGGTTGCGCTTGCTCTGCTCTGTTTCTGTGATTGACATTTATTCTCCTACTATTTCCAGTTTAGATTCCCTCAAGATGGCTATTGGCATATCGGGATGCTGCTGCTTGATCGTCTTCGCAACCTCATCCGAATACCCGGCGCACATGACAATTATAGCAGATGGCTTGTCAGAAGCAATAGCCGATGGTGAAATTATTTCAACATGGGTTGCAGGAGTATATTTCCCTTGCTTAAAGGGAGCGGAATCGATGACGTATTTGATTCTGTTCCCTATTCCAGACAGTGAAATCATCGCCAAGGATTGATGTCCTGCTCCCCATACGGCAACCGACTTGACCGGATGCTTGCTGATGAACTTATTGATACTATCGCTCATCTGCCTACGCTTAGTATTGAAGTCAGACAAATCCAACGCCGCTCTCTTTTGAACTACAGCCGACAGGATATAGCCATGCCATATCTCATTGCATTCTATCACGTCAAAGCCATTAATGTTAAGCGTAGTGGTCAACGTATCCTTGGTGAAATACATAAGGTGGTCGGGGATGAACTCAGAAAACTGGCGTTCCCTAAGCATCATGTCGAAATTGGGAACCTCTACTAATCCTACTGCATCTTCCTTTAGCGATGGCAGTAGGTATTGGAACATCGAGCAAGGATCGGGCATATGCTCAAGGAAGCTAAGGATGGCGAAGGCGTCGAACGAATCCTTCTTCAAGGTTATATCATTATCTAAATAACGCCACTTAACATTCAAAAGTTTATCTTTATGGCATATTATAAATGACTCCTCAGACTCCTCTAGACCACACGCATCCATTCCCATATCGCGCATCAGTTCAAGATACTCGCCCTTGCCACAGCCTATCTCAAGAATAGTTTTGCCCTTCAACCCAAAGCGTTCGGCAAAGTCAGTAAACTGCTTCAGTCTAAACTCGCGCATCTCCTGTGATACGCCAGATGCACGTATGACTTCCTTATAATAAGGCACAGGTTCGCAGTCAAGCTGGACTAGGCCGCAACCCGAACACTGCATGACATTAAGATCGACACCCTTCTCCGTTGCCAGTTCATCCTTGGTTGGCAGGAATTGCGCAGCCTTAGGCATATTCTCCAGCTTCAATAGCGGAGTGGCGAATAGGTTTCCATTGCAAACTCGGCAGTTCATGATTTACCTCCATGCCTCTACTTGTGATTCAGGATATTTTTTACACGCCATTAGCAACCCCTCCATAAAGGATGTGAAATAATAACGTGTATATTTTCCATCCTCACCACCTCTGCCAAACTTATTGAATTTCTTGGGATTAGATTTAACCATAGCTATGGCATTAGTTAAGATGGGAATTAGTTGTCGTGCAATACATATCCCATTCTGCTCTGGATACCACAAGGCATCACAGACACCGGCTGCTTTGGCTATATACATCCAGTCATCTGGAACGCCTCTCTCGAAAAGGGGTTCTGATCGGAGTTTATAAAGGTAAATATCAAGCCCCATCTTGCTTATCCTTCCTTCCTATTTTCGTCTTAACATATTTGTCATCTATCGATTTAATGTGGATCATCAATCCACAGTCATCACAATGAAGATAATGGACATCAGGACTACAGACTTCATCAAGCCTGTGGATTCCCATAGCGCAACAACCTTTCCACTTAATGTTGTAGGTCAAGCCACGATAGTCTTTGTGTTTCATTGCCATCTTTCTTCCTCATAGTCATCAACAAGTTGCTCTGCCAGCTTTCTGTTCTGTTTTTTCAGTAATGTTAGTTGCTGTTCAAGGAACCAAGAGCAACAATCTTTCACCTTTCCATTTTTTAGCTCGAATAGACTATATTGATCACCCGAATAATTTCCGTCTTGGTCTATAAAACCTCCTGTTCGATGGCCTGTTATAGCGTCGAACTCTTCGTCTGGTGTCTTAACATGCACAAACGTGAACATTCTAAACTTCTTCATCTCTCCCCATTCCCATTCATCTGCTTTTCAATTTTCACTATCGACTGCTCTATTTTTTAGTCAACTAACAATTCTACCATAGATCAAAACAAAAGGCAATAGGCGATCAATCAGAATCTGGATCATCACCCGGATCATATCTATGATTGCTGCTAGAATATGCTGACTGTATCCCTGTCTGTGGATAGAATGTGCATTCCTTTCCAACATAGGTTATCTGCTTGCAGAACCCGCTACCAAGCCTTCCCTTAACTGTGTACCAAGAACAGTTCTCGCGTTCCTTGCGTGGCTGCCCCGGCTTCATGTCAGTGTTATAGATTATGCTAACGCTGCGGAGCGGCTGCGTAAAGAATGACGATCCATAGAAAGATGCCAATGATGGCCTTCTTTCCTCTTGCGATGCCTTGGTGAACTGAGATAGGATCATCCCAGCGCTGTCCGTCTTGATAGCCAGACGCTTGAGTTTTGTCATGGCGCGTTGGACTGGCGCAAACTTATCGGAGTCCCCCTTGGATGCTAGCATTGGGATGTCGCAGAAGTGATCCAGCCAGAACATATCAAGCTTCCCCATCCTACGCTTGAAGTTGGACACTAGATAGCAGAACTTGTCTATGTCTGATTCCCAGTCATCCTCGCCCCATATCATCCAGTTGTCCTTGAATCGTGCCATCTTCCTATGGGCTTGCTGCAATGCCAGTATCACTTTGTCGTCCTTTGGTTCAAGCGCATCCTCTATGCTGACATGCGACATATGCGCATAAACTCTAAGCAGAAGCTCTTCCGCCGAGCTTTCCGTGCAACCGAGGCATACCGCCTGGGCATTTAACGCCTGCGATGTGAAGCATTGCAGTTCCCATGCCGTCTTGCCTACCCCGGTAAAGGCTCCTATAGCTCCTAATCCACCACGGTATATCTTTACGAATTCGTCTATCCATGGTATTCCAAACATGACTCGCTTCTGTGATTTTCCACCACGCTTCAACTCCTCATGGGAATCCTGCATGTCTGTGATGGTCTTCTTCATCACATCAGTCGATGTCCTATTGGCATTGGGAACAGTGGATGTAGCGTTATCGTGAAGGCTGGACTCCATTGAGTTGCATGTTTCTAGAACCGATACCGAACAGTCCATTGCCTTGGACTTAGCCTTGTCGCAGAGCGACATGACCTCGCGCCTGCACCATAAGTCCTTTATGACCTTGCACCATGATTCAAAATTAGCAGTACCTACTATGGTTGACTGCAACTCAAGCAACCAGCTTTCGCCTCCCACCATATTGAGCTTGTCCTGCGCGGAAAGCTCGGAGGCCACTGTTATGATGTCTATTCCCAATCCTTTCTCTTCCGCCTTTTTCATGGCATCGAATATCGCAGAGTGTTTAGCGTCATGGAACATCTTGGAGGATATGGAATCTCCATAGACATCCATCAACTGCGGGTCCATCAGTATCCCGGCGAGAACAGACTTCTCTGCTTCGGGATCAAATGGAATCTTGGATTCGGTCAAGGCGTCCTCCGTTCATTACCAGCCTACTATTGTAGCATGGAACACATGGAATGTCAATGACCCATCATCCCCACTGTGGCATGTTCCTGACCTCATTGGCTACACGATCCTCAGATGATGATGCGCTACGCTGGTGGAATGGCTGTTGAATTGGATTGTATTCCTCCGCTAAATGCTGTCCTTTCCAGTTGTCAGAATATGCCTTGGCCAACTGAAGCTTGGCATAGTCCGGATTGGCTACGGACGAATCGAGTTCTCCCTGTAGGCTAGTCAACGCACGATCAAGGTCAATATATGCGTTAGCCTTGATCGACTGCTTCCACTCAAGCCATTTCTTGAAATAGAGCATACATCCGGCATCCCGACTCAACCATTCCGGAATCCGCAAGGCTCCTATGATCTCGGATGGCCTCGGGAATATTCCACTGCTCCTTTTCTGTTTAGCCAACGAAACAGGCGGCAATGGCTGTTCAAACAATATCTCCGAAGCATCTGCTTCGTTGCTTTTAGCATGGGGGACTATAGGGGGTTGGTTGTTTGTAGTTGGTTGGCATATTAAATAACCGGGCGCGTCAACATTAACGCACGCGTCCTTATTAACGTGCGCGTCATCGGCGTCATTACGCTCTTCGATTGGCGTCGTTACGCCGTTCGATTGGCGTGAATACGCCAATGCCCTTGGGCCAAGGGAATACCACTTGACCTTATCCCATCTGTCGGACTCGCTGGCAATGCTCTTGATCCAGCCTGACTCCTCAAGCTTCTGGAGCATCCTCTTCATTTGGGCCACCGTAATCCACGGCATCAATTCGCACCAAGCCGATATCGAGTTGTAGGTCCACGCCTCGTCATTACGCATGTTACGATTATTGAGCTTATTGTGCTTACACCATCCGGCTATCTTATCGACAATGATGGACATGTCGGAACCCAAAAGCTCATACGATGGCTTCCTTTCCTCCGGCTGCTTGCTTTGCTGACCATGAAAAATCGGCTTGTCGTTAAGCCGTTGCGATGCCAGATGTGGAAAAACTATAAAGACATCTTTCATGTCCACCTCTATTTTAGTGTGATTTAAAAGGCGTTACAGGAGTCATATTCAACTCATTTTTAAGCTTGAAAATAGCTTCCTTTTTATCAATGGCGTTTCTAATAAGTCTTGGAAGCATAATGTATTTTTCTATTTCAGGATTAAACCAATCATGAGTATTGATTGACATTATCCATCCATGACATCTTCCATTTCCATCAGGAGCATGTCCACATGTGGCAGGGTGATAATCACAGTTACCGCATCCTGCTATTAACTCAATGGCACCCCCATTTCCTTTCCTAGATCAAACATGTATCATCTCCTTTTGTTTTTTAGAACCAACCAAGTTCCATCTGCAAGATAATAACTCAATCTAGCCTTAGCCCAACATGGCTTTGGAACATTAGGAAACACATCTACAGAACAGATAAGGAATGGCATATTTCTTAGCCTGCTCTTAGACATAGCCCTGTTTATTTTGCGTATTTTATTGCTCATGATTAATGGCCTCATCAATAAAATCATACAAACCTATCATGGCACAGACTATACCCTTGTCATCACACGTTCTATTAAAATTATCGATCCATGTTTCCGCGCTTTCTATGGCATCTTCTTTAGTTTCATAAAATGATCCTAGGATCATTATGCCACCAGCCTTGAATTGTATTAGGTCAAAGCAAACCGATGCCTTGTAGTAATGGCCTACCTTTTGAACGATAACATCTACACCCGGACATACCTCATATATCCAAGTTTCGGTCTTTTTAAATTTAATCATATGTTCCCCTTTGATCGTGTTAATTCAAAAACCAAGCATCCGGCTTCCTTGCCACTGACTATTATGGGAATTGTTTTATGGTGAAAGCAATTAGAATATAAACTATCTTCATTCATTCCCTGTATGATTTTCCCTATTTCTGCTATCGCATCATTGCGATCCTTGACAAGACCCTGATCTATCACAATGGAAATCTTATATTCTATTTTGCTGGCCATGTGCAACTCCTTATTATAGCCCTTCTTTAGTCCACTGTAGCATTCCTGCTCTATAATAGACTCATTATGGTCTATTGCGCATAGTAGTATGTAATCTCTTCCTATCGTTATTCAATTCTTATCTCTTGGTTTTCTGACCTCCACCTAGTCATCTCCTCCTTGAAATCAAACACCTCTTGTGGTACGAATGTGTTGCTCTGTCTAAGAGCTGCAAGAATACAAGCAGGACAATGATTAGCCTTCTCAGAAAGAGGGGTGAAAAGTCTTTTCTGTTCATATAAGAAATCTGCATCGTTGAAAGAACTAGGAATCAAACCAATAAGTTCGCCTATTGGAACCTGTTGATTTTCGTCGGCAATGCAGCACTTGCAAATCCTATTGGGATTCATAGTGCAGCTTGCCTCGTGCTTTAGCATCCAGTATTCCGACCCTCCTGACTTATTGCAGAAGTCGCAGAAATAGCGCATCATTCGTTTTAATCTCATCTTCACCTGCTCTCTATGTTCTGCATTTCGGAACTTACTGCGCTTCTTCTGATCTTTTCTATTTTCTTATTGTAGGCATCTTCCGGTTTGGCCCACTCAAGAATATCCTTACTTTCACACAGGAGCTTAGCAAGCTCACATTCGCTTCCATGCCCATGGTCCTTGGGCATGTTGCAGGATGGGCATGACAAATGTCCGGATTTATCTTTAACCCATTCCAACAATACAAGCATATTAGCCATCCTGAAAGATACGTTGGCGACTCTTTCCAGATCGTCATTCATCGCTTCAATTCTGTGGTGCAGATTCATGTTTTTCTTTTCCCTTCTCCGCAAACTCAGCCACAATAGTATCCACCAGTTGCTTTGAACTTGGCAACTGACCAAGCAGCATTGTTCCTATTGCTGCCATAAGGATAGAAGCCACTGTCATTGTTCCCTTATCCTCATTGGGCAGATAGACTATGGGATCGCTATTACTATCGATCACCATTGCCGCCTGCCCTTTTTCAAGCCTGATAACAGACTTGATCTTAAAACGCTTTTTGTTTGTCTTCATCTGTTCGCTCCATATTAATTAGTTTTTTAGCAAATTCCAGCATGGCCCCGTTGTTGTTTTCCTTGTTAATAAACGTTATATCTATCAACTTAGGATCAACTCCTGATTCCGATTGGTGTTGGGATTCTGTTCCACTTAAGGCCAGCGGTGATTCTGGTCGTTCTATCTTTACTACGACACCGCTTAGATCGCGGACTAACTTAGCCTCGTTATCGAAGCGTAGGTCGGGAAATGCGAAGACTACAACATTCTCAGTATGCGCCTCAATAAGGGAATCAATCTTCATCTTAGCCAACTTGATCCACACATCTTTGTCGAAGCAATCCCGGAACAGATCAGTCCCTACTACTTGTAGAAACGTACGAAGAGTCATATTCCATACTGGATGGAAATCAGTCTTTGCTGTTTTGGATATCGTATCGAAACCAAATATCCTAGCAATGGCATAAAGAGGTTCGGCAAAGCTAATGCGCTCGTAGCCATAGTCGTATTCCTTGGCGGTGCTATGCAAGTGGCTAGCAAGCGTATCCTTGCCTGAACGCGCTTTGCCAGTGATGCCAATGTAGATTATCCTCTTGCTCATTATGCATCCTCCATTGATATAAATTCAGTTCTAACCCCTGCTTCATTTAGGGCGGCTATAGAGAACCTAATATCCTCCATCCATCGATCAGGAATATCCATCATTGGAAATCTAACGGCAGCTATTCCCGACTGTATGATTGACTTTGCGCAATGGCTGCATGGCGGAATCGGCCATATATACATCGTGCAGCCAGAGACATCGCCCTTGGCATTCAGGATGGCATTCTCATCAGCATGGACAATTAGTCTATACTTCGTGTCCCTATCCTCGTATCTTTCCACTCCATCATCAACGCCACGCGGAAAGCCATTGTATCCGCATGATACGATCCTCCTGTTCTCGTCAACTATTACAGCACCAACCTTAGTGCTTGGGTCTTTCGACCAGCTAGACACTAGTTTTGCTAACTCTAAAAATCTTATGTCCCATTTATCAGAAATCATTTTAAGTTATGCCTCCTCGTTAGAATCTGCTCATATTCTTCATCGGTGATATTGGCAAGCAACGCGCATACGCTACGCAGTTCAGGGCAACCAGTTACCTCGCTGCTAGCCGATGATGGCTTTCCAAGGTAGCCATACTTACAATCGCATCGATAGGCAACTGGAACATCCTTCCCTCTTGTTGTCTTTCCAAATAGATCATACACGCAGTTTTCACGCTGCATAATCCTAATAGCTTCCAAAAGCTTATTGCGTTCTGTGAAAAACATATGTCATCCTTTCGTCCTAATAATGTCATCCATTTCTTCTAGGGTTTTACGCTGTCTTTTCTGCTCATCTTCCAACAAAGCAATGCATTTCCGTAATCCTTTTGGAGTTCTATCATGAGGTATTGCCGGAAGCATTCTGAAAGTTTTATCAAAAGCATTTTCCCAATGAACCAAATCGGACAAGCGCATTGGATCACAGCCTAGAACACTAGATGCCTCTCTTAGGCTCATGCCTCTAGCTTTTATATTAGACCCAAGCATATCGCCAAAATTTTGAAGCCTTTGACTAATCATTTTTCCACCCCGCACGGCTTCCATGAGTCGGCTATCCATGGGGTTGGGGAATGTTCGTAGTTTAAGCAGAGTTCATTTAATGAGCGATTTTTTTCGTCAGAAAGATCTATGCTTTCTAAATACGACGCTTCAACCCTAAGCTTGACAATGGTATGTTTTTGTCTAAACCAATGATTCACAGCCTCGCCCATTTCCTCGATGGATTGCCATTGCCTAAACTTCGGTTCTGGTTTGATGGGGTTTCCGTGCCAGTCGCGATCCTTGCAGAGTTCCCAGTCTTGGTCTGTAGGAGAACATGCTATCATATTACTGTTTGCGTTTCCATTTGGGCCAATAACTTCCAGATTATCTCTTGTGGTGTAATATACAAAATAGGCGTTATTCCAATATGCAATCCTTATCGCCCTATCCTTTGCCTTCCCCTCTCTGATTGCATCGATGAAGTTCATATCATCTCCTACCTTTGAATAAATTTAGTTCTCTTGAGTTCCATTTCAACATGTCTGCCTACATACTCGGCCATAACACGAGTCTCATCTCCGATATAGCAACGCAATAATCCCGGATCAAGCATGATTCTAATACCTATCTGGCCACGCAAAGAATCTCGCTCAACCACAATCTGAGATACCTTGCGCATTACTCCGCATGCCTCGTCCTTTATATTCTTGAGTTGCTCGTCATGCGCCCTTATGTATCCCTGTAGGTCTTGGTTCCATATTGATATCTGTTTCTCGTGTGTTGATTTCAGCATAAAAGGCCAGCATAACTTCATCTCATCCATTCCTTTCGTCTATGAATATGTCGAGAAGCAGCAGATTGCCTTGGCATATTTCGAGATTGAAACCTCCGTCGCCAATTTTCTCTTTCCCTTTCTGCGGCTCTCCAAAGTGGGGACACCAATCGCCACAAATACAATCTCCAGAAGGAGAATTGCTATAAGGGCAAAATTGCTCTTTGAATCCACTCGCTCTAAAAATCTCCAGATATCCGCCAGAGTTTATCTTTCCTTCCACGTGAAACCTCCTTGACTTTCTATGTTTAGATGCCACATTATACTTCAGAATCAATCTAAAGGCAATAGACCTACATGAAAAGATTAATCTACTATCTTGACCATAAGCGTTATAGATGGAACGATATGCTGCCCATGAGCAGGCTAAGGAGCGGCATAAGGTTCTTCGACTGGAACCAGATGTTCATGACAATGAGCTTTGGCAAGCGCGTATGGTGCTGCGAAATCATGGGCCCTAACTCGCGTAAGTCCTTCGAGTTGGACAACTATCCCTACCTTGGCTATATACGCTATCCCAAGCGCATGAGCAAAGGCGGCAAAAAGAAGAAAGTTGACGCCGGGTTCATCTACAAGTATCCAGATCATGAAGCCTACTTCCAGATAAAATCCATGCACCGCTGCGGGATGCGCACCATGCACTGGCATTACCATCCGGATAAGGGATGGAAGACGATACCACTAAGGGAAGTGGTATTGAAGTTCTGGCCTAGCTGGGAAGCCTATCGAAGTGAGGCTGAATCCAACATAATGGCCACCTACGACAACCCATTCTTCTATGGATCACGTCCCCTTGGATTCCCCTACAGGATTAGAGTTAACAATACTGCTGCCATACTTGAATAGGATTTTATCCTTCCATATAGCCGCATGAGCCTCTGCTCCAGTGCATTCAAGTATTATGCACTGGCAGTCGTAACGTGGTAATGAATCCTCCAGCGTCACCAAGGCATCCTGTATCTTGGGTGGAAGATCGCCCTCGTAGTATGCCTCCATACTATTCCTGAAGTCAAGCAGGCAGCTAAGTTCGCCTATGTGCGTAGCCTTCATTTCAACCCCTTGGCAATATAATCGAGCAAGGATGCGTTGGTAGCGCAGTTAATGGCGTATTCTGTGCAGTCCTCGCTATACGTAGTCATGGAATTCACGGCAGAGCGTATCTTGAATTCATTGCTTGCTGCCAGCATGAAGTCAGACACGAACTTATCAAAGCTCTTGGTTTTTCTGGTGAATGTGAATACGCCATCATTCTCGTTGAACTCAATTCCGCCCTTCATCTTTTCATCCCTCCATAAAAATTAGTTGATTACGATCTTGGAAACATGCGACACCATATCGCAAAGGCTAGTTACAACAATGGATACGGAAGTTACCATTATCCATATGACTGCTATAAGGAAAAGAACAGAAAGAATCCTATCTAGTATTGGATGCTGTGGAGGCTCCCAGTCTGATGTGTGAAGTTCAAACATTGGCGCACCTCATGTTCTGCTGGATTGGCTTCATCTTGTCTGTTGCGACATCAACGATCCATGATGATTCAGGATATAGAAAATCTATGGCCCTGAATATCTCATCCCCTGTTTCATTAGTGAAGTTGTTTGGCTTCATCAACTGTCGATACTTACCATATCCATACCTGATATACAGACCCTTCCTGTTACTTCCGCATATGAATTCCTCCTCAGACCATTCGCCGGTAAATTTATCGGTGATACGCGCAACAACTCGCTTGGTATAATCCATTAAACACCTCACTTGTTTTTAAAAATTTCCATCTTGGAGGGCCATAGATAAGGGTAGCTTCCCTTCTCGTTCTTGACTGCTGGCTGTTCACTCCATCCGAATTGCCAATACCAATCGTAATTCTTTGCCAACAGCACAGATCGATGCATTGAATGGAATGGCTCATAGCCTAGCCACGGCGGATATTCTATTGGTTTGTTTTGCCATATATCCATGAACCATGGACGTAATCCAGTCCTGTATCCACGCTTAATATGTTCGTCGCAACATTCTATGGCATATTCCGCTAGTGCGCCATCAAAACCTATCCACTGTCTTATGGCAGGATGATTTCTCCAGCCATTGCTAGAACCACATATGGTCATTAGAATCTGCTTGCATTCTACAATCTGCTTCTGGAGCCTTTTATTGTCTAGTGCAATTGCTGATCGCTCAAAATCAGCATATGGCAGAAACGTTTGCATACTAATATTCCTTTAAATTTTAACTATTATTGCTTCCTTCTCCGGCGCATCCTCAAGCGGGCAGTCCTTGGGGAACTCCGTATCGCTTGGGCAGCTATAGGCGGAGCATACCGTGAACAGTCCCTTGCTGTAGTGCAACCGATACGGGCAATCGCACGGCCTCTTAACCCTTACCATCTTCGCCATGTGCGGCCTCCTTTTTCAAGTATCTCCAGCATGTTATGGCCTTCAGCTTGCACTCGTCCGTCCTGTTCGCACACGAATCGCACAATGTTGGTTCAGTCATGACTTGGGTTCCTTTAAGTAGAACGATCTTGCTAGCCTGTTGTATCTCACTCGCGAATATCTTTTCTCAAAGAACGGTGAATGATCCAGTGCGTTTAGAATCTTCTGCTCCCAATTCAAGATGGTAGCATGTTTATATGGCCATTTCGGGACTTTATGTGTCTTGTCGATCTTCTTAATCACGCAGCCAATAAGTCCGTGATCGCCATATCCAATTCCTTCATTCTTTGTTTCATGAAGAGCTTCGAGAACGGCTTCTACGATTGTCATCTCTTCCCCTTCCCCTTCCCCTTTCTGCCGCTCTATTCGATCTGCCAATGTGAACATTCTGGATTCCGTTTCAACCATCCCCCATCCAATGCTTATTTGCTTGAATTTCTGAATCTCCTTCACTAGCTCAACTATCGCCGCCCTCGACGGCATGGGCTTTGGTTTGGGTTTCATTGCAATTCCCCCTTGATCTTATCCGACAATTTCTTGTGCTTCTTCTGTTTATCGAGAACACAGTAGGACTCGAACAGCAGTTTGTCCATGCGCTTGAACCTTTCGGTTTCAGCAAGCCTCCTACGCGCCTCCTGCTCCATAAACTTATCAAGCTCCAGCGCAACGTCTATCTTGTGCTTTTCTAGAGGAGTGGCCCTACTTCTTATTTCGTGAATATCCATCACTTCAACACCTCCCTGATTTCGTTTTTACTATGTATTAGATTCCAAAAATTCTGCCACCGTGCAATAAACTCATCTTGCGCTTTTTCTCGCGTTGAAAACTCGCCAAGCCATTCCTTTTCACATGTTGGAGGGCATGTAATCGCCCATGTGTTGCCTGGAGAGCAAACTTGAATCCTTCCCACATAGGTATTATTGGCATAGGCGTGGACACCATCCATCCAAAAGATAGTGGGTGCGGGGTATTCAATTTTAAATTTGACCCACCTTTTTAATTGCTCGTTTTCAATTCGCAGCTTCTCGTTCTCGGTCTTGATCTTCTCAGTAGGTGTCGGGCCTTCCCAGTCTGCCTCTCCATTCGTCAGCATAGACATGATATACTCGCTCTTGTGATTAAAACGATCTTTGTCGGCATTGGAAGCGAACGCCCCACGGCAGAGCATTATGAAATCACAAAGCCAGTCTTTTGCCTGTGCATGATCCATTGACTGCTTGCTCATTCCTTCACCTTGTCGAGTTCGGCCTTGAGTTCATTTTTAAATTTCACCTCTCCTATCGCTGAAAGAGCTTCACTAAGCCTTTCGAGTTCTTCTTTTCTGCCTAGGAAATTCAAGCGACTCCATTCCTCTTTAGCCGCCTCAATTATCGGCTCTGCGGAGGGGAGCTGCCGAAGAATAGGGCAGTTCTCCATAGCGCACTGAATCTGCTCCATGCTACCCATGCGCATCCCACAAGAGCCCATCCGATGCTTGCAATTAGGTGCGAATTGCTCAAACGTTATCACCCGCCTATCCATTGGAGATCTCCTTTGCCTCAAGTATTTCGACTGCCCGGAACTTGGCGATGCGCTGTATTGGATGGCGTTGATTATATTCCTCTTGCTGCCGTGCCTCAAATTCAGCTAATGCCAGACAAGGGGCTTCTTCCTTCCAATCCACATAATCCTCCGCTTCACCATATTTATTCTCGCCTCTCCTTACGGGAGCGTAGAATTCACGACTAAGGCCGTCCTTCACCATTTTGTCGGCGCAGAGGGCTTGGATGAGCTTTTCACGGGCCTCATGCCATGCAGCCATTGCTTTGTCTCGATCCTCTAATGGCTGCGACCCAATGGCAAAATCCACATCCTGCCGCAAGCTATCGTATTCATCCGCCATCTTCTCCGCCTCATTCCTGTTCATCGCGGGACTCCTTCTTTATTACATCGAACGGTTCTTTGTCGTCGATGATTTGTTTGATAGTTGACCCTATTGAACACGTGTCGCAGGGCTGAAACATATGGTCGATTACACTTTTAGCCTTATTGTATTTGTCAAGCAGCACTTCATTATGTGCCTCTTGGCACTCGCACACATGGTAATCGTGAATGCCAACTGAGACTATTTTGAGATGCTTGCAATACCCAAGCCATCCCCAAGTCCAGATGCTTTGCTTGTGGTATTTGCAGTCGTCGAGAAAACTTTCTTTACAACGAAAGTCGCCGCGTTCATCTCCTGTAGGAATGAGAACGCATTTGCTTCTAGGCCATAGGCTCATATTACTTTCCCCTCTTCTCTTCCTGCACCCTGACGGCGGGGAGAGGGTAGTATCCAATCACCTCGTCCTGAATCTTCCATGAGCAGCAATCCAGATTCCCGTATAGCGACTGCTCATACCAGCCTTCGGGCAGATACCAAACATCCTTTTCCTCGTCGTAAGGACACTGGCTTAGGTCGATATAGTCATTGTTAGTGTCGGCTTCCTCTGTGCGCGGGCGGATGTAGTTGCCTACAACGTGGAGAATCCTCCCGCCGGATGTCTTGATCCGGACAATGACATTCTTGTGGTCGGCGGGTATTCCGCCGATTGGCTCCTGCGGCCCGGCCATGGAGTCGTAGAGTGTGCGGAGCTGGATATCCGGGAAACAAACTCCTTGAAAATAATCAGACATGATCCGCGTTATCGTCTTTTGGAATTCTTCAAAAGTCGGCCTGCTCATTTCACTTCTCCATGTATGTTTTTCCATTGCTCTTCGTAGCACTTAATTAGAGTCTCCTGCGCTTCCTTTAGCGTCGGATGTTCCGTAACGTCCTGGCTCCATATTATATAAAACGTTCCATCTTCCATTGGGAGGATAGTTTCATCGCGCTTAAGCGGATGGGTGAAGTTCATTTCATCTTCGCCCCATACCACAGGAGGGCACGGTGGAACTGCGCGTGTGTTCCATGCGGCAATGGCAGATGCCTCTGAATCAGCTACCATATTGACATCATGGCATTTTTTGCAGGTGGCAATAAAAACTTTATCGCCACCTAACGGACTCCAATCCTGAATCTCAGCCTCTCCCCCACAGAACGGACATGGTAACTCGCTCATTTCGTCTCCTTGTGGATTCGCCGCAGAGCTCACGCCAGCTATTATCAACTGCCATCATGACATCTTCCGCCCTTGTGACATTTTCAATTATACAGTCTTGAAAAATGTCATATCCCGCCCAGCGCCCATCAAAGCTTTTACGGGCCGATCCCACCGGATCAATACCCACAAAAGCTATTACGTCTCCGCAAGGATCTAACTTTAGTTTCACCTCCGGGCACTCCAGTAGCTTCTTCAACGCGGCGTTCTCGAACTCCAGTTTCTCGATCCTCTCCTCTTGGGCTTTCGATCTCTCGGTCTGTGTTGGGCTAAAATTATCGATAGAATTACCGTGGTCATCTACGCTCATTTCAACGCCTCATCTGCCTCTTGCCATGGGGTTAACTCATTGGAATACTCCGGCCCCATGTATGCTTCCCTTGAAGTCCGATTTGAAACACTAAGAAGTCTTTGAAGTGCTTGTTTTAATTTTAGAGTCTTGGCTTCCAGGGTTACAAGAGCTATGTCTTTTGCGTGTATATCTTCCTCCAACCTCTTACACTCGGCAAGCAGCAGCGGGGCGTCGGCCATAAGAGTGGCGTTGGCTACCATTGTTTCCTGAGCAGTAGCATAATAAGTTGGAGCAGCAATATGTTGTCCATACCCGTCCTTTGTTATCATTCCACCCTCTCGACAACACTTAGGCCAATATGACCACGGCCCCTCCGTATGCCCCTCATACCTCTTTGCGTCGATGCTCATGGCTTCACCTCTGGCTTCATTCTCATAACATCTTCAAGCTCCTGTCTCGCTCGGTCAAGGTTTTGATGTGCCGCTGCCAGTCTTTTTCTGGCTCTCTCCTCCATAAAATCATGAGCCTCTTTCCATGTAGGGAAATAAAATCCCGTTGTGGACGACTTATTATGTCTTCGGGTGAAAGTTTTCTTTTCTCTTGAATCCCAATCAAGGCCTTCCCATTGTTCCGTTATGGAGCTTTTTGATTCAGCGATTACCTGTATCTGCTCAATCTTCATTCCATAGCTGGAAACCTTATACCAAGTCGATTGATTCACTTCCTCGCCTCCGTGTTTTTGAATTCGATCCTCTTGTATAGTGTCGGACATTCCGAATCAGCCTCAAGCCCTGCGCCCTTCCAGTCGTGGTTGCAGGCGAGTATGACCCGATTGATTTCCATGTTGGCGGCGGCTAGATGCCCGGCATCCATTTCGCGCTTGGCGTCTTTTTTTGACATCCAAAGAGTCTCAACTAGCTTTCCGTCCTCATAGATGCCGACTCTTGCAGCCTCCACGCCTCGCGCTTCACGCCTTAGATTGTATTCCAGCAGCTTGAAAGTCATCTCTTTCACTTCCTCGCCTCTCTTTCTGCTGAATATAGTGCCATTTTGAAATTGTGTTGATCTTCATCGCTAAGGCGATATTTGTTGACGTGTCTATCTAGCAGCGATGATAGCCAGCGTATGAGTTCATTCTTGCGAACTATACCTTCCTTGCTATTTGCCAACTCACTACTTTGATTCTCCTGTCTATTTCTTAAAGCGACATCATCGCCAAAGGCCATAGATTTATTTTCAATGGCCGCCACTAAGCATTCAACGGCGTCTTTATGTTGTTCGTCTGTGTAATCCAATCCCACTTCAAGGCACTCTAAGGAAGCCATTAATGCTTCTTTGTAGTAGTTAAATTCGCATTCCCTCATTCTCCATCTCCATTAGCGTGTATTGATCCAATGTTTAATTGTCAATCCCCCATCATCAAGTAGATTATATCATAAAAACTTTAACCTGACTAGGGGGATTGAAGTTTTTTAATTAGCCATCGCCATCGCCATCGCCATCGCCAGAGCCATAGCCATTAGGAGTCCTTTATGTCTTTGATCGCAGCTTGATGCGTCGTGTCATATAATAACTACTGTTTGTCCTAGTATAGCATAGGACAGCATAAAAGCCAAGGACTAGTTACCATGCCACTCAATCAAAACTCTATACTTGGCCATATTTCATCTCAACTCCTTCTTGTTACGC
>Ga0265297_10001842_pt1 | contig 46624 bp, 71 predicted proteins | sample Munlanlwell13791_FD_192502 | JGI IMG/M metagenome (GOLD analysis project Ga0265297, IMG submission 192502) | Leachate microbial communities from a municipal landfill in Southern Ontario, Canada - Leachate well 137-91 | ecosystem: Engineered > Solid waste > Landfill > Unclassified | place...
CGCATTGAGATGTTTTTTAAGGTAGTTTGAACATTTTGTTCAAAACCCGAAAGTTCAAAAAGAGGGAAAATGACACGCGGCGGAAAAAGATTAGGTGGGGGAAGACCCAAGGGCAGCAAGGACAAAAAGCCCCGAATAAAAAGAGGAGAGAAAGGGCTGTATTGCCCTTTATATCTTGGCAAGTGCCATCACTGTATGGCGATGTTTGTAGGTAGAAGGAAGAGAAAATATTGTTCACCTGAGTGCGAGTTAGATGCAAGAAGGGAACGCGGGGGTATTTTCCCCACTGAAAGGCAATGCGCGCACTGCGGAAAGAAATGGATTGATGACAGAGGGAAGCAGGGGCCGAAGAAATATTGCTCAAGGGAATGTTGTCTTGCGGCTCAACCAAAGAGAACAAAGAAAAAAGCCACATGCCAACATTGCGGCAAAGTATTCCTGACTCAGAACAAATCAAAATACTGCTCCCTTAAATGTTCGGGCGCTGTCCTTTCGAAACGGCGAAAAGCGCTCCGTCCTGTTTACACCTGTAAAAAGTGCGGAAGGAAATTTTCCAGGGTCGGAAGATCTAAGGCTCATGATTCGAAGCTCTACTGTTCAAGGAAATGTGCCGGTGTGGGCAAAATGGGCAGCACAGATGAGAAGCGAAGCCGGAGAGTCGGCAGCCATTACAAACGGGCGAAGTTCTATGGTGTTCCACATGAAACCGTGATTCCCGTTGAAGTCTTCATGCGCGATCAATGGCACTGCCAAATCTGCGGAAAACCGACTCCTGAGAAAAACCGGGGAACCCATTACCCAAACGCGCCCGAACTTGATCACCGCATTCCGATGTCTCTGGGCGGCGGTCACCTCTACTCAAACGTCCAATGTGTGTGTAGACGTTGTAATCTGGCTAAATCGAATCGGAACTGCGTGGGGCAGTTTCCGCTTTTCCAGGCAAACGCAGCATAGGGAGGTTTAATCATGGCACGGGGCGGATATAGACCAAATTCAGGACCAAAAAAGGGCACGAAGTACAGGCCGAGAGGCTCAAAGAAAGAGCAGAAGCCCAAAATCCCCAAGGACGTGAAGCAAGAGGCAGCCGACGCGAACATGATGCCCCTCGACTACATGCTCAAGATCATGCGTGACCACAAACAACCGGCTGACCGTCGTGACCGCATGGCTCAACTTGCAGCTCCCTTCGTCCATCCCAGGGCCGGCGAAGCCAAGGGCAAAAAGGAAGAGAAAGCTGATCGTGCGAAGGCTGCGGGATCGGGAAAGTTTGCGGCGGGCAGGGCACCGTTGAGCGTGGTGAAGGGAGGAGCGAATTGATCATCTACTCATCGAACGAACAAAAGAATCGTGAGATTATCAGGGCCAAGTTCCGGGAACGGTACGAATACACCCCATGGCTTACCAGGCTTATAAGGAGAATCGTGGGGATGTTCAAATGAACTGGTCCACCTCATGCCCCGATTGGGAGCGCAGAGTTCTCGCCCGTGAATCCCTGATCACCTTCCCGCCTCTTTTCCCTGAGGAAGCGGATTCAGCGCTCAAGCAATTCAAGGAATTGCGCCTTGTGGACGTGCTGAACAGGCCGACGTATGGCGAAGTAGGGCGCCAATGGGTCTTTGACTTCGTGTCCTCTGTTTTCGGCGCCTACGACCCTGAAGCCGGTCGACGCATGATCACCGAATTCTTTCTCCTGATCAGCAAGAAGAATTCAAAAAGTTCCACAGCCGCGGGCCTCATGCTTACCGCTCTCATCCGGAATTGGAGGGACTCAGCCGAATTCCTCATCCTTGCGCCCACGGTCGAAGTAGCGAACAACTCCTTTTTCCCAGCTCGAGACATGATCCGGGCCGATGACGAGCTTGGCGATTTGTTGCACGTTCAGGACCACCTGAGAACGATCACCCACCGGGGCAACAGTGCAACCCTTAAGGTCGTTGCTGCCGACTCTGAAACGGTCGGCGGCAAGAAGGCAACCGGGATCCTGATCGATGAACTCTGGCTCATGGGCAAAAAGCCAAACGCTGAAAACATGCTCCGTGAGGCTTGCGGGGGGCTAGCTTCCCGTCCGGAAGGATTTGTCATTTACCTTTCTACTCAGTCCGATGAGGCACCCGCCGGCGTCTTCAAGCAAAAGCTCGACTATGCCCGCGGAGTGCGTGACGGCCGGATCGATGACAACAAGTTTCTGCCCGTTATTTACGAGTTTCCCGATTCCATCCTGAAAGAGAAGAAGCACCTGGACCCGAAATTCTTCTACGTGACGAATCCGAACCTGGGTGCGTCGGTGGATGAGGAGTTCATCGTCCGGGAGTTCAAGAAGGCGGAAGAGTCCGGACATGAATCCATGCAGGGCTTCTTGGCAAAGCATCTGAACGTCGAAATGGGCCTTTCTCTCAAAAGCCAGCGATGGGCCGGCGCCGATTTCTGGGAAGCAGCAGCGGGACCGGTCACGCTAGAGCGCATCTTTCAGGAATGCGAGGTAGTTACGGTGGGAGTAGACCCTGGCGGGCTGGATGATCTTATCGGGTTGGCAGTCCTTGGCAGAGTCAGGGAAAATCCTAAAAAATGGCTCCTTTGGAACAAGGCGTGGGCCAACAAGATCGCCATGGAGAGGCGAAAATCGGAAATAACGAAATACAGGGATTTCGAGAAAGACGGGGACCTCGTATTTACCGAGAAAATGGAAGATGCCTATAGGCAGGTGGCTGAAACGATATTAATGGTTGAAAATTCCGGCCTTCTGGATCGCATAGGGTCTGATGCTCACGATAACAATAGACCGCTTATCGATGAATGCAGGAGCAACGGAATTGAGCAAGGGGAGAAAGACAAGCCTGAGCGGATTGTGGGTATAGAGCAGGGATGGAGGCTTTTTAGCGCGATACATGACCTGGAAGGGATGCTCTCAGACGGGAACATTACCCACGCTGGGCAGCCGCTCATGACATGGTGCGTGGGGAATGCCCGTGTAGAGCCTAAAGGAAATGCGATTGCAATCACAAAGCAGGCAAGCGGGACCGGGAAGATTGATCCTCTGATGGCAAGTTTCAATGCTGTGGCGCTTATGGCCATGAATCCGGAGGCGAAGAATAAGAGGGTTCCAGAAGCATATAATGCGATGGCATTTTGAGAGGAGACAGACATTGACCGATCTTCCTGAAAAGAAAATGCTTCGAGTGGATGAGGCGGCCGATTACTTCGACGTTCACCCGAAAACAATCCGCCGATGGATTGAAGAGGGCCGATTGCCTGCCGAGAAGCTCGCCGGATCAATCCGCATTCCAAAAGAATCTATCCTTAATTTTCGCACTCATGGCCGGGAGGCCATTCAAAAAGTGTGACATTTGTGGACATCCTTGGACATCCTTCCGCATACAAACGCCTTCCTTTAGTTCCATAATAAATACCATCGTTAATTTTTCTTTTGCCTAAAACTCACAGGCGCGGGCGGCGATGGTATGAATTGAAACATCTTCCAGACATCTTCTCCTTTCTCGGGTGGGCGCTACTCGGGTACGGTCTCTTCCTCTACCGTCCTTGGGTAGCGTTCGCCGTTTGTGGCGCACTTCTCTTGGCGGGTGGTCTCATGCTCGGGAGGAAAACACCATCGGCATAGTCTCACAAATAATGCGGCCGCAGGCCATGAACAGCGAGCAACTACGGCGGCTGATCGTGGAGACCTACGGCGGCGGGCCGACTGATTCAGGAGTGACAGTCAACTCTGGATCGGCAATGCGGCTGATCACCGTCCAAAACTGCGTCCGGATGAGGTCCTCCACGCTCTCACGGCTGCCCTGTCACATGATGGAGAAACAGGGAGAGAACAAGGAGAAGGCTGAAGATTTTTACCTGTATGAAAAACTCCTCCACCAACCCAACTCGTGGATGAGTGCGCCTGAGTTCTGGGGCATGGCAGAAGCATATGTGTCTTTACGGGGCAATTTTGTTGCGTACAAGGCTCAACTACCGGGCCGGCCGATTCGTGAGCTTATCCCGATTCCGATCAATCCAGGGGCGGACACCCTGAGCGGCGGGCTTATCCATCAAACCGGATTATCTCAAATCACACAGAACGAAGATTACAGCCTTGACTATGAAATCCGCCTCAAAAACGGCGAAATAAAGCACCTCAATGAAACGCAGGTCCTGCATCTGCGCGGCATGACCCTAAACGGTTATACCGGGCTCAACCCAATCGAATATGCACGGGAAGCAATCGGAAAAGGCATAGCGAGCGAGAAACACCTGGCGCGATGGTTTGCCAAGGGCCTTCATCCGAGTGCCGTTATAAGGCATCCTCAGCCTCTGAGCGGACCTGCGTTCGCCAACCGCCGGGAAGCGCTCAAGGAGCGATACGAAGGTCTCGGCAAAAGTCATGAATTCATGCTGCTCGATGAGGCGATGGAGATCTCTTTCCCGGAAATCAAACTGGTTGACGCTCAGTTCCTGGAACAAATGAAGCTGACAGAGGCGCAAATCTGCGGAATGTTCCGCGTGCCCCTGATGCTGGTCAATGGCGGTGATAAATCGCCCACATATGCCAGTTCCGAACAGTTCATGCTGTTCTATCAGATGTTTTCGATCGACTGCGGAGTTTATGAGTCAGCGATCAGACGGGATCTTCTCACGGAAGAGGAACGAAAGCGATATTACGCCAAGTTTGAACTTCGAGCCCTGCAGCGCGGTTCCTTCAAGGAGCAAACAGAGGGCATCCAGACCTTGATCAATTGCGAAGTGATGAACCCGAATCAGGGACGCGAATTGTTTGACTGGAATCCATACCCGGGCGGCGACGAGTACCGCACGCGCACCAGCACTACCAAGGACACCACGAAAGAGCCCGCCAAAAAGGGGGAAGAGGAATGAAATATCGAAACCACAAAAACGCTGAAGCGGTTTCCAGGTTCTGGAATAAACCCCTTGATCGACCGGACTGGTACAGGGTGCAGGCGCAATCCGACGACGAAACAGAAATTCTGATCTATGACGTAATCGGGTGGCCGTACAACGATGCTTCGGAACTCATCCGGTCACTCAAAGACATCAAGTCAAAATCCATACTTGTTCGAATCAATTCGCCTGGCGGGGATGTTTTCGATGGAACGGCAATTTTCAACGCTCTTCAGTCCCATGAATCAAAGGTGGTCACCAGGATAGAAGGTCTTGCTGCTTCGATGGCCAGCGTCATTGCAATGGCAGGCAAGGAAGTCCAGGCATACAAAAACACAATGCTGATGATCCATAATGCTTGGACATTTGCCGCGGGAGATCATGCTGAACTGCGCGAAGTTGCGGATCTCCTGGAGAAGATCGACGGCAACCTGCTCGACATCTACCATGGTAAAACCAAGGCCAAGGCTGGCAAACGCGAAATCAAACAGATGATGGATGATGAAACCTGGATGACTGCTGAAGAGGCGAAAGAAAAGGGTTTTGTAAACACCATCATCGAATCGGGAGCGGCAGCCAAGGCTGAATTTGATCTTTCCATTTTTGGAAACGTGCCTGATGACCTGATCCGGGCGCAGAAACCACCGACTGAGCGACAGCTCGAGCGAGCCCTGCGGGATGCCGGACTTTCGAGGGCTGACGCTAAAGCACTCCTTGCGGGACGCCGGGAGCACGATGCAAGGGCAATGGACGAAGTAAAGGCAGCACTGAACAAAACTTTGAAAATCATTGGAGGTTGAAATGGAAGAACTAAAGAAAACCATTGAGGCTCTCGGCAAGGCGTTTGAGCAGTTCAAGGCTGAGAATGATACGCGACTGAAGGAGATTCAGGCCAAGGGCGGCGCGGATCCTCTCCTTACCGAGAAGGTAGAGAAAATCAACGCGGAGATCTCCAAGATTTCCGACATGAAAAAGCAACTCGAAGCGCTGGAGACGGCCGTTGTGAGAGGCGGATTGCCTGGGGGCGGCGGACAGATCGACAAGGCGAAAGTCGAGCATGCGAAAGCCTGGGAGAAGTGGTTCAGGAAGGGCGCCGAGGCTGGTCTCCGCGATCTGGAGATTCAAGCCGGAGCCTCTACCCTGTCCGACCCTGACGGAGGCTATCTTGTTCCGGAAACCACAGAGCAGACCATTGACCGGGTTGCCCAGACCGTATCGGCAATGCGGCGCCTCTGTTCCGTGATGACCATCGGGACTGACACCTATAAGAAGCTCGTCAGTCAAGGCGGGGCCGATTCAGGGTGGGTAGCGGAGAAAGAAACCAGGTCCGAAACCAGCACACCGACCCTGAAGGAAATCGCCATCAACACCAAAGAGCTCTATGCGATGCCGTATGCAACACAGACGATCTTGGACGATGCCCGCGTCGATATCTCGGCATGGCTGGCGGGCGAGGTCTCCATCGAGTTTGCCGATGAAGAGGGGCTCGCTTTCATTGAGGGCGACGGCGTAGGGGAGCCGAAAGGCCTTGAGGCATATAGCACCATTGCGAATGCCTCTTATGCCTGGGGCAGCATCGGGTACATTGCCAGCGGGGCCGCTTCCACCTTCACCAGCGCAGACAAGCTGATTGATCTACAGCATGCCCTGAAGTCTGCATATCGCAACGGGGCGGCATGGCTGATGAACGACAATACTCTCCTCCATATCCGGAAGTTCAAGGACGGCAACGGGAATTACATCTGGAGACCGGGCCTTGAGGTAGGAGCCCCTGAAACCCTGCTCGGAAAGCCGGTTGAGACTGACGACAATGTTGCCGACATCGGAGCCGGAACATACCCGATCTGGTGGGCCAATTGGAAGCGGGCTTACCTGATCGTGGACAGGTACGGAATCCGGGTGATGCGCGATCCTTATACGGCAAAGCCTTACGTGGCCTTCTATACGACAAAGCGCGTGGGTGGGGGCATCGTGATGTACGAGGCGATCAAGGCGCTCAAGGTAGCGGCCAGCTAAACCACTTACCGGGCTGGGTGAACTGGCCCGTAAATACTCTTTTTGGAGGTGACACACATGAAGGACCTTTACAACAACATCGCAGCGGTTTCCCTGCTCGACCCTATCGCAGTTTCCACCACGCAGACCATCACAGACATCGACTTGGCTGGGTTTAACTCCTGCGTCCTGCTTATCTCCTGCGGCCTGGATGCAAGCATGTCGGCCAGTCACAAAATCGTTTTCGTCCTTTCGGACAGCGATGATGGAACGACCTATGCCGCCGTAGAGGATGCCGACATGCTCGGGGTTTCCGATATCACCAGCGGGACAATCCTCTCCATCGACAACGTGAACACCGAGGACAACACCATTTCCAAGTTCGGATATGTCGGCGGGAAGCGGTATCTGCAGTTGGTCGGAACTGTCACAGGCACGACCGATCCGCCGATATCCATCGTTCTGATCAAGGGTCATCCTCTGGATTCCCCTGTAGCGTAACCGGGCCTTAACTGGCTACTCGGGGCGGCTTTATCCGGGCCGCCTCGGGGCAACCACCGGATAGACGGAGGAGTAAATGGCAGACGCAAGTTATCAACCGAAGGTGTACAGGAAGCAGGGTGGAGAAGAGCTTATTGTAGCCAGTGGGGGTACGCTGGATGTTGAATCCGGAGGCTCCCTGAAGATCGCAGGAACCGCTATAACGGCGACGGCTGCTGAAATCAACAAGTTGGCCTTGGCATCCTTCAACAACAAAAGCGGCTATGTCGCCCGCGTGAATTCCGGTGAAACTGCGCTGGAGTACGTCGTCCCGACCGCAATCCCTGTCGGCGGCACTTTTACCAACAAGAGCAAATATGTTGCACGCGTGAATGCAGGCGAAACGGCCATGGAGTGCGTGGCGCCGACCGCTCTTGAAATTGGTGGGGCTTATACGAATAGCTCAAAGTATCTCGCCCGCGTCAATGCTGGTGAAACGGCAATGGAGTATGTCGCTCCCACTGCCGTTGAAATCGGCGGCGCATTTACCAACAATGGACGGCGCAAGGTCCGCGTCAATGCCGGGGAGACGGCGCTTGAGTACGTGGCAGACGGCGAGCTCAAGAATGAGGTGGGAACGACCTATGCTTTTGTAGCCGGAGATGAAGGCAAGGTAATCACCTTTGAGAACGACGCGGCAATTACTGCCACCATTCCCGCAAACAGTTCAGTTGCATTCCCGGTGGGAACAGAAATCGAGCTTGTCCAAAAGGGTGCAGGAGCGGTGACCGTTGCCATCACCGATGACACGCTCAACGTCATCTCAACCAAAACGCGGGTGACTGCTGGCGCCTGGGGTGTGGCGAAACTTCGGAAAATAGCGGCTACCATTTGGGTTATTTCCGGCGATCTGGCAGCGGCGTAATCACTGGAGGGAATGAGATGGCCATAACCGATGCTGACGCGACAGGCAAACACAGGATGGGGCTTTCGACGGATGACAAGCCATTGACCGGTGTCGAGGAGGGAACAGTTCTCCATTGCATTGACACCGGCGAAGAGTGGGTGTTTTACAACGGAAGCTGGGAGCTCGATATGAGGAAAATCAACGCAATCAAAATGGCTGAAAAACTGGCCATTTCTTAGGGAGGGTGCCATGTACGGAAAAGTAGGGAGACAATCACTTTCGAGCGGAGTCGGCGCGCAGCCTCGCCTGGATACAAGCGCGAATCTCGTCGTTTCTGCTTACGGCGGGAAATATGCTGACGCAGCCCTGGCCGGCCGGCTGTTTTACGCCGCGAACCAGACGCCGGTTGCAACCTCAACCACACTCAACACGACCTTCACCGGCCTCGGGATCGCAAATCCGACCGGCAGCGGGAAGGTGCTTATCATTCACGAATTCGGGTATGCGCTGGATCAGGCCTGTGCGGGCGAGCTCGTTCTCGCTCTCGCAACCACCACGGATTCAGGTTTTGCGGCTGCGATCACTCCCGAATGCTGCAGGTATGGCAATGCGGTATCTGTGGCCTACGTGGACAACGGCGCCACGATCGTTGCTCCGGTCATTATCAAGATCATCGGCTCTCTCGGCCAGGGCGCGGATACCACACAGTTCATGCCTCCGGCGACGATCATCGACCTGGGGGGCAGCATCATCCTGGATCCGGGGCGCTCGCTCGTCACAGACACCACGGTTGCCACGGGCGCCACTTCGATTCAGTTTTCTTTTATGTGGGAAGAGATCACCGAATAACCAGATAGGGCGGCTCTGTCCGGCTGCCCTTATCTTCCCTTTGGAGAGCGATATGAAAAGATTCGGATTTCTTTTTCTGGTGCTGCTTCTTGCCCTCCTCTTTTGCTCCCACGCATGGGCCGGGGCCTCTGTTTTCAAGTCGGTGGGCGCTTCGGGTGTCTATACCGAAAAGATCCTCATCAAAACCCATGGCACGGTCCGGATCTCAGGGACTTTTGTTGGAACCGTCGAACTCCAACGGAGCGACGACAACGGCGGATCATGGGTGGATACCGGAGACACCTGGACGGCTGGAGGGGTGTTCACGTTCACGGACTACACGAATAAGCATTATCGAATCGGAACGAGCGCATACACTTCGGGAACCATCAATCTCTGGCTCGGGAGCGCAGACTGAGATGAAGAAACTATCTGCCCTTTTTATCCTGGCGTTTCTTTTCTTTTCGTGGACGCTCCTTGTTGCCAGCGTGCAGGACGATCTCTGGCAGGACAACGGGGACGGGAGTATAAGTCCGCGGAGCGGGAAGTCAGTAACCATAGGTACTATGAACGATATCGTATATGTAAATCCTGGAGATATTCCGGTCGAATCCTCCACAGGTGGAATTCAGGAGGCGATTGACCGTTTACCCGCAGCGGGCGGAACGGTAATACTACGCAACGGCAATTATAGTACAAAAGCGGCAATAAAACTACGTAACGGGGTGCATCTGCGTGGAGAGACGCGCAGTGGCGTCAGCATTATTCCTGTCGATGCGGCACCGATTACACTTGCCGCTGATGCCGCATCCGGGCAGCCCCAAATAGTTGTAGCGGACGCCACGAATCTGAGCGTTGGCATGGATGTTTTGGTTTACGACGACACAACCGATCTTATAGCTGATTGGGATGTATATCCAATTGCCATAGACTCAATTTCTGGCGTCACGATAACATTACACTCAAACCTCCCGTACTCGGTAACAACGGGTCAAAATGCCAAGATCATTAACATTTTTTCGCCCATTTTGGCTGATGGGCATAAAGACTCTGTGACCCTGACGGACATATCAGTATCAGATTTAACGGTCATATCAAACGGGCTTAATACGCCCTATATATCGTGGATGATCCAGGCGGGTATCAGTTTTGCTCAGGTTTCCAGGGCAAGAATTAATAATTGCAGGGTTTACAAGAGCCCGTACGACGGTATCATGTGGGGCGGATTTAACACTGCCAGCGATGTTATTATCTCGAACTGCATAGCGGAAGCAAATCTGCGCTACGGGATACATGTTGGCGGCGGGGCCGTTAACATAACATCGAATAGAACCATAGATAATGGTCAGGCCGGGATTTATCTTTGCAAGGACGCGGTAGGGTGCCGCATCACAAACAATTACGCAATATTCAATGACCATTACGGCATTTTGATCGGGGACGTGTCCGATTGGGGTAACATCATTGCTAATAACACAGTTTATTATAATGATGAGCATGGGATTTTCGACGCGAACGGAACCAGCTATAACCAATGTTTTGGTAATACCATCTATAACAACGGTCAAGACGCAGCAGGGACATATGACGGCATCCGCCTGAACAATTCTCAATATTGGTCTATTTTCGGGAACACGATTGCAAATTTTTACCCTCCGTATACCCAAGGGTATGGCATCTCCGAAACAGGCACAGCAAACCACAACTCAATCGGACCCAATGTGTTGAGACATAATGTCCACAATTCAACCCTGTTGTCTGGCGTCAGCACAATCGTTACGGGAGCCATACAACCTATTGGGCCTAATTTGGTGCAAAACGGGGGGGGTGAGTCTGGCACCACCTCATGGACTGCCGGAAATAACGCAGCGCTGAGCATAGTAGCGGGCGGTAACGATGGGAACGCCCTGAAAATTGCGCGAGACGGAACGAACTCGCCTTTTGCATATCAGGCAATCACAGTGACATCCGGGAAACTATATAGGGTTGCCGCTTACGGTAAGCATGGAGATTCGGGCGTCGGCATTAGCATTAGCGTGGGCAACTCTCCCGTCGCAAGCGATTATTGGACCGTTACGGGGCAGACTCCTGTGGCGTGGACCGAGTATGGTGCTGTTTTTAAGGCGACCGCTGACACCATATATATCACACTGCTCGCTCAAGCTAACGCGGGTACGCAATATGATTTATTCGACATGATCAGTTGCTATGAGGTTACGCCGGGATATATCGGCACCTCGTTTGTGCAATAGGACGCTATAACATGTGGTGTTACCTAATAATTTGGATATGCTTGATGCTCGTACCTCTCGGCCTCTGCATCTCGGCTAAGCAGGGAGAGCAGGGTCTGTAGTTATGAGCAAACGCAACCCGGAGCATAGAGCATGAAAGCACAGCTTTACGCGGCTCCAGTAATCAACGGAAGCGAGCGATGAAGAAAACCGGCAAAACGCTTGTTAAATGTGATTTCTGCGGAACTGATCTGCTCGTCTTTCCGTGTCTCATGAAGCGCAACAAGAAGCATTTTTGTAATCCTGAATGCCGGGATAACTGGCATCGAAAAAACGCCATTGGCGAGAAGGCCCCACGCTGGAAGGGTGGACGCATTGAAACGAAATGCAGCCAATGTAAAAAAGTCATCACCCGGAAAAGGGCTGAAATGATGGAACATGAACATCATTTCTGCAGCAAAGAGTGTGACGGTAAATGGAGAAGTGAACATAGATGCGGACCTGTAGTTTACAACTGGCAGGATCGCATAAAGATACCATGCGATCAGTGCGGGAAAGGACTCCTGAGACTGAAATCCAGGGCTGAGGCCTATGATCATAATTTTTGCGATAGATCATGTATGGCCAAATGGCGCAGCGAGAACATATGCCAAGAAAGAGCCTACCAGTGGAAGGGTGGAGTTATTGCCGCTCAGAAAAGATTTAGGAGCAATCCAAAAGCGCGAGTGAATGCAAGGATGGCCTCCGCTATGGGGGCATCTCTCAAGGGAAACAAAAGAGGGCGCTCTTGGGAAAAGTTGGCTGGTTATACGTGCGATCAGTTAATAAAACATCTCAAGGGAACTATGCCTGAAGGGTATTCATGGTCTGATTTCATGGGCGGCGATTTAGAAATCGATCATGTTATTCCCCAAGCCGTTTTCAACTTTTCAAGTCCAAGCCATATTGATTTCAAGCGATGTTGGGACATTAAAAATCTTCAACTCCTTCCTGCAAGGAAAAACCGACAGAAGGGCGCTAGAATAGATGCGCCATTTCAACCAAGCCTTGCGCTGCAGGTGCCCATATGAGAGCAATTTTGGCGACTGCTCCGGTGATCGAGCCTATATCATTAGACGAACTCAAGATGCAACTGCGCGCAGATTCTGGAAGTTGGGATGACAACCTGACCATCACGCAGAGCCTAGCCTATGGGTCAAAGGCGATCCAGGACAATTATACGGTCCACGTAGGCACAGGCGTCGACGTTCTCGGAAAACAAGCTGAGGTCCTCCTCCATTGCGGCACGAACGGCGCGGGCGGAACGAATGACACAAAGATCCAGGAGAGCGACGATAATACGACCTATACCGACTGGACCGGCGGCGCCTTCACTCAGGTCACCACGGACGGAGCAGGGGCAACCGAACCGGATAACGCTGATTATAAAAAGCCCTACACCGGCACGAAGCAGTACATCAGGACAGCCTCAAAGGTTTTGGTTGCCGCTTGCGAGTTTGGAACATCGATCCTGTTGAATGAGGCTGAGACGGCGGAAGATGACCTCCTGACCGACATCATTTACACGGCCCGGGAGCATATCGAGGATATTACCCGCAGGGCGCTCCTTACGCAGACCTGGGATTATTACCTGGATGAGTTTCCTTCAGGAGATTCTTTCAAGCTGCCCTTCGGCAACCTCCAGAGCGTGACGCATATCAAGTACACGGATTCAGACGGCGATCAAACGACGATGACCGAGAACACGGATTACATCGTTGAAACGAACGGCGATCAGTGCGGGCGGATCGTGCTTCCCTATGGCGAAAGCTGGCCGTCATTCACAGCGTATCCGAGCAACCCGATTGTGGTGCGATTCGTCTGCGGCTGGACCACGGCGGCGCTTGTGCCTTACAAGATCAAGAGTGCGATGAAGCTCATATGTGGTGATTTATATGCCAACCGCGAGAGTCAATCAGTCGGTCAGGCGCAGATCTACTTTGAAAATAAAACTACTCAGCGACTTTTGGCAAGCGCAAGACTCTGGGACGAATTCTAAATGTCAAAACAATACAAAAAAAGCGCTACGGTAACCTGTATAGATTGCGGTGTCGTAGTGCTTCATGCCCATGTCACAAGAAAACGGTGTGATCGTTGCGCTAAAATCGCGCAAAGGAAGCAGTCTGATGCCGCAAGGCAAAGGAATATTATGGAAGTAAGGAAACGGGGAGCCGAAAGAAAAAGAATTGCCAGACAAAAAGACCCTGAGAAATGCAGGGCGGCCAATCTCAAATGGAGAGAAAAACACCGGGAAGAAGCACGAGAAAGAGCGAAGAAGTGGAGGGAAGATCACCCTGGCGCTTCCAAACAAGCAAGTTCAGCATTTTATTATAAAAACCGGGTTAGGCTTAAAGAAAAGCGCGATCAAGATAGGGACTTGCTGAGAGAAAAAAGCAGACAGTATGACAAACAACATCCAGATAAAATGAGAGCTCGCGTCAAAAGAAGGCGAGCTAAAAAGTTGGGAGCCACTGGAAGCCATACAGTTGAGCAATTTTATCAACTTTGTTCAAGTCTTGATTGGCGCTGCTCATATTGTAATTCGAAATTGGACAATAGGACTGTGACTGAAGATCACGTCATCCCATTATCCAGGGGCGGGAGTGATGACATTGAAAATATAGCCCCAGCTTGCCGCTACTGCAACACTCAGAAAGGCGCAAGAACTTACGAAGAGTATATGGAGTATTTGAAGCAATGCGAATCGGTGCCCTAAATAAACGGATCACGATCCAAATTCCAACCAAAGCACCGGATGGAATGGGTTCATTTACGGTGACGTATAGCACCGTATGTACCGTTTTTGCGGCTATCTGGCCTTTGATGGGGCGCGAGCTCGTTCAGGCGATGCAGACGGACATGGTTATCAGTCACCGGATCCGGATCAGGTACAGAAGCGTTTTCCGTCCTGACTGGAGGATCAAATTCGGGGCTCGCTATTTCAACATCGTGAGTATCACCAACCCGGGCGAGCGGAATGAATGGCTGGACATCATGACGAGGGAGGCGGTTTGAAAGAACTCTCCACAGCGATCTTCTCTAAACTTTCCGGCAGCGCTCTTTCCGCTCATATCGGAAATCGACTGTTCAAGGGCCGGGCTCCTGAAGGGGCTGAGTACCCGTATGCCGTTTATATCATCGTGAGCAATTCACCCGAAAAGACCTTCAGTGAAGATTTCGAAAACACAATCATTCAGTTTTCCCTATTCTCTGCGGCATCCGGATCCACCGAAGTCGAAGACATGTATGAGGACCTGATAGCCCTTTATGATGAATGCGCGATGACGCTCACCAGTTCAACGCTCGTATGGATGAAACGGACAAATGCAACGCTCATGATCGAGGACCACACGACACCGGCCGGAACGGTCCAGGTTTGGCATTATGCCGTTGATTTTGAGGTTATGACCTCCCTGAACTGAAAGGAGTTCCATGCTTTCAATCGTCATCCCCGTTTTCAATCAGCACGAAATGACCAGCGAGTGCATCAATGCGCTGCGTGAGCATACGCAGGATTTCGAATTGATCATTGTTGATAATGGGTCTGAACCTCCCTATATCCCTCCATTCACCGGTTTTATCGAGACACTACATATCCGGAACGACGAAAACAAAGGCTTTCCCGCGGCCGTCAATCAGGGGATCCGGGCGGCAAAGGGCGACGTCATTGCGCTGGTGAATAACGATGTAATTGTAACTCCGGGGTGGGCGGAAAAGCTAATCTCTGCGATCAATGACGGATTTTCTATCGTCGGCCCAGTGACCAATTATTGCGCAGGGCTCCAAAAGGTTCAGGATGAAATATATCACAGCCGAGAAGAACTTGACCACATGGCAACAGATCGTTCCGAGGCATTGACTGGGATCCCTGCCGTAGAGGTCAATTTCATAATCGGCTTCGTCATGGTCTTTCCGCGATCCCTCTTTGATGAGATCGGCGAATTCGATGAATCCATGTGGCCCTGCTCAGGCGAAGAGGTTGATTTCTGTTTCAGGGCGCGGGCAGCCGGTCACCGGATCGGTATTGTTCAGGGGTGCTATGTCCACCATGAGGGGAGCAGGACCTTTCAGGAGATGCAGGATTCAGGGGTTTTGGATTACCGTGAGGTGTGCCGAAAAGTCGATGCTCATATTGAAGAGAAATGGGGCGCAGATTACTGGAGCCGTCAGGCGATCGATTCAAGTCCAGCACCCAAGGGGCTCTGTTTGAACTTGGGGTGTGGGTTGAAGCATGCACATATCCAAGGGGCCGTGAACATTGATAATCGATCAGAGGTTAATCCTGATCTCGTATGTGATATCGCCAAGGGCCTTCCTTACTCAGATAATTCCGTCGATATGATCTATGCTTTGGACTTTATCGAGCATCTCGAAAGACATGAAGTCATTAAGTTGATGGATGAAATTCACCGTGTTTTGAAACCCGGAGGACGTTTCTATCACAGAACACCAAGCGAAGAAGGAAGGGGGGCATGGCAGGATCCTACGCATAAATCAGCATGGAATATAAACACGTGGAAATTTTACTTTGTTGACCCCGCATATCGCGCTCTCTATGGAACGAAGGCGAATTTCAGCATCATTGATCTTCACGATGAATGGACGGATGAGGAGAATATGATTCTTCACACTCATTGTACTTATGAGGCAATAAAGTGAAACGCGTTTTCTCTGAAGAGCATCGGCGACATATTAGTGAAGCGAAAAAGGGTATCCCTGGACTTAAGGGATCTGCGAACCCGATGTTTGGGAGGCGACTTACTGAAGAGGAAAGGCGAATCCATTCTGAACGGATGCGAGAGGTACTGAGAGATCCAGAAATTCGCAGAAGCTTGAGCGAAAGCCATAGAGGAAAGATACATAGCGAAGAAACCAAGGCAAAGATGCGTTTATCAATGAAAGGTTTAAGGCGCTCTGCAGAGGCCAGGGAGAACATAAAAAGGGCAGCGAAGAAAAGATTTTCAGTTCCAGAAAACAACGTCATGTACGGGAAAAAGCAGTCGGATGATGCAAAGGTAAAAATTGGAGCCAATTCAAGGAAAGTTGCTGTCCGTCTTTGGGCTGATCCTGAATATCGCAACAAAATGTCTTCCATCCATAAGTCAAGATGGTCTGACCCAAAACTCAGGGAATTGGCGATCACAAGGATGGCAAAAGCCGCAAAACGCAAACCAAATAAGCCTGAAACCATCCTCCTTGATCTTCTGAACAATCTCTATCCTGGACAATGGAAATATGTCGGCGATTTCAGTCTGGTAATAGACGGCAAATGCCCAGACTTCGTGAACTGTAACGGCCAAAAGAAGATTATCGAGTTGTTCGGTGACTACTGGCATCGTGGAGAGAGCCCCGACGATAGGGCGAATATATTTAAGCCTTTCGGATATGAAACGCTCGTGATCTGGGAAAGGGAACTAAAGGAACCCGATGCCGTAAGGACCAAAATAATCGAGTTTACAGAAGCGAGGAAGCGCGATGCACGATAATTCCATGAAACTGATGCGTGAGTTTGTTGAGGAATACGATCTGGAAAAAACCGTTGTGCTGGACATGGGGAGCCAGGATTTCAACGGCTCTTACAGGGATCTCTTCAGGGGTGGGTACATCGGCGCGGATATCGTCAAAGGGGCGAACGTGGATGTCCTTATCGGGTCTCCGCTTTGGAACCTGCTCGGGCCGGTTGACCTGATCATCTCCGGACAAACCATTGAGCATGTTTCGGATATCCCTGGGTTCATGGCGGAAATCTACAAAAAGCTGAATCCGGATGGTCTCCTTTGCGTTATTGCACCATCGGCAGGACCTGAACACCATTACCCTGTTTGGTCCGGTCATTTCTCTATTGAGAGAATGACGCAGATCTTTGCGGATGCCGGATTTGTCTTCATCGAATGCGAAATAAGCGATGTCGAACCATTCAAGGATTGCAGATGTATCGCAAGGAAACCGGAGAAAAATGAGAATCAGTAATTTCAAACTTGCGCTCGGCTTTCCCCTCTCCTTCCCGATGGTGCCGTCTGATTTCTTCTTCGGCTGCATGATGATGGAACGACCGGAGTTTATTGTTCTCCGGGCAGAGAACGGACCGATAGACGCACTCAGAAATGAGCTTGTGGTCAAAGCCCTGGAAAACGGATGCAGCCACCTGATGATGATGGACTGCGACATGGTTTACCACCCTGAAACAGTTCCGCGGCTATTGTCTCACCGGCTGCCGATCGTGGGCGCTCTCTGCTATCGGCGGTATCCTCCTTTTGATCCTCTGCTCCTGCAGGGCGATCCACTGACGGGATACGAGAGCATCGACAAATGGGAAGACGGCGAAGTGGTCGAAGTGGATGCAACGGGAACCGGGTGTCTTATGTTCGACATGGCGGTGTTTCGAAAGATGCCTGCGCCCTGGTTCAAGTTTCGTCCGAATCCGGATGAAAAGGTCGGTGGAGTGATCGGGGAAGACATTGGCTTTTGTTGGGATCTGAAGCGATCCGGATACCGGATATTTGTGGATACAGGCGTTCCATCAAATCATTTGACGACACTGGCCGTCAATGATGGAACGTACAGGCTTTACAAGGCAATGAAGTTGAAGCAGCGGGAAAACGCGGCAAGGGCCGCATTGAGCAACGGAAAAACAGGGAGGTAAAAGGCAATGGCTGACAGGGCAACTGTACTGCATGGGCAATTTCAGAAGGTCACGATCGGAACCTACAAGGTGCTTGGCGCGGGCGTTTTCTCGCTCTCCGGTCTGTCCAGGAAGACGCACGATGTTTCCGAGTTCGGAGACGATATTGATGTTTTCGAGTTCGGAACCGCCGACGGTGGGACCATCTCCGTCAACAATGTGCTTTACGATCCGACGGACACCACCGGCCAGGCGCTTCTCGATTCCGCCTGCCTGAACAAGTCCAAGTTCACCAGCGGGGATCTGCGGTTCTGGGTCAACTCGACAAGCTACCGCACTGTGGCAAGCGGCGGCCACATCCTGATCACGAAGTCCCATTCTTTGGAGGGTGATCGGAACGGCTTGGGGCGGTGCTCCTTCGATGGAAAGGTCTCCGGCGGCGCTATGGTTCTCGTATAGAAAGGAGGTTTTATGTTCGAAGTCGATCTTTCAGCACAGACTGAAGGCGAGTGGTTTCAGTTTCAGGATTCGCATTTCGACCAGGTAAAGGGCGAATGGATTTTTGATCCTCCGGCAACGGATGCGCGGGTCAGAGTTCGCCGAACCGATACCTTCTGGAGAGAAAGAAGCGCAAAGCGGGAGCGGGTTGCCGAGCATGTCTATAACCCGAAAACGCGGAGCATGGAGCGGATCTCCTACCTGAAGGAACAGACCATCTCCGAGCAGCAGGCTGACGTTGACGATGCGATGGATTATTCGATCACCGGCCTGGAAAATTTCAAAGACAAGAACTCCGGCAAGGTCCTGGAATGCACCAGGGACGTGAAGCTTGCCCTGATGCGCGTTCCGGCATTCGACCGGTTCATCGGCCGCTGTATCCGCCTTCTGGAAGGGGTTGAAGCGAAGCAGAAGGAGGAGTCTGAAAAAAACTGATCGAGGCCGCAGAGTGGGCAATTGAATACGGTCCTATCTGCGGCAAGTGCAAGGAGATGTATGAAAGCCGGAAACCACCAGAGGACCCGCCATGTGTGACGTGCTACGTGAAACCTTTTCCGGAGAATGAAGACGCACTGAAGGTTTTTATGGGGGTCCGGTATCAATTCATTATGGGATTCAACGGGCCGGTGGATCTAAACCACCTTGCGATAGAGGCGGCAATGCGGCGGGAAGGAATCACGGACAAGGGGTGCTTTGATCGAGTTTGCAGGCTTGGCTTCTGGTGGATCGATCGGATGAGGGAGCAGAAGGAATGAGAGAAATTAAACTCACACAGGGTAAAGTTGCGCTTATCGATGATGAAGATTTCGAGCGAATAAATGCTCACCGATGGTACGCCCATTGGGATGGTCATAATTGGTACGCACTTAGACATCTTCCTAGAAACGGCGGGCACGGCCGGATAGTTTCCATGCACCGTACTGTTTTGGATCCTGGGAATGGATTTGAAGTTGATCACAGAGATGGCAATGGTCTCAACAATCAGAGATACAATTTACGGGAATGTGTGCAAGCTCAGAACGTAATGAATCGAAAACAAAGCTATGGAGCATCAAAATTTAAGGGTGTCACTTGGAACAAACATAATAGAAAATGGAAGGCAAGAATATCATTGAACAGCAAAAGTCGATACCTTGGGTGTTTCGATTCAGAAGAAAAAGCAGCGGTTGCTTATGATCTTGCTGCTAAGAAATTTCATGGTGAATTTGCAAGAACGAATTTCCAGGAGATTTCTCCTCATGCGAGTTGAACGGTGGAATCCCAATGTTGCAGACCAGGAGTTTGAGAATGTGTCCATTGAACGACTCGTCAAGGCGGCTGAAATTTTGAAGGAGAATGCGGCGCGCAAGTGTCCGGTCGGAACGGTTTCAAGACCTATTTACAAGACTGGCCCTTATGCCGGGCAAGCATGGACGGCGCGGGATGCGGGGCAGCTCAAGCGGTCGGTCAGGGTTGTGCAGAAGCATTCGAAAAGCGGGAAGCCATTGATGAGGAAACGCAACGTGAGGGTCTATTGTGGAACATTTTTGGCATATTATGCCGCTATAGTCGAGCACTCCAAGCCCTACATGCGCCCAGCACTCACTCAGTCACTCGCTGCAATGAGATCAGCCATAGGAGCCAAATAGAATGGCCGCAGGGCATAGCATTGGTACGATCTTCGCGGAATTGGATTTAGACGCGAGCAGGTACGTTCGCGGCCAGCAGAAGCTCCTAAAAGACGCCACTTCCACCACTCTGAACATCGAACAGAACTTTAAAAACCTAAACATCAAATCCTCCGCTGAAATGGACCTCATGCGGGCGAAGATTTCCAACTCGTATGAGCGAATAAAGAACAGCGCTCAGGCCACAGCAAACGACATCCTTCGGGCGGAAAAGGCCAAGAACGACCAACTTACCCGAATCAATGAACTGCAGTTCGGGAAACAGACCTCCTTTCTTACCCAACTCAAAACTCACTGGCTCGGGGTCACCGCGGCTATCGGCTCCATGGCAATCCTGCGCGGTGTCACCATGGACATTATCAATACCGGCGTAGCTGCTGAGAGCCTGACTACTGCCCTTAAGAGTGCCACAGGATCAATGGAGGAAGCGAGATCCGCAGAAGCATTTCTTGCGGCTGAGTCCGAACGGCTAGGATTGCTTTTTGAGGCTCAGGTCAAGGGTTACACCATGATCGCTGCCGCTTCCAGGGGCACAATTCTGGAAGGGCAGAAAACCAGGGACATTTGGCAGGCAGTAGCTGAGGCCGGCGCAGCGCTACAGATGAGCGGTTCGGAAGTTGAGGGCGCCATGCGCGCCATATCTCAAATGATGAGCAAGGGCAAGGTGCAGGCAGAAGAATTGCGCGGGCAGTTAGGCGAGCGGTTGCCGGGTGCCTTCCAGATCTCAGCACGGGCCATGAACATGACCACAGCTGAATTGTCGAAAGCGCTTGAACTCGGGAATGTCTACTCTGATGACTTCCTGCCGAAATTCGCTCAAGCTCTACACGAGCAATATGGGCAGGCGGCCGTAGATGCCAGCGACACAGCACGGGCTGCAATAAATAGGTATGACAATGCACTCAGGGACGTAAAGATAACGCTTTCAACAGTCCTTATTCCGGCTTACACGGGATTTCTTGAATTGCTTTCCGCAACAGGCGAAGCATCACGAACCATCTCAGGCATGCACGCAGGAGGATATGAAGTCGAGGAGCTTACGAAAGGCAGCAGCTCAGTACGCCTCCCCATTACCGGAGACCTGTATCCTTCGCGGTCAAATGAGATCCTGAAGGATACCATCAAATCCGAGAAGGATCTCGCCAAGGAGCAGAAGGAAAGGCTGAAGGCTGAGAAAAGAGCGGCCAGGGAGCGCGACAAGTGGCTTGATGACTACCTGGATGGGGTTGACGATGCATGGAAGGCAGAGGTCAAGTGGAACGAAGGCATAGGCGATTTGGCAGTCGAAACCTCCAAAGAAAAAACCAAAGCCTATGAGGATTTCTACAAGGACGTCGACCGGCTTGGGAAAAAGGGTTTTATCGCTCAGACATCCCAAAACCAAAAACTGTTGAAAAACACGGACCAGATGATTGACGGCCAACTCGAAGCGGTTGGCGGTATGTACGAAAGTGAGGAGACCCTTGCACAGCGGGCTTTTGATTACCAGGTCTCTCTCCTCGATCAGAGGGCCGAATATTACTACGAGCACATGCAGGACACTACCCAGGTGGATGAGTGGTATAACGCGGCCTGGGAAGAGCTGGCGGCCAATCGGAATAGCAAGGATGAGCAGAACCTAAAGGACAAAGCCGACGCGTACAAGGAAATGTACGACATCCTGCGCGAACATACCACGGAGTACAATGAGGAAATCGACGAGCTTGAGCGGCAGGCAGCGGCAAACAGGATGCTTAAGCTTGGCGAATTGACCGGCAATTATGTACTCGCCATGGAAGCCATGGCAGAGCTGGATAGAATAAGAATCCGAGATAATGCCCTTGCCTATGGCAATTTCTTCGATGGGATCATGGTGGGCCTGGACGATCTTACTGAAGACATGACCTCCTGGGCAGAGGTTGCCCATTCGGTATTCGGCCAATTCGCCACTGACGTGCAATCCACCCTTTCAGACGGTCTGTTTGCTGCCCTGAAGGGAGATTTTGACGAATTTGAACTCGATTGGGAAACCATGTGGGACAACATGCTCCACACGATGACCGACATGGTTGCGGAGATGGCGGTTGAAGCCGGGGCCGCTCTTGCAAAGGATGTCCTGGGGGAAATCGGCGGGTGGGCGAAGTCAATCTTCTTCCATGAAGGCGCGTGGAACGTTGGCCAGGGGCTGGCGGGCGATGAATACCCGGCAATCTTGCAACAAGGGGAGATGGTCATTCCTAAGAAATTCGCAGAAGAACTTCGGGCGATCTGGAAGGCCGGCACCCCTATCACCACTCCCTCGATCACCGGCGCGGAGTACGGAGCATGGGCGGGCGCTACTGAGCCGGGACTGACACCTGGATCTTACGGGATGGTCTACTCTTCGACCTACGGGCTGATTCCTGCCGCGTCATACTCTGCGGCAGTTGGCGCGGCTGAAGCCGGAGCCCTTGGCGCTTTGTCTGCATCCGAGGCGGCAGCCGGGGCATCAACTGGGGTAGTTTCAGGGACACTGTTTGGAAATATAGCTGGTCCTTTGGCCGCGATAGCGATGCCCATAATGGCTTTCCTTGGCGGGCGAAGCTCCAGCCGGAAGACAAAACACGCCTTTGAGGATTGGTACAACTCCCTTTCTCCGGATATGCAGCAGGCATATGCCAGGTATCTCCAGAGTCAGCACGTTTGGGACATGGCCACAAAGCAGGCCGGTTTTACGAGCGTAAACCCCTCAGATCCGTTCAGCCTGACAGCGCCTATCCTCCAAAGCTACGCGGCTCCCTACTGGCTTACATCCGATATGGTGTTTGCTCCCAGGATTCCCGTTGACACCCTTCTGGCACTTCCGAATGCAATCGAACGTTTCAGGGATGCGCTTTATAACAAAGATTCGTGGGTTGAAACAGGAATCACGTATACCAGAAGCGGCCTATGGGAAGACAACTATGGCGACATGTACCAAAAGGCCATGGAGATGCGCTACGGCGAAAACTGGCAGATCGATAAATGGCGAAGAACATCCGAGGGGCTGAATACGGGCACACAGTTTTCTTTCGCAACCGGCACCGGTCCGGAAGGGCTCCCGCGAACAGGCTGGTACTATGGCCACAAGAAAGAGATCGTCCTGAATAATGAGCAGAGCGAATCGATCCGGAGGGGCGAACGTCAAACGACTTCACGGAGACCTCTCCACATTCATATCGGAAACCGTGAATTCGTTACTTTCATCGATGAGCGGTCTGACCATGTGCGCGTGAAAGCCGAGCGGCGCAAGATGGCCACGAAGAGGATGTACAGCTGATGCTCCTGGTAGAAGCCACAATCAACGCAACCCTGCACTACCTCTCGATGGAAGGGGTAGCTCTTACCCATTATTGGGATGCGTTGATCACCGGTTTCGACCCTCCTCAATACCAGATCGCAGAGGATCACGGCGGATACGTGCGGCCGGGCTTTGGTTCAATCCGGTTTTCCCATGATCTCTTTGAGGCTGCCGACTGGCCACCTCCGGTTAATATCACGACTGGAATCTATTACACGGCAACGACCGAAGCGGCCAAGGAGACGCTTTTCACGGGCACGGGACATCTCAGCCGAATGGACCGGGAAGAGATCGAGTATGAACTGTACGGCCCTTCCTTTACGGCAACAGTGGCCGACTCGACCGCTTTCAACGACACCCTGCTGAATGTGGCCACATGGTTTTGCGGAGTCGGGTATCTAAATCTGACCCTTGATCACACATACGACCGGGCAACCTCTCCCCAGGTCGTCTTTACCTCTTCCGGTGTTCAACTCGCAATAGATCTGTTTTCTGAGATCTGCGCGTTTCATTCCCACTGCTTTTACATCGTGGGCACGACCCTCTACCTGATCGACATGCTGCTTGATGCCGGAACGCAGACCATCACAGAGTTTGATTTCTTCCCATCGGAATACGACTGGAATGTGCCGGTCTCGATCGCTCGGACCACGAACTATGCGCGGACCTCCTCCTATCCCTATGGCGATGAGATCAGCCTGCGGACCGAGTACGCAGACACTCAGGTAAGGATCGAGGCGGCGCTCGACAACATCATAGCAGTCAGAAACAAGGCCAGATGCCGGCTAAAAATGCCGTTCCTTGGCAGCTTGCCGACTCCTGGGAAAAAGATCTCATGGACTGACACGTCTCTCGGGGAAGACACAGACGCCTATATCCGTGCGCGGACCATCACATATGATTTCGAAGGCGAGGAAGTCATTATTGAAGGAGAGGGGGAGCTCAGTTGAAACTGATATACCCTGATAATATTTCGAGCATCACGGCCGATGCTGAAAATGCCAGCTATCCGGCTGCAAACCTCCTGGATGATCATCCAAAAAAGGTTTTCAAGGGCAAAACCAAGCGCGCGGTAATAACCGCCGTTGTCACCGGCGGCGGGGCATTGGCCATAATCGCCACGAATGCAGTCAGTATAAGGCTGGTCCTCAGCACAGGGCAAACCATCGAATGGGATTATACCTATTACCATCCATTGAGCTCTGATGGTGTCCGGTGGGACCCAGGCGAGGTCTCCTGGGATACAAGTGGAGACACTACCACCACGGAACGGATTAAACTTACGGGTGACATTGACGGGGTTGCCTGGTTTGATTTCGAAGAGGAACGAACCAGCAATTATACTGCCACGATTACCCTGGTTGCCGAAGCAGGGCAGATAATCCAGGCCGGGGTCATTAAGTCCGGGACCCTTCGAACCTTTGTGGATCCCGCCTATGGAATCCAGGAGGGGCTCGAGGATTACTCCGTTGAAAAAGAACTGAACAACGGGGCCTTCTACTACCGCAAACGCGACATAGCAACCACTTTCGATTTTCAAATTGTTCCAGCCCGAGATCCGGACTTTTACACTTTCATTCGGACGGTTGCCAAAGCCAATGGCAAACAGCCGCTCGCCTGGCGAATCTCGACCAATAATACCGACTCGGAATGGATCGTATTTGCGCGATTTGCCGACATGCCGCGGGGGTCGCATGACTACCCGGCTTACAGTCCAATTGACGTTTCTATTGTGGAGGTTCTCTAATGGCAAACACAGCGTATCTCAAAACTTTGCGAACCGGAGGGACTTCAGCCGCCCTCGATGGCGTTGACATAAATCTCCTCAATGACGGAGATCCGGCTTTTGTCGTTGTTGAGGTATCGGCGGGCGTTTTCGTGATGGAGTTTTACAACTATGACGCAAGCAGCACGGCCGCAGAGAACACCACGACTCATCCTTTTTCAGTCAGACCAGATAACTACGCAACAGCAGGCGTATGGATAGAGACCCAAGCGTCCACCCTTGTTCCGTCGGATGGACAGATCATCTTTCCGGCCACTCAAAATGCAAGCTCAGGCGCGAACACCCTGGACGATTATGAGGAGGGCACCTGGACTCCGGGGATCTCCTTCTCTGACGGTGTGGTCGGTATCACCTACAGCGCTCAGGATGGACGATATGAGAAAATAGGTCGCACGGTTGTCGCAACGGGCCGTCTGGCTTTGGCTTCCAAGGGGAGCTCGGTCGGCAATGCTGCGGTTACAGGCCTGCCTTTTGTTTGCGTGAACAGCGATGGAGGTATTAGCCCGGTGGGGCTCAGGATGACCGCTGTTGCTTTCGCCAATGTCTATCTTGGGCAGGTCCAAAAAAACACAACCACTATCCTGCTCAGGGAATGCACGGAAGCTGGAGCGGAAACCAACCTAACCAATGCGGACTTTTCAGACACTTCAATAGTCGTCGTAACCGCAACCTATGAGGCCACATCATGACACTTTCGAAAACGATTTCCTTTGACCATTCGATTACCGAAGACGGCAATATCCAGGTACGGCGGATCACCCGCATTCTGGAGGATGGCGTTGAAATCTCCAAAACCTATCACCGGCACGTCATTGCGCCGGGGGATGATACAGCCAATGAGGACCAGCGCACCAAGAGCCTGGCCGGTGTTGTCCATACCCCGGAGGTAGTCACGGCTTACAGGGCAAAGCAGGAATCTTTGAAGGCAGTGAAGTAAAGGGAGCGGGGCAGAGTACAACCAGGGATTAGGCCCCCGGTTTAGAGCGGTTATAAGCTCCCCCTGCCCCGGGCTGAAGGATAGTAAACGTGGGGGCCATGTGTCAAGAAGGACTCTAGGAAGGGGTCCTATCTGAAACGTGGAGGTCACATGGAAATGTCACCAACCATCAAAGAAGCGATTTCACGGGCAGGATTGGCAGCAGCGGAAAAAGGGTGTGACACCAAATGCAAACCCCTTGAAAACCTGGAATGTTACACCTACGGAGAGAAGCCCGGCGAGGGGCTCATGGGCGAGATCTCTGCGAAGGTGCCCAAGTCATGGGTTCTCGCCTTCGTGGGGATTTTCGGTGTCGTAATCCTGGCCGGGATAATCGTCGGCTATCACAAAGTTGAGACATCCTACTCCTGTGCTCTGGAGGCAAAGCAAACCGGGGCACAAAACTCGGAGCAGATACGAATCCTGGATCGCAACGATGCAGTGATGAAAGAGCAGTACACGTATATTGCTCAAAGCCTTAAAGAAATCAAGGGCGCATTGAAGATCAGCGGGGGTGAACAATGACACCAATCCTCGAACTCATTCGTCTGGCCGAAACCGACCAAGGCACCCTCGGGGTTCTCAAAATACAGAAGGTGCCTTTTTGCTGCACCCTTGAACTGCCGGACCTCTTGAATGCTCAATCGCGCAGCTCCATCCCAGCACAGCAATATATCTGTCAGCGGATTCAGTCCCCGAAATTCGGGGAGACCTTTCAGGTGATGGACGTGCCCGGGCGGACGGCTGTTCTCTTTCATGCCGGGAATACCGCGGCCGACACAGAGGGCTGTATCCTGCTCGGGCAGTATTGGGGAAAGCTCGGGGAGCGGCGGGCGGTCCTGAACAGCGGGAACACGTTCAAAGCGTTCATGCAGGAGCTTTGGGGCCATAATCACGCGCATTTGACCATTAAAGAGGTGTACTGACGTGTGGGGCTTCGCGGGGACCCTTTTGCTTGGGGCTGTTCTTTATGTGGGATTGATTCTGATATTTGACAGGCTTTTGAAACTCAAAAAGGAGAGGTGATATGAAAAGAAAGTTTGCAGTGCTTGCTCTTCTGGCAATGGTCCTGATGCTTGCGGCTTGCGCGGCCGGGCAGTTCCGGACGAACTCCTACAAAACCCTTGCGGGCTCGGCAACCATTTACGAATCGGGGTATCCCGCCTTCCTCGATCTTTACAACAAGGGAATCATTTCCTTCGAGACAAAGGAGAAGGGCCGGGCCCTGGCTATAAAGTATTGGGCGGCTTACCATGCGGCTGCAAACGCCTTGATTGCCTATGATGCGGTCGATTCAGCCGAGAACAAGGACCGGGTGACCATTGCGATCTTTGAGGCTCAGAAATTCTTGACGGAACTGACTGCCTACATCCAACCCTTTTTGGTGCGGGAGGTAAAGTAAGATGACAGGTTCAGAAATCGCGGCAGTTGCGGCTTTACTGGAGTTGACCCTCAAATATGGTGTCCCTGCGGCCGTCGAAATGATAAAGACGCTGCAAACCGACAACCCCACAGCGGAAGACATTCGGGCGCTTGCTCCCCGGGTGCCTCATCCGGATACCTACGAGAAAGGGGGTGTTTGATTATGCAAGAGATGGCAATCGGAGCATTCGGGGTAAGCATCCTGCTCTCGATCATTCTGAGGATGCTTTACAATACTTGGGACATTTCCAATAAGGCAAAGCCCTGGCTGGCCGTCCTGATCGGTGTAGGGCTTGGAATCGTGGTCATGTTCTACAATCTTCCGACCGGGACAGCTTGCGGTTTCAAGATGATCGTGGATCACCTCTTGGGTGGGTTTATGACCGGGGCGACGGCGGTTGGAATGTATGAGATGACGAAAAGCACGAAAACGGGATAGAGCAGAGGACAGATCAAATCGGGTACTTTCCATCACGGGAAGCCTTCAAAATCGCTTCCCGTGATTTTTTTGCCTATTGCCACATTTCCAGAATGTTCTTCCCGGTCTCGCTATCAGCCTTCAGTTTACGCCGTCCTTTTTCAATATCAGAGAGATAAGCGGCAGAGATACCAAGAAAGGCAGCGGCTTCCCTGTATGAGTACCTCCGTTCAAGGCGTTCTCTCTGAAGCCATTTCGGGTCAATATATCTGGTCTCTATGACCTCTGTGTATGTCGATCTCATCCCTTCACCGCCTTTTTAATCACCTCATCCGGTACAAAGAAAATCCCCTGCTCCCCTTTCCATGGAATAGGCGTTTTGAACTCCTCTGGGTCCTCGTAAACATGGCCCCAGTCGCCGAAGAACCAAGGGGATGGGTGGAAGCTCACGCAATCGACCATCCGGGCCTTGCCGACCAGGGCTCCGAAAACAAAATCATCTCTGTGCGGCATCTCCAGTTCAGGAAACGTCTGCCTGATCCAGTAATAGCCGTCATGGTCAAAGGTCTTGCTGGCATGGATGAGCAGGGGGCCGGTATAGCGTAAAGGCCAGTCCCGGTTTTCAAGGGGCTTCCCGTGAAAGAGTGCCCAGGCGAAGGGTTGGCGGGTGCTGATTGCTCTCATGGCTTTATCGCCTCCCTCAGTTCCTTCTTGCAGGTTCCCCAATACTCGATTTCGCCTTTTCGTCGGGCCTCGGTTGCCTCTTCGATGGTATCAAAATACCCAAGGTGTTTAACTTTTCTGTTTACGGCGATGCGGGCCGCAAATTTCCCCTTCCCCCTACTAAAAGAAACTCCCTGCACTCCAGTTGTGCTTCTTTTTTGAGCCCTGATATTCCTATTCTGGTCTGTTTTGGTCGCCCATCTGCAGTTGCCCGGTTCGTAATTCCCGTTATTGTCAATGCGTTCTACGCTATAAAGCAAAGATGGCCTTTCGCCCATGTCGGCTAGGAAGTTTTTGAAAGTTCTCCATTGATCGCAGACCTCAATCCCTCTTCCACCATAGTACTCGTAGTTGTGGCTAGATGGGTTAGTGCATCGTTTTATCATGTTTTGCCAGCATCTATATTCGGGCCTGTGAGTTATACCTTCCTTTTTTAAAAGACATCCGCAAGATTTTTTACCTCCTCGTTTCAGGTTGGAAGCGGTCGCTTTTGTGGTCTGTCCGCACTCGCACTGACACAGCCACAGGATGGATCCATTCTTCTCATATTTCCCTTGTTCGCCTAATACTGTAAGTTTTTCAAATTTCATTCCTGTCAAATCAGCGTGTTTCATCTTTGTATTCTCCTCCGAAAAGTGACATAACCCATGGGGTTGCTTTCGTCGGCACTCGCTGCCAGTTCAATAAGGAATCTCTTCTTGGGGATCTCCCGGTGCCGGGAGTCTCTCGATCATCCTCTGCACCGTCCATTGGTCCATAGGCTCAGGCGCATAGGATTCGGCGGCCATTGTTGCCGTCTTCTCATCGGTGATCGTCATTGCGTAGATAGCGCCCTGTCCGTACAGTTTCGTAAAAGCCTGATGGCCCTTTGTCTCGGGCACATCCACCCGGACGAAAGAGCATCCGCCTATGGTCTGCTCGGATACCCTTCCGGCGATTCTCTGATGACCGAAGATCTCCACGATTGCCCATTCCTCAAAGCCTTTATTTTCCATGCTCCTCCTAGATGTAAACCGGCCGGCCGCTCACTCGCTCGACCGACCGTTTGAATTGTTCCGCGTTTGAATTCGAGTCCGATAAGTGAATCAGGTAGATTGCCTGCACCTGGCTCATGTCGTTCGCCCTGAAAAACTGCAAAGCGGTTGAAAGCGACATGTGGTTCTGCAGGGTCCGCTTCGCCCGCTCGGGATCCACCGTGCCAAGCAAAGTGTTCTCCTTCAGGATCTCGGAGTCATAGTCCACGCCTATCATGATATGGGTCAGGTTCTTGAACTTGAAAGGAATGTAGTTGGTGTCAGTCACGAAAAGAAGTTTCTCTTGCCCCTTGACGATGAGAAAGCCGAGCGGCTCCTCTCCGTCGTGCTTCACCTCGAAGGGCATGACCTTATAGGGACCGATGGACGCTTGCACTCCCGCCTTCAGAATATGCAGCCTGTGACCCTTCAGGCCTTCGGAGTGGGCGGTTCCCTCGGAACAGTAGATGTCCACTCCCGCCTTCATGAGATCCCGGGCCCCCTTGATATGATCTCCGTGTTCATGGGTGATCAGGCAAGCCCTGATCTCGGAAAGCCGAAACTCCAGCGCCCGCTTGATCTCACGGATGGAGACACCGGCCTCGAGGAGGAGGTCATCGGCGCGGTAGAGATTCCCGGCGCTGGAGCTATGGTAGACGTGGATTTGCATTGGTGCTGTTTCCTGATAACTATGAACGTTTCTCCCACTCCATCCAGTTCACGGTATTCTGTAGGATCATTGCTAGTTGGGGAGAGATGTTGAATCGCTTTTCGTTGATCTCGATGCTCTTCTTGATGTCTCCATCGTTGTGTCTGAGAGTCGCTGCCTTCCAGTCGCAAATCATCTCGATCACGTCGATCAGGTTCATATTCCCGATCCCGTATTTCCCGTGAAAATGTTCGGGGTGGTGCCGGTTCTCTTTGTAGTGATGTCGCAGGGCTACATCCATTTCGGCCAGATACCCTTTGTATTCTTCAGACCCGTAGGTGCATCCGGCCAACTTCGGAGTGTACTCGTCAAAGATTGTCTTTTCGGGATCTTGCAGCTTGGAGGCATCGTGCAGCAGAGCCCTATCTTTAAGCTCACGGATGATGGCCGTTAAAAGTTCTTCAACCTTCTGTTGATGTTCCTTGGTCGCTCCTGTGCTGTCGTAACTCATCGTGGTCTCTCTCCTCTCTTGAACTTTTGGACTGTGAATCGGTGGCCGCACTTGCACTCAACTTCGACAGGCTTCCGGCCCTTCACCTCGTAGTGATCGACTACTTTGCAGGCTGGACACTCCCTTGCAAGACCGGAGAGAACATCATTCGCCCATGACCCTCTGAACCTGCTGACTCCCTTATTCATGCTCTTTCCCTCCAGGTCCGATATACCTGTATTTTCAAAACTCCGGCCTTACCCCTTTTCCCTGCTCCTCCACGGTCGGTGCCACTTCGGGCCAGTCCTCCGCTTCTCCCTCCTGGGTCTCCTGGGCCTGCTCCTCCACTGAGTCAGTAACATCGATCAATTCCCGGTTGGCATGCTCCGTGATCTCCGCTTGTGCTGCTTCCTCTGCCTGGACCACCTCTGAGCGGGTGGCCGCGATCTTGAGGTATTTGTCATCTGAGGAGTTCCAAATTGCCTTGCATGCCCGATTGATCACGGTTTTGCGAACCATCTCTGCCATGAATTCATCGTGGGTGGATCCGGGCTTTACCTGCCCATTCAGAACAGGGTGCATCTGGCTCTTAGCCCATGCCTTCTTGATCTCTTCGAAGGTCATGATGTCGGTCTTCTTGATCTCTCCATCCTTCCCGATGACCATGCAGTATGCCGCCTTCACCTCCTTGGAATTGATGGATTCGATGGTTTGTTTGTGCTTCGTGACTATCTTTTTCCCTTTGACGATCTCGAATTCGAATTCATCCCCCTTGTAGACCGGCTCGGCTATGATGTCCTCGATCTCGGGGTCAACCCGTTTCGCAAGCGCCTGACTCCCGAAATAGGACCTCTGGAAGACGAGCTGGGCACCGTAGGCGATAAAGTAGCCCTGCTTCTTGGCCGGGTTCAGACCAGTAATAACCATATCGAAAAGGCTGTTGTAGATGCTGGCCGGGGTACAAACTTCCAGAACGGGTTTGCTGTTCTTGTCCTTGGTTCCCTGAAGGATCAACCATGCCTCCTTGAGCGCGTTCTGCGGGGAGTAGTGCGGGGGAAAGTGGAGCTCCCCGGAGTCCTGCAGGACCCTGATCCGCTTTCCGAGTGCGTCAATGGTTTCGTCCTTCAGCGCGATCGCTTTCTGCTGCCGTTCGGTCAATGCCTTTGATTGCTTTTCGTTTGCTTTTGCTTTGTCGTTCATGAGTCCTTTTCTCCTTTTGGGGGTTTGACTACGTCACTTCTGAAAACCGCGGTCTTCCATCCCGTTAATCCTCTGATTGAGTTTTCTCCACTCTCGCAGAAACGCGCTTTTGGGGATTTCGGTCCATCCTTGGTTCAAGAAAATGCGGGTTTTTTTCGCTATGCGGATTTCACCCTCTGAGTACGTCTCAAATTCAAAGGCTTCGGGCCAAGTGTAGGTTACACCAATGATTATGGCGTACAACCACCAGCCGCCATTTGTCCCGCCTACTCCAGAAGAGTTGCGATACTTGAAGCATTTGCCGACAAGAGCCAAAGCCTTCTCTCTCTTCTCCCTATTCTCGATCTTGTCCCATTCGGCCCTTGCCTCTTTGTAAATCGCTGCCCATTCTTCCTTGGTCTTCTTCATATTTCCTCCATTCCGTAGTGCCAGTATTTACGGAACTCGCTTCAGCCCAAAATCCTTCTTTTTGATTTTGACCATGCGTCCATCTGGATGGTGGAAAACAACACCTTCAATGTCTCTGTCTTCAAACCACCTATGAATGCCTTCAAAGTCTCTTGGGCAATCCGGCAGGACTTCAGCATCGGAGTGTTTCAGGAGAATGTATTCACTCACCTCTTCTGGATTTGCTTGGATTTTCGGCCCGAGAAGCTCGTATGTTCCGTCCTCCTTGTCGGTTAGAGAGTCAAACGCCAACCAGTGATATTTGTCTGCCGGTTCAGTGCGATAACAGGGTCTCCAGCCAACCCAATGGCCCGTTGTAGGGTCTTGGTCTTGGGCGGGAACGAAGTCATCTGGAGGTTTCTTTTTGGCTTCGTATCTCTTAAACAGCACGCCGTCCTTTATCATGCAGCATGTTCCATCATACTTGCGGGTTGCAACACCTTCACCATTTGAAACCCACTCAGCACCAGGAACGATCTCATTTCTGACGAGTCGATCTGTCTCGTAATTCCTTTGAAACAGGCTAATAATCTTCCTCATTCTTCAACCTCCGTAGCGGTTGTATTTGCGTTGCCTCAGTTGTAACTGACTGTCAGCGCCTTATCCTGCGACACATGCAGTTGAATCATCTGGCAGTTCATCTCGGGCGGCGCGCTACTCAGTGCTTCGGCATGATCGAGCCAGCAAACCGCCTTGATGTTGTAGTGACGCTGCAGGGTGGAAATGATGTCCAGGCCGGCCAGGATCTGAGAGCCGGTATTGGCAGAGGAAAACGGCACTCCGTCAATCGTGGCTTCGCAGCACTCCGTAAGCCCGCCGTTGATCTGTTCCGTGAAGAGTTTCCAGCGGACAAGACTGAACCGGCTGTTGATCTTGTCCTCCAGGAGATTGACCTTTGCACGGATGAAGCCTTCCATCAGGAAGGTCTGCCGCTCCAGGTCTTCATATTCTGCGGCCAGCTTCTTCTCTTCGCGCTTCAGGGCCTCGATCCGCTTGGCTGCCTTCTTGCTTCCCTCGATCTCGGCGAGCTTGCCCTTCTCCGTGGTCAATTCGGCATCCAGGAGCGTGGTATCGACCGGGGCGGCATTGAGCCCTTCATCCGCCTCCTTTATCTCGGCGGCGAGGTCAGCAAGGGCTTTCTTTTCGATCTTGCCGACATTGGCGAGAGTCTTAAATCCACGCTCTCTCTCCTCTGCGATCCTGGTATCCGTGATCCGGATATCCTCCTCGAGGCCGGTCTTTTTCTCTATCAGGCGTTCCCTGATCTTCCGGCTGTCTTCAGTGGCAACCTTGAGCCTCTTGCCCTGGTCATTGATATCCCTGATCCTTCGGGCCTTCTGCTCGTTGTGCTTGCTGACGGCTGCCTGGACCTGATCTTCCGGCAAAGACTGACCACATGTGGGGCAAACGCTCGAGCCGGTGTACTCCTGGGCGGCTACCTCCGTGAATTCCTTCCTCAGCCGGTCCATCTCCTTTTCATTCCGATCAATGACGTTGTTCAAGCTACCGAGTTCAATAGAGATGTCTGCCAGGGATTTGCAGGCTACACGGTTCGCCTTCTCCATGGTTTCGATCTCCCCGTCAATCGCCTTCTCCGCTTCCCTGACAAGCCCGTCCAGCTTCGTCTGGATCTCGGCTCTCTTCGCCTCCAGTTCCGCCTTCTGCTTGCGGAGAACCGCGTCATTGCCGCCGGCCTTCATCGTCTGGATCTTCGATTCCAGTTTCGTGATCTTCGCGTTGATCTCATCCACGTTGTACCCGGATACATCCACGATGCTCTTTTCGTTCTCGTCTATCCGGCCCGGGATATCCTTCAGGCGGTCGTTGATCTCCTTTTTCTTCGAAGCGATAACCTTCTTGTGGTCCTCCAGCGATCGGTTGCCGAGGATCTCAGGGAGTGCGGCCAGGTCCTTGTTGCTGGCTATCACGTCTGCATCGGAGACGTTGCCGCAGACTTGGAGAAGGATCTCCCGGCGCTTCTGCCAGTGGAGAGAATTGAAGTAACTTGGATTGGTCAACAACTTGAACGTGTTTTCATCGATCAGGGCGGCGATACGGGCCTTGAATTCCGACTCCTTGACCGGAACATCATCAATGAAGTGGTTCACTTCATGGCCGGTAAATTCTTTGCTTGCAGCGCCTCTTTTTCGTACCCATTTTTCACGAAACACCTTCTTCAGCGTGATCTCCTGGCCGTCCACGTCAAAGACTCCCTCAACGGAATGATCGAGGTTGTGGAGCTCGTTCCCGCTTTTATCCAGCGTTTTGATCGAGAAATCGGCGCGGCCAAGGGAATCCTTGCCGAAGAGCAGCCAGTGGGCAGCATCTGACAGGGTGGTCTTCCCAGCCCCATTTCGCCCGCGTATCGTGGCGTTTTTGCCGTTTCCGTTAACCTCAAGGGTGAACGATCGCACTCCCTTGAAGTGACTAAGTTCAAGCTTCTTGAGCGTTATTTCCATTCCCTTCCTCCTTTATCCTCCTCGTAACTGCACAGCGATAAATCCGTTTCTTGTTCAGTTCGATCTTTTTCAGACACACGGGATCTTTCCGCTTGAGCCGCGCAGCGCACTGCTCCAGGTCCATTCGGGGGTTATTCCGCTGTTCGTGGCATACGGCTTTCATGCGGCCGCCTTCTCCTTGAACCCAAGTTCCATCTGATTTTCATCCACGAAAACATCATCCGTTTCACCCTTACTCTGCTCCACGGCAAAGGAGATCGAACCCTTGACGCGGTTCTGCGCTCCGTCAGGCGTGATCTTGAGCGAGAGCTTTACGGTTAGCGCGTCCTCTCCATTCAGGATGATGGCTTTCTCCATGTCGCTTTGCTTTTCCCAAAGGAGCGATTGCAGGATGTCGATCCCCGCGGCGATGGTTTTTTCTCCGATCTTCATCTCCTTCTTTCCTCCTGAACCCTTATCAGTTCCCATCCAACCCGCGCGGCATCACACAGCAGGGCTATCAGGGCCGTATCGGGGTTTGGTTTTTTCAATTCCTTCTCAATGTGAACCCGGATGGAACGGGCGAAGTCGGCCAAGGAGCGGTTCATGTATCCCAGGGCGACGACACCAGATAGAATGTCAGCATAGCTTTCAGACACGTCTCCGCTCCTCCATCTCCTGAAAAAGTTTCATCCCCTCCATCTCAGAAAAAACCCGCTGCTCCAGATCGTCCACCTTGCGGGCCAGCTCGGGCGAATCGAATTCCGTGAACTCTCCCTGAAGGGTCTGCAGGGTGAAGTGCTCCGGTCTGTCCGGGGTCCGGGAGAGGAGGTAGGGCTGCTCTGTGGGGCGCGTTCCGCCGTAGGGGGCTTGGGTTTCCATCAATATCCTCCTCCCTGCATAATGATGATCTTCCGTTCCCCCTCCGGTTTTTTCAGCCACTTGGAGAGGAGGACGCTCGGCCCCTTGTCGCATGCAGGGCAACAGGCGGTCGTATGTACGGCCTGACAGGACAGGCAGAGGTGCGCCTGGTCGCCGGGAATGTGGATCGGCGGAATGCGCCTGTTCGGGCGCGGTTCTTTCGTCGCACAGGTAAAGGGGTTGAGATCAAAAAACGGTCTCCTCCAGGGTGGTTTGATGTGTTCAGTTCTCATTTCATCCTCCAAAGATAGCGACAAGGAGCCCGATGCTCGACCAGACGAATGAGAGATAGGCGATCGAGAAGAGGAGCAAGGTCCATGGGTTTATGTCGCTGTAGTCCGGTTCAGGTTTGTTCATAGCAGTCCCATTGACTCCAGGGCGATCAAGGCCAGCGTTGCCAGGATCATGAGCGCCGGGGTTCCGGCGAAAAGCAAGAGGGCGCGGTTTCTCATCGGAACACCAGCCAAAGAATGATTGGTATCCCCCACGTCCCCGCGATGATAATCAGCCCGGTACGGATGCCGGACCATTTGGTAGGACGGGGTTTGGTCATGATTGCCTAACCTCATCTGGAAATTTGACTTGTCCGAAATCTCGTTCTAAGGCGTCCCGTGAGTAATAGACTCGGCGTTCAATTTCGTCTCCAAAATCTCCTCGTGCCGTGTAGTACCTCGGCCCCATTCGCTTCAATGTCCAAAACCTGTTGACCTTTACCTCAACCTCTTTCATGGTCTCCTTTCCTCCATGCCTTGCCGGTTGTCGGCTTACCTGCCTGCTTTGGTGGGTTTGGGCAGGATTTTCAGTAGTGCCCGCTTTCGCTCCTCAGGAGCTGCCAGGGGCGCGGCGTTATCTGAATCTCACTCCGTGTCACCACAACCACCAGCTGGAGCCGGGGAAGGGTCAGGAGTAGGGTTCAGCTTCTTAAATGACTTCAGCGCAGATGCCGCAGCTTGTTCCCACTGCTCCTCGGAAACGATGTCTCCTAGGTGCGCCAAGACGATGGCCTCATAGCGGAGTGCTTCTCCGGGGTCCATCTGCTCTCTTTTCTCGATGTCGAGCAGGTATGAGAGGGGGCGTGGATGGTGTTTCATCGCGTCATCCCCCCTTACATCCACAGCAAAACAAGCGTTCCAAGTAACAACCCAAGCAGCAGGAACACCAAATTTCTGAGTGATCTATTCATGTTCATACGACGTCCTCCCAGGAAGGAGAAAGCCGAACCCACTGCATGAGCAGGCTCGGCTTTCGGGTGATGGGAATGTGGAAGGGTGCTGCATGGGAACCATCCTTCTTACAGTTTCAGAAGCTCGATCATGTCCGAGTAAGCCCGCTTCTGCTTGTTGATAAAAAAGTCGATCCCCTGCCTTGTCTGCACCAATTTCTTGATCTTGTTTCCGAGAACGTGGTGCATCATGGCATTGAGACAATGAGATGCGATTGTATAGCGACCATAGAACCTGCTGGACATGACGGACCTGTTGAGCATGTAGTTTCGAAAGGTCAAAATCGGGGAATGCCTGGGAAGGTTTTCCCCGCCGAAATATCCCTTCTCGAATTCGATTGCCCTTTCCTTAAAGCAAGCGGCAGAAAACGCGAATGCTCCCAGGACCGGAGCAACCACAAGCCCCCTGGTGTTGCCCTTGTTGGCTACCACCATGTCAATCTCGTGCTGATACATCATGTAAATTTCCATCGCCATCCCGGCTGACAACTTCGTTGACTTACCGGTGCTCAGCACTACAATGGCCGCGCACATCGCAACCTTGATGTTGGCGTTTTCCATTCCGTAAGAGAGATGAAGTCGATCACCAACAGTTCGTTTCTTGATGTCGTCGATGGTGTTCTGGGTGATGATGGTGTCGCCGTTGGAGCCCTGAACCTTGGGCATTCCACGAAACACCCACATCTTGATGGTCTTTCCTGACCGCACGATTCCGGCGAGCCTGTGCTGCCCATCGTCAAGGATGTCCTCATCGTTGAAGCAGATGCCTTGATGATTGAAGGCCCACTTGCCGCGCTTCATATCGCGGGCGTAGGTCTCCACAACGGACTCATACATCGGGCGATTGTGGGTGTTCTTCTCGTTAAGCCATTTCTGGGCCAGTGTCGGGGTAATCTCTACTACCTTTGCGCTGCATGAACTTTGTTCCATGTCTAACTTTCCTCCGTTCCAATCCAGTTGATAAAAGTCTTCTGATCCCTTTTAGACGCCAGTTTCCACCAACGCTTGAGTTGGAACAGAGCATCGGTGTCCTGTTCATATTTTGTGGGGCGACCAGCTCCTTCCCGATGACCACCATGAACGGTTTCCGTTTTGGAAGGCTCTGAATCTTGATTTTCCTGAATTTCGTCGGAAGGTGGGGGGGTTAAAGGCTGAGTTGCATTTGCAACTTCCTTTTTTGCCCGATAGTATTTGGACTTTATGGTGGATTTCTTTACTGCTGTGCCGCTGTTTTCATAAATATCCTTCAGCCACTCAAACGCCTCATCAAAGGACATCCCATTGGCAACAGCCCGTTCTGTCTCTTCTTTGACCTCATGTTTACAGACATCCGATATCGCCATTCAACCACCTCAATGATGAGATGGTTCCTATTATGCAGATTCGCATAGAGGATGTCAACAGAATTCGTATGAGATTTTTTTATTAGGTGGGTTTATTTTGATTTAAGGAAGCTTTTAATCAGGGCGAGAATGTTTTCTTTTTGGTCGGGAGTGAGCATTGGAAGTTTCTTTAAGATTTCAAGATTGGTATCGTCTCCATACAATTCCTCAAGTGGCAGTCCAAGCTTTTTCATTAGTTTTATCAGTGTGATATAATTGGTTCCAGTGTCATTTTTAGCCATTCTTTGCAATGTGGATTGCCTTACGCCTATGTCTTTTGCAAGTTTGTTTAAATTTGCCGCTTGCCCTTGTTTAGTAGGATGGTAACCACTCCTGGCTGCGATGTCCAATAGAATTTCTATGATAGTGCGTTCCATAACCAAGAATTCGGGCTTGACTTTCATAATGCAAGTTTGCATAATAGAAACATGCATCCGTTAGAAAAGTACTTGAGAGCCAAAAAGGAAAGCACCAACGCCTTCGCCAAACGTGCAGGCCTGGAGCAATCGACTTTATGGCGAATCATTAAATGCAGGCAGACACCACGGGCCAAGACAGCAGAGGCTATCGAGCTGGCGACCAATGGCGAGGTAACCCGCCTACAGTTGCTTTATCCAAAAGGGAATTCGGCTTCCTCACAATACCTCTGTAGCCTTGCAAAGTAAATAAAATCGCCCCCATGAGTGCCGGGGCATTCGTCTGGAATAGCGTTATACAGGATTGAATTGAGATGGCACTACGGATCAAACTCATCTTAAATACGTACCCCCATGCCGTGAGTAATGCGGATGGGGGTTTTCGTTCACCACACATGAAGCAACTGACAATCCTTGTTGGTCCTGTGTTCCCCCGGCGCACAGGGGATTTTTGCAAACCCCTCTCCCCGCATGCACTGCTCCCAAATGGTGCTTTTCTTCCTGGAGAGGGCGGTGTTCGCCTGAGCGAGACACTTGTTGACGGCGCGGTCTCGATCGATGCAGGGAGATGATCCGGCGCATTCCCATTTTGTGATCAGACCGGAACAGCCGGAGAGGATGAGGACCAGTACGAGGACAACAGTGAGTCTCATAACAATACCTCCCCAGAATGTATTTGAAACTGCGCGAGCTTCTTTTCCCTCAGGGAGAACCACAGGAGCCAAATGAAAGCCGAGACGGAAATCAGAATCCTTAAGTTCCTTTGCGAGTACCAGACCCACGCGGCCATTAGTGCGATAATTTTAAGCATTATCGGTATTTTAATAGGTTCAAGATGATGGAAACCACCGATAGAACAAGCGCGATCCATGCGACGATTCCTTTTGACCAGAAATCTTTGCGCCATTTTCTTTTTTCCAGTTCTAACCTACAGGCGGCCCGGTCCGATAGGCTCGCGTTATCGGCCATCACAACCGCCATCAGGTTTTGATCAGGGTATGCGGAAACATCAACTTTTTTATGGGGAGTCGTTGTCATTTCATGCACCTACATATCCTCAGGGAGAACCTGAACCCCAACAACAGGAGAACAGACCATGAGCCCGAAACCGATAACCATAGATGTGGAGCTGGACAGTTCTTCCCTCATGACAATACTTGACGACATTGCCGAGCACATACCGCCTGAGACGCCGAACGAGGAGCTATACCGCTTTATCCGTGCGGCCTCTTTGGTAAAGTGCTCCGCAATTCGGACAGGTAAACCGTCGCTTTTCGTCTGGACTCCCAAGCCCAGATATCTTGAACTTCTGCCCGCACTTAAGGCAGGGGATCTCAATTTCTGCGCTCTCAACGACCTTCTTAATGCTGAAATCGGGGTTCGGAACGAATCTGACCATGAGCATGTTCCCCCAGTTGGGGCATGAATAGCAGACATGCGCTGACACCAGCCCACCTGGTGAAGGCGTAAAAGCGGGGTCCGGACTGCCCCAAACAGTTCGGACCTTGCCACCATACTGAAATCGCACTGAACTGTCAAATTCTGAGCGGGTACGGACATGGAAGCACAGTTGAAACTGAATCTCACGAGACAGGTACACGCAGAAGACGGGAACAGTATGGTGCCGTATTCGTTCCGTGCGCCTGGAGCTCTTGGACCCCTCTTTGAGATGGTTGTCTCTCGCATGAACAAGAAGGATCGCGGCACGTTGATCGCTCAGGATTCAACCCATTTTGCAGGTAGGAAAATACGCATTGGCATGGAGGATACGTATTGAAAGAGTATCGTGAATTTCTGCAAAACAAGATCTTACGGCGTTTGAGCTGACGCGGTTTTGTGATCTCGATCGTTACCAGATTCAGCGGAGGCTTTCGGAGATGGCAAGTGCCGGCCTTGTAGAGAAAGGGCTTGCGCGGGGGTGCGGGATTACGGGGAGGATGGCGGTTGTGTGGAGGGCGGTTTGAACCACATAGACCTTTTCAGCGGTCTTGGCGGGTTCTCTCTTGCCTGTCAGTGGAACGGAATTCAAACAGAGGTTTTCTGTGAAAAAGACGAACGATGTAGAAAATTCCTTGAGCGTACCTATCCAGGGATTCCTGTTCTCCCCGACATCCGAGAGTTTGATGGAACCCTGTGGACAGGGCGATTCCTGCTTACCGCGGGGACTCCTTGTCAGCCGGCATCCCGAGCAGGAAAGCAACGAGGAACAGAGGATGATCGTTGGCTCTGGGAGGAAGTTATCCGCATTATTTCCGAATCAAGGCCCGATTGGATCCTTTGTGAGAACCCTCCTGGAATCTGGGACGTGGCACTCGACCGAGTACCGTTTAAGGTGGAAAGCAGAACCCTGGTACGAACGGAGGTTCAGGACTCGTACCGTGGTCTATATTCACGACAAGAAAGCCTGTTTGTCGGAGGTTTCTATAAAAGACTCGAAGCGATGGGATATGAGCTCGCCCCACCGATTGAGATTGCGGCTTGCAGCGTCGATTCTCCCCAGCTCAGGGAAAGGGTGTGGATCGTGGCCCACAACGAGAGTGACAACTTGCAATATGACCCCGAGCAAGGCGCAGATGAAAAGGGTTATGGACGGGAAAGAGTCATTGACGGAAGCGGGTGCCTGCAAATTGGAACTGACGCTTGCAACGGCCACATGGCCCACTCCACGAAAGATGATGACCGGAGACCCTACCCCAGAGAGAGCGAACGACAAGTTTCCCAATCTGGAAGTAGTGATGGCTCGATCGGCAGCATGGCCCACAATCTCCGGTCAAGACGGCGGACAGACGAGCAGGGGGAACGACCGGAAAGACGAGATGCTGATGGGCGGGATTGTGAAGGCGACTTGGCCGACACCGGACTTATCCAGCATGGAAGGCGGGATTCAGAATCCTTTATCAGCAAAGGAACAAGGGCACGCCATGAGGCTGAAGGATTATTGTGGTCCCGTTTCGTCTGGGTGCCTTGCGCGGACGGAAAGCTTCGTCGTGCGCCTTGCGACTCTTTCGGCTTGGTTGATGGGCTACACCGCAGCGTACTTGCGGCTTTGGGAAATAGCATCGTGCCGGCAGTCGCGGCGGAAGTCATCAAAGCCATAAAGGGGGCATCATGAACGAAATCCCTTCCACCTGGGTAAACGCGATCGACGACATAGTGCCGCGGCCGAAGCATGCGCGCCGGCCAACCGAAGCGGAACAGGCTGAAACGGCGCCGATTGAAACGGAAAAGGAGGAGGAAAAAGCCATGGATAAACCGATGTGCCCAAAGGGTTGCGGCAGACCATCACCAGGGCTCAGGGGAGACGGGCAGCCGAAGATTTGTAAGGAGTGTTTGAGCGATCAGATGCGGCAAATCAAGAAGGAGCAGGAAGCCACTAAACCGCCCTACCAGAAGCCGAAATGTAAGTTCCCCGGTTGCCAGGAATCCCACTTTTCCAGGGGCTTTTGTCACCCGCATTATGACAAGTGGAAGGCGGGGAAGTTGCCGGGGGATTGGCCGAAGTGGGAACCGGCGAAGGGGAAAGAGTCTGTAAAACCGGGGCAGGATATTCATGAAAATATTCCCCTACAGAGTGGGAGCGAAGATTCAGTTGTACGGGAGAATCGTACAACCGAAACCTTTCTCGCCAAGACTGCCGGCCTGGACGTTCTGACACGCCTTCAAGAAGAACTTGAACAAAAGATCAGAGAGGCGCGGCGGATACATACCGCCATGATGACCATCCGGGATCTTTATGGGGTGGATTTCAAGATCGAAGCGCTGAGTTTGGTGGGGTAAATACGGGCACTAAGGAATAAGGAGATGCTATGAAAATTTACATCGCTTCAAGCTGGAAAAATCAACATGCCGTCGAGATGCTGACCGATCTACTCAGGGCAAGAGGAATTGAAGTTCATTCCTTCGTGGAGAGGGCAGTGAGTGACGAAGGACGCACAAACATCAAGTTCGACTTTGAACAGTGGATCAATAGCACGGATGGTCAGGAAATGTTCGAGTACGACACATACGGCGCAACCCGCTCAGATTTGGTCATTTATATCGGTCCATCGGGAACGGACGCATGGGCAGAGGTAGGTGCGGCCTGGGCAGTTGGAAGGCCGATACTCGGACTGTACGCCAAGGGAGAGCAAGCCGGACTCATGAGGAAGATGGTGGAGTGGTTCACGGATTTCCGGTCACTTCTAAAAGAGGTTGACGCCTACGCAGAATGCAAACACGTGGTGAACAGTTAGGCCACGCAGTTATGCCGACACCGACACCACGCACCGACTTCGGACCACCTCCTTACGACGGGTCACACAACCCCGATCCTCCGGACCCCGAGAAGCGGCTCAAGAAGGTCATGGAGGATCGGGAGGAGTATATCGAGAGGCGATGGCCTGGGTTGTTCCCAAAAGAAAAGCCCCACCGAAGTGGGGCGGGGGTGAAGGGGTGAGAGAGTTAAGCGAAACCACCGACAAAAGCGAGACTCGCGCCACAATGGGCGCACGTCTGGCCCTCCCAAGATCCGGAGTCGTCATGCGGGCCTCCGCTACACTCCCAACAGGAGGTTTCTCCGCACTTCCGGCACTCGACCGGGGAGTACGGGTGTTGCCCGATGGCGCAATCCTCGCTGAAACATGGGAGCTGAATTCTTCTCTGTTCGGTTGTCATAACGCACCTCCTTTTCCTTTCTGTACGGCAACAGGTGCCGCACTTTCAAAAGTTTTTCGTGGTCTCCCCCTTCGGCGGGGGGTGAAAGCGTTAAGGTCGCGTTCCTTGATCTGCCAATCACGACCGAACTTGGTGGCGGGCAGATCGCCCTTCTTGATGAGCTGCAGAACCCGGCGCTCTGAGATTTGCAGCCTGGCGGCGGCTTGGGTGGTGGTGAGGAGTTTCATGTTACAGTTCCTTGCCAATCTCGTCACCTCCATTGTTTTGATGATTTTAATATACGGCTCGCGGAATCATTTGTCAACGGAAATCGTACGGAAAAAAGAAGTATTTTGCGTAAATCATTTGACACCACCAAACGCCCACATTTTGACGCATGACAGGATTTTGACAACTATGAAAATGTGGCCAGGATTGCTTTTTAAAGAGGAAGGGAAGGGATAAATGCGAGCTCGGAATGTAAAGCCAGGCTTTTTTAAAAATGAGATCTTGGCAGAGTGTCATCCGTTGGCGCGGATACTTTTTGAGGGTTTGTGGTGTCTCGCTGATCGATCTGGACGTCTCGAAGATCGACCGATGCGCATCAAAGCAGAAGTGTTGCCATATGATGCAAAACCTGACATCGACACGCTTCTGACTGAGCTTGCATCAAAGCGCGATCCTGGGGGCAATCCAGCCTTCATTTTACGGTACTCAGTCAACGGATGTAACTACATTCAAATACTGCACTTTCTTTCGCACCAGAACCCGCACATGCGAGAACCGGAATCATCCATTCCTGCACCAGACGAGCACAGTGCAAGCACAGTGCAAGCACCAGACGAGCACAGAACCGGCCCGGCTCTTTCCCCTTTCCCCTTCCCTGAATCCCCTTCCCTGAATCCCCATATCCAGTGCTCCGCAGGGTTTGATCGGTTTTGGGAAGCGTATCCAAAGAAAATTGGGAAAGGCGCGGCAAGAAAAGCATGGGTCAAAATTCGCTCTCCTGGTTCTCTCATCCAGGTGATGCTGGATGCTATCGAAAAACAGAAACGATGCGAGCAATGGGTGAAGGAAAACGGGAAGTACATTCCCAACCCGGCAACGTGGTTGAACCGAACACAATGGGAGGATGAGGTAAGCGATGGCCACAAAAAAGACGATCCAGGACATGTTAACTTTTTTCACCAACCTCGGGTATCGGATGCCGGGACCACTGGAGGAAATCACTGACTCTTGGATGCACGTCTTCAGTCGGTACTCGGACGACCAATTGAGGCCAGCCGTCTTTTCGTGCGCTGATGAGGTGATGAAATTTCCTATTCCGGCAGAGATCATATCCAGGATCAAGGCGCTGTCTCCCCAGTTGGAAATGTACGAATACCACGAGACCAGGATTCACTGTTCCAAGTGCGGGAAGTGGGCTTATTGCCGGAAGGATACGAACCACCCGAACTATGAGTGCGAGGATTGCTACACGGGACTGAACCGGGAGCAGAGGCGGCAGCGGTGGAAGGATCTCATAGCCAAAATGGGGTGGGGACCACGGGAAGCAAAGAAGGGGGCGGAGGCGGCATGAAACTCAAAGAATCCGACGTGACCAAGCAGATCCGCTCAGTCCTTAAGGCCTGCCGATACCCCAACTGGAAAATATTCCAGACTTTGGGATCGTACCGCGGCATGAGCGACATCATCGCCGTTCAGCCTATCACCGGACGCATAGTTGCGATTGAGGTAAAAACCCCAGGGTGGCGACCGCCAGGCCCTAAAGCGCAAACGTACCGGCACTATGCGGAGCAGAAGAGTTTCATCGACACAGTGACCATGGCCGGCGGGATCGGGTTTTTCGCAACGTCGGTTGAGGAGGTCATCGAGCGGCTGGAACTCAGGGCGAAAGTGACGCCGCTTTTCGGGAGAAATCACCAGGGTTGAAAGATAATCAGGTAATCAAGAAAACGATCCCATGTGAATTCAGCAACCGCTTTGATGTTTTCCTTCGCTTGCGGGGAGATCTCTTCCGTGGTTTCAGGCGGCCGGACTTCACCTGTCTGTGGGTCTTGCACGGTAGCGCAACCAAGGATGGCAAAAGCGGTGATGATCATCAGGGCGCGTTTCATGGGAGCCTCCAGGGTGAGGGTGAGTTGCCGGGAAGAGATTATGCCCAATTTTGGAGATTGTCAAATCAGGGTACGGGCGGAATACAGGAATACCCTTCCGGCGAACAGGAAGGGGCCAAGGGTAAACTTTTAATGTTAGCTGAATACCTCAGACAGGACAAGGAAAAGAAAATGCGCGTAGCTCGCCAAAAACGAGTACCCCTATACTCCCCCTGTTTCACGGGAAACGGATTCAAAAAAGGCAATACCCCTATAGACCCCCTTGTGTGTGGAGGATGAGATGAGTTCAAGAGCCCGAAAACAATTCAAAAGGAGATGTGAAATGAACAACATGCGAAGGACCGTACATCCAGGACAAATGGTAAACATCAGTGCAGATGACACCATGGAGAAGCCCTGTGAATGTGGAGGGGAGTTATTCAGGAGTGCCTTCAGGATGAAGGTGCTACCATCTTTATCCCCCAAGAACGTAACCGGCATGGATATGCTGATCAAGATGGAGACTTACATTTGCGAGAAGTGCGGAGCCGAACTGAAGTGAGTTTGAAAACTCTCAAGCCTCGAGTCGAGACGATCGACACGCGCAAGGGTGCGAGCCCTGCCACTACCCGTATAAGGGGGAGGGCTTTAGAGACCATAAGAGACCGTATACTCCTAAGAGACTGTTATACTTGCAAGCGCTGCGGTCTTGTCTCGGCGCGCAATGTTGTCGATCATGTCGTTCCGCTTCATTTGGGCGGCGCGGAAAGCGATTCGAACCGGCAGACGCTGTGCATTCCGTGCCATGACGCGAAGTCGGCGCGTGAAGAGAAAAACCGCGAACTTGGGGCGACGTCGTGAGAGTCTTTTTGTGGGCATTTACTGAGACAGGAGACCGGGGGTGGGTGAAATCTCTGGAATCATTGCGGTTCGGTAAC
>Ga0265297_10001843_pt1 | contig 46614 bp, 61 predicted proteins | sample Munlanlwell13791_FD_192502 | JGI IMG/M metagenome (GOLD analysis project Ga0265297, IMG submission 192502) | Leachate microbial communities from a municipal landfill in Southern Ontario, Canada - Leachate well 137-91 | ecosystem: Engineered > Solid waste > Landfill > Unclassified | place...
AGATAATTTGCGGGGATTGCCTCGAAATCATGAAGCAGATGCCAGACAAGTGCGTGGATTTGATGCTGACCGATCCTCCGTACCTAATTGGTTATGCCACAAACCACCGAAAAGATAAGGACCACGTTTTCTGTAACGCAATTATGAATGACAACAATCCCGAACTGGTATCTGCCGTCATTCGTGAAAGTTCTAGGCTACTAAAAGACGACTCCGCAGCATATTGGTTCTGCTCTTGGGATAAATCCGACTGGTTTAAAAAAGAATTAGAGAGACATTTAAAGGTAAAGAATATGATTGTTTGGGTAAAGAATAATTGGACTGCCGGAGACCTAGAAGCTCAATTCGGCAAACAATACGAGCTTATCTTTCTAGCAAATAAAGGGCGATGCAAAATTAATGGTAAACGCCTTTCGGATGTTTGGGATTTTCGGAGAGTGGTTGGCGAGAAGCAGTTCCATCAAAACCAAAAACCTACCAACCTTATAAGGCGATGCATAGAAAAGCATTCCGATCTAGGTGGAGTTATCCTAGACCCATTCCTTGGTTCCGGCACAACCGCCATAGCCGCCGTTCAACTTGGGCGTAATTTCATCGGCATTGAAATCTCTCCGGAATACTGCCGAATTGCCGAGGAACGCCTGAAATGTGAGACAGCGCAGATGAATATGTTTTCGAAAGTACCACACAAGGGACAACGCCCCACCGCAGACGTAGACGGGGCGGATAGGATTCACCACCTACGTGGCAGTTGACCAGGAAATACAAGTAGTTGACTTGGCTTATAATCTAAGTTTCGTGGTGCTAATCGTGGTCCTTTTGGTGTCATTTTACCGCATTTTCAGATTGAAAGTACCACGGAAAGGAACACGGGAAAGGATGAGCGGATGGACACGAGAACAGGTGAGATTTTATTGCCCGAAACATACCGGAAAGCTCTTGACCAGATGGAAGACACTTACGGTAAGCAATACCTCATGGAAATGAAGAATGATCCGACCCCGGCGCAACTGAAGCGCAGGAAGGTGGGCAGGAATGAACCGTGTCCATGCGGTTCGGGTCTGAAATTCAAGAAATGCCATTTGGGGAAACCGGCATGAGTGGGAAGGTTGACAAGAAGTGGGAGGAAATCGCTACCCGCAAAATCCACAATGAGCGCGAACTCCACCAGCTAAACGACAAGCTCCTTGATGCGGTCAAACTGGCATACCGAAAACATCATCTGGATGATGATTCTGTCGGATGGGATGAATTGTCGTCAATACTTCTCGACGCACTCTGCGAAGCACTCGGTGATGACGGCTTCATAAAATGGAGCGCGTCGATAACTGACCCAAGGGGCCGATGAGAGGGTGGAATAGCGCCAACCGCGCCCGCACTTAACCGCAAGGGAAGGGGGATTTATGGAAGTAGGCCGAAGCTACCATTTTTGTGTGGATATCAAAGGCGCTCTGAGGAACTGGACGAAGAAAAGCTATAAAGGCTTCATGGTGGACGATGAAGGGCGAACAATGAGTTTCCAGAAAGCTAAACTCGAATTAATACGACAACTGCAAATGGGTAGGAGAGTCATGCCTGCCGGTGATTGCGACAACTTCGACTACCAGACCGGATGCAAGGGGCACGACAAGATACCCCCTACAAGCACACCCCGGAAGGATTTTATCGCAAGCACCCACTCCCCTAGGCCCGGAGGGTGAGGATTAGGAGGATAGAATGATCCATGCATACGAATGTTGGCCCGTACAAAGGCGAGATTGGGCAAGAGTGGTTTATGCGGCAACGCCGGGGAAAGCAAAACACAAGCGGTTATTGGAACTAAGAGATGGATGGGATGATATTGAATACACGGGAATGCGGTGCAAGCGCCTTGCTGGGTTTGCCAGTAACGAAACAGATGAAGATTTTGCTCGGGTGGCTGAATACCGTGGGATTCCTTTCGCTCGTTTAGGTATGTTTGTGGAGGTCAGCGGCAAGAGGGGGATAATCGTCGGCCACAACTCTTCCAGCAATCTTGACGTGCTATTTGAAAATGGGTCCGTCCTGAACTGTCACCCGTGGTCTAGGGTTAAGTATTTCGATGAGGATGGAGATGTAATCAAGGAATTCCCGGATTTATAAACGGTGTGGAATAGCGCACACCGCGCCAGAACTTAACCGCAAGCCAGCGGCCCACGGCAATCAGGGCCGAGAGGGAGAGCGAGTGAAGCATGAGTGGATACATAATCGAACTGTGCCTGTGTACCGAAACGTTGCTCGATTCCGTTAAGGACACCGCGCTACGTCAGAAGGATATTGCGGGTGTCTATGCCATGGCAATTGTGAGCAGCGAAGAAAAAGACTGGCCGAAGGTGAATCGGGCTATCATAAACCGATGGGGCCAGTCTGGGTTGAACCGAGTCAAGAATATGGCGTGGAATATAATCGCAGCCAACACAGAGATATAAAGAAGAGGTGAAACAATGAAGATAATTATGGCAATTCTGGCAATTATGTTGCTGGCGGTCACGGTGGGGGCTGAAGAAATCTATATCGGGGATACACCCCCAACGCACCCGCGCACAACGATAACAACGGAAGAGAATTGGGTGGTGGAAAGATCGTTCGTAGGCCCTGACGTTATCCTCAACGTAACCGAGCCTACACTGACCATTTACCTGGACGCAATCATCAATTACAAAGAGATCACTCAAATCACCATCACCAAGGACGGCAAAACCGTCACCCTCACCCCGGATGAGTTGTGGGAGAGGGTGAAGTAGTGTTTCCGCTATGGAACTATCGTGATGACCACCGTACTCGGTGCAGCGGGGGCCTGCAATATGGTGGCGGTAACCGAGTTTGAATCCACGCTCTCGGCCTGCCCGTTCCACGCCCGCGCAATGTAGGTGTGAGATCCTACCCCAACACTGGGCAAGGTAAGCGTGGTCGTAGGTTCAGAGACTTCCCCAACTTTTGTGTAGGTGTAGGGTGCCGCAGCTCCAGTGCGCTCGTAAACTCTTACACTTGTCCTGGTATCTCCTACCGATTTTGCATCCCAACCAATTTGAACCCTGCCCGCTAACGCTGATTCGGCTAAGAACATAAAGACAGCCAAACAAATAAGAAACTTTCTCATATCATTACTCCTCAATGTATCGTCACATTAACCCCGCCACTGTTGATGTTACTGATATTTACCCCTCCGGAATTGATGGCGCTAATTGCCACGCTGCTTCCGGCATTGGCTACATTAACTGCAACGGTTGCCGAATTCGCACTGTTACCGGCTGCATCCCGGCCCGTTGCGACAATTGAGTAATTCCCGTTATCCACCACGGTGGTATCCCACGAGATCGAGAACGGTGTTTCGGTGTCCTCGGCCCCGATATTCGTCCCGTTGGCCTTGAACTGCACTCCAGCGCACCCTACGGCGTCCGTGCAGGTAGCTGTGACACTGATCGTTCCGCTTACTGCACCCGCTGCTGGCTCCGTAATGGCGACTACCGGAGGCGTAGTATCCGCCCCGGCCTGATATCCGATCAGTTCCGAGCCGGTAATGTACGCGCCCATAACCGTGGCGTAATCCCCACCTCGGCCGTTTGCCGTGTACTCAGCCCGCTTGAAGTCGGTTACGAGCGCAAAGGAACCACCGGCGTTGAGAAAGCCAGGATCGGTAGTAACAGAGGCGGCATCAAGACTTGTCGCCGTGCGCCAGTTGGCTATGGTTGCATAATCGTCCCCGGCATACGTCCAGGTAGGCGACGATGCATCGAAGAAGCAATTATAGTCTGAGTAGCTTGGTTTGGGGTCTCCACTCAAATATGTAACGAATCTGCCTGGAGAAGATATTATATTATTCCATATTTGAGCCGTCCGCGCACCCTGTTGAACGTCTATTGCGTTATAAGTAGGTGAATATATTGTGTTGTTGTAAATTTGATAGTTAGTTTGAGTTTGTGTTGACCAATAAATTCTTATGGCCGCAACATTATCCTGCGCCGCTGATACTATGACATTTTGATAGACCTTAACCCCACTTCCGCCCGCATACTGTTCGTTTAGTAATAAAGCGTGTCCATTAATATCATAGAAAAAATTACGATAATATTCAGCGTTTACGGTTGGGCCTACCTTTTGGGCTATCCCTGTTTTACAGTTCGTGAATGTATTCTGGTAGATCTTTGCTCCTGTTCCTCCGAAATTCCATATAGCCGCTGAGTTCTCGAAGCTGCCAAGCATGTCTTTAAGAGTATTATTGAACACCTCGCACGAGTCGCAATTCTGCAAGGCAATAAGTGTGTTATTGTTGGAATCCGTGGCGGTGAACCCGGTTAAGGTGCTATTTTTAATGACTGATCCGGTGCTATTGTATAGCTGCGCGAACTTCGGGACATCGCTGGTAAAATCAGCCAACGTACCCGTGATCCCATCCCATACGATGTAATTGACCGCTCCAGCCCCGAAAGCTGCCCCGCCGTTTGTAGGAGTCGTAAAAACCGGAGTTTCGCCGGTGTATGCCTGAAAAGTTATAGGGCTCCCGACTGTCCCGCTGTTTGTCGGGTCAAAAGCCGGATGCTCGTAGTCTGCCGAATTGGTAGTCGTGTATGTTCCGTCTCGGAGGTTTACAACATCCCCGGCAATAGCCCTCACAAGCGCCGTGCCTATACTAACCGGGGCGTCAGCACTTGTAGCGGCGGTCCACGCCTCCGCTCCGTTATCGGCTATATCATTGGCCGCAGAGCCTTTAGGTTCCGCGTAGTACGTGGCGGAATGCGCCAGGACAGGGAACATCAAGAACACAAGGAGAAATAATGCCTTACGCATACGTTGTGTACCTCATTCGCTGAGAATTGTTAATCAGTACAAAACTTGTTGCATCTACATCTTTATATGTATAATTTCCAAAAGCGGCGGCAAGCGCGTGCCAATTAACGTAGTTCGTATCGCCGTGGGCAGAAGCATACAGGACTATCCAATATCTCGTCTCGGCTATAATTGACACGTCAAGACCGCCAAACTTGACCTCTTCTCCACCAGTGTCGGCAGTCAATTCACTCGCGGCCTTGGTCGTCGTTGATGTACCCAGAGCAGAATCTGGAGCATTGCTGCCCGTGTCAGAATAGACGGCAAGATTAATATTGAATGTAGGGGAGTTGACCTTGTAAATCCGCACAGCCACAGCACACAGGGTGTACGATGACTCTGCTGGCGGCGTAAAACTTCCAGCCGTGTATATTTGGTCGGTATACCTACCAATCGAATTTACCGCATCCGTCGACGCTTGCGAGTCTTTGGACGTCGAGCAAGCAGGAGCGGCAGGTGGCTTCCCAGTCTGTAGCATCATGCACTCAGCAATGGACGGTCTGATAATGGATGCTCCAAGGGTCCAGAGAGCACCTTTTTTTATGAAATCTCTACGGCTAATCGCTCTTTGCATTGTGTCCGAACTCCATTTTCACCTGATGGATTCTAATGTTTGCCACCGTCGCACCGTCCGTTGTCGTGGCATCTACCTTCAGTTGCCAGATAAGCAACGCACCAGCCGCGCAAGTCCCGTTTGGAGTGATAGCCGCCGAGGTAGTCTGAACCACGTCATACTGGGCGGTCCCGGCATCAGCGAAACTCATATCAACCGCAATGGCATCGCCGAAAGTCCCGTTTATCGTATCGCTTGCCCTTCTACACATTGCGGAGGCATCGAACGCCAGTGTTCCGGCAGGGTCGGCGGTTTCGTCCCATGCAGTAACTTCCAGGGTAATCGTCGATGCATTCCAACTATCTGGCATTACGACCGAACCCTGGATGGTTCCCGCGTCATTATCAGCGCATGTGGTACGGTAGAGAAGGGGTCCAGAGTTTACCGCCGAGGAAGTGGGGGCAACGCATTGAGTCCCGTCAACGGTAAAGGCAGAAGCATCCCACACGATTGAATCCGTGCGGGTAAATAAAGTATCTTGAGTTGCAGCCGCAGCGACGTTTGAGGCATTACCGATGAATACAGAATTCTCAGCCAATGCCAAGTCAGCGGAGGTGATCAAAACGCTCAGGGTGTCCGTGGCAGCGTTATAAGCCAATCCGGTTCCGAGAACCATTAGTTTATAAGCGTTGTCGGTGTCGTCCCATCCGTAAATCCGATTCGCCCCAGGGTCGGCAATGAGGGGAGTATAAGAGTGAGTATGACCGGCGAGAGAAACCAGGGTGCCTCCCGAGGCAAGTGACCCGGCGCTGTCGGTAAGGGCGACGGTGCCGATGGTCGCGGAGGTGGATGCGGTAAGAACGGTAAAATCCCCAGTCGAAGCAATCGTGCTTCCGATCGGGGTATTCTGAATCGAAGAGAAGATCCACTCACCATTTCCGTACGCACGGCCAATCTGAGTTGTGTAATTGTAGATGGATAGCACACTCTCAGCCGCGCCAAGGGCCTGCCAGCCGGTTCCGTTTGCCTTCCCCCCTCGGAGGATCATAGCAGAATTGCTATCGGTGGGATCAGTTGCTCCAATAACTCCAGTCAGGCGCAATGCTCCGTCCTGGTTGGCTTCGGTAATGCCGTACAGGTCGAGCCCCCCGGATACCCCGATCTGAAATGCCGCGGCGTAATCGGCGGTTGGTGCAATGGATGTCATGCCGTGGGTAACGTCAGCTCCGTACAGGTAGAAGTTGGTCATATCTATCTGGTTCGGAGTTGTCCCGCCGATTGCTCCAGGAATGGCTGGGTTAAAGGCACTTCCTGCAGCTAAATATGTGCCCGACAAATCAGGGATATTATTCGCATGGATATTTGTTGCACCCTGATCGGCCGTCCAGTCGATAGATGATCCGCCAGGGTCATCCGGCGGTATCGCCCGAACCGCCCCGATCGCGCACGCAAAGATCAGCAGGGCGGCAAATAATGTGAACCATCGTTTAATGTTCATTCTCGTTTTCCCTTCCTATCTCGGCTGCATCAAGTGCATGGTCTGAGTGATTGTATCCCCGGCGTCGGCGCACTCACCCGTTACCCGCGCGTAAATAGCCGCCGTGCTGTCCTCAGCCGCCGTATCGTATCCCTGCAAGAGCGTTGTCCCGTCGTATCCTACCCAGGATATTCCTTGGGTATTCGTGGCCCCGGTGTTGAAAACCCACGCCTCAAATTTCCAATCGTTCTGATTGTTTGCGGCCGCGTGGAAAGTGATGGTCGTCGATCCGAACCGGAACTTCAGGGTCTTGTTCCCAGCCGCGCCGGTCTTCGTTCCGCAGGCTTTTACAATCACTCCCGAATCAAGCTCCATTGCCCCCGCCGGGATATACCCGGAGCCGATAACGTCTTCACCCGTGCCGGATGTTGAAACCGCCGTGGTTGTACGTGCATAGTCGTTTTTAACGAGGCCGGTATCGTCGAAGTGTTCGACCTTGAAAACGTAGGTAGGGGTGTTCCACGTTATTGTCAGTGGAGTGGATGCCGTTGCGAACCTGATTTTCGGATGCCTGATAACCCCCTCGAATCCCCGCGCAAAGTAGCAGTCATAACCAACCGTTACATTGGCGTGATTAATGTCGGCCGTTGCTCCCACCGCGTTTATCCCGTCCTTGGGATGGTTGCCACGATACTCCAACCCGTAGACCACACCCGAACCGTTCAAGGTCAGCAGGAAATAAGGAGCTGGCGTGCCAGGTGCATCAGCCGCTATTTCCGCCGCCGTCGCGTAGATAGTTGACCAACACTCAAGAACTGCAAGCTGCCAGATAGCCCCGCCGTCGAGAATATGAATCCCCCGCGTTGAGCTTTCAGCGAAATACGCTTTGTTGAACGTCACGCCATAGTTTTGCTGCCCGGCCGCAGCCTTTCCGAAGGTAACTGCCGGGACAAGGGAAGTTTTGCCTTCAATTACGGCAAAGCCCGTTCCCGCTGCAAATTCGATATTTTTTACGCCAACGAACCTGGCCACGGCAGCATCGGCGGGAGGTGTAGAGTTGCGGTAGACCATTGTAAACTGCTCGAATTGAAAATCTGTGTTGCTGTAATACCCACTGCCAATCGTGGTGAAAGCTGAAGTTACTGATTCGGTGTTCGTATCCCCGTTTATGAATACCGCCTCGGCCGTGCCCTGAGCTTCGACCCAGGCGTTTTTATACGAATTAGCCTCGGAAGCATAATTGTACCAGGCGCAAAGCGTGAAGTTCCCGTAAATGTTCACTGAATTCCAGAAGTGAGAACCGGCCGACGCCCCGGATACCTGCCGGGCTTCCAACACTCCAATGTTGGGCGGCGTGGTCGATCCGCCAACCAGGGTGAACCCTCTCAGATCACAGATCATCGCGCCTGTCATGTCGATAATCGGTGTGCCGTCGGTCTCGCCTATGATCGTTGCACCGTAACCCTCAATGTAGCGGATGCTGTGAGTGTCGCTATTCTCACCCCAAAACAGAGTGGTATTGATGAGATAAGAGCCGGGATCGATAATGAGCCTGGAACCCTCGTAATTGTCGGTCGACGCCCTCATGCTGTGCGTCTTGGCGGCGTTCGCGGCGTCCTGAAGTTCGGTTGCCTGATCGGTTGCCCCGGTCCGATCGGAAGTAAACCACGCGGTATGGACCGTGACCTTCCCGGTAAAGACCGTACTGCCGGCCCCGGTGAATATCTGGAAGAGCCCGGCGTTTGGTTCGCGCCCGAGGGTTAGTGTAAACCCGGCGCGCGCAATCGACCCATTCCGGGCGAATACGAGCTCGATATTTTCGGGCACGTTGGTATTCGCGGTAAGCGTGCACTCTGTGTCTATGTAGAGTGCCTTATTACTCGCGCCTATGGCGGTGACGGCAGCCGCTAGACTCGCGTAGTTGCTCACATGGTCGAGTACCGGAACCGTAAGCGTGGTCATCGGGTAATTGTAAAGGCCGGTTCCAGCCGTATCCCAGCCTATAATATGGCTGGCCGAGGGCGCCAAGTACGGTGTCGATATTGTTGACCTGGCCGGAACTTGGAAAGCCCGGTCCGCCTTTTCGTTTACCTGCTGGATCTGGTGTTCTAGTTTATCAGCCACATTATTTAACGAGGAAGCCGTTATCGCCTGCCCCGCCGTCCAGTTCTGGCCCTGCAGATACGACATATCCCGCATGATGGTGAGGGTTTCGCCGGCCGGCAGGGCGGTTGTAAGCGTGACATTTCCGCCCGTTGCAACCCCCGCCCCCGTGACGGTGTAATCCACGTTGAGGGTCAAGACGGTCTCGACCCCGTTTGCATCGGTTTGGATCACCACGAGATCCGAGGCCGACCATATCTTGAACGTGTAGGCGAAGGGCCCGGTCGTGCCGGCGCCGTTATAAGGCGTCATTTTGGAATATTCGACTGTGACCGTGGCCAAGGGAGGTGTTGTAAATCGGGGCGAAAATATTCCTAAAAATATGACAAGAAATGCCAGAATGCTAATCTTTTTCATTACTTCCCCCTATCATCTCGACAGTGGTTTTGCTGAAATCTCAACTTGCGCAATTTCGCAAACTGACCCTTTATGCTTGACTATCTCCTTGGCCCGCGCTCCGGCGGTTTCGGTCTGAACAGGTAATCCATCGGTCCACGGGGGGGCTTGGCCCGAACATCGAGCGCCGCTTCCAGGGCAATAATAGCCTGGTCGGGCGGAAGTCCCGTTGCAATGCCCATCAGTTTCAGGCCGGCTATCGCGATCCGTTCCTTTTTCTTGCGCTTGCGCTCGAAAGACTCAACGAACCGCTTGCCCTGGTTCGCCAGGGCACCGAATGCCCCGGCCCTGTAGTCCATGCCGTTAAGAGCTGCGTTGACAATATCTCGTACAATCGGGATGCCTCCGGCGCCAAAGGATACCGCGCCCTTTCCGACCGTTGCCGCGGCGTCCGTGAAGTCCTTGGGCTTTTCGTGTTCCTGGACGGCCTGCTGCATGATTGCCGGAATGATCAACAGCCACCAATAGGCCTTCACAAGATCCACGAACTTTGCCCCCTCGGTTTTGGAGTATTCCTGCCAGGCGGACCACAGAAGATTATGGGTCGTGTTCATGAAGCTATACATCGGGACGATAAAGGTTTTCCACGCTTCCCCGCCCCGCTGGACGGCGGAAAGGTCCTTCGGAAGTCCGGACGTCTGGGTCCGTCCCACAGTCCCTCGCGCGTGCTCGACAGATGCCTGGTGATCTCCGGCGTCGATCTTATCCACCTTCCCGGCCATTGCCTTGAGATACGCCCCATGCCAGGTTGATCCCGTGGCCCACAGGTCGAAAAACCCGATGACGGAAAGCTCCGCATTGATCAGCGCCCGGTAGTTGTCGCTTACCCAGGATTGCGGAAAGAGTTTCGCGCGAACGTCCATCACATCCCGGTCGTAGTTTCCGACCCGCACCGCCATGAAAGGATCATTCTCGATCATGAATTTGTATTGCTCTCTCGGATGGGAGGCGAACGCCCTAACTCCGGACATTACCCAGTCCATCCCGAGTTCGGGGACGGCGTTAAAAACGGCGAACGGCTGGAGTATTGACGTTGAAACCCTCATGCCGAGAACGAAGGCGGTCCAGGACCTCCTTATTCGGCCAACCGGGGCTTCCATCGCCATCACACCGCTTGACCCCGATCCGGGCCGGGCGACTTCTTTTATCCAGGGCTTGAGCTGCCGGTACGCATCCTCTCCGACCGTTTCCGTTATGGCCTTGCGCACGAGCGGATGACTCAAAAGCTTCAGAGTGTCCCGGAGGGCCACCATGTGTGTCGCGTAGTGATTCGTATCGTCCAGGTGCCGCGTGATAACCGAAGGGTCGAGTAGCAGCGCCAGCTTGCCGCCTTTGCGCTCCATGGCAAAGCCGTGTTCGACCGACATTCCGAAATGCGATGAGAGCAGGTTTTCGGCTTCGCGTCTGGCCTCGGCGTCCGCAATCTTTTCGCTGAATCTGGGATCGAAGCGAATTGGAAAGTAAGCTTCGCGGGGAAGCGGGATACCCGTAGGCGAAGCCCAACCAGCCGGGCGCTCGACCATTTTAAGAGACACCCCGGTTACCGCTTTAAATTCGGCCTCGAGGTGAGGTTTTAAAATGGGGAAAACTTCATCGATCAGCCGATTAGCAAACGTGATCTCCTCGGGTGAGAGCATCCCGGTTACCGCACGGATTTCGTCATCGGAAAGAGGCGGCCGGTCGATTCCGAAACCGTATCTCAGGGCCTTCAAGTTGTCGGGGTGGATCGTATTGCAGTAGAAAAGTATTTGCTCCCATTTCGTAAGTTGAAAGCCGGTACCCGGCACGAATTCTTTCTTTGTATTCCATTCGCGAAGAGTCGCCTTGTCGAAGGAGCCGTAAACTTCATCGAGTTTTTTAGCGACCTCGATCCGAAGTTTTATCCCGGCCGATTCGGCGTTTGAAATGGCCCGCCAAAGTTGGGTCCAGACCGGGCCGTTATCTTTATTGGCGTCGAGCAGCCGGAAGATGATCTCCGGCTTTATCACCTGCTTGTGCCAGCGATTCAGCTTTTCAAACATCCCCTCGGTCGCCTTGGGATTCGCGAGCGGGTGCGGAACGGGCTGGATTTTATCAAGGCGCCATACATCATAGATCCCGTTTGCAATTTCCAGCGCTGCCTTCTCGAAACTTATCGCCCGGGTCTTATCCATGAATTCATTGGCGGCCCGGCCGACGTGTCGAAGGTGGTCAATAACATCGCTAACAACCCCGAGCTCTTCCACCGTGAGGGCGTTAAACGATTTCCGGCCGATTTCCCGGATGACCTCCGGCTTGAACATGATGACGTTCCCGCCGGCATGATCCGCGCCATGCTCATCGGTGAAACCTTCTTCCTGCTCTCGCACGAATTGCTCGAGGGATTTTCGCGGAGCGGAAAGTTTCGGAGGATTCAACCCGAACGGCTGGAGCACGGCGGCCATCTGCACCCGGTATTCCTCCGGGACCTTTAGATCGGACATGGCCTTTTTAATCCGGCCTCGAAGCGATACCACCTCTTTCCTAGCGGCAGTGCGGGCGCGGTACTTGTCGAGCGCCTCTTTTGCCCGCTCCTTTTGCTTCAGCGCCTCTTCCATTTTCCCCGCGCGGAATGCTTCCTTTGACGCCCGTTCGGCTTTCTGGATTGCGGCCTTCAGGGCGTGGCTTTCCGATATCATGGCAACGCCCACCTGGACCTGTCCGGTAATTTTGCGGATCTCGGTTTTTACCGCGTAACCGGTCGGGACCGGGCGCATGACCGGCTCCATCACCTTTTCATAGAGGATCTGGATCCCCTCTTCCAGATAGGCGGAAAGGCGTTCGGCCGCATCCGCCCCCGAGGCCCCACCCATGTACTTTTCGTATTCCTCGATATGCGATTCAATGAATTCGGCTTTGGTGGGGAGATTCTGGATTTCCTGAACCAGGGCGTCGGCGGACTCATAACCGTAGTCCGCGGCGACTTCATCGATTCCGTACCTGGATTTTTTCGTGAACACTCCAGGGAACCGGCGCACTAGATCGGTTACGGTGTACGAATCCCAATCAGAGAGGCTCTTAACCGATATGCCCCCCTGCTTCTTGATTTCGGATACGATGCGCGGGAGCCCCTCTTCGGCGAACTGCTTCCACAGCTCCTCGCCTTCCCGGCGGACGTCTGCCATTTCCCTTTTCTGTTCGGCCGCAACCTTTTTAAACGCCCGGTCCTGAGCCCTTAGTAGGATCTGCCCTACAAGATCATCCCAGGTTGTAATATCCTTGGGCTTTACGGCCTTGGCCGGGACGGGTTTGCTCGAATACTCCTCGTCCATCTGGTAAAGGACATTCGCCTTGCGCTCAGCCTCCGTTGAAAGGAGCCGGTCGAATACGGCGCGCACATCATCGTTTATGCGCACCCGAAGGTTCTTGAGGGACTTGTAGATTTCGAGAAGCCAGGCTTTGAGCTTCTGGAAAACGGAGCGGAGTTTCGGACTTGGGGCGATCCCTTCGGCAAGGTAGGCCTCGAATCCACGCGCGAATTTTTCCTCTGCCTTGCGGGACCACTCGCCACCTTTCGCCCCGGCCCAGGTTGCGGCGATGTTCAGGTCTTCGGGGGAGAGTTGCTTGCGGAAAATGTGGCCGAGTTCATGGATAAGGGTTGATACGTCCGCCGTTTCAAACAGGTGGATAATGGCCTTGCCGTCTTCGAGGAATTGGACGGCACCTTTTTTGTTCTGAGCGAGAATGTCAGGGTTTGCCGGGTCGAACTTGCCCTGATTGAAGATGGATTTGATTTGAGTGGTTTCCCATACAGCTATGGTTTTAGCACCTGCAACAGAACCTTCATCAGATATGAATGCGCCATCATAGCCAAGAGCCTCTAATGCCTTCCGGCCTATATTATCGCTTGTGGTATTGGTTGGTCTCGGCCCCCTTTCAAAATTCATCCAATACATTTCGTTCGGATCTTTAGGGACATCTTTGCCGCCTCTATGTTCCATTGGGATTTCAGTGCGCGTTACCGTCCAAGTCTCTGTTTTAGGGTCATAGACATCAATGTGATGTGCTAGCCATTCCTCTTTCGCTATTTTCCTTGCGTACTCATTCACTTCAGAGTTTTTGCTTACAACTAGATTATCGAAATATTTGTCCATTTTAGAGGTCAAGCGTCCAGCCTCTTCGGGGGTCTTGATTCTGGTCCCAACTACATCGGGAAGTCCTGGCGGTTCAACGTATCCTCCACCGTAAAGTTTTTCGGATTTTACGTGAACAGGAATCGTTCTTTTTGGTCCGAAAGAACCAAGCATCTCATTATTACTTGCCCTAGATGCTATAAATGCGTTTTCAGGGTCGGTAGAAAAGAACGAAGCACCTCTATAACCTGGATCAAAAGCCTTAAAATCGTTGCCGGTTACATGGTATAGCGTTAATGGCTTCCCGCTCTCGTCCACCACCTTGCTCTCCCCGAACCAGTTCTTAAACTCCGGGGTCTCCGTGATCTTGGCTGACTCTTGCGCCAGCATTTCGGGCGTGAACTTTCCCCCGCTCTCCACGCCCCCGATGAAAGTCGAGTACCATTCCTCCGGTGTCGAGCCTTCCGTTGCCGCCCACGAAGCAGCGCGCGCATCGGTAAGTTCAACGAAGGCGTCTTTCATTTCTTGCGCGATATTCGTATTCTTGCCGATAGCGTCAATGAATTCCTGCCGGGGCATTCCGGGAGTCGCAACGGTTGGCTTCCCACCCGTCGATACTTGAGCGAGCTTTCTTTCAAACTTCCCGCGCCACATGGAAGTGAACTGGCCGGCCGTCATGGTTGGAGTGCCGCCGTTAAGCGTAATGGCCTTTTCATCCACCAGGTCAACGGCTTTAGCTTCCGGATTTTTAAGCAGTTTAGCCGCCCCGCCCGCGCCCTGCTGGTGGGCAATATAGAGTTCCCATGCCTGAGGGGGCCTGCCAAGGCTCGCGGTCAAGGCCGTCGTGTTCTGGTAGAGGAATTTGACCCCGAGGTCTATTTGCCGGTCGATATTGGAACGATCATCAGGGGTCCCGCCCATGTCGCGCCAGGTGCTGTCAATGAACTGGAATATCCCGGCTGCGCTCGACTTCGGGTTTTTGATCGTCGGGGAATAACCCGATTCAACCGCGGCGATGGCCAGGGCCGTTTCCGGATTCACTCCCACGCGCGTTGCCGCGTCGGCAATCTTTTGAGGGATGACCCCGGCGGGTTTAAATGGGCCTGGAGGTTTGCCGGGATCGGGGACATATGGCATCGGTTTGGGAGATGGCGTCTCTGCCGAAGTGGGCGCCTTGGCCTTCGCACCCGGCTCTTCAAGCAGTCCCCCAACCGGCGTCGCCTTCCTTGCGCCTTCACCCGGGATGACCGTGCGTTCCACGTATGGACTGAACCCGAGCGCTTCCTTGACCTTCCCGAACCAGGGTTGATCCATCTTGGTTACGATGGTATCGGTCGGGATCTCAATTTGAAACCCCCCGTGCTTCGCCGCGCGGAGTTCCTCGGCCGTGACGCCCAGATCCCGCCACATCTGCATTTCCTCGGGAGTCGCAACCCCTTTGAAAATGTTTCGAACCATATCCGGATCAACGTAGACGCGCTGGGGGATACCGGCCTCGGTAAGCGTTTGGATGGTGAGGGCGTCCCAGGCCTTTGACAGACCCTTGTATCCCGAATGCAGCGCCTTACCCTTGGCGAAGATATCGAGAAGTTCCAGGGATGTTTTTGTCAACTCGTTGGCGTGGTCGGGGGCCAGTTCAGCGAGCGAAAAGGGTTTCCCGAATTCATAGGGTTTACCCTGGATCTTCGATCGCACAACGCTCCCCGCTTCCCCCAGGGCCTCGAAACCTGCTATTCCAAGTACCATCTGGTAGAGCGGAACGGTAGGAAGCGCAACGACCCCTGCAGCGCCCATGACGATTGACGGGATGAACTTGTGGGGCTCGGGCGTATCCCGAAGAGTGTTCAGCGCCTCGTAGTTTTCGGCCGCAAATGAGGGAGACACCCCGTAAGCGTGCGACATGGCCAGGATGTTCATCGCCTTTTCGGGCGAGTTCACACCCCAGGATTCGGTTGTCCTCGCCGCTTCCGAAAACCTCGAATTGAGTATCCCGTCAAGATATTCCCAGTCGTTAGCGGCACCCGTCACCGCCGCGGTGTAGCGGTCGCGCTCCGCTCCCGGCATCTCGATCACGGCTCCGTAAGGGTCTTCCTCCTGCAGCTTCCAGGGGCCTTCCTTCCCGAAATCTTCAAGAGCGGTATCGATCGCACTTGCCGACTCGCCTCCAAAATCCTGCATGGCAGTCTTGACCGCCGGCGAAAAATCTTCCTGCTTTGGCGATTCAACGAGATCGTCAAAAGGATTTTTAGTGGTGCCCGGGAGGATATCGTCGAAAGGATTACTCATTGGACAATCCGTACAGGCCCGGGTCGATCCCCTTTGCCTTCAGGAACCCGGCTATTTCGGGACCCGTGTATCTACCTGACAACTGGTTTATGCGCTCCTGGATCTTTGGGTCGCGTTCAGGGGCGGCGGGCGCTGGAGTCTTTTCCGGGGAATTAATCCCCGGCTTCGCTTCATCCTCAATCTGAAACCTTGTCCGGGAACTCCTCAGAAATTCGAACCACCTGGATTCCTCCATCGGGACCAACAGATCCTTGGCCCTCTTGAATACATCCGGACCTTTCAGGTTTTCCCGTTTCACGTGCTGGTCGAGCGTAAAGAGAAAGTCCGCCTTTTTCGCCAGCTCTTTGGATTCGCCATAATACTTCTGAGCATAGAGGTCGTCAGCCAACTTAAAATACTGGCTCTTGGTCGGGTCTTGCGCCAGGTCGATAGACTTGCCCATCTCTTCGAGCTTATCCACCCCGAGACCTTTTCCGGCATAGGCCAGTAATTCCGATCTGTTCTTAATCTGACCGCTCCAGATTCTGGAGAGTACGTCCGCCTGGACAGTCGGATCGGTTTTGAACTTGCGCTCGTTGTTCTGGCGCTGCAACCCGATCAGCCGCTCCTTTAGTTCCGGGCTCGCGTCGGTTCCTATAATGGTTGCCTCGGTCATGCCAGCCGGATTTTTCAGGAAGTTATCGAAGATAAGATCGTTATTCTTCTTCTGGATCTGCTCGCGCTGCTGACGGTCCCACGTCGCCCCGTTTTCAAGAGACCGGACAAGGGTCCCGCGCTTTTCCTCATCGAGTCCGGGATAGTTTGTCGGGTCGCGCGCGTATTCAACGGCCTTGCCCAAATCGCCGGTAAACATTTGCATGAGTTCGGAGTAAGCGCCGTTTACCGTCGCCTTCTGCTCTTCTTTTTGCTGGCGCTCCAGGTCGAGGCGCCTGGTGTTTTGAACGTGTTCCACCCGCTTCTGCGCAAGGTCCATTAGCGGCGTCATGTCGGTTTCGTTTATCTTCGCATAGGGGCCGCTCTTTTCGGCGAGCCGGGCGAGAGTTCCTTCCGGGTCGATCATCAAGTCCCGCTTCGCCCTGCCGATCGCGGTAGACGATTCCCACTTCTGGAACTTGTCGACAACCTCGGTTGGCTTCATGGCGCCGACAGCGCCAAGACCCATCAGCCGACCACGTGCCTGTGCGGAAATCCGGTCGTATTCCTTATCGTCAACGGCGCCAAAGGCCAGGTTCTGGAGCTTCACAAGGTCCAGGTCGGCTGCGGCGACCCCGAGGTTTATTGCCTGCTTGCGGGCCGCGTGCGTGATATCGGTTATAGCGGACAGTTTCGCATTCTCGAATTGAGTATTGAAGTGTACCAACACCTTGGGATCGGATATTTTGTACTGCCCCTTGATCTCCTCCGCTCTTTTATGGAGTTCGGCACGTGCGGCTTCGGGGTTGGTGTTAAACTCCGGCGACTTCAAAATATCTTCATGAGCGGTAACGAGCTTTTCTTTTGCGTCGATGGTTACCTGTGAAAGTTCCGTCATCTGCCGAAGTTCGGTCAACTTCGATTCGAGCGCGAACCCCATATTCGCAAGTTGGTTTCCGCCTTGTTCAAGCGCGCGGCCGACTTCCCCGCCGGCACCCGCGGGAATCCTCGGCATTGACTCGGTGGGAAGCCCCACCCTTGACCGGTATGTTTGGATTTTGGGCATCAGCTATACCCTTTATAGGTGGCATAGGACTTACCAAGACCAGAAAGAAGCGTTGACCCGGCCCCTAACCAGCCCGCCGTTTTAGCCCTCTTGCCCATATACCTGTAGATGCTCGCCTCGTTCTCGCCCTTCACCATTGCCTGGTTGGCCGCTATTCCGTACATGCCGATGTCGCGCTCGTATTCGGCAGCCGTCTGAGCCATCACATCCAAGGGTGAACCGGTCGAAATATCTATTCCCGCCGCTCCGTACATGGACTTTTGTTCTTGCAGCATGGCGTTTTTTTCGCGGGAGAGCTTGTACCCCTCTTCCTTGTATGCTTCCCGCCTCCAGGCCGCTTCCTGTTGAGCGGTCTTTGCATTAGCCTCGGCTGCTGCTTCCGCGGCGTTGGCCTGTGATATCTGGCCCATTACCGACAGGCCGGTGCCTACCACCGAGGCCGCAAGCGCCGCAATCCCCATGACGGGACCGTAACGGACACGTTTCATTAATCGCCACGGTTCATGCTCTATCATGTGCAAACCGGGAATGTCCCCTTTTGAAATCAGGTCGAACATTGCGCCCTCACTCTCGCGTAAAGCATGAAATCGGAACCGTCAGGCCCCCGCTTTTTCATTGTCCCCTCGTAAACGAAGCCCATGATCGACACCCATCGTTGCGCGCGGGTATTCCCGACTCGAACCTCGGCGGATATGCGGTGGACGCGCCTTTCTTTTTCAATATGCTTCAGCGCCCGAAGGAGGAGCTTCGTAAGGCTCACGGGGATTTTCTTCACCTCAGGCATGGCCCAGAGCCACACCTCGGCCACCCCCGGCCAGGGCATGGCGTAGCCAGCGCATCCGAGAAATTCACCGTCCGAGAAAGCGGAGAAGGCCGTCCCTGTATTGATGAGGTTTTGCCAGTAGGCTTTCTTGTCCTCGATCATTGCCACAAGTCCAGGCTCCGTTACCGGTTCGGTCAGAAGTTCAAGGTGCTCGAATTCGAGCGGGCGGATGTCAATCATTGCAAACAAGATCCGGGAAAATGGCGCGTACCGTAATCGGACACGGATCATTTTGAACGATCATTACCGATCCTTCAGTTTCAGCATTGCCGGGCCACGGGATCTTGTCGGTATCGCCCGTGAAGATATCAACCGCGGTATCCGCCAGGTCATTACGAGAGATGAAATCGGTAATGTAGACGAGATTGTCTTCGTCCGGTCCAACCTGACCGCCTATTGAATCCTTGAGTCTCAGGACTACCCCGGCGAGTTCCTTTGTGCGGCCTTGAGCTGTCCCGTCCCCCGCCCCCGCTTCAATGCGCTGAGTCTTGAGCGTGCAGCTGAATGGAAGCCCCGCTTGTACCACGCTCGCGGCCTCCTCGAGGGTTATGTCCCCAGACACCACCGTCTGCTGTGCGAGCGGCGCGCCGTCCGCGAAGATCGCAACGCTTTCGCCTTCCAGGTGATCGAGTCCGGAAATAGTGGTTGCCGCGGCTCCGTCGTAAGTCAACCCGCAGTCCACGCAAAAGTAGTCTTCCTGGTCCGTAACCCCGTAGTTATCGGCCAGGACCTCGATATACCTTTTTGTTTCCCCGTTGATTGTGCGGTTCCAGATTGCCCACAGTTCATGCCGCCCGTCCGCCACCGTGAACCCCGCCGGGATAACCGAAATGCTCTCAAGTATTCCGTCCGAAGGGTGCCGGTGCCAACCCTTGCTTATATCTTCACCGATCCGCGCGTAAGTGCTGCAAGCGAGATCCCCGGTGCTCGTTCGACCCCAAAGCAAAGAATGTGGTGTCTGCTGATAGGCGAGTTCGACAAGCCCGCCCTCGGATACATGATCAGCAAGAAAAGTGAGATCGTCCGAGACAAAGGAATCGATCGAGAAATTATACATGAACTGGCGCACCATCCGGCCACCCGCCTGGATGAAAACGAGTGCGGGTCCGGCCTTGATTGGAACCGTGTTCAGTTGAGTTCCGAAAGTGCTCTGAACATCCACATAAGGCGGGTTGGTCGCCGTTATGGCCTCGGCTTTCCGGGTAGCGAGCGTCGCTTCTTCTGCCGCGCTCCCCAGCGCGAACGCCTTGTGCGCCACCATCCATTGAATCGGCGACTGCATTTTCACGAGGGTAAGGGTCATGGCCCCGGAATCGGGACTGAATTGCTCGTAATCGCCGACGTCCGACATCCAAATGGTGAGCGGCTGATATTCCGTACCGGCGAAGACCAGGCGGTCGTCATGGAAACAGGACGTTACGGGATACCCTCGCACGCCCGACCACGCCGCCTCGCGCCAGAAAGGAGAAGGATCGGTTGACCCGAAATCCGCGAGTACCGTTGCCGTCACCTGAGATGCCGAAACAAACCCGGTTATCTGGAAGACGCCGTTTTGCTCGACTTGCACCAATGCCGCCGTGGCCTGTCCGGCGCTTCTCACCTGGCAGGCGAGCCGGTAGTAAACCCCGGTCGTGAGTTCCACGAATTCCTGCTTGGTCGAAGTGCTAAACGTCGCGGCGTCATGCCACGTCACCTGATTATAGGAGCGCTGAAGGGCGATCCGGCCAATCCAGGCGGTATCGACCGTGATATCGACAATGAACCTGCCCAGGAGTTTTTTTGCCGTTCCGTTTGTAACCGAGGTAAACGTGGAAGTCGTGGTTGATCCGGTATGTCTGATCCGCCACGAAGACCCCACGTGCCCGGCTTCGAATATCGATGCGCCTCCAGTTGGCTGGTAGGTTACGATTGCTTTCCAGTCTACCCCGGCGGCCAGGTTGTTCGTTATGCTGGTAATTGTCGTTGCGTGCGTGCCCGAACCGTAGTCGGCATCATTGGCAACCGTGGCAAGCACTATCCCGTTATCTGGTGTCGCCACATCGAAACAGATCCAATACGTTGTACCCGAGACAAGGGGGTAATCCGCGAAGGTCCATTCCTTTTCGCCAACAGCCACCATGCTCTGGGTATTGCTGCTTGTGTCGAGCAATGCCCCTGGTGACCCAGCCACATCCGAATAAAGATACGCCGTTGCAACATTGGGATCAGCCACGGACCCGCCGCCTGATACCTTAAACGATTTGAGCAACCCGGCGCCTGGTGCTTCAAATTGGAATCCGCCCTTTTCGACCGCAACGGTCATTACCGCCGTATCCGCCCCGGGTGTCCCGGTCCAGGTGGAAAGGGTCGATAACCCGTACATGTTTGTTGCCGTGATGGTAATACCCACCCCGGTTGTGGCCGAGGGGATCAAATGCACGAGTTGGTCCGCGTTTTCATCCAGGTACGGCCCGTCGCTGAAAGCCACCTGGTCGAGCGACCAACTTGTATGACCAGACCGTGAAAGCTTGTATTGGGGCTGATCACCGTGGCAGATGTAGCACACATCGGCCGATTGGGTGAATTGCAGGGCCGAGAGTTGGGCCGTGGTGTACGGGGTGACAATCTCGTAAGGAACGCCCGCCAGCATGATCCGGGCCTGGTCCATGTAGAATCGGAAATAGAGATTCCCGGCTTCAAGCATGTACGCCTGCTCGTTCGAGTGGATGAATGGAATTAACCTGCAAGCGGCAAGAGACGACTTCACTTCGTTTATGAATTTGAATCCGGGCCTCGACATGGCCGGACCTTGAGGAAGGCAGATAAAGTTTTCCAGCGTTCGGCAACTCTGCCGGTAGTTTTCGAGATCAACCCGGCCTTCCATGTTGGGCGACCACTCGCCAGCTGCAAAACTCACTAATCCCGGATGTGCTTGAGGCATTGAACCCTCTTATCTTGCCGCCAGCCAGAGGCTCTTTTCTTCGTCCGTCCATTCGGCCGGGTTATCCTGCATGGCGTCGTTATGTCTTGCCGTGCGCAATGCGTCTTTATAAAACCCCGTCGCCACTTCGAGGTAAGCCGCCTTCTTCAGGATCGGCATGGCGAGCTTCAGGGCAATTCGAGCCGCCAGGGCATCGGCGAAAGCAGGATCGAAATAGCCCGATTCGTCCACCGCCCGCGTATACGCGATCGATATTTCCTCTGAATCCGAAAGGAGAAAGCCGCTTTCGACCGTGTACTTGATGGTTTTGTCGTGGACGGCCTGGACCCTAAGGCAGTCGCCGGGGAGCGTAAACTTGTAAGCGTAGCCGAAAGCCGGAACATCAACGTGAACAGCCAGGGCAACCCGAAGAGTTGCGAACCGCCAGGCATACGCACAAAGGAGGGCGTCGCGGGTGATATAGTAAACCTGCTTGCAGAGCCTTGCGTGCGGTTGGGTCGTGGACTCAATGTCCGTTATGGCCGCCTGGCCGAGTATGCCGAGCCCCGCCGAACAGATTTCTTCCACTGAATAGGTTCCAGCCATGCTATAGGCTCCCCAAAAGCGTTTTGCGCTCGAGCGTCGGGGCTGCCATATTTCCCGAGGTCAGCATGGTTTTTTGTTTCCCGTAAGCCGCCGCCCGCTTCACGCGCTCAAACATCGCAGCATTGCTCGCATCCGTTTCGACAGCACCGGCTTGGACCTGCGCCGGAGGGGTCTGCGTCATTTTAGGACTTCCACCAAAAAGACCGCTCATGTCGACACCCCCTTTAATTCGATACGAATGTTAGGTACACAACGGCCACGGCATTATTCACGGCATTGTCTCCAATGGTGATCGACCATGAATTCGTTATCATCCCCGTTGCGTATCCGATGGTGGATCCTTTTACCTGCTGGGTTGCCGTCGAACTCCGGTCGTCAATCAGGTTCTGGGATACGAGAAATCCGTTGGCGTTGGTGATATCCAGATCCCAGGCTCCATTTGTGGGGCCGGTGCCACCGGGATCCGTTTCGACCAGGAGGAGATACCATCCTTTAATGCTCAATCCCCCCGGCACTACAGTATCCGGATTGAGCGTGTACGTTGCTTCGAGTGCGGCCCCGTCCGCCGTGAAGGTTATCGGGATAATGACCCGCTGTGCCTTCCCGTCCACGAAGACCTTCTCGACATTGCCGAGCGTTGCGGTCCCTAAAGCATATGCACTAAGGGGCAACGAGATCAATAGCCCCGCGAAAAGCATTATAAGGAAGCGTCTCATCGCATTTCCCCTTTGTGGTTACGCCCCCGCCTATCATCTCGACAGTCGGGGGCGCTCAATTTTAAACTACCTTGCTGCTACAGTCCGGCCGCGTGAATGCGGTAAGACACTTTGACCGTCATGGTCGTGTCGTTGCTGGCATTTCCGGCGATCTCGGCGCCACCAACATTGAAGAGCATGAGTTTCTTGTTGAGCACATTTGCCGAGGCTACCGTTGCGATGGCCGCTGCAGGCACAATCTGGATTGTGTCGGCCGCTTCGGTAAGGAAACCATCGGTTTCGATTGCCGCTGTGGCGTCCGTCCCGGAGGTTTCATACTCGATCACCAGGTTATCGGCCGCATTGACGGTGAGAACTTCTGAGCCGTAATCGAGAATGAGAACCGCGCTCACCAATTCGACAAAACCCGCCGCGCCAGGCGCCGGGGTCAGTTCGAGTTTGCTTGCCCTGAGTCCTTTGATGCAGGCGTTGTTACATTCAACGGTGTCGGTGTAGATATAAGAGTCGCTTGCGGTTCCCGAGGAAAGTCCGCCGGTTGCCGTTACTGTCTCATCGACCAGCACCTTGCCCGTGTCGACATGCATGGCTTCGATGTTTGTCGCGTCGATATAGACCGCATACGAAGTCCCGGCCGCTGGGGCCGTCGCGTCGTCTTCGAGGAAGACCAGTGTCCCGCCGATAGCCGCCGCGTGCTGGCCGGTCCCAAGCTGGCGAAACCGCATGAACTGCCCGGCGGGAACCGTTGCCGCGTTGTCGGATGCAAGGCTGATAAAGCCCTCGTTGGTGGTTCCGAGCCAAGGGCCGAGGTCAGCAACGAAACCCTGTCCGGTGTAGGAGTTGGCAACGTCAATCTTGATACCGTCTGCAGCAGCGCCTGCGTTCGAAATGTGGAGCGCGCCGTTTGCCAGCGTATCGAGCTTTACGAGGTAAGACCCGACAGTCGCGGCCGCTTCGTCTTCAAGGTAAAGACCCTTACCATCAATCCCTGCTGCGTCAGCCCCAGTACCCTGGAACTTACCATAGATAAAATGGCCCACTTCAGCGGTTGCAGCGCTATCGGTACGGAAGTCGATCATGCCACGATTGACCGTCCCGAGCCACGGGCCGCCGTCTATTACGAGAGCTTGGCCGGTCCATGCGTCGGCAGCGTCCATGAGCATGTGAATGCCTGCCGCGCCGTTTGCCACGAAATGCTGAGAGGTACTCCCCGCAGTGTCAATTTCAAGGCCGTAGCTTGCGGCGGCGGTTGCATCTTGAGTAATGAGCAGCGCGGGATTATCAGCGGCTGCCGCGGCATCCCAAATCTTTACAGCCGGGCCGGTAGTCACACCCTGGTTGCGCTTGATCTGGGTCGTGTCGTCTTCGTCGGTATCGATTTCGAGCTTGCCGTCATCGATCTGGACATCACCGGCGGTAACGGTCAGAACGTTTGTGGAGGCGAGGCCCGCTATCGTGGTAGCGCCGTACCGCTTAACCGAGAAGTCGTCAGCCGCTCCGTCGTATGCCTGGAAATAATACCCGGTGAATCCGGCTCCATCGGTCACCGCCGCCCTGAAAGCCGCACCCGTAAGAGCCGCCCCGGTGTTGCCGTAGGCGATACCGTTTCCGCTCGTCTGAGTGTTCGCGGTAATCCCGATCGTTGAAGCCGTGGTCGCGGCGTCCGTGATTGCGATTACGTTATTTGAGGTCCTGGTGCCGCCGGCGGCCAGGGTCAGAATGTCAGCCGTTGTCATGGTGTTATTGGTAAAGGTCACCATGTCGGCGTTGGCTGTATCGGTTACCGCGAAATCGCCCTGAGTGATCGTCATATCGACGTTGGCGGGCAGATTGACCAGAGTGGAGCCGCCGCCAAGCGTTACCGTCCCGGTCGAAGTTCCGCCGACTGTAACCCCGCCGGTTCCGGTGCCGTCGACTGTAAGCGTTGTGGCCGCGGTCTTTGCTACCACCGCATCCATTGCGATCGAACCGGCACTAAGGGAGGTAGCAACCACGTTCCCGGCCGCATCCACGTCGAAGGCGTTGAAGTTAATTGTTCCGGTTGTACCGACGATATTGTTTGCCCCGATATTAAGGGCGTCGACGATGTCGGCGTTGCTGGCGTCGATACCCGTTGCAAGAGCGGCACTCGGGTTGATTGTAAAACCTGCGCCCCCACCATCCGGAGCAATCGTTATGAGACCGTCGGCTGATACATCGAAATCCGTAAAATCGATGGTGGCCGTTGTCCCGGCAAGACTTGTAACCGTGGCCACGCCGCCCTTGGTAATGGACCACGTTCCACCGGAGCCGGCCACGTCATTTCCGGACCCGGCATTTGCGAACTGCAGAGCGTCGCCTGAGGCCTGCGCCCCGGCCGTGATCGTTACGACGTCGCCCGATTGAGCGCCCACGGGGGTCTTTTCGACCGTCAGCACCCCGTTATTGTTGGCCGCGTTGTTGGTAAGCGCCACGGCCCCGGCGTCAACGGTTATCGCATGGCCGTTGTTGTAGGTATCATCCATTGTCCCGGCGCCTGCAAGCGCCAGGTCCTTTTCGACTCCCGCCGAATCCTTTTGGAAAAGGTGCGTGGACCCGGCGACATCCTTTGCATAGAGCCTAATGGAGTTTGCCGCGGGTGATGCCGGGGCCGAAACCTCGGGAATCTCGGCGTAGTTGCTGACCATGAGTTGGTGGATGTAGGCGTTGAGCCATCTCTTGCCTGTATCACCCAGGTAGTCGTTGAGGTCTCGCCCGGGTAACTGTTTAAACGCCCCCCATGCAAGCGCCGGGATAAGCAGCGCAAGGAGGGCGATAAGAAATGTCCTGTTCCTTCGCATTTTGAATGCTCCTTTCGCCTGCCTCCCGGCAGTCTGAGAGCGGTTATCGTTTCCTTGCTTCCTTCTCGAGACCTTCCGCCTTGTGCGCGTCAATCGGCCGGCCCGCCGCCCGCCGCTTCGCCTCGACCTCTTCGGCCTGGTCCGGGTCAATCGGAGCCCGCAACCCCTTCATGATCGGCTTGAAAGTGTCCGGGGGCTGCACGAGCGGAGGCGGGCCGATAACGGTGAAGTGCCGGGGGATATACTCCCCCGCCTCCTTGTCGAATACCTGCGTATCGCCCACGTTGTAAATCCGGTGGCGGAAGTAACATTTGCGTATGCACCTGTATTTTTCCTGCATGGCTTACGCTCCCGGTGCCTTGTTGGTCTGATAGTTGAGGGCCTGACGGCAAGATATTTTCCCGGTTGTCTCGAACGTGTTGTCGCCGGTGTACATCACCCGCAAATACCGTTCGTAAACCGCGAAGGCGGGCAGGGTAAGCGTGAAGTTGTATCCCGCAACCAGCGTGGCCTTTGCAATCGCCCCGGTTGTAATGCCTGCGATATCCGCGTAAGGATCGGCCACCGCGTTATCACTCGAACTTTGCAGGGTGATCGTAAGAGTTGTGGCCGTCCCCGCAAACACCTCGTCGACGGTGAACAGGAGCGTTATCGGCTCGCCTTTTGCCACATTGGGCGAAGCTACTCCGAAGTCGTACACGTCCTCGGACGCCTCGGTTGCCCCGCCGTCGCAGACCCTTTGTTCCTGAGAAAAGTACATTTGATCGTCAAAGAAACCCATTTCGTTCTCCTTTAAAGGGTTGATGCTTAGGTCAAGGCATCCTCGGTTAAGAGCAGTTGATCGACCTGACGGAAGGGCACGCCCCAGAAGCCAAGAACTTTCTGCCCGTAGATTTCCGTCCACCCCAAACCGGCATTCGGCTTGTTTACCGAGAGGATTTGAAAGTCGGTCCACACATCCTTGTGCATGTAGAAGGCCATCCTGCCGCCGAGGGTACGCATCGAGGGAAGCTTGCCGATTGCCTTGATGAGCAATTCGTGGTCGATGATGTTGGTGGCCCCTCCGGTCTCAATGTTGGCAATCCGGACGATGTATCGCCAGTCGCGCACGCAAAGGCCGATCTTCCACTTGTACTGTGTGGAGTGCGCCCAGTACGGATTGTTGTCCGCATCGGTCACGCGGACCTTACCCTTGTACTCGCGGAAAAGACCGGCGGTCGAACCCTTGGGGAAGATGCCGAAAGCGGTCTTCGGCCCCCAGGTCACGAGCCACACCGAGGTGAGGTCGGACCCGCTGCCGCCGGCGTCAATTACGTTTGAGGTGGCAAGAGTCGGATACCGTTCGGCAAGACCCAGAAACTTCTCGGGGTTGACGTCGGTATCGAAGTAGAAAAGACCCCCGGCCATTTCCTGTGACATGGCTTCAACAAAGGGGGCCTCTTCACTCAGGAGGAAGGACGCCGAGTTGCCGTTGAGGTTTGCAAGTTCTTCATCAACTTCGGCCACGCCCTCGCACAGTCCGCAGGTATCATCTACCTGAGCCGTGCGTGATTTGCTCTGCGCAACGCCGTAATTGAGCTTGCGCCAGGTAAGGGAAGGAAGCCCGGTTCTGATCGTGGTTCTGTGACCGGTGGTCAAATTGCCTTCCGTGAACAGCATGTCGTCCAGGATCTCGTTGGTTTCATTGAGCGATTCCACGATATCCGGGACCGTGCCGTCCGGATCGACCCGTTTGGCCCAATCCGCCAGGGTCAAAAAATCTGCACCTAATACTGCCATTTTCGTTCATCCTTTCGCACGTCTCACGACGTTCATCGGGATAGTGATGGTAAAAGGCCGACCGGACCACCCGGAAGGCACGCCCTTTATTTAATGTCAGCCGAGCCCGTGAAGAACCGATCCTTTAGGCTCTTGTCCTGCCCACCTCCCGGCTGTCCTTTCAGCCTGCCCTCTTCGAAAAAGCGGCTCACTTTGTTGAACATCCGCACGAACATGATGTTATCCTTCAACCCCGTTCGGGTAATCATGTCCTGCACTTCCTCGGGCTTGAATCCGGCCTCGACTCCAAGCTCCCGCATGGCGCCCTCGGACGCCTGAATGTATTCATCGAACTTGGCTCCCTGCTCGATCTTGAGTGCTTCGCGCTGCCTGCCTATCTCGGCTTGTGCCTGAGTTTCCATTTGCGTCATGAAATTGACGAACGTATCAACCCCGGCCTGGAACTGGGTTGGAGACATACCGGCCTTGTGAGCCTCGGCCTGAAACGCCACAAGCAGGGGATCGTCGGCTTTGACGTTGTCTGGTAGCTTCGCCTGGTATGCCTCGGCCTTCTCGGGCACCTGGTTTATCTGGCGCATTCGTTCGTCAAAGGCCTTGCGTTCGTCTTCGCTCGCGTTCTCGCCCAAAGGCACGATAGCGTCCTTGACCTTGCCCGAAAGTTCCGCGTGCTGCTTGATGAGGTCCTCGGGTTTCATTTCCTTGTACGCTTCAAAAGCCGGATCGTCGGGAACAGTGAACGCTTTCGACCTTGCATCGCTGTACGCGGTCAGCACATCGGCCGGGCTCTTATCCGCGAATTCGGCATGCGCCGTCTGTAACTCGGGTGCCAGTTCTTCAAACCAACTCATAAAGCCTCCACTATGTTTTTGAATTTAGCCTCGACCCCACTCATGCGGAGTATGTAGACCGCCGTTAATCGCTTGCCCTCCTCTATTTCGGACTCGACCCCATTGAACACGCCGCAGAACCTGATCAGATCCGCAACAACAATGCCAGCGTCAGGACCGGAGAAAAGCCGCCGGTAGGCCGCGATAAGCCTTTGCGTGGCCTCTTCGCGTTCTTGCGCTTCGTCTTCATGTTCGAAGTCGGTCATTTATCAACCTTCGCGTCTGGTGGCCATAGTCTGATCTTAGCTATAGCCTTTCCTTTGCTGAGAAAATAAATCTCGTTCTCGGGCATGAGCGAATTTGTGAAAACGGATATTCCCAAAATCTTAATGTCATTGAACAAGACCTGTTGCGCTTCCACGTCTTCAGCTTCCAAACGTAAATACCTGAGGGTTTTGGGGGTCGCTTCGATTGAATCTATGCCATCGCCTTTAATGTTAAAAAACTCTGCTATGAATTTATCGGTCATCATTGCTGCGTCATCCCCCCAACCACATCAGTAAGCGCGTTCGGTTCATCAGGTTTCGTGCTGATTTGCCCGAGTTGCTGTGCCGCCTGCACCGCCGCCATGCTCTGTTCAAGTGCTATCTGCTGCTGCGCCTGGTCGGCCCGAGCCTGTCTCCGTGCGTCCCGATCCTCGACCTTCCGCAAAATCTTGGTCGGGGCGCCTTCACGTTCGGCAAACATCCGGATCGTCTCATCGTCGTCCAGGTTGTCGAACACTTCCATGTCCCCGCCCTTGGCCTGACTGATTACCCCTGCAACCTGGTACACCCGGGTTGCCGCCGACGATTCATTCTTTTTCTGAGCTGTGAGCAAGGGACTTTCATATTCGGTGGTCACGTTCTCAGCATACTCATAGACTATATCGGGCAGAGGCGGGAACTTACCCGACTCTTCCAGCATGCGCCAGATATCATCTAAATCCGCGTCAAGGTGCTCTATCTTCTGAGTGCCAAGCATAGGACCCAGGATCTGGAGCTTTTCCTGCTTGCGCTCCATTATCTCGATCACGGTCCTGTCCGCACTGCCCTGGTAGTCGGAGAGCATCAGGAAGGCATCCACGTAGAACCGCCGGCGCACCGCTTGAGATTTGCGCTCCTGCATATCGAGGGCATAGGGCAGGCTCCGCACCTCGCTTATGGCCGCGATGACCGCTCCGCCCGTCTCGACCTGGTTATACCTGTTGCGCCCGCGGGGATTGAGATTAACGAACTTCTCGAAACCCTCAGGAATCATGACGGCTGGCTCGACCATCTTCTCACCCGCCACCATGTTCATCTTCTCTTGAGCATTGAGGGCGCCCATGTCCTGCAGGGCCTTAATACCCGGGCCCCTACCGTAAGGGCTGAAATCACCCGGTATCTTCTCCCACCGCCACACGCTTGCGGGGAATAGCCGAAACCCGCCCTCGGCCATTACATTCTTGGTACCCGGGTCGATCCAGAATTCCGCCCAGGGCATGTTCTTGTTGTCCCGGAGCCGGTCGTCACGGGTCAAACCGAAATCATCGCGGGGCAGGATTGCATGAACGAAATCAAACTGCTGATCCATATTGCCAGAGTTAACCGCTGACTTGACCGACTCGGGGCATTTATCGCCCCATTCCTTGAATGCGTTCCGCGCCGTCCATTTGCACTCGCGGAAGAGTGTATCGACCTTGCCGTACCTGTTCTCGAGGATAACGCAGTTCGAAAGCTTCAGCACTTCGAACCGAAACACCTTCTCGGGGTCTTTCTCCCGCCACTTAATCGCCGTGCCCAGTGCCGAACATTGCCTGAAAGCCTGCTTCGTTTCATCCGGAAAATTCGAGTTGTAGAGGTACTTCATCGCAATGTTTTCGCGCTCTTCCATCACCCGTTTGACTTCATCAACTTCGTTCAGCCAATCGGGCTCGATCTTCCACTTGAACCACTTGTAGTTCTCGGGCACCAAACCGTTGTACATGCCTGAGGTACAGACTTCGGCCGCCCATTCAGGTGTACCGTCGTAAGCCTTCGATCCCCGCTTCTCCCCCTCGTTTATGTAGGCGCCGGAAAGCATCGACCCCATTTGCGGAAAGAGCAGGTCGATTACGGGATTCCACAGATTGGACTCCCACCACTGGCGAATCTGCTTCCCGTATTCCATGCGCTTCAATATTTGCTGTACCTGGTCTGACTGTATCATCGATACCCCATTGCTCTTAGCGGGTCGTAGTCTTCCTGGTTTTGTTCGGCCAATCGTTCCTGCGCCAGTTCAAGTTCTGTTTTCTGACGCACGGGCTCGGAGAAAGTAAGCGCCAAGGCGTCGGCATCATTGGGGGACCGGACATTTCTATTCCGCATTGACTCCTTGCTTTCAAGTACCTTGTTGTGGTTCGAGTCATATTTGAACCGAGGCCCCATTAAATCAGCGTGAAGGTTGTCGTCGTCGGGAATGGACACAGGCAGTTCATCGTTTAGCCAGTCATCCATGAGCCCCCAAATCTCGTTTCGCTTGTTCTTGTACTTCTCGTTTAGCGCCGCCCCTCCGAAATGAATTGCACGAACACGCTTCTTGTATCCCATCTCCCAAAGCCGGGAGATAACCCCGTCCGCCGATGCATCGATGAACATCATGTCGACGTATGGGTCTTTGCTTTCCAGGATCACCTTTGCCGTGCCCACATGCGCCATGGCATCGTGTTTGTGATATCTTTGCAGGTTGAACGCGCAGCGCCCTTTCCTGTAGATCGTGCTCGCTCCGTCTTTGCCTGCCGCGTCAGGATCGAACCCAACAACCACCGGCCCCGATGGATCGGTTACGGTATACTTTCGAGCCCTGAGAATGCATCCGGGCTTAATAAACGTTTCTTCGCCCGTCACCTGGAAGGCCTCGGCCGCCGTTGCTGGGTACTCCTGCTTGAAAAGCAATGGGTCCTTTAATTCCACAATCTTTGCCCTTCGCCATGCCATTTGTTCAAGGTCGAGCCCGTAGGCATCCATGTATTCCTGATCATCGGGCTCAAGCATGAAGTCAAAAGGCACCGCTCTTCTGTATTCCTGCTGCCAATACCAGGGTATGAAAATCGGAAGGTACTCCGACTTTCCGGATTCGGCGTCCTGCCATGATCTATGGAAAAAATTCCCAAGGCCATTGGCCGTGCTTTCCAAAATGACTTCAGTTCCAGGCTCATCGGGAATTGCCTGCATAATGCCGCCGGCGTGCGAATCGGCATTCGGCCACCATGCAACCTCGGAGCCATGAAAACATTGGATCGTGGCGCTCCTGCCCGTGCCCTTGGTCTTTGCCGTGCCGATCTTGTATCCGCTGTCAAGTTTGTCGAAAAGAAGCTCCTTGGCGTTCGATATGCCTGTCGAAGGCCGAACGAGCCGAGGACAGTTCTCGTGATACCTGTTCGCCATCTCGAACAGGTTCTGTGTCGCTGGGTCCTCGTGGGTGAGGATGAACGTGCGCCAGCCGAAGCGGTGGGTCGTAATCCAGTAATAGCGGCCCTCGACATAGGTTGAGCACCCTTGTTGACGACCTTTGAGAAGAATAGCCCGGACTCTGCCGATTCGTTCGATCTGTTCCGCAAGGAGTTGATGGATATAAAGTTGAACGCGGTTAAGCGCAAACGGAACAATGGTGCCCGCCTTTGTCCTGATCTTGAGGCACTTCGCGGCGTAGTGTTGGAAGTCATCTTTGAGCCGTTGACGTATTTCCCGTTCTCTGTCATTCAAGATCTTTCAGCGTTTCTTCGTGTGAGAACACATTTACATCCACTGTTTCCTTAAACATTTTCAGGTGTTTGCCGCCCAAATGATTGGCGCTCACCTTATTCCAGAATTTGAGCTTGATTGTTTCCGTGGTGGTTATTTCGCCCTCGTCGTTTTTCACCTTGTCCCGAACGATTTCAATACCGGAAATGCACGCGGCGATATCTTCATCCAGGTCCTTAACATCCTTGAAATTTCCATGCTCATCGAAGAGTCGGCGCGGATCGAAAAAGGCAATGCGCCCGAGTTCCGTTAACACCCGATCTTGGGTGATTTCCGTTCGCTTCGAGCGCTGCTTTACCGCCTGATTTATTTTTTGCTGAATTCTAACATTCGCTAACAGCCGCGCGCATTGAACCTGTGGCTGCTTGAATCCGGCGATTCTTGCGGCGTTGGTTGCATTGAGGCTGATTAAATACTCCTCGACAAACCTCTTTTGCTTCGGTGTCAGTTTGCCGCCGGCCATCTCACCCGCCCATCCTGCCGAAATAGCCATTAATGATGCCTTGGGCCACGGCATGGAGATCGTGGAATATCCTGGCCATATCGGACCTGGTGGAATGTAGTTGGAGGATGCCGTCTTTATCCAGTCCGATCACGATCACCTGTTGGTACCCTTCCTCCTTGGCCGCATCCAGCACGCGGGCCACGGGTAGATCAAGGGTTGTGTCACACGGTAGAACAATTACATCGGCCATTTACTTTGCCTCCGATTCTAACTCCGCCTCCATCAGCTCAATCAACTCTTGAGCCTTTGACGGCTCATTACCTCCAAACACGTAGTGCTGACGCAACAGGATCACCATGCCCTTAAGGATCAGGCGCAGCAGGCGTTCGGTGGGTGTCATTGGTCCCCCGCATCCTGTCTACCCATCGTGTTCTTGACAGGCGGTTCAGGCTCGACAAGCACCTGTGCAATACTCGGAGGCCCCGCCGTCCCTCGGACAGGATCGCCCGGCTGCCCGGTGCCTGACTTGTCGCCGTCTTTGGATACGGTGCCAAGGAATGCAAGAGCAAGGGCGAGTATCCATTGCGGCGTTGTTGGGAGTTTGCCTTCCTGGAGAGACGGCACAATCAGGATGAGGAAGGCACTTATGAAGCCAACGGCCGTAGTTTTCCAACTCCCACGGACGAACCATAAAAGGATTTTAGTGAAGTCCATCACTCAAGCTCCGGTCGGCCTACACTCAACAGTGCGAGTTTGGCCTTCTCAATCAACCAGATCACATCACCACCATCTGCATAGGTTGAGGCAAAATAAAACGATCCTTCCTTGTCCCACCCGATCAGCACAACACCATCAAGTCCGCTTTTCGCCGACTCAAGCACTCGATCTACGGGTAGATCCAGATAGGTAACGCCTCGAAGATTAATGACATCGCCCATAAAAAGCCTTACCTCAACCTTGGAGTGCCAAGCCCGCCGAGCATGGGCCAAAAGAATTGAAGAAGCCAGACGATGACGAATACGATCACAATCACCTGGATGATACGCTTGATCGTCGCGTCAATCGGAAGCATCGTTAGGATGTAGAGGATTGCCCCCAAGACAATCAGACCGATTAAAAGCTGAAGCATGTCAGTTCCCCTTGTTCTCTTTGCAGGCCCGACCCATTATGATCTTCTGATATTCCTTGTCGGTTGCCAAACGCGGCCAGTCGATAACTCCACCCTTGATAAGATTGGCCACTTGGTCCACGACTATATCGGCCACACAACAGCAATCTCCATTGTAATAGCCGACTTTGTGTGTGCCGTCTGTGATCTCCCATGTATCAGAGTATCCAATCATGGAATGGTGCTTGACGTGGACCGATCCGGACTGAGCGCACCCTGCCGGTAATATCAAGTACAAGGCGAGCAGGAACAGCCAGTACCAGACCGTGAGTCCCACAATCTTAACCTTGCTGTGAGTCGGAAGGTCTTGTATGTCTTTTAGAATTCCCATGCTCAAAACTCCATTCTCCAAAAGAACCGAACCGAGTCCATTTCGCTGTCCGTCATCACATCGCCGTCAAACATGGGACAGGCCCATCCCGAGGTAATGTCGTCGTTGTCGTCCTCGCCCATAGCCGCCTGCACCAGCCATGAGTCTATTGCGAAGAAGGGAGTTTAACCCCCAGGATCGCCGCAGTGTTCTCAATAGCTCCAATGGTGGCGTTTACCTCGGCAATCGCCTCGATTATCCCTTCCTGTGAAGTCGTCGAGGTAACGGCGTGATAAGCACCTAATGCCGTCTGTAGAGCCGTAACCGCAGCATTTGCTGCCTTAATTTCCTTAGTGTTGCCCGTTCTGGTTGCAACCGCAGCGATAATAGCAGGAGCATTCTGGATCACCCCGCCTACCCACTCATTTGCCCATGTGCTCCATGATTTCAGTGCAGTCTGCGCTTCGGGTTTCCACTGGCCGAAGCCAGCGCATGACGCCAACCCGAGGGTCAGCAGTACGACGATGAAGATTTTAATGTTTTTCATAAGGTTCCTTCTATGGATTCAGTTTCGTAGTGGATAACCCGCAAATATTGGCTACCATGCCACCCAAAAACGCCGATACCGCAATGACTCCGAGGTTTATAATCTTCCACAACGGCGACCGGTTCGCCCCGCAGTGCTGGCACATATTTTTCACCGTCTGGTAAATTAGATACGTGCGCTGTTCCTCGGTCATTGCCAACCATGCAGCATCGTTGATGGGTCCGAACGGACCCTGATCGTTTGCGGTCATGATCTGCTACTCATTGTCGTGTATCCCTTCCTCATCTATCTCTTCCCGCACTTTATCGGCGGCTACAAGTCCCAGGTGGTAGGCCGGCACTTGCTCTGTTCTTGGCCGGTCAAGCGCCGCGCCGCATCCAGGGCAGTCATCCACGCAAATAATGACTGTTGTACGGCATCGTTTGCAAAAGCGGTCAGCCATGATCGGCCCCCTCGACAAAGAAGCGGATCCTTCCGATCTGGATAACGAACCAGCGGGGCACCGCCCACTTGGGGGCCGAAATAGAAATGTCGTGATAATTCACCGCAAGGCCAACCGGGTTGTCCGACACACCGCATATGGCCTCGTTTGCGACTCGAAGACACTGTATCCATGAGGGATCGGAAGATTTCGGCCATGTGGTCAGTTGTGGATCTCGCTTGTACGTGAGGCTTGAATATTGGAGAGGGGCGAAAACGACTGCCATGATATCCTGGTCGCGCTTTCGGCATCGATTCAGGATGGAGTAGGCAACCCCTCGCTGGCATTCCTGGGATTGCCCGCGGGCTTCGCGCCAGATCGTAAGGCCAAGGAAGGCAAGGTCGGCGTCCTGTTGAAGCGCATTTGTTATGATTTTCCCGATCTCATACAATGAAACCTCCCATTTAAAGGGCGGGGCCGGACGGAGGTTGACCCGGCCCCTGGGCGTGAGATGGAATTTGAGTTGGGTCTGTCGGCGGTCTTTTTACCGGCGGGTTGTGGTTTGTCAAGAGTTTTCAAGATCTGGCTCGATTCGAGGCTTTCCTTTTCCCGTTCCCATTATTCGCATACCGCTTGCGCAACTTCTTGAGCGCCACAACCTCGATCTGGCGCACGCGCTCGCGGGTGATGCCCAACTGCTTACCAATTTCATCCAGGGTGGCCTTTTCGTCGGTGTAAATGCGCCGGCGAAAGATGATCGCTTCCCGATCGTCGAGCGCTTCCACGAGCCTCGCGCATTTCGCGGACAGTTCGCAGTGCTCAAACATCTCGTGTTGATTGGGGCCCGGGGCTTCAAGGAAGTCAACAAAGGACAGATCCGAGTCGTCGGTAAGTGGGGTGTCCAGGCTCATATCGACCACCCGGCCCCAACCCTCGACCGACCAGAAGGCGTTTCTCTGGTCTTCGGTTTTGTTCCGGCGCACCGCGCCGAAGTTTTTCATGATGTAGCGGCTGATAAAGGCGCGAATCCACCAGTTTGCATACGTGCTGAACCGGTTGCCCTTTTCCGGCTCATACTTGGATGCCGCGCGCATGAGTCCGAGCCGCGCCTCCTGGACCAGATCATCCGCATCGAACGACCTGAACCGACGGGCGTAGTGGTATGCCAGTTTATGGGCGAGGCCGTCATGGTCCCGGATTGCTTCTTCGGCGGTCATTTCCCCTCCATCGCATCTTTTATTGCTTCCATTATTCTTGCCGCTACTTGCGGAACTACACTGTCGCCCATCGCACTTATCCACTTTGCTTTGTCGGGGGTAAGATCTGAGAAGGGTAGCCCATGTACCACAGGGCAAAGCTCGCGGACAGCCTGTAGCCAGTGCATGTTCCAAGGGTCTCCGAGAGTGGCCGCGAATTCTTGTCGAAAGTCTCCTGACTGCATTTCTCTGATTTGTGGTCCCTGGATGTCAGTGTCGGCATCAACCCCCTGATTATCCCCGGAAGTAACGGTTCGTCCTTCCGCCCCCCGCTGCGGCTTGTCTGCCCGCCCTGAGTGCCGGAGAGAGTCGGAAGGAGCGCAATCGCCGTCACTAGATCGTCGCCCCCGCTTCCGTCCCGGTTCGCTCTCGCAAAGTCCGGCCCGCTCGGACTGCTTTTCATCGTGGGTAGCAATGCCCGGCTCAACACCACTTCCAGATTTGGGTTCTTGTCCTCGGCCCTCTTCGCCGTGATATCCCCAGTAAGGTGCGCTCTCATCGTGGGCATAAGTTCTGAAAGATAACCCGTCTTCCGGTTCGTTGCCGCCCGACTCGGGCGCATCCCTTTCCGTTCTATCGTGTCCATCCCTGTCATCGTGGGCAATAATCCAAAGTCTATCTCGCCTGTGCCACGCACCGACCGCTGATGCAGGTACAATAAAGTTCTCGACCCAATAACCCGCTCCCTCCAGACCAGCGACGACACTTTCGAATGCCAGTCCGCCGTCAATAGAGAGGAAACCAGGCGGGTTCTCACAGATGACCCATCGCGGTTTCGCAATTTCCACCGCTCGAATAGTTTGCGGCCAGAGCCAGCGGGGATCCGCTTTACCGAGGCGAAGCCCAGCACAGCTTGACGGCTGGCAGGGTGGGGAGGCGGTGAGGAGGTCAATTCCGAGATTTCCCCCATTAGAGACAGCCTTGGTTTTCCGTGATTTCCCTGATCGTACTGGTACTTGCAATTCTCTTTCGCCCGAAGCGTAGGCAGCAATTTGTTCTTCATCGTTCACATCCTCGATCACCGGCACGCCGGGCCATAATCTGTTGAGTTGCTTTCGTCGCCATGGGTCTATCTCGCACAGGGCCACAAGTTCATGTTCCGGCCAGACCCATGAAGCGGCAAGACAGAAACCGGAAACGGCTCCGGAGAACAGGTCAAGGTGCCGTATTTTCAAAACCTCATCTCCCTTTCTTCCACCCGGCCGCACACCCAGCACACCCACCGGGTCTTGTGCCGGCTCTCATCGATTTCCAGAATCTGCCAGCAGCGTTCGCAATCATGGCGCTCCAAAATCCCCTTGAGCAGCTTGGCGCACTCGCAGTCCTGGCAGTTCATGCCGATCCCTCTATTAATTTCCTGCCGTTCGCGCCAACCAAAACAGGCTGGATCGGCGTGACTCTTTCCGCCCACTTGTTGCCCTCGAGCATTCTTTGCTTTTCCGAAATACCGGCGAGCTGCTTTGGTTCCACATTCCCGCACGCCTTATACATCTTGAGAAATTGTGCCATCCGAATTCCGGTTTCCTTTGGGTCGGCCGGCATAGAGCAAACTTCCACCCATCCCCCCATCATCTCTACAACATGAGCTATTTTGGGGTCCTCGAACTGGATTGACTGGTATTTACCCACCGTTTTGATCGTATTGAGCAGGAGGCCCCAGGCCATAACCGCTCGCTCTTCCGAATTACCGCCCACAAGATCAAGGAGTTCCAGGGGTTTTGGAAAAAAGCGCAGTGTCTTTGCGGCAATATTTATCGCCTTCTCGATTTGATCGTCGGAAAGATCGGAAAGAGCGTTTTCATAAATTCCAAGTTTGGCAACTGACATTTCAGCGCCCAAGGCTTCAGCCATGCCGGTAAGTAGTTCGACAAATTTCACTCTATTTTGCATGTTGGCCCCATTCTCTCGATGTAGGCTTGCGCGACGCGCATATTCCGCTGCCCCTGTTTCGTAAAAAGAAGATCATCGGCCGGAGGGGATCTGCTTTCGTTTAGATATGCTTCGAATTTTGTTCCAAAAAGAGTAATTGGTCTGAGGTAATCACAATACTTGGGGTCTTTCCCCCATTTTGCGACCTTGGTGTCTATAACCTTCTGAAAATCTTCTATTTTGTAGCCATCTTCCCATCTGGCTTTTATGTGCTGTCTGGTTTCCTTGCTCTTCCACCTGAAGTTTTTGCCGGTTTTGGCGTTAAGGTATTCGGTGATTTCTCGGTAGGGGATCGATTCTTTCGAGCCGTTTGATGGCTGGGTTTGCTCATCTGCACAACAAGGGGCGTAAGCCCCAACTTCCGGGGAAGGGGAATCAGGAATCAGAGAATCAGAGAAAGGGGATTCAGCCGGGCCGGTTCCGGTTAAGGCAGTGTCTAGCACTGTGCTAATACTGTGCTCGTCTGGTGCCGGAATGGAAGATTCCGGTTCTCGTATGTGGGGATTCTGGTGCTTTTTGAATTTGATTATTTGGATGAATCTTTCGTTGCCGGCGGAATATCGCAGGATGAAGCGCTCGCGCTGAAGATCGTTTAGCATTTGGTCGATATTGCAATTGTCTCCAGGAAGGATTTCGATCTTAATTCTGCCGGGCCGGTCTTCGAGGCGCCCTTCCCTGTCAGCCAGGCACCAAAGCCCACAGAACAAAAGCCGGGTTAAAGGCTCCAGCGACAAGAGATATTCATTCTTGAAAAACCCAGGCTTAATATTCCGTGCTCGCATTATTTGGAACCCCCTCCTTAAACAACAAAACCGCCCCAGACTACGGACGGCAAAACAACTCGGCAAACTTCAGCACGATCAGGATCCCAAATCCCCAGGCAAACGCCACGATCGAAAGCTCCAGCATTACCAGACCCCCCGCACGCGATCTGTCTTCCTCGGTACGTACTCACGAACCGCATGACACAACCCAGAGATCAGGAATCCCAAAAATACGCCCGTGATAAGCCCAACGATAAATCCGATCATTTTACACCTCCGCTAAATTGTGCCGTCCTCCCCATCGCAAAACTTGTCCTGATTGCCGGCTATCCACCACGCCAACCCTACCGAGCAATGCTTCCAGTTGAACCACCAGACCCGAAAGAAAATCCTTATGCGCTCAAACATGAGACCTCCTTTTTGTGAGGAGGAAAACCCCCGGCCCGGTCAACTCCTTCAACACCCGAACCGGAGGCCTTCCCGCGGCAGCTTCGCCCCGCCGCCCCCTCAAACGGCGGCCCGCCACGGAAACTACACACACTTGCATGTGCTCGATATCCTTAGTAATACTGTTATTTTACGGAAACACACTCAAGTAAGTCGAGAATATTACTGACATCCGCCTCGCCATCCCCGAGGCTGTCCACAAGTTCCGGGTGAGCAAGCAGCATGGGTATCCCGATCCTGACGCAGGTCCTTAGAACGCTCGACTTGTCCCGGTCGAGATGGAGAACGACCTTGGAAATAGCCACCTCCAAATCCTTCGACGTTCGAAAATTGATTGGACGGTCCACTTTTGCCACGGGTTGCACCTCCGGTTTATTTCGCCGACTCCGCCAGCCTTGCGTTTTCCGGCAGGCCGTCAGGAAAAAGGATTTCCTCGACGCTTACCTCGCCGCCCGATCCGGCGCTCATCTTTGCGGCCATCTGGGGGCTAACCCCTCGCTCGCCCCTCAGAAAGCGCGTGACGCACTGGACGGGCACTTTGGCGCGGTCCGCGAAAGCGCTCGCGGTGAGTCCATTAGTTTCGATGTAGACGTGCAGATTCATTTTCGCCTCCGATTGTTTCGTCCCGTAAAGTTTCCCAAACGGGAAATGATCTGTCAAGGAGAAAATTCCCGCACGGGAATTATTGTTTTGCTACTCTTCGGGTTACTATGAGAATGGACAAACGCGACCTCAAAATCTTCGAAGCTCTCGCTCTTGGCTTGATCCGTGCAGATCTTGACGCCAATATCCCGCGTAAAGCAATCGCTAAAAAATGTGGATTTTACCAGTCAGCATTAAATAAGTGGCTTGACTCAGGCCAGGGCATGTCATCAAAATCAGTCGAAAAAGTCTTGAAATCTTACGGAATTAAAATAGAAACAATAGCGGAAATCATTACTGGATTTTCCAACATTCCGGGCTTTCTCGAAAATCTCGCCAGGATCGGCCGATTACCAAATGGTGAGGTGAAAGACAAAATCGTAAGTGACGTGGAGTTTTATTCGAAATTAACAGACCCTAAAACATGAGAGGAATCCGCAATGATCGCATGGATTAAAACCAACTGGTTCAAACTGGCGGCCCTCTGCTTGTGGCTTGCCTCCGTCTATCAATTCTCAAGGGTCGCGACCGCACTGGCGAGAATCGGAGGAATCAGCGGACACATCACGGTGACCCTCTGGTAGTTCCTCGCTCCACCTTCCAGCCCGCCGAATATTTTTTTGCACTTTAGTTTCCCAAATGGGAAATTTATTGTTGACACGCCTATTTCCTTTATGGCAGGATATTTCCCAATTGGGAAACACTTTAACTTGAACCCCTCAACAGGAGTAACCCATGGAAGATCAGACAAGTAAGGAAATGTGGGCCATTGTAGAACTCATGGGCCACGCACAGACAGCCGGGATCATCAGGCCGTCAGATCTCGGCGGACTCTTGCGCGTGGACGTGCCGATCGAAGACGGATTTCGAACGGAATTCTATGGCAATCAGGCAATCTACGCCATCCGTGTTGTAAGCGAAGAGATCGCCCGAGCCTATGCCCTGCCCGATCGTGAAATATGCTCCTACGACGTGCCAATTGTGCCCCGCGCTCAATATGAAGAGGCACTACAGAAAGCCCGGCGACAGAACGAATCTTTGGCCCATCAAGTAAACGTGCTTCAGCATCGGCTCACACAAATCAATTCACTGCCCGAACCGGAAGAGAACGAAGCCCAATAATAACAGGAGAAGCTCATGGAAGATCAAAAAGCCCTGGAAGTAGTCGCCCCGAGAGAGGCCGCCCCGGCAAACCTCATGCAGTACGCCCTGCAGGTTCGCCAGGTCGTGGAGCAAAGAGCCCTCATTAAATCAGTAATGTCGGAAATCATGGTGGAAAACACCCACTATGGCGTTATCCCCGGAACCGACAAGCCCACCCTCTACCTTGCGGGGGCGGAAACGCTCTGCACTGTTTTCCGGTTCGCGCCCGATTTTGAGATCGATGAACGGGTACTCCCGAACGGCCACATCCAGGTAAGGGCAACCTGCACGCTCACCCACATCCCCACCGGCCAGATACTGGCCAGGCTCTCCGGGTCCTGCTCAACCATGGAAGGCAAATACCGCTTCAGGGACGACGAGGCGATATCGACCGGGGAACGAATCCCGAAAGAGTATTGGAACCTCAAGAATTCGGGAAAGGAAAAGGAAGCATTCGAGCTTATCGGCGGCAAGGGCTTTAAACCCCTCAAGACCGACGAGGGCTATTTCATCGCCCGAAAAACCGGCCTCAAGGTCGAAAACCCTACGCCCGAAGATCTACATAATACCGTTTTGAAGATGGCCGAAAAGCGGGCATTCGTGGGAGCTGTACGCCTCGCAACCGGAGCATCCGATATTTTCACACTGAATGACCCCGGACCCGGCGATCCGCAAACACGCCGCGAAGAAGTCGCCAAGCGAAACCGTGCTGCCGGCGCCATCAACAAAGAGGACCTCGCGCGCATCATCGAGGGGATGGAGACCCTGCCGGAACTCACCACATACTTCAACGAGCACCCGAAACAATTCAAAACCTCCGAAAACATGGCCCTGTTTGTTTCCCGCCGCGACGAACTCAAGAATGCGGCAAAGTCCACGAAGCAGAAAAAGGAAATATCGTGCCCGAACATCGAAGGCCGCATGGCGCCGATTGAAAACTGCGACAAGTGCGCCTCGAGAGAAGGCTGCCCCGAACACCAGGAAGGCAAATAATGCCCTTCGCCAAAACACTCCCGGCATCGAATTATGAAATGCGCGTCCGCGGGCACTCCACATGGACGCCCGTGGAAGTCGCGGACGTGCGCCGGGCAATCAAGATCTACTACGCCCATGTGAACATGGCCCTCCTGGACATGCGCGAGGGGGACGTGATCCGCGCGGGGGATGTGGAGTATCGGTGGGGACCGGCGCATAAGGAATAAGCTAACTGCCATATAAAGGGTAAAAATGGAAACGGAACACGACTTGCGGGACCTGTTGACGCAGATGGTTGAAACGCTCGGATCTCAAAAGAACGTGGCGCAACTGCTCGGCATATCGCAACCCTACCTCGGAGACGTGCTGCTCGGCCGCCGCGGCATCGGGGTTAAGCTCGCCAAGGCCCTCGGATACGAAAGAATAACGGTGTTTAAACCGATAAACGGAAAGGAATAGACCATGGACCTTGATCTGCATTGTCCGGTTTGTGGGAGCCCTGTCACTCCCTTGCAGGAAAACCACGCACCCGAAGGCGCCGCGGTCCCCTGGTTCCGCGCACTGTGCCTGTGTGGAAATTGCGGCCAGATGAAAATCGACGGCATCATGCGCAAGACCGGCCCGGAGATAGTCCACTTCCACCCCGCATGCACTCTTCACGGGCTCATTCCGGTCGTTACCCTGCTGCCGCTGCAGGAATGGAAGTGTACCAAGTGCCACCGGGATATGCGCGTAACCGGCGGCAAGATCCTGCATCGCACCTTCGATCCCCCACCGCCGCTTTCGTGGGACACGTTCCGGCCGGCGCCGGCGGAAAGGCTGGCGTGATGAGCACAAAGATAGAATGGTGTGATGAGACGATCAACGTAGTCGCCGGCTGCACGAAAGTCAGTCCCGCGTGCCTCAACTGCTACGCCGAAAAGATGGCCCCGCGTCTGCACCGAATGGCGCTGCCAAGAGAAGATTACAGGCTCGCCGAGAAGTACGGCTCTACCGTCCTGGACGGTAAATGGACCGGCCACGTATCCCGCGACCTTGCCGAAATGGACAAAGCCTTGAAGTGGAAGAAGCCGAAGCGCCTCTTCATTGCCTCGATGGGCGACCTTTTTCACGACTCTGTTCCTGATGAATTCATTGCTCGGGTCTGGTGGATTATGGGGCAATGCTCCGGATATCTGGACCCTTCCCGATATCGCGGCCACACTTTTCAAATCCTCACCAAACGCCCAAAACGTATGCAGCAATGGATGTTGGGGTGGTCAGACCGGGATACCCGGAGAAGATGGGTTGAGAACTTCGGTGAAGTCTACGATTGGATGAACGGACCTAAATATTGGCCTGACGCGCTGGAAGGCGTCTGGCTCGGTTGCACCATCTGGGACCAACCCTCAGCGGACGAAAACATTCCGATCTTGCTCCAGATTCCCGCCGCTAAACTGTTCGTAAGCTACGAACCTGCTCTTGGTCCGGTGGATTTCACCAAACATTTACCACACGAAACCTCGAAAGGCCCATGGCCTGATGCAGAGACCGATGAAGCAGTGGGGCTTGACTGGGTGATTATGGGAGGCGAAACCGGACCCGGCGCCCGCCCCGCAAAAGCGGAATGGTTCACGGACATCATTTCTCAGTGCAAGGCCGCGAATGTCCCGGTGTTCGTAAAGAAGGCCCCGGAGGTCGTTCCGATAATCAGAGAATTTCCAGAATCCGGAAGCTGAAGGAGGTTCCATGAAAAACGATGAGTTGAAAGAGCGGATAGCAGGAATTATTCGCGAGGATTTTTTGGGATGCGATTTCTATACTCCCCGTGAAATCCGCACGACAAACGAAACGGCCGACAGAATCCTCGCCCTCATCCATCCCCAGGAGTCGAAAGATGATCGGGTGCGGCGGGAGGCTATCGTGTGGATGAGGTTAATCGCGGAACATCCCGCGCAAGAGTTTTATAAACCATTGGCGGAATACGTTCTCGCCCAACTCGAAGAGCCTGAGCCGAAGAAGGTGAAGCGGGTGGGATTCTGCGCGATTGTAAAGGGAAATCCGACCTTATTATCAAAGACCAAAGAAGATGTAGATCGGATATGGAACGGCCAATGGCCTGTCGCCAGAGTGGAGTGGGAGGAACCCGCATGACACGGGTGAAGATTGGAGGGAAAAGTGAGTGAGATCAATGAAGACTATCTTGAAGAAATAGACCGTGACTTGTCGAAATATGGGATGGACACGATATCACGTACTCAGATTCGAAATTTAATTGAAGAGATTCGCAGTCTCCGCGCTCAACTCGCCGAGCACCACAAGAAGCACTGTTTTGAGATGGAGTCTCACGGCGAGATTGAGCGAGCGCAGGAACAGGAGATTCGGGGGTTGAAGGCGGAACTTGCCAAACTGTCATGTCCGCTTGATGATTCAATCTCAGAAATCATAACCGTGTTGTACGGCTTGCTGAAAGGCCATCCGGCGAGCATGGTCTTGCGGCTTGAGGAAGAGATTAAGAAGTACAGGAACCGTGCCGAGAAAGCCGAAGCACTGCTCGCCTCCGGCGTTCATCTTCCCGAGGTGGATTTATTCCTCCTCGATCCAGAATTGAAGAAGGGATGCTGGTATTTAGTGGAGACGGATATTGTTGACCATCCCTATGCAATTCTCGACGGAGAATCAATAAAATACCAGTTGGACAAGCGTGACGAGACTTATCTGGTCCGCGCCCACGGCCCACTGTCAGGAGGGAAGTGATGACGCTAGTTCATTGGTATTGGTGTAAATATTGCGGAGGCGAGAAAATGCATCCCTCAATTGGATGCCCTCTGCCAGCGGCTAAGATGGTGCTTGAACTACAAGCCGAGCGCGACGAGTTGCAAGAGGTTTTGGAAGATAAACGCCGTTTGGCACGTGAAATAGACGTAATCATAAATGGCGATGGAGCCGCCGCGCAAGCATCTCTTTGCGATCTGGTTGGACAGATACGAGAACTTGCCAAATGGAAGGCCAAGCACGAGGCGCTGGAGAAGCGGATTGAGGGGGCTATGGTTGTGAACATCCCTTACTATTACATTTCGGAGCATGAAGCCATTAACCTGCACCGTCTTATAAGAGGCAAATTGTTTGCCAAAATAGGCCACGGCCAATCCGCAATCGTCGCGCTCGTCGTGCTCGATGAGGCCCAGGAATGAACCTTACCCAAGAAATAAACTTCGGAGCAATCAAGGTGCCGCCAGGCTACAGGGTCGTATGGTCATACGTAATCGAACATTACTACGCCGAGAAGATAGACGGCTCATGGGAAAGCGCCATGACATGCAACCGGTGGGACGCGCTTCGGTGGGCCAAAGAAGAAGCCGCCCTCCAGTACGCGAGAGGGAGAAGTGATGCCAGTAAAAGTGAAATTCTCGATTGAACGCGGAACCTTCGGCAAGGATGAAGGGCGCTACAAAGTCTGGTTCTGGCTGCCGACGATCTATTCATATCGAAGTTCCATAGGTCCCCGGTTCCGTGTTACGAGAGTTTTTATCGGTTGGCTGCGATGGGGTTTAATGTTCAAAAAGGTCTGGAGCAACCCCGTCCCCGCTCTGAGTGAGATAAGATGACCATTCTGTCCCCCGCCGAGGTCGCAAACCTTTTGCGAAAAGCCCCCAAATGGGTTTATTCTCATGCCGTTGAATTGGGAGCGGCAAAGATAGGCGGATCGTGGATTTTCACGCTGGAGGGGCTTGAAGATGCCATACAAAGACAGGGGCAAATGGCGGGCGGTGGTCAAGCTCAAGGGAGTCCGGTACACGGAAGCCCGGCCAGAGTGGACAAAAAAAGACGCGGTAAAGTGGGAAGTAAGCAAGCGGGCGGAATTGCTGAAGCTCTCGACCGGCACGGGCTGGCTCACCTTGGCGCTCCGGTATCTCGACCACGCCCGAATGCAGTTCAGAAAAACCACGTACCACGAGAAAAACAAGGTGGTATCGGACTTCAGCCTGTACCTGAAAGGCGCGTTTAACATGGCCGACCTGTCCGCATTGCTCGTATCCGAAATCAGTTCAAGCCACGTCCAGGGGTATTTGATGGAGCAGGCAGAGACTCGAGGCCCGAAAGCTGCGAACGTGGACAGGAAAAACCTCATGGTCATGTGGAATTGGGGCGAGGCCATTCTCGACATCGAATCAAACCCGGTCCGCAAAGTCCCGAAGTGGCGCACGAAACGCAAGCCTCAGCACGTCCCGTCCGAGCAGGATATCCTCCGGATGCTCGCCGTTGCCGATGCGCGGGAGCGGGCATTCTTGGACTGCTACCTTTGCACCGGCGCCCGGAGAGCCGAGATATTCCAACTCACATGGGAAGATGTGAATTTCGAGCACCGAACCATAACACTCAGGACCGGCAAGACGCGAGACGGAAGCGAGAAGACCTTGATTTTGCCCATGAACCAGCGGCTTTACGATTCGTTGCGGTGGGCCTGGAACAACCGACAATACAAGGACAGCCCCTACGTGTGGGTAATCGAGGAAGGCCAATACGGCGAGGGGCAACCGTATTCCTGCCGGGGCCGGTTCCTGAGTCGGCTTGCAAAACGTGCGGGCGTCCAGCCGTTCGGGTTCCACAGTTTGCGGAGGTACGTGGCAACCTACCTGAGCGATAACGAGAAGGTTGCCACAAAGACGGTGCAGCGCATCCTCGGTCACGCAAGCGTACAGACAACGGAGAGATACCTTTACAACGCCCACCAGGATTTAGAATCGGTCATGGAACTGTTGGGGCGGGATGGGGAGAAGGGAGACAGAGATTGCAACGATGGCTGAA
>Ga0265297_10001844_pt1 | contig 46563 bp, 43 predicted proteins | sample Munlanlwell13791_FD_192502 | JGI IMG/M metagenome (GOLD analysis project Ga0265297, IMG submission 192502) | Leachate microbial communities from a municipal landfill in Southern Ontario, Canada - Leachate well 137-91 | ecosystem: Engineered > Solid waste > Landfill > Unclassified | place...
AATACCACAAGTACGGGTAATTACTATACGTATATAACCGGAGGTTCCTGGGAACTGACTTCTTCCATGGAATCAGCCAAATACAAGCTTGGAGGAGCAAACGACAAAACGAGTAAAGATGGAGGTTTATACACGGGATTATACGAACTTGGCACCAATCTTACCTTATTACCCTTAGATTACGGAGATACCTCCCTGGTAGGCTACTGGAAGTTTGATGAAGCAAGTGGAACTCTTTATGACTCAAGCGGTAAGGGAAACAACGGAACTCAATCTGGTGGCGTTACATATGGAGCGACAGGTAAAATTGGCAATGCCTTGAGCTTTGATGGGATTGATGATTACGTTGATGTGGGGAATAAATCAAGTTTAAATATCATAGGCGCCATTACAATAATTGCATTAGTGAAGCCAAATATAAGTACTGGGCAGCAAGGAATTATTGGAACATATTCGACTAATACTGCCTATAGTTTATATTTTAGACATGAAATAGGAGCAGATATTGGATATTGGGTCAACCCCGATGGGACAAATAGGTATTCAATGGTAGGAACAATTGATTACGGTTCTTGGACTCAGGTAGCGATTACATGGGACGGAACGAATCTAAAATCATATCTTAATGGAAATTTTCTTTCGTCAAGTATTAGTAATAACTCTGTTTCTAGAAGCTTTCAAGGAGTTTATATAGGATATAATACAGGACTTGGTTCACCTAAATATTTAAGTGGTGTACTTGATGAAACACGCATTTATAATCGCGCCCTTTCTGCGGCTGAAATTTCGGCGCTTTATAACGCAATAAATAAATAAAAATGAAGTTTTTTATTGACTTGCAGTAAATAAAAATATAAAATGTTTTTATTATGAATAATTTAAAGAACGAAAAAACATTAGTAGTTATTAAACCGGACGGAGTTCAGAGGGGTTTGATTGGCGAAATAGTAAAGCGTTATGAACGCAGTGGTTTGAAATTGGTTGGTTTAAAAATGATTGTGCCGACGGCTGATTTTATTAAAAAACATTATACAATTGACCCCGAATGGTTTGTAAAAACTGGAACCAAGACTATTGAATCATATAAAAAAAAGGGGAAAACGCCTCCGTCAGAAGACCCAGTTGTAATTACGACAAGGATTTTGGAAGCCTTGACTAAATTTATGACTGCCGGTCCGGTTATTGCCATGGTTTGGCAAGGAATGCACGCGGTTGGCGTGGTAAGAAAAATTACCGGCGGAACAGAGCCTCTTACTTCGGATGTTGGAACAATCAGAGGCGATTTAACTCTTGATTCTTATGAAGCTTCGGATACCGATGGCAGAGCGGTGAGAAATCTTGTTCATGCTTCGGGAACAGTGGATGAAGCGGAGAAAGAAATCGCTTTATGGTTCAAACCTGAAGAGATTTTAAGTTATAAACTCGCCAATGACGCCATTTTATACGACGTTAATCTTGACAATATCCTCGAATAATTGAATTGGGGATAACCTTAAATTGACTCTTGATGTCTCCTTGCTAAACTAATAGTGAGCCCTGTGAGGGATTCTCGGATCAAATAATTATAAAGGGAGAACAAATTGTTTCGGTCTCCGGACCGCAAACTGCGTTCACCAATATTGAGAATTAAGCCGGGATAATCGGCAAACAGGGCTTTTTAGTACTAAGAATTTTTACGTTTTAGGCGGAAACGCCTTTTTTTATTATTTTGTCGGGTTGCAGGGAATCGAACCCTGTCTACCTCCCTTCGGGCCACGGCAGTCCCGGGCTGCCGGAAAAATACTTTGTCGGAGAGCCGGGAATCGAACCCGGACCGCGTCCCTACGGGCCACAAAAGCTATACGCTTTCGGAAAAGTATTTTGTCGGGGCGCCCAGAATCGGACTGGGACTGCATGCTCCCAAAGCATGTGTACTACCACTATACTACGCCCCGACGGAATACTTTTCCCCAAAGCACGTATACTACCACTATACTACTCTCCGACAAAATATTTTTCCCCAAAGCAGGCGTACTACCATCATACGCCAGCCCGAAATTTTACGAATATAATTTTTTTAAATATTTGTCCGCGCTTTTTATATCCTGAACCGTGTTTATTGGCATCCAAAAAGTCGCTTTAACTATTTTAACCGGATGCTGGGCGGACATTTTGGCGATTGTTTGCGGTAAGCCGTACTCTTTTTGATTTATGGCGACAAGGGGATAGCTAAAAATTCTTTTGTCCAAAATATAAAGGCCGCAGTTTACCAAAGAACCGGCTGTCAGCTTCGGGCTTTCTTTGACGTCTATAAGAGAGCCGTTTTCAATGTTTAAAACTCCGAATCTTTCTGGCGCTTCAACTTCTTTCGCCAAAAGAGCCAAATTCTGGCTAAGGCAGCTTTCGATGTCTCTTTTGGTATAAATATTGTCGCCCATCAGCACCGCGAATTTGTCGTTTCCAATTGCGTCTTTGGCGGTAAAAAGCGCGTGGCCTGTACCGAACCGCTCGACTTGTTCAACGTAGCGGATATTACGGTTGTCAAAATGATTGCCGATTTGTTTTTTGATTTTGCCCTTTAAATGGCCAACCACAATAATAACCTCTTTGATGCTCTGAGGCAATTCCGAAATGGTATGTTCTAAAATTGTTTTTTTACCGACTTTGATAAGGCATTTGGGGATGTCGTCGGTCAGAGGTTTAAGCCTTATCCCTTCGCCGGCGGCTAAGATGATGGCTTGCATATATTAATAAATTAAAAATTATTGGAATACCGGAGCGGTTTTTGGATTATTGTCTTGAACGTAAAGAGCCGGGTCGATGGTTCTTTCGAAGCATGTTCTGCCGATGCCGTGCTGCCAATTGTAATTGTCGTTAATCATTGGATATTTTCCAGCCCCGTTATCTTTTGGAATTTTCGCGGAAAAAGTCGCGCAAATTTCAAAATTAAGATTGCCGGTTGCTTTGTATTCGTATGGGGCGCCGGTTTCCGGGTCGCTCGGCGCCTTATAGCCGGAAATGGAATCGGTAAGTTCGTTAAGCGATGCCGGTAATGTTCCCTTTTTCTGCCAATGATAAATAATTTGTGATTGGATTCCCTGCAAATCGTTTTCTCTTTGGGTGTCTATTTTTTGGTCGCGGGCCGCGAAAGGCGAACCACTAATAAAGAATGCGCCGGCGATTACCGCGATTATCGCTGCGATGGCGAAAATCCGAACCAGTTTGGCATTTTTCGGCGTTTCTGTGGTTGTTCGTTTTAAATCAGTCAGGTAATACCAAAACACTCCGCCGGCAACCAATGCTACGGCAAACACTTTCAAAATAAATCTTACGGAAATTTCTCCATCAAGGAAATAAAACACGAGCGTGGCGAAATCAATGACGCAGGTGAGAGAAGCGATAAAAAGCGTTAAATAGGTAAGCCATTTACGAAGCTTGGCTTCGCGTTTTTCCGGCATTACCGAATAATCTTTTTCCCTTAAACACAGCACGAATATGTGCGTCGGCAAGATGGCGATTAAGATGGCTACAGTCCAGCGAACGGCTGATTGGGAAAAAGAGTAGGGGTTAGCCAAGTCTTCAAAAAAGTAATTTATGTATTGGAAAAGAAGAGTGATAACGGAAATGGCGCTGATATAAAGCGTTCCGAACAGCCAAAATTCCAAAAATACGTCTTTGGGACCGGTTAATCTTATTTGTGTTTGTGTGTTTTCCATGGAAGCCATTATACCATTATACGGTTAATTTTAAAATAAGTTAAATATAGTAAAGACTTAAGCCGATTTCTTTATTGCTCGTATCTCATAAATAAATAATATTGTTAATTTTGATTATTGACAAATAGCATTTAACTTTGCTAATCTAAGTAGGCTGTAGCGCGCCATTTTTATTTTTGGCCGTACGGAAATTAAGAAATATGTCGACGATTCAACAATTGATAAAAAAGGGGAGAAAAAGAATTTTTAAAAAGACCAAGTCGCCAGCTCTGGGTCGGTATTTTAATACGATTAAAAATAAGCCGGTTTATTCAAATTCGCCTTTTAAGCGCGGAGTTTGTTTAAAGGTTTTTACAACTACTCCGAAAAAACCGAACTCGGCCTTGAGAAAGGTGGCAAGGGTGCGTTTGACTAATGGGATGGAAGTTACGGCTTACATTCCGGGCATCGGCCATAATCTTCAGGAACACTCTATAGTCGTTATCAGAGGCGGAAGAGTAAAAGACTTGCCGGGCGTTAAATATCACGTTGTCCGCGGCGTCTTGGATACCACCGGCACGGAAGGCAGAAAGCAGGAAAGAAGTAAATACGGAGTAAAAAAATCTAAATAATCATGAGGAAAAAAAGAATTTTCAAAAAATTTCATCAGCCCGACGTTCAGTATAATGATTTAACCGTTACCCGGTTTATTAATTATTTAATGAAAGAAGGCAAGAAATCGACCGCGGAAAAAGTTTTCTACGATTCTTTCGCGGAAATAAAGAAAAAAACAAAAGAGGACCCTTTCGAAGTTTTTAAAAAAGCGCTCGAGAATGTTTCGCCGCTTTTGGAAGTGGCCTCAAAACGGGTTGGAGGAGCAAATTATCAGGTGCCCCGCGAAGTGCGTCCGGAAAGAAAATTTTTCTTGGCTTGCCGCTGGATAATAGAAGCGGCTCGCGCGGCCAAAGGAAAGCCGATGGCCTTTAAGCTTGCCGATGAAATAATCGCGGCTTCAAAGAATGACGGTACGGCAATAAAGAAAAAACAAAACATTCACAAAATGGCGGAAGCCAACAGGGCGTTCGCGCATTTTGCAAGATAAATTATGCGTCAATATCCATTGGAAAAATACCGCGATATCGGGATTATCGCCCATATCGATGCCGGGAAAACAACCGTTTCAGAGCGGATTCTTTTTTATACCGGAATTTCCCATAAAATCGGCGAGGTTCATGAAGGCCAGGCGATTATGGACTGGATGGAACAGGAAAGGGAAAGGGGAATTACCATCACTTCCGCCGCCACGACTTGTTTTTGGACGCCGACTTATAAATTAAAAGAAGCCAAAGATGACGCGGAAAAGACCGAGATTCGTAAATTACAAGAACACAGAATAAACATTATTGATACTCCCGGACACATCGATTTTACGGTTGAAGTTCAGCGCTGTTTGAGGGTTTTAGACGGCGCGGTCGTGGTTTTCGACGGCGTTGCCGGGGTTGAACCGCAATCCGAAACCGTTTGGCATCAGGCGGATAAATATAAAGTTCCGAGAATTTGCTTTGTCAATAAATTAGACCGTCTTGGAGCGAGCTTTGAAAAATCTTTTCTTTCAATACAGGAAAAATTGAATCCGAACGCGGTAGCGGCGCAAATTCCGATTGGTGAAGAAGCGAATTTGGAGGGCGTCGTGGATTTAATGAAAATGAAAGCCTATTATTTTGAAGGCGAGCGCGGAGAAAAAATAATTGAAAAAGAAATTCCCGAATCATTAAAAGGAGAAGCGGAAAAAAAGAGATTGGTTTTTGTCGAAAAAATAGCGGAAAGCGACGAAAAATTGACGGAAAAATATCTTGACGGAAAAGAGCTTGGAGAAGACGAGCTTCGCGCCGCTTTGCGCAAGGCCACCATAAACAGCGAAATAATTCCGGTTTTTTGCGGTTCGGCTTTGAAAAATAAAGGCGTTCAGCTCATGCTCGACGCGGTTTTGGATTATCTTCCTTCGCCGTTAGACGTTACAGAATTAAAACCCATTTCCGGAACGAATCCAAAAAACGAAGAAGTGATGGTTCGCCAGCCGAGCGACAACGAGCCGTTTACGGCTTTGGCTTTTAAAGTCGCCACCGATCCGTTTGTCGGCAACCTGACTTATTTCCGCGTTTACAGCGGTTCATTAACAAAAGGAAGTTATGTTTTAAATTCAACAAATAACAACCAGGAAAGAATCGGCAGAATTGTGCGCATGCACGCCAACCACAGGGAAGAAGTCGATAATATGTATGCGGGAGACTTGGGCGCTATCGTCGGTTTGAAAAACACTTCAACCGGAGACACATTGTGCGACCCGGCTAATCCGATAATTCTTGAAAAAATCACTTTCCCGGATCCGGTCATTCAAGTTAGGGTTGAACCTAAAACAAAAGCCGACCAGGAGAAAATGGGTTTTGCCATGCATCGTTTGGCGGAAGAAGACCCGACTTTTAAAGTCTCGGGCGACCCTGATACCGGAGAAACGATTATCGCGGGAATGGGCGAGCTTCATTTGGAAATTCTCGTTGACAGGATGAAAAGAGAATTCGGCGTTGAGGCCAATACCGGCCGTCCGCAAGTCGCTTACAAGGAAACAATCGCCGGAGAATCAGAAGCCGAAGGAAAATACATCAAGCAATCGGGCGGACGCGGACAATACGGACACGTTTGGCTTAGGGTTAAATCACTTGAGCGCGGCAAGGGTTTTGTATTTGTAAACCAAATAAAAGGTGGTATAATTCCGCAAGAGTTTATTCCGGCTATTGAAAAAGGAATAAAAGAGGCTTTGACAAAAGGCGTTGTCGCGGGTTTTCCGCTCACGGATATAGAAGTAGCGCTTTTTGACGGTTCTTTCCATGAAGTTGACTCTTCGGAAATCGCTTTCAAAATCGCGGGCGCCATGGCGCTTGCCGAGGCCACTAAGCGGGCAAAACCGGTCATTCTCGAACCGATCATGAAGGTTCAGGTTATCGCTCCGACGGAATTTTTGGGAGATGTTGCCGGAGATATGAATTCCAAGAGAGGCAGAATCGAAGCGACAAACGACAGGCTTAATATTAAAATAATCGACGCAAAAGTGCCGTTGTCCGAAATGTTCGGCTACGCGACCAAACTTAGGTCTATGACTCAAGGCAGAGGAAATTTTACGATGGAATTTGACCATTATGAAGAAGTGCCGAAGAGCGTTGAGCAAATGATAATTGACGGCAAAAAATAAAAATGAACTACGAAATAGACGCGAAAAATAAATCATTGGGAAGATTGGCGGGCGAAATCGCCTTAATTTTACAGGGCAAAAAAAATCCGAATTATAATCCCAGGCTTGAAGGCGGGGATAGTGTGACCGTAAAAAATATCGCCAAAATAGATATTAGCTCCAAAAAAGCCAAACAGAAAATTTATTACAGCCACAATACTCAGCTTGGTCATCTTAAAGAAAAATCGATGGAAACGGTTATCGCTAAGTTCGGGCCGGCGGAAGTTTTGAGGCGTTCGGTCATGGGAATGTTGCCGAAAAACAGATTAAGGATAAAAAGGATAAAGAAATTAGTCATAGAATAAATCAAATGGTTAAAACAGAAACGAAAATAAAAAAAGAAAAAGTTGAGAAAGTAGAAAAAGCTCCGGCGGTAAAATCACCTAAAGAGCGTTATTTTGAGGCGGTCGGCCGCAGAAAAACCGCCATTGCCCGGGTCCGTTTATTCACTAAAAATACCAATATTGAATTAAACGGCAAAGATTTAAAAGTTTATTTTCCGACTTTAAGGCTTCAAAAAGCCGTAACCGCGCCTTTTGATAAAATGAAAATCGTCGATAAGCTCGGCGCTTCGATAAAATTAACCGGCGGCGGAATCAGCGCCCAAGCGGACGCGGCTGCCCTGGGAATTTCCCGCGCTTTGATTAAATTTAACGCGGACTTCAGGAAAAGACTTAAAAGATTCGGCCATCTCACGAGAGATTCCCGAGCGGTTGAACGCAAAAAATACGGCCTTAAAAAAGCGAGAAGAGCTCCTCAATGGAAAAAACGTTAATGTTTTCTTTAAAACAAATAATTGGTTTTCTGGTTTTTGTTTTAACTCTCCATTTTTTGGGTACTTTCTACCATTGGTATTGGACTTACACTTGGTTCGACATTCCGATGCATTTTTTCGGCGGTTTTTGGCTGGGAATGGTTTATTTTTGGATTGATCCGAAGATTGAAATTTTAAATTCCTGGTTTAATAAATTACCTGGATGGTTGGTAAATTTATTGTTTCTTTTGTCGTTTGCCGCTTTAATAGGCGTGCTTTGGGAATTTTTTGAATTTGTCGTTGATTTTTTAATTGGCGACACTATCCGCTTTCAGGGAATATCTAGAGATACAATGGGCGATTTATTTTTTGATTTACTTGGCGGCACAACGGTTTTCGCGATTTTCTACGGGAAGTTGAATAAATGAGGTATTTTATTGACATCTTCGTTTAATTTGCTATTATTTACATATTCTTAAATTAATGCCAGACAAGCAAAAAGCAAAACCGGTTGAAGGAATTATCGTTGAGGCTTTGCCCTCGGCGAATTTTAAAGTGAAGATTTCCGATACCGAAGAAATTCTCGCTTACCCGTCGGGTAAAATGAGAATGTATTATATCAAGGTTTTACCGGGAGACAGAGTGCTTGTCGAGTTAAGTGATGACAGAAAAAGAGGAAGAATTACGCGGAGGTTTTAGGTTATAGGTTTTAGGTTATTCTAAAACCTGAAACCCAATACCTACCACCTAAACATTATGAAAGTACGAAGCTCGGTTAAAAAAATTTGCCAAAATTGCCAAATCGTCAAAAGACGGGGGACGATTTATGTTATTTGCAAGAAAACCCCGAAACATAAACAAAGACAAGGTTAAAAAATCATGAGACTTATTGGTATAAATATTCCGGATAACAAGCGCATGGAAGCGGCGCTTACTTATATTTACGGTATCGGACCTTACACCGCCGTAAAAATTTTAAAGATCGCTAAAGTAGATTTAAATAAAAGAGCCAAAGATTTAACTTCGGAAGAAGTCGGCCGCTTGAAAGAAGTCGTGGAAAAGAATTATAAAATTGAAGGAGAACTTCGCCAGGTGATAAAGCAAAACATAGTCCGCTTGAAGGAAATTCAGTCATATCGCGGCTCAAGGCACGCCAGGCGTTTGCCGGTAAGAGGACAAAGGACGAAAACCAATTCTCGCACGGTCCGCGGAAACGTCAGAAAAACAGTCGGCAGCGGAAAGAGAAAAACTGAACTTAAATAGAATTTAGAATTTAGGATTTAAACAATTATGGGAAAGAAAAAAATAGTTGAAAAAACAGGCGAAGAAGCCTTGAAAGAAAAAGATACCGTTGAAAGCGCCATCAGTAAGGCGTCGGTTAAAAGCAGCGGCTCAAAAAAAATCGAGAGTGGCAAGGTTTACATAAACGCCAGTTATAACAATACTCTTATAACCGCCACCGATAAAAACGGCGGAGTGGTTGCTTGGGCATCGGCCGGTTCAATGGGTTTTTCCGGTCCTAAAAAAGCCACACCGTTCGCGGCTTCAAAAGTTATTTCTTTAATCAGCGAGAAACTTAAAAAACTCGGTTTTTTAAATATCGACATTGTCGTTAAAGGAGTCAGCGCTGGCAGAGATTCGGCAATCCGTTCTTTGGCTAACCAGGGTTTTAATATTTTATCCATTAAAGACGTTACTCCGATTCCGCACAACGGCCCCAGACCTAAAAAACCAAGAAGAGTATAATGTCGTGGAACTCGTAGCTTGAAACGTAAAATTTTTTTGTGTTTCAGGTTTTAAGTTCCATGTTTCAAGAAAACCGTGACTTCAGATTTATCCAAATTAGAGCAGAAACTGGAAATAACTTTTAAAGATAAAGACCTTTTATACGAGGCCTTAACTCATCGTTCTTACCTTAACGAAAATCCTTCATGGAAGACTCCGCATAATGAACGATTGGAGTTTTTAGGCGACGCCGTTTTAGAGCTTGTCGTTACGGAAAATCTTTTCGCTAAATTTCCGGATTATCCGGAGGGCCAGCTTACCAGTTTTCGCGCCGCTTTGGTTAACTATCAAACAATGGCTTTGGTGTCTAAAGATTTGGATTTGGAAAGTTTTATTTTGCTTTCCCGGGGCGAGAAAAAAGACGATGGCCGGGCGCGCGAAGTAATTTTGGCAAATGCCATAGAAGCGGTTATCGGGGCGATTTATCTTGACGCCGGATACGATAGCGCTAAAAAAATTATTGAAAAATACGTGGTCGAGAAGAATCTTGAAAGAATAATCAAGGGCGGATTATACAAAGATCCAAAAAGCCATCTTCAGGAAATAGTTCAGGAGAAATTGAAATTGACTCCGACTTATTCCGTTTTGGAAGAATGGGGGCCGGACCACAAAAAAATCTTTAAAATCGGGGTGTTTTTCGGCAACAAATTGTCGGCCGAAGGAGAAGGTTATTCAAAACAGGAAGCTGAAAGCGAAGCGGCGAAAAACGCGTTAAAGAATTTCAGTTAATTTATGCATCTAAAATCTTTAGAACTTAACGGATTTAAATCATTCGCGTCAAAAACGGTTTTGGAATTTCCCGCCGGAATTACGGCCATTGTCGGTCCGAACGGTTCGGGCAAATCAAACATCATAGACGCGGTCCGCTGGCTTTTGGGCGAGCGCGAAAGCAAGAATTTGCGTAGTGTCAAAGCCGAAGACCTTATTTTTAACGGCACTCCCAAGAAAGCAAAAATGAGCATGGCGCAAGCCGGGCTTTATTTTGATAACGAATCGGGATTTTTTCCGGTTGATTTTAAAGAAGTGGCGGTTACTAAAAGAGTTACCCGTGATGGAATTTCGCAATATTACATCAATAAATCCGAAGTCCGGCATAAAGATATAGTTGATTTTTTCAGTCGTTCCCGTTTGGGTACAAAAGGATTAACGATTATCGGTCAGGGAGACAGCGATATATTTGTTAAGGCTTCAGCCCAGGAACGCAGAGCGATGATAGAAGAAATTTTAGGCCTTCGTGAATATCAGCTTAAGAAAAACGAAGCCGAGCGCAAACTGAAAAATACCGGATTTAATTTGGAAAAAGTGAGTGCGATGATGGCGGAAGTCGCCCCGCGGTTGAGAATGCTTAAGCGTCAGACAAATAAATGGCTGAAGCGGACGGAAATAGAAAACGAGCTTAAAGGCATTGAAAATTTTTATTTTTCCCAAAAATTAAAAGAAATAACGGACAAAGAAGACGAGATTTCGCCGGCGTTGAAAGAATTGGAGCGTCAAATCGCCGAAAAGCGTAGGGAAATGTCGGTTGCCGAAAGCGAGCTTAAAAAAGTTGAAGCCAGGCCGCAGGAATACTCGGAAATGAAAGAGATAAAGAATAAGAGAGAGGGATTGTCGGCTAAGCGGTCGGAAATAGAAAAAGAGCTTGGCAGATTAGAAGCAAAAATGGAATTTTTAGGCAGGGAGAAAAAGAGCGAAGGCAAAAATTTTACAAATCAGCAGCTTATCGTTTTAATAAGCGAGACCAAGGAAAATCTTGAAAGAATTTCGGAACATTCCGATATTGAAGAGCTTAAAAAAAGTTTGAAAGAGATGATAGGTAAAATCGCCGATTTTTTGAATCCATCCAAAGGCGAAGAGCAGAAGCCGAAAGAATTTTTTGAATTCGAGAAATTAAAAGAAAATTTACTTAAAGATTTTGACAAGCTTGAGAAGGAGTTAAAATCATTGGAAAACCGCGAAGTTGAAATAGCGCAGGGGATGGAAGATTTCAATAAGAATTTTCAAAAAGCTTTTGAAATATTGGAATCTAAAAGAAAAGAGCTGGTGAATTTTGAAGAGCGTAAAAATAAAATTCTTTTTGACAAAGAAAGGCTTAGTTTGAAGCTTCAGGACTTGGAAAGCCAGTTGAGGCAGATCGGGAGAACAATGGGAGAATTGAGGGCCGCGGACAGCGAACAGCAAACGGTTATAACCGGCGAGCCCCAGGAAATTGAGCGAAAAATGTTCCGACTTCGCTCGGAGCTTGCTTCGATGGGCGAGGTGGATGAATCTTTAATAAAAGAAGCCAAAGAAACCGAGGAACATTATAATTTTTTGAATGCCCAATCGGTCGATTTGGAAAAAGCGGTTATTGATTTAAGAAATTTAATAAAAGAATTGAGTGAAAAAATTCATTCGGAATTCAACGGCTCTTTGCGTTTGATAAATGAGGAATTTAATAAATTTTTCCGTTTGATGTTTGGAGGCGGACAAGCGAAACTAAGAATTAAGAAATATGAAATAAGAATTAAGGATAACGGGGAAAACGGAGAAGAAAGCGGAGAAAGTGAAATTGCCGAAGGAGATAAAAACCAGGAAAGCGATGAGGAAAGGGAATTAAAATCCGGCGTTGAAATCGAGTTAAGTTTGCCGAAGAAAAAAATAAATTCCTTGGAGCTTCTTTCCGGAGGCGAACGGAGTTTGGTGTCGCTGGCCGCGCTTTTCGCGCTCATTTCCATTTCGCCTCCGCCGTTTTTGCTTTTGGACGAAGTTGAGGCGGCTTTGGACGAAAATAATTCCCGCCGGTTTGCAAGTCTTATTCAGGAATTTTCAAAAAAGACCCAATTTATAATAGTTACCCATAACCGCGCCGTGATGGAGGCGGCCGACGTTTTGTATGGAATTACCGTTTGCGACGAAGGAACGTCTAAGGTTATTTCGCTTAAATTGGAATAATTATTGACTTTTTAGGCATATTTGATACCATTACAAACTATGTTAGCAATAAAACTCAAAAAAATAGGCAAAAAACATCAACCGTCTTTCCGGCTGGTTGTTACGGAAAAGCGTTCAAAACTTGTTGGCCGTTATATTGAAGACCTCGGCTGGCTTGACCCGAAAAGCAAAGAATTTAAAGTGAACGCCGAAAGGGTGAATTATTGGATTAAAGTTGGCGCTCAACCGACCGATACGGTTCATAATTTATTGGTAAGAGCGGAAGCGATTAAGGGACCTAAAATAGCGGTTCATGCTAAGAGTAAAAAAGCCCCGCAACCGGCGGCCGAAACAGCGGCTCCGACGGAAGCGGCAGCTGAAGAAGTTAAAGAAGAAAAAACCGAAGAGGCGGCGCAGGAAGCGCCGGCTGAATAACCAAAGGTCGAAAAACAGTAAACCAGAAAAGATTTATTATGGAATTCAGAGACGAACAATTTCTAGATTTTCTAGTTAAATACATAGTGGATCATCCGGATGATGTTAAGGTTGAGCGCAAGGTTGACGAAATGGGAGTTCTTCTCATTTTGAAAGTCCACCCGCTCGATATGGGACAGGTTGTCGGCAGAAAAGGTTCAACCGCCCAAGCCATCCGCTCGCTTTTGAGAATCGTCGGCATTAAAAATAATGCCCGCGTGAATCTGAAGATTCTTGAGCCGGAAGGTTCGACAAGGCCGGTGAGAAGCGACGTAGACAGAGCGGTTGAAGATTTAAACATCTAACCGAATAAAACTTATAAAACCTCCGCCACAAGCGGAGGTTTTTGATTTGTGGACTCTTAAATAAAAACGGCATATAATTTAAATATGTCGTTTTTAAGAACGGAAAAAATTAAGCTTTCGCCGATAAAACAAATGGAACTTATGGCTTCTCAAGTTTCTGATGTGGTTTCTTTGGCGCAAGGCATTCCTTCTTTCGATACTCCCGAAGTTATCAAAAAAGCGGCGTTGAAAGCGCTTAACAGGGGAGTAGCCGCAAAATATTCTTTAACTTACGGTTTGCCTGAACTTCGCGAGGCGATCGAACAGAAACTGGCGGAAGAAAAAATGTATTACGATTTTGAAAAAGAAATTATTGCTACTGTTGGCTCGATTGAAGGAATTACTGCGAGTCTTATTTCAATAATCAACGAGAAAAAAGACGAAGTTGTTTTATTCTCTCCCAGTTATGCTTCATATCCCGAAGCGGTAAAAGTTGCGGGCGGAAAACCTGTTTTCTCCGGTTTAATAGAGAAAGACGGCTGGAAAATAGATTTTAACGATTTGGCGAAGAAAATTAACGCCAAAACCGCCGCGATTTTGTTTTGCAACCCGAATAATCCCACGGGTACGATTTTTTCCAAAGAAGATTTGTTTAAGTTGGCGGAATTGGCCTGGAAAAAGAAGATTTTCGTGATTTGCGACGAGGTTTATAAGGATTTTATATATGAATCGGAAGATTGTTTTTTCTCCTTGGCGCAGATTCCCGATTTGCGGAAAATGGTAATCAGGGTTTTCAGTATGTCGAAAATTTACGCGATGACCGGCTGGCGAATCGGTTTCGTACACAGCGACGAGGAAAATATTTCCGAAATCGTGAAAGTTCATGACGCGCTGGTAACTTGCGCGCCTACGGTTTCACAATACGCCGCCATTGCCGCAATGGACTTTGCCGACAAAGAATCAAAAGAATTTTGCCGGCAATATCAGGAACGCCGCGATTTAATTTGCGGTTATTTGGATGAATTATCCGAAATCTTCTCTTATCAGAAACCGAACAGCTCTTACTTTGTTTTTCCGAAGATAATAAAGAAGAACAAACAAAATAAAGCGGATTCCTGGAATTTTGCCACTGACTTGTTAAATAAAGCTCATGTGGCAGTTGTACCGGGAGTAGCTTTCGGTCCTTCGGGAGAAGGGCATATAAGGCTGTCTTTTGGCAGAGATATGAAAGATATACATGAAGCGATGAAAAGAATTAAAAACTATTTCAATGAATAAATTTTTTAAATTTATAGTCAGATTTTTTCTTAAGTGGTCCGCGAAAATTTATATTTGGCGGATAAAACCGCACGCGATATTTATTGCTGGAACCGTCGGTAGGCATTGGATAAAAGAAAGCGTTACCGAAGCGCTTAGGGAGAAAAATTTTCCGGTCCGGGCAAATAATAAAAATTACAATGCCGAAATCGGATTGCCTCTTTCGATTTTAGACTTGCCCTCGGGCGAAGGAAGTTTTATTTCTTGGGTAAAAATAATTTATCGCGCCATTGAAAAAGCTTTTAAGGCCAAGGCGCCGATGACAAAAGAATTTTTAGTTTTGGAAGCGGCGATAGACAGGCCCGATGGAATGAAATATTTATTGAGCATCATTAAACCGAAGACAGTTATTCTTACGAGCATAACAATGATATATGCCGAAAATTTTGAAAACCTGGACGAAATCGCCGCGGAATATAAAATTTTGCTTAAAAAATTACCATGGAACGGATTGGCGATTTTGAATTTCGACGACGAAAGGATAAAAAGTCTGGCGGAATCTTCAGACAGGCGGATAATAAGCTACGGATTTTCCAAGGGTGTCGATTTCGCGATTGAACATTTTCAAAAAGTTTCCGACGGCCAAAAATTGGAAATAAAAATAAACCATCTGGCGAAAAAAGTTTCGGCTAAAATAAGCCGTTTTGGCAGGCACCACATTTATGCGGCTTTAGTCAAAGAAATAATAAAGGAAAATTTTAAGATTTCGGCCATCGATTTTTTCAAGCAAATAAGGGACTAAAAAGGGGATTGACCCCACACTTAATTTTGGTTAAGTGTGGGGTTGACCCGGGGGCTTTTTAGGCTAAAATCATAGCTATGAATACCTCTTCAGTCCAAGAAATCAAAGACCGCTTGGATATCGCCGAATTCATCCGTTCTTATATTACGCTTTTGCCGGCAGGGAAAAATTTTAAAGCTCTCTGCCCTTTTCATAACGAAAAAACCCCTTCCTTCATTGTTTCTCCGGAAAAACAAACCTGGCATTGTTTCGGTTCTTGCAGCGAAGGCGGCGACATAATCAAGTTTTTGATGAAATACGAAAACTTGGAATTTTATGAAGCGCTGAAAATTTTAGCGGAGAAGGCCGGAATCGAACTTAAGAAAACAAATCCTTTGGAACACAGGCAATTTGGAATTCTTTATGACATAAATGACACCGCCAAGAATTTTTTTGTCGAACAGTTAAAAAGTGAATCAAGCGCCGAGGCGCTGGAATATCTTTTGGGGCGGGGATTAAAAAAAGAAACAATTGAAGAATTTGAATTGGGGTTTTCAAACACCAATGATTTCGACTCTTTGACCCGGCATTTGATAAAATCGGGTTTCAATATTCAGGATATTGAGCGCGCCGGATTGAATTTTAAAAACGACAGGGGAACTTATATGGACAGGTTCCGGGGCAGGATAATTTTTCCCATACACAATCATTTCGGGAAAGTAGTCGCTTTTACCGGGCGAATTTTGCCGAAATACGAAAGACCTGAATTCGGCAAATACGTTAACAGTCCGGAGACGCTGATATTCAGCAAGTCAAAAGTTTTATACGGTTTTCACAAAAGCAAAGAATATATTCGTAATTTGAAGTCGGCGGTTTTGGTTGAGGGCCAGATGGACTTTTTGATGGCTTACCAGGATGGCGTCAAAAACGTCGTTGCGTCTTCGGGTACGGCGCTGACGGAAAGCCATTTGAAATCATTAAGCAGGATGGCGGACCAATTGGTGTTTTGTTTTGACAGCGACGAAGCCGGATTTAACGCCGCCGAGCGGGCGATTGATTTGGCGGCGGCAAACGATTTGGCGGCGAAAATTATGACGCTTAAAGGGTATAAAGACCCGGCGGAAGCGGTGCAAAAATCTCCGGGAAAGTTTTCCGAATTGGTTGCGGACGCCAAGCACGCGATGGAATTTTATTTCAGCCGTTATATGGGCGAGGGCGGAGATATCGGCGGGTTGAAGAAAAATTTGCGGATTATTTTGGGAAAAATAAAAAATTTGGTCAGTCCGATAGAACGTTCGCACTGGCTTAAAGAGCTTTCCAATTTGTCTAAAATCGAGGAGCGGGTTTTGGCGGAAGAAATGGAAATGATTAAAACGCGCATAGGCGCGGATAAGCGCGTAAATATCGGCTTAAATCAGTTTGGCGATAACGGCCGGCGCGAAGCCGTGTTAAGCAGAAGAGACTTGATAGCTCAAAGGCTTTTGAGTATTTTGAGCATAAAAGAAGATTTTAAAGAGCAAATTGACGAGTATTCCGATTATTTGCCCGTTGATTATTTGATGATTTTAAAAAGCATGTTTGGCGGAGCGGGTAGCTCGGACAGTTTTGAAAAAGAGCGCATTGATAATTTGTCCGGCATGGTTTATTTGCGTTCGGCGTTTGAATCCAAATTTGACGGAGACGAGGAAGAGATAGAAGAAAAAATGAAGAAAGAATTTTGCGATTTAACTTGCCAGTTAAAACTGGAATATCTTAAAGAAAAAAGGCAAGGAGTGGCTAATATGATAAAAGAGGCCGAAGCCAAAGGAAATGAAGAACAGATAAAAACGCTTTTGGAAGAATTCACTCAAATCAGCCGGGCGATGACGGCATAGCGTTGGGAGTTGCCGAAAACTTAAAAATGGTGCATTATGTTTATATAAATGAAGAAAAAAGCCAAAAAACTTAAAAAGGCCAAAACGGTTAAAAGAACCAAAAAGAAAGCATCGAAGAAAACTATAAAGAAAGCCAAGAAGATTAAGAAGGTGAAAAAGACCAAAAAGGTTAAAAAGTCTCCAAAGAAAGCCGCCAAGAAGCGGATTTTAAAACAGCCGAAAAAAGTGAAAAAGCCGGAAAAGAAATTCAAATTCGATGAATCGGCGATAGACGAACTTGTAAGAATTGGCAGGCCGAGGGGATTTGTCACCGACAGCGAGCTTCTTTCACGTTTTCCGAATATCGAAAACGACGTTGATTTTTTGGAAGAGCTTTACGAACGTTTGGACAAAGCGAATATTAAAGTTATTGAGACCAGCCAATTGATAGACGTAGAAGATAAATCCGAAGTCAGCGAAAAAGAATTGAAAGAAGCGGCGAAAATAAACGAAATCGGTTTGCCCGATGCCGTTCAGATGTATCTTAAGGAAATCGGCAAGACGCCTTTGTTGACGGGTCAGCAGGAAAAAGATTTGGCGAAAAGAGCGGAAAAAGGAGACGAAGAAGCGCGGCAGCAGATTATCCGCGCGAATTTGCGTTTGGTCGTTTCGATCGCCAAGCGTTATATCCATCGTACCCCTAATTTAAATATTTTGGATTTGATTCAGGAAGGAAATATCGGTTTGTCCCGCGCCGTGGATAAATTTGATTACCGCAAGGGTTTCAAGTTTTCAACTTACGCCACATGGTGGATAAGGCAGGCGATAACCCGCGCTTTGGCGGACCAGTCCCGCACAATCCGCATTCCGGTGCACATGGTTGAAAGCATTTCGAAATACACGCAAACAAAGAGGAAATTGGCGCAGGAATTGGGTCGCGAGCCGCTGGCGGAAGAAATCGCCATTGAGCTTGGAACGAGCGTGGATAAAATCCGCCACATCCAAAAAATATCCCAGGAAGTCGTTTCCATAGAAATGCCGATAGGCGACGATGACGAAGATTCAACGCTTTCGGAATTCATTAAAGATGAAAAGAGTTTGACGCCTTCGCAATTGGCGGCGCAGTCGCTTTTGAAAAACAAAATAAACGAAATTTTGGTTGATTTGGCTCCGCGCGAACAGGAAATTTTAAAACTTCGCTTTGGGTTGGACGATGGCATAACCCATACTCTTGAAGAAGTCGGGAAAAAATTCGGCGTTACCCGCGAAAGAATCAGGCAAATTGAAGTTAAGGCGCTGGCGAAAATAAAAGGCCACTCGAAATCAAAAGCGCTTGAAGAATACTAGGGGATGAGCGGAAAATTTTATTTTCCCTCAACCCGCTTCGCTCGCCCAGCGTGCTCGCTCGCTTGTTCCTCGGCTCGCTCGTCCCGCTTCGCGGGACACCATGCCCGCTCGCCTGCGCAGGTTTCGGAGAAAACAAAATTTTCTTTAGAAATTGTGTTAATATAAAAAGATGTCCGCAAACGAAATTAGAAATTTATACCTGGAATTTTTTAAGAATCATGGGCATGCGATAATTCCTTCGGCTTCTTTAATTCCGGAAAACGACCCGACAACTCTTTTCACCGGCTCGGGAATGCAGCCGATGTTGAATTATTTATTGGGAGAAAAGCATCCATTGGGTGTGAGAATAGCCGACTCGCAAAAATGTTTCCGGACTCAGGACATGGAAGAAGTGGGCGATAACAGGCACACGACATTTTTTGAGATGTTGGGGAATTGGTCGTTGGGGGATTATTTTAAAAAAGAACAAATAGGGTGGATTTTTGAATTTTTAACAAAAAAAATCGAGTTAGACCCGGGCAGAATTTATGTGTCCGTTTTTCGGGGCGATGAAAAACTCGGTGTTTCCCGGGATACGGAAGCTGTAGATTATTGGAAAGAACAATTTGCGAAAGTTAATATTGAGGCAAAGGATATTGATTTTGCCGAACGGGATGGCATGCAAGGAGGGAGGATATTTTATTATGGTACAAAGAAAAATTGGTGGGCCCGTGTTATAAATCCCGAGGAAATGCCAATTGGCGAACCTGGCGGACCGGATAGCGAAATTTTTTGGGATTTCGGCCCTTCGACAAGCTCAGGACAGGCGCGGCACGATCCTGAAAGATTCGGGCCAGTATGCCATGTAAATTGCGATTGCGGGCGGTTTTTAGAAATTGGAAATAATGTTTTCATGCAGTATATAAAAACCGAAAAAGGTTTTGAGTTATTGCCGAAGGGAAATATTGATTTTGGCGGAGGCCTTGAAAGAGTAGCGGCGGCAAAAAATGGCAATCCTGATATTTTTACCACCGATTTATTCGCGCCTTTAATAAATAAAATAGAAGAGCTTTCTGGAAATAAATATAAGGGGAATGAATATAGCTTTCGCGTTATCGCTGACCATATAAAGGCCGCGACTTTTATTTTGGGCGATGAAAGAGGGCTGGCTCCGTCAAATGCAGGCGCGGGTTATGTCTTGCGCAGATTAATTCGTAGGGCGGTACGCAATGGTTTTTCACTTGGAATTAAAGAAATTTTCACTTCAAAAATTGCCGAGGAAGCTATTAAAATTTATTCCGAAGTTTATTTGGAATTAGGGAAGAATAAAAAATTTATAATAAATCAATTAGATAAAGAAGAAAACAAATTTAAGGAAACACTGGAGCAAGGATTGAAAGAATTTAGCCGGCTTGAAAAAATTTCCGGCTTGGACGCTTTTAATCTGTATCAAACCTATGGCTTTCCATTTGAAATAACAAAAGAATTGGCGAAGGAGAAGGGGATAGAAATTAATGAAGAAGAGTTTAAAAATGAAATGCAGAAACACCAAGAGCTTTCCCGTACTGCTTCAGCTGGGATGTTTAAAGGAGGGTTGGCTGATGCCAGCGAGCAAACTATAAAATACCACACCGCCGCGCATTTGATGCTGGCGGCTTTGCGGAAAGTTTTTGGGGAAAATGTTTTACAAAAAGGCTCAAACATAACTTCCGAGAGATTGCGTTTTGATTTTTCGCATCCCGAGAAAATGACTCCTGAGCAAATCAAACAAGTGGAAGATTTGGTGAATGAAAAGATAAAAGCGGATTTACCCGTGGTTTGTGAAGAAATGAGCTTGGACGAAGCAAAAGAAAAGGGAGCGATGGGCGTGTTTGATTCAAAATACGGCGAACGGGTAAAAGTTTACAGCATAGATACATTTTCCAAGGAAATCTGTGGGGGGCCGCACGTTAATCGGACATCGGAATTGGGCAAGTTTAAAATCGTAAAAGAAGAATCCGCCAGCGCCGGCGTGCGCAGAATCAAGGCTGTGCTAGAGTAAACTCTTTTCCAACAAAGAAATCTCTCCTCGTTCATACGCTCCAAGCGTCAAATTAATAACTCGCTCATATACGCCGATTTGCGACCCTGTTCGCCTTCGCTCGGGGTACCCCTCAAATCGGCTACTCGCTCGTTTAATTTAAGACGCTTTCCGCGACATTCACTACGGAGAGATTTCTCTGTCTTTTGTGTAAATCGGAGAACGCTGGCGGGAAAAGATTTATTTGATATAATCAAGTTAAATGACGAATCTTTCCGACACTCAAAAAACCTTACTTATTATTTTTTTTGGGCTGATTTTTATTTATTCTTGTAACCAGCTTAAAGAATCTGACGCTTTTTACCATTTGAAAACAGGGGAGTTAATTTGGCAGATGAAAAGCGTGCCGCATTTTGACGTGTTTTCTTATACCGCTGCCGGCGCGCCGTGGGTAACACATGAATGGCTGGCTGAACTGATATTCTATTTTGTACAGGCTTTTACGGGCTTTTGGGGACTAATATCTTTTGTCGCCCTTATTTCGGTTTTAACTTATTTTATTATTTTCCGTTTGGCGATGAAGCAAGGCGCGGATTTTTATGTAACTTTGGCATTTTTATTCGGCTTGGTTTTTACGACTTTTAAGTTTTGGATTCCCAGGCCGCAGATTTTTTCTTATTTGGCTTTGGCAATTTTAGTTTTTTCGCTTGAAAGTTTCCGACGCGAAAAGAAAAACAAATATTTATGGTTTATTGCCGTGGCCATGCTGTTTTGGGCAAACACCAATGCGAGCTTTTTGCTTGGAATCGTCGTCGTGCTGTTTTATTTTATCGCGGAATTATTCAAGAAATATTTGCCGTATTTCGGCAGCCTGGATATCGAGGGAAAAGATTTTAAAAAATTCGGATTGGCGGCTTTGGCGGCGGTCGCGGTTTGTTTTATTAATCCGAACACTTATCACTCTTTTCTTTATCCTTTATACGTGCGTTTTTCGGTGGATGTTTTAAAAGTGGAAGAGTGGAGATCGGTTTTAAATTTTTGGCAGGACGCGCAAACCGGGTTCTTTTTGGCGTTGATTGCAGTTGCGGACATATTTTTAATTTGGCGGCTGTTTTTCAAAAAAAGCGAACGCGATATCGTTTGGCTGGGAGTTGTTTTGGGAATTTCGATTCTGCCTTTTATATCTTTCCGTCATTGTATTTTTTGGCCGATTGCCGCGGTTGTTCCGCTTAGTGTCGCCGTCTCAAAAGAATTGAAAGGATTTTTTGGAAAAATAAATTATAAACGTTTGCCGATTTTTGCCCTGGCGGTCATTTTGATTTTAATGGGAACGAGATATATAAGCTTTCCGCGCGAAAACATAAATAAATATACTCTGCCCGTCGGAGCATCGGATTTTATTGAAAAGAATAATTTAAAAGGTCCGTTTTTCAATCTTTATAACGAGGGAGGATATTTGATCTGGCGGTTTTGGCCCAAAGAAAAAGTTTTTATAGACGGCCGTTCGGAAGTTTTCGGCAAGGACCAATTGCTGGAATTTTTCACGATAGTTAAAGATTATCCGGATTGGGACAAAGTGGTTAATGAAAAGTATAAGATTAATTATTTCATTTTGGCTTACCGGCCGGATGATTTAAGCAAGTCGATTTTTCCTTTAATTTTAAAACTGGTTAGAGAAAACTGGGCATTGGTTTACTGGGACGATGCCGGACTTATTTTTCTTAAAAATTCGCCAGAAAACATGGCTCTAATAAAAAAGTACGGATTTTCTTACATAAATCCTTTTTACGAACCGTCTAAAATTACAGGCGATGAAGTCCGGCCGGCAATGGAAGAGATAAAAAGGCTTTTAATGCAATCACCCGATTCGTTTTTCGCTAAAAGCTATGCGGAAGAGTTTTTGTCGACGCACAAGCAATAATGACTGTTGTTTTAAGGGATTAATTTTGCTATTATTTATTGTATAATAGATAAAAATAGCGATGGCAGAAGTAATTAAAAAAAAGAAGGCAGTAGACGCTGTCCGGAAGAAATCCGGGCAGGTTTTAATTAGAACTCGGGAAGAAAAACCGGAAGTTTTAAAGAAGATTCAGGAAGAGAAGATAAATGAAGCGATAAAAAAGATAGACAGGCAATTCGAGCAGTTTGAGAAGAAAGAAGAAAAACGATTTAAAGAAGAGGAAAAAATCGAGAAAGTAGAACGGACTAAGTTTAAAAAAATAAAAAAATACACTCTTATATCTTTAGGTGGACTTTTACTTCTTTCGGCGGCAACTATTTATTTACTGAACATTTTTTTCGTGAAAGCCGAAATAAAAATCGAAACCAAGAAAACGGAATGGAATTTCATGGATTCGGTCGTGGCGGATAAAAAAATAGTTCAAATCGGTTCGGCTGAAATTGCCAGCAGGCAAATTCCGGCGGAAGTTTTTTCCATCTCGAAAAACTTTACTTTTTCTTTTGCCGCGACGGGCAAGAAAAACGTTCAACAGAAAGCCGAAGGGAAGATAACGATTTATAACGCTTATAGTTCCGGCGCGCAGACGCTTGTCGCCGGCACCAGATTTATGTCGCCCGACGGAAAAATTTTCCGTTTGAAAGACAAAGTAACGGTTCCGGGCGCGAAAATTGTAGACGGGAAAATTTCTCCTTCAACTATCGACGCTTTGGTTATCGCGGACAAAGCCGGTATTGAATACAATATCGGGCCGCAGAGCAAATTTACGATTCCGGGTTTTCAAGGTACGCCTAAATATGACGGATTTTACGGCAGTTCCAAAGAGGCGATGAAAAACGGATTTATTGGTGAAGCCGCTTATCCTACGGATGACGATATTAAAAAAGGCAAAGTTGATGCCGAAAAACAATTAAAAGATTACACCGATTCCGCTTTATCTCTTCAAATACCGCAGGATTTCAAATTCTTGGACGGAAGTAGGCAATTTATTATTTCAAAAGAAACGGTTAACGTTCAAACGGATGAAAAAGGAAATTTCTCAATTTATATAGAGGGTAAATCTTCAAGTATTGGGTTTAAAGAAGTGGACTTGAAAGATTTAATCGAAAAAACGGCTCAAGGTTCAATAGAGGATAATTTGTTGAAAATTAAAAATTCGACTCTTGATTATGGAGCCGCAAGAGCGGATTTCGCCCAGGGCAAGATTTCCTTTGCGGTTGATTTTAAGGGTATTTTCGAGGAGCCGGTAAATGTGGACGATTTTAAGCAGGAAGTTGTCGGAAAAAATGAACAAGAATTGAAAACATTGGTTTCTTCTTATGCGAATATCCAAAAATTCACGGTCTCTTTCTGGCCGTTTTGGGCAAAAGCAGTTCCTAAAAATATCAATAAAATATCTGTAGAAATAAATTAACGGATTCCGGCCGCTTATTATGAAAAAACTCATTTCTTTTATTAAAGAAGCTGAAGAGAAAAAGGTGGCGATAGGGCATTTTAACGTTTCGGATAGCGCCGGGCTGAAAGCGGTTTTTTCGGCGGCGCTTGAAATATCAAAATCTCAAAATACTAAAATTCCCGTTATTATCGGCGCGTCGGAGGGCGAGCGGGGGTTTATCGGCGCAAAACAAATTTCAGCTTTAGTAAAAAGTTTAAGAGAAGAATACAATTACCCGATATTTTTAAATGCCGACCACACTTATTCTTTGGAAAAATTGGAAGAAGCCGTTAAGGCGGGATTTGACTCGGCGGTTTTCGATGGAAGCAAATTACCGATTGAAGAAAATATAAAAATTACCAAACAGGCGGTTAAGCTTGCGAAATCATCCGCCGGATGGTTCGGCAATTTTTTGGTTGAAGGTGAAATGGGTTATATCGGTTCGGGCTCGACAATCTTAAAAGAAATTCCCACGGGCGCGGCCATAAAACCGGAAGACTTTACCAAGCCCGAGGATGCAGCAAGGTTCGTCAAAGAAACGAAAGTTGATTTATTTGCTCCGGCGGTCGGGAATATTCACGGTATAGTCGCCAGCGGCAATCCAAGATTGGATATCGAAAGAATAAAAGAAATAAGAAAAGCCGCGGGCGTGCCATTGGTGTTGCATGGCGGTTCGGGAATAAAAGATGAAGATTTCACGGCGGCGATTAACGCCGGAATTTCGGTTATCCATATAAACACCGAATTGAGAATCGCCTGGCGCAGGGGAATAACAACGGCTTTAAATCAAAATTTGGAAGAAGTCGTGCCTTATAAGCTTTTGCCGGGAGCGGTTGAAGAAATTAAAAAAGTGGCCTTAAAAAGGTTGCAATTGTTTAATAAGTTGATATAATAGCCACTTATGGAACTTACAGCGCAAAAAAGAGAAATAATGGGCAAGGCGGTTAAAACGTTGCGGGACGGCGGATTTATTCCGGCCGAGCTTTATGGCAGAGAATTCGAGAATATCCATTTGAGCGTTCCCGAAAAGGATTTTCACAAGGTTTTTAATGAAGCGGGTGAAAGCACGATTGTGAATTTGGCCGTTGACGGAGAAAAAATTCCGGTTTTAATAAATGACATTTTTACCGACCCTTTAACGAATAAAATTTCCCACGTTGATTTTTACCGGGTGAGAATGGACGAGAAGACCGAGGTTCCGGTTCCTTTGGAATTTGTCGGTGAAGCTCAGGCGGTTAAAGAAAAGAAAGGAATTTTGATTAAAGCCATGCATGAAGTTGAAGTCCGTGCGTTGCCGGCCGATTTGCCGCACAATATCGAAATAGACGTCAGCGGTTTGATGGAAATAGGGGAAAGCATTCACATTAAAGACATAAAGCCGATGAATGGCGTTGAAATTTTGGCGGAGCCTGACGCGGTAATCGCGACCATAACGGAAATAGTTGAAGAGGTTGTCGAGGAAAAACCGGCATCGGTTGAAGACGTAAAAGTTGAAGGCGAAGAAAAGAAGGCGGAAGAAGAGGAAGAAAAAGCTGAAGAGAAGAAATAAAAATATTCTTGTTAAAAATAAAAAGGGGACATTTCTTGCGATTTGTCCCTTTTTTGTTCTTGTGAGAGAGATGAGCTTTGAAAGAATAATATGAGAAATTGTCTTTCAGTAGTTTGGGGGAGTGACAGTGTCGGTAATTTTTCCGGTTGCCACGTTGATCGTAATAGTGCGATTGGCAGTCGGCATCTGGAAGGTAATGGTGTTGCCTTCAACTTGACCCACAGTGCAGAAACCATTACCGTTGGAGTCCTCGTAGGTCACTCCAGCGATCTCATCGTTCACGGGAACGATTCTAATGGTGGCGCCGTCGGGTGCCGTCAGGGCGAAATTGTCTTCAGCGGCGATGGCGGGTACCGTAGCGAAAACGACGATGATTGCGATCAAGAACGCTATCTTTTTCATATTTTTCTCCTTTCTGTTTTTACGTACGGTTTTAAATGTTCTTTTTTGTATTAAAACAAAAAATCCAAATTTTATCAATAATAAGGAAGCTTTGATAAATTATCGGAATCTGATATAATGAAGACTAAACAAATATAATTAGAATGAAACCTCTTTTTATCGATATAAAACGTCAACGGGCTTCGCGTCTGAATTTGAAAAGTGATCGTCCGATAATTATTCCATTAAAAAAAATAATTCAGGCGATTTTTGTTTTTTCAACAATTGCCTTTTTTGTTTTGGGTTTCGCGATGGCACCGACTTCAGGAAACGTTATGGCGGCGCAAAGCCAAAACGAAGAACAGAGAAAAGCGTTGGAGTCCCAGCTTGCCGACCTCGAAAGCCAAATTTCCCAATATGAATCGACAATAAACGAATATAAAAAAAAGGGAACGACTTTACAATCGGAAATAAACAAACTTAACAGCCAAATTTCCAAACTTAACCTTCAAATAAAAGCGGTTAATTTAACTTTAAGCAATCTTGATCTTGAAATCAGCGATACGCAAAGTCAAATCGTTCAGACGGAAAGCGATATAGATATGAATAAACAGAGTCTTTCCCAGACTTTACAGACTCTTTACGAGAACGATAATAAAAATTTAGTGGAAATTCTCATGGCAAATCCCAAGCTTTCGGATTTTATGGGAGACGTGAATAATCTTATGTCGGTTCAGGAAAGCGTGAGTTTGACGATTCAGCAAATTGTCGAAGACAGGCAGAAATTATTGGACCAAAAAGAAGTCTTGGGACTTCAAAAAGAAGATGCCATGGCCTTAAAGGCTTATCAGGCCGCTCAAAAAAGCTCAATTTCCAAAACGCAAACGGAAAAAGCTACTCTTTTGAAAGAGACTAAGGGTAAGGAATCGGAATATCAAAAAGTTTTAACTGAAACTAAAAAAACCGCGGCGCAGATAAGACAGCAAATATTCCAATTATTGGGCGGAGGTGAATTAACGTTTGAGAAGGCGTATGAATTTGCGAAAATGGCTGAAAAAGCGACGGGCGTCAGAGCGGCTTTGGTTTTGGCAGTGCTTGATAGGGAATCAGCTTTAGGAAAAAATGTAGGTAAGTGTAATTATCAAACCGCGATGCATCCAACTCGCGACATTCCAATATTTTTGGATTTAGTTGAAGATTTAGGTTTGAAAAGCAGTTTGGATTCGGGAAATTTGAAAGTTTCTTGCGCTAATTCTGATGGCGCTTACGGTGGAGCTATGGGTCCGGCGCAATTTATTCCTTCAACCTGGAAACTTTTCAGCGATAGAATCGCCCAAATAACCGGAAATAATCCGCCTTCGCCGTGGAACAATACCGATGCTTTTGTGGCAACGGCTTTGTATCTCAAAGATGCCGGCGCCGGAGCGGGCGCAACCTTGGCGCAAGAAAAACAAGCGGCGGCAAAATATTACGCCGGTTCAAGATGGAGAAATTATCTTTCGACTTATGGCGCAAGAGTGGTTGCTCAAGCGGAACAATTCCAGGATGATATAGACGTGCTTAATGGTTAGATAAAAATCAGCCCTAAGCGGGCTGATTTTTTTTAAATGCTTTCACTATCGGGTCTAAGTCTCCTTCAAGTATTTTTTCAATATTGTGGAATTTTTTTCCAATGCGGTGGTCGGTGGCCCGGTCATCGGGGAAGTTATAAGTTCTTATTTTTTCGGAACGGTCGCCTGAACCGATTTGTTCGCGGCGGATGTCGGTTACCGAACCGGTCGCTTTGGTTTGTTCCATTTCATAAAGCTTGGCACGTAAAATTTCAAGGGCTTTTTCGCGGTTGGCGTGCTGGAATCTTTCCGAACGGGAAGAAATTACTATGCCTGTGGGTTTATGAAGAATCCTAACGGCAGTTTCAACTTTGTTAACGTTTTGTCCGCCCGGACCGCCGGCTCGGCAGAAAGTGACCTCAAGATCGTTGTCTCTTATATTTACTTCTTTTGCTTCAACCATGGGTAAAATCGCCACTGAGATTGTTGAGGTGTGCACCCGGCCGGCTTTTTCGGTTTTGGGAATTCTTTGGACTCTGTGGACTCCCGATTCTTGTTTTAAGTCGTCGTAAACTCCTTCGCCTTTAATTTCGGCACTGAATGTTTTATAGCCGTCGAGCGAGCTTTGGCTTGAATCAACAATTGTAAAACTCCAGCCCCGCTTGGCGGCGTATTTTTGATACATCCGTGCCATGTCGGCCGCAAAAATAGCGGCTTCGTCGCCACCAGCTCCGGCTCTTATTTCTAAAATGATTTTGTTTGTCATGGGTGAATTATAAATAAAAATATTATTTTTTTCAATTAAATAAAAAACGCTCCAGCCGGAGCCGGAGCGTTCTTTATTTATTTCTTCGTTTTCGCTTTGGCTTTTTGCGCTTTCTTTTCGGTCTTTTTTCTTATCGGTTTCGTTGAAGCCTTTTCCTTTCTGGCTTTGAATCTTTCGATTCTTCCGGCGGTGTCTATTAATTTGGCTTTGCCGGTATAGAACGGATGACAAGAACTGCAAAGTTCAACCTGAATTTCGGGCTTTGTCGAGCCGAACGTAAATTCCTTTCCGCAGGCGCATTTTACCTTGGCTTTCGGGAAATATTTGGGATGAATGTCTTTTTTCATATTTTTATTTATATCAAGATTTAATAGAAAAAGCAAGTGTTTTACGGGCTTGACCCCACACATAAATTCTTATGTGTGGGGTTGACAAGCCCCCATAGCCTGCTAAAATGATGACACTTCAGAAAAAGGGGAATTTGGCAGGTTTGAAAGCGCTTTTAAAAGTTAATAGTTAATCGAGTAATTAACAAAACAATAAAGAGCAAATCAGAATTTTTTTAGTTGTCCCAAACGTTGAATTTTTTTAAATTGTTGGCGCGGAAATTTTTGCTACGAATCTCGTGGCAAAATTTTCTGCGTTTTATAAAATTTAAAAAATTTAACACATTTATTTTGAGAGTTTGATCCTAGCTCAGGATGAACGCTGGCGGCGTGGATAAGGCATGCAAGTCAAGGGGGCCCGCAAGGGCAACCGGCGAACGAGTTAGTAATACCCTGGTACATACCATAGAGTTTGGCATAGCTTCTCGAAAGAGGAGGTAATTCCAAATAGTTCTCGAAAGAGTAAAGGCGCAAGCCGCTCTATGATTGGCCTAGGTCCGATCAGCTAGTTGGTAAGGTAATGGCTTACCAAGGCAATGACCGGTAGGAGGGGTGAGAGCCCGATCTCCAACGACGAAACTGAGACACGGTTCGTACACCTACGGGTGGCAGCAGTCGAGAATATTCCACAATGGGCGAAAGCCTGATGGAGCGACGCCGCGTGCAGGATGAAGGCCTTCGGGTCGTAAACTGCTTTTCTAAGAGAAAAAGCTTCGGTTGATTGTACCTTAGGAATAAGGGGTTCCTAACTCTGTGCCAGCAGGAGCGGTAATACAGAGACCCCGAGCGTTATCCGAATTTATTGGGCGTAAAGAGCGAGTAGGGGGATTTTTAAGTCTAACGTTAAATTTTAGGGCCTAACCTTAAAACCGCGTTGGATACTGAAAATCTTGAGGACGTAAGAGGCAGATGGAACAGCCGGTGTAGGGGTAAAATCCGTTGATATCGGCTGGAACACCAAAGGCGAAGGCATTCTGCTGGGACGTTCCTGACCCTGAGTCGCGAAAGCGTGGGCAGAAAAAAGGATTAGATACCCTTGTATTCCACGCCCTAAACTATGTCTACTAGCTGTTTCGAGTGTCGACCCTCGGAGTGGCGAAGCTAACGCGTTAAGTAGACCGCCTGGGAAGTACGGCCGCAAGGCTAAAACTTAAAGGAATAGACGGGGACTCGCACAAGCGGTGGAGCATGAGGTTTAATTCGACGGTACACGAGAAACCTTACCAGGGCTTGAAATTCAGACGAAGATTGTCCGAAAGGATAATCGTCTTTTAGACGTCTGGACAGGTGCTGCATGGTTGTCGTCAGCTCGTACTTTGAAGCGTTCCCTTAAGTGGGGTAACGAGCGCAACCCTCGTTCTGCGTTACAAGTGTCGCAGAAGACCGCCCCCCTCCAAGTTCATAAATTAAATTTGTGGATTTAGAGGGGGGAGGAAGGTGAGGATGACGTCAAATCCGCATGGCCCTTTGATGCCCTGGGCCACACTCATGCTACAATGGACGATACAATGGGAAGCCAAGGAGTAATCCGGAGCAAATCCCATCAAAGCCGTCCCTAGTTCGGATTGAGGGCTGCAACTCGCCCTCATGAAGCCGGAATCGCTAGTAATCGCGCATCATCTATGGCGCGGTGAATACGTTCTCGAGTCCTGTACTCACCGCCCGTCAAGCCAAGGGAGCCGGGAATACCTAAACTCCGATTTCGATCGGCGCAGGGTAAATTCGGTGACATGGGCTAAGTCGTAACAAGGCACCGGTAGCGGAAGCTGTCGGTGGACTAATTAAACTAATTAAGAAGTCGACCTTTGGCGTAAGCCAAGGAAGGTATTGGCCATAAAGCCTAAAATCATGGCTTTGGGGCAACTTGAAAAGTTCTGAAACTTATTTTGGTATACAAAAAATTTAAAATAGTTATATAATAATATATATGCCTAAAATACTTTTAGTTGAGGACGACACATTTTTATCATCTTTGTTAAAAAATCGCCTTCAAAAAGAAAACTTGGAAGTCAGTTATGCCGCTGATGGAGAAGAAGCGATTAATTTTTTGCAGGCAAACAGTCCAGACTTGATTCTTTTGGATATTATTTTACCGAAGAAATCCGGTTTTGAAGTCATGGAAGAAATGAAAAATAATCCGCAGATGCAAAGCAAGGAAATTCCGATAATTATTATTTCGAATTTAGGCCAGCCCGAAGACATTGTCAGGGGACAAGATTTGGGCGCCATAGAATATTTTATAAAAGCGAGAACTTCCATAGATGAACTCGTTACAAAAATAAAAGGTTTTCTTGATAAAGGCAGTATAGTTTAAAAATCTCCCAGTGGGAGATTTTTAAATACGGCGCGTACCGGAGTTATCCACTTTTTTTGGGTTAGACAATCAATTATCAGGAGCTATAATTAATTTAATGAAGAAAGGTTTTACTCTTATTGAGCTCGTAATCGTTATCGCCATTTTGGCTATTTTAGCCTCAGTTATTGTTTTGGTTTTAAATCCGGCTCAGCTTGTGGCTCAAGCCAGAGATTCCCAAAGAATTTCCGATTTGAGCAGCGTTAAAATCGCCATTGCTTTATATCTTTCTACTTCCACTTCAACGCCGACCATAGGAACCGGACCGATCTGCACCGCAACCGATTGTAATGTTGGCGGTCCTTTTGGAGTTGAATCAATAACTACTTCAACTGCCGTGGATAGTAATGGTTGGGTGCCGGTTGATTTAAGGAAAACGGCCGGAGGTTCTCCGTTGCCGAGTTTGCCACTAGACCCGACTAATTCGGGAAATTATTTTTACGCTTACAAAGGTGAAGACACAAATCATACTTTTGAAGTTGATGGCCGGTTGGAAAGCCAAAAATACAGAGATATGATGAAAACGGATGGCGGAGATAAAAATACTTGTTCGACTTACGTGGAAGCCACTTGTTATTACGAAATAGGAACTTATCCTGGTCTTAATATATAACAGTTTTTAAAAGGATAATCAGTTATCCACAATTTACTATTGTTTTAAGGTTAATATGAACTATAATTATTATATAGTGAAAGGTCGAGGACTATATTTGAATTTTTATGAAAAAAGGTTTTACATTAATTGAATTAGTAATCGTTATCGCCATTTTGGCTATTTTGGCCGCTGTAGTTGTTTTAACTTTAAACCCGGCGCAGCTTATGGCTCAAGCCAGGGATTCTCAAAGAATTTCCGATTTAGGCAGTGTTAAGAGCGCTATCGCGCTTTACTTAGCGACTGCTGCAAGTCCGGCAATTACTGCTGGTCCTTATGCTATGGCTTCAACAACATGCGAAGGATTTTCCGCCGCAGCTTGTACATTAAGAGCTTCTACGACTGTTGATGGAACAGGATGGGTAGCGATTAATTTCAATAACACCACGGGAGGTTCGCCGCTTTCCGCACTTCCGGCAGATCCGACAAACAGCGCCACATACCAATATGCTTATAAGGGCGATGCCACAAACTTGGTGTATAAGATAACCGGAAAATTGGAAAGTCAGAAGTATGCGGTAGCCGGAGGCCCCATGTCGACCGATGGCGGCAATAACACTTCGTTGTACGAGCTAGGCACCAATTTAGGTTTATAGTTTTCGAAAAAGTGTCTTTATTGATTTTATCAATTTTGATTATTTTTTTAGGAGCGTCCCAGCTTTGGTTGGGGCGCTCTGTTTGGTTTAGGAATGATAAACAAAAATTATTTAAATACAGTTTTATATTTTCCATCGCCATAATTTTCTTCTCCCTTATTTTTCAAAGTTTTGAACAGTATTGGGTTTGGGCGGGAAATGAATTGGCAAAAAATCTTTTGCCGCCTTATCAGAGTCCGAACTATTTTACTTTTTACGTTTTTACTAGATTTTTCGCGCCATATTTGATTTCGCTCGGAGCAGCCCTCATTTTTTTATTTTCCGCGAAAATTTTGAATAAAAAGAGCGGTGAACGCTTTTTTCATCCCGAAGAAGTCTATCTGGGCGCCTCGGCAATTTTTTTGTCGAGCCATCCAGGATGGCTGTTTTACGTCATTTTTCTACTGATAGTTTATTTGTTTATTCATATTTGTTCGTTGTTTGCAGTTCGTAGTTCGGAATTCCGTGTTTCCCTTTATTGGCTGTGGATTCCAACGGCGATTTTTGTTATACTATTAATGAATTGGATTAAAACTCTGCCTTTGTGGGGTTTGTTAAAAATATAGAAAATTAAAATTTATGCTTCAAATACCCAGTCAAAAACTTAAAGAGATTTTAGCGAAAGAAGATTTAATAAGCGCGGAGAATTTTGATAAAATCGCCGTTGAATCGAAAAGAATGGGTCAAAACATAGTTGACGTTTTGATTTCTCAGGGGATAGTCAAGCCGGATTATTTTTACGTTTTGGCGTCAAAATATTTTGGCGTGGAAAAAGTTGATTTGGGCGGCCGGGCAATAGAAGAGAAAACTTTAAGAAAATTATCGGAAGAGCTCGCAAGACAAAAAAGAGTAATTGTGTTTAATGAAGAAGCCGATGGGACGCTTGATGTCGCCATGGAAGATCCGTCAGACTTGGCGACGATAGAATTTCTTGAAAAAAATCTTAAAGCTAAAATAAAAGCTTTTTTGGCGACCGCCGATGACTTAAACAGGGGATTCGCTTTTTACGGCAGGCATCTAACGGAAGACTTCAAACAGATAATAGAGGAAAACATCCAAGCATCCCTCCGGAAAAAAATAGGCGACGTTAAAGAAGCGGCCAAAGACGTGCCGATCGTCGCGATTATAGACAATATTCTTTCTTACGCGATTTCCTTACAGGCTTCCGATATTCACATTGAAATTCTGGAAAATCTTATTTTAATAAGATACCGCATAGACGGCGTGCTTCATGAGATTATAAGAATTCCAAAAGAAGTTCATCCGGCGATAGTGGCAAGAATAAAATTATTGGGTAATTTAAAAATAGACGAACACTTAAAACCGCAAGATGGCCGTTTCCGCCACAAAATAGGGCCGGACATAATAGATATCCGTATTTCAATAATTCCGGTTTTCTACGGCGAGAAAGTGGAGATGCGTCTTTTGCCTTCGACCCAACGTCCGCTTTCCATGGAAGAGCTTGGTATTTTGGAAGATACGAGAAAAATAATAGAGGAAAATATCAAGAAAACTTACGGAATGGTTTTAGTCTGCGGTCCGACAGGTTCCGGAAAAACAACGACACTTTATTCGATTTTAAACATATTGAACAGACCGGAAGTAAATATAGTTACCATTGAAGACCCGATAGAATACGACATTAAATACATTAATCAGACTCAAATTAATCCGGTAGCGGGAATAACTTTTGCCGCCGGACTCCGTTCCATTTTAAGGCAAGACCCAAACATTATAATGGTCGGTGAAATCCGCGATGAGGAAACCGCCGAAATTTCGGTCCACTCGGCTTTAACGGGCCACCTCGTGCTTTCTTCTTTACACACCAACGACGCCGCTACGGCTGTCCCGAGATTAGTTGATATGAAAGTCGTTCCATTTTTGGTGGCGGCTGTTTTAAACGTAGTCATCGCCCAAAGGTTGGTGAGAAAAATTTGCCTTAACTGTATAGAATCTTACGCCGTCAATAAGGACACTTCGGATTTTTTGGAAAAACAGCTAAAAGAAGTAAATCCTTATTCAAAATTAAAAGTTCCTAAGTTTCTTTATCGTGGAAAGGGCTGTACGGTTTGTCACAACACGGGTTATCGTGGAAGAAACGGAATTTACGAAGTTTTAAACATAGACGAAGAACTTAGAAAATTAATCGTTAAGCCCGAGTTTGCGCTTGGCGATTTAAACGAAATAGCGAAGAAAAAAGGAATGGTAACAATGTTTGAAGATGGAATAAGAAAGGCCGCTCTTGGAATGACAACGGTTGAAGAAGTGCTTCGCGTTATACGAGAATAATTAATTAGCGAATTAGTTAATTAAAGAATTGGTTTAAAAATAAATTATCCAATTATTTAATTATCAAATTATCCAATATGAGATTTCAATATATAGCTTCCCAGGCAAACGGGAAAATAGTAGAAGACGAATTTGAAGCTGCCGGACCGGCGGAAATTTTGGAATATTTGGCCGGACAGGGATTAAGGCCGATTTCAATAAAAACGACAAAGGGGTTGGGCGAAGTAGGAAAGAATTTTATTTTTGGCGGCGGGATAAATATAAGCGATAAAGTTTTTTTGACGAAATATTTAAGCTTAATGCTTAAAGTCGGCACGAATCTTTTTGCCGCCATAAATATTTTAATCGCCGATTTGGACAAGCCGTCAATGAAAGCGCTTTTAATAGAAATTCGTTCAGCTCTTGAAAAGGGCAAACCGTTTTTTACGGTTTTTTTGAAATACCCGAAATATTTTTCCGCGGTCTTCGTTAATTTAATAAAGGCGGGCGAGTCGTCCGGAAATTTAGACACTGTTTTTGAAAATTTAAGCACTTCGCTTGAAAAAGAACAGGATTTGCGCCGAAGCGTGAGAGCGGCTTTAATTTATCCGATTATTCTTTTAGGCGCTTCTTTCGGACTTTTGCTTTTATTGGTGGTTTTTGCCATTCCGCGTTTGGCAAAAGTCTTTTCAACTTTTTCAGCAAAGCCGCCGGCTTTTTCCCAAATTGTCATTAACGTCGGTTTATTTATTAATGATTACGTAGTTGTCATACTTTTGCTTCTTGTCTTTGCAAGCGTCGGCGGATGGTTTTTCTTCGGCAAAACGATTTCCGGTAAAAAAGTCGCTTACCGATTTTACACAAAATTGCCGGTTATAAAAAACGTTCTTAAACAAACCGCCCTTCAGCGTTTTGCTTCAACGCTTTCTTCTTTGTTGAAAGCGGGCTTACCGATTTTGGACGCGATGGAAATAACCGCTCAAACAGTCGGATCGGAGCCAATGAAAGAGGCTCTAATAAGAATTTCGCGCGATGGGATTTCAAAGGGTTTAACGTTGGGAGAAGCTTTTCGCAGAGAACCGATTTTCCCGAAAATAGTCGTTAATCTTATAGCGATTTCCGAAAAAGCCGGGCATATCGAAAATATTCTTGCCATTTTGGCCGATTTTTACGCGGGTGAAGTAGAGGTGGCGGTTAAATCCATGGTCGGATTTTTGGAACCGATTATGCTTTTGGGAATCGGTTTGGTTATCGGTACTATAGCCGTTGCCGTAATCGTTCCGATTTATCAAATGGTGGGACAATTTTAGTATCTAGTATCTAGTATTTAGTATCTAGAATGAAAGAGTAACGAAATAGTATAAAAAATGCTTAATACAAAATACAAAATACAAGATACAGAATACAAAGTTAACGCTTTTACGCTAGTTGAATTAATAGTATCCGTAGGCGTTGTAATTGTTTTATTTTCGGTGGGCGTGATAAGCTTGGTTAATTACAGAAATAGCCAGGAAGTTGTTTCTGAAGGCCAAAAAATAGTTTCGGCGTTAAGATCGGCGCAAAATAATTCTTTATCGCAGGAAGGCGGAACCAATTGGGGAGTTTATTTTGAAAATACTTCGGAAAACGGCGCCTTCTATGTCGTTTTTTCCGGTCCGGCTTATTCAGCCACGACAACGTATTCTAAAAATGTTTTATCTTCAAATGTTAAATTTGATTTGCCTGCGTCTCAGTCCAGTTCGAGCGTTATTTTCGCGCCGGTAACGGGTTTGCCCGGCGCGGGGCTTACAATCAGAATATCGCTTAAAAATAACCCCGGTGTTGTAAATACTATCACTGTTTACGCCAACGGAGTTATCGATATAAATGCAATAGTACCTTACAGAATTACGGCTTCAGCCGGAACCGGTGGCAGCATTTCTCCATCCGGTTCCATTTCTATGAATGAAGGAGAAAGTAAATCGTTTTCTATTTCCGCGAATAGCGGTTACGCAATTTCTTCGGTTGTAGTTGATGGCGTCGAACAAGGCGCCATTAGTTCATATGAATTTACAAATATTCAGGCAGACCATACTATTTCGGTATCGTTCGCGTCTGCCCATACTATTACGGCTTCAGCCGGAACCGGCGGCAACATTTCTCCGTTTGGTTTTGTTTATGTGGCTAACGGTAACAGTCAATCTTTTTCCATAAACGTTGATTCCGGTTATTATATTTCGTCCGTTTTGGTTGATGGAATTAGCCAGGGCTCTATTAGTTCTTATCAATTTACCGACGTTCAGGCTGACCATACTATTTCGGCGACTTTTAGTTCCAGCGGCATCGACCCGACTTATCGTTATGCTTGGAATGATCTCATTAGTTGGATTGATTTCGGTTATCCTACCGGGCACGTTTACGCTTCGTCAAGCCAATTAACGGGTTATGCCTATAATGCTAATATTTTGGAAATCGCTTTGGATTGCGCCACGTCACCTATAGGGAATATCTGCTCGTCTTCGAATTTTAAAGTAAGTAAAAATCCTTCGACTGGCGACCTTTCGGGTTACGCCTGGAACGATTTTATCGGCTGGATAAGCTTTAATTGTTCCGATCTCGGCGTTTGCGGTTCGTTTAATTATAAAGTTAATGTGAATTTAACCACGGGTGCTTTTACGGGTTATGCCTGGAATGATGTAATTGGCTGGATAAGCTTTAACTGTTCCGATATGGGCGTTTGCGGTTCTTCAAATTACCGCGTTAATATTTCAATGTAATAATGTTGATAGGAATGCACTGGGAAAATAACTTTAAATTGTTATAATTACGATAGTTTGACGGGATAACATAATATGTTTAAAAAAAGAAAATTTAATTTAGATTTACAAGGCGGTCAGTCGTTGGCCGAAATTTTAGTCGTTATTGGCGTTGGGGCGATTTTAATCGGTGGAGCCGCGGGAATCATGGCGCCGATTTTAAAAAGCAATTCGGAAACGAAAAATATTCAAACGGCCACTTCTCTGGCTCAAAATTATTTGGATAATTTAAAAAATTTTTCAGAATCGAATTGGTTAAACATTTACAATCTTTCAAAAGGAAGTGGAAATAAATACATGTTGGTGGCGTCAAGCACGCAAAATTTGATAGTGAAAGGAGAAGAAGGAGTGTTAGATGGCGATATAGTTTCCGGTCTTGTCGGAAATTGGAAATTTGATGAATTTGATGGATTAACGGTTTATGATTTTTCAGGTAACCAAAACAACGGTCTTTTAATCAGCAATCCGACAAGAAAAACTTCTTCAGATTGCAAGGTGGGCGGATGTTTGGAATTTAATGGATCAAATCGAGCGGATATTGATAAAACTTCCACATTATCGTTTACAAATTCTTTTTCGGTGTCCGCTTGGGTTAAACCGACGGATTGTGTTCATGGATCGAGCGGCCATAATACGGTGATAGCTCAAGAAGAGGGTTTAATTTTAGCTTTTAATAATAATTGCGAGGTCGCTAATTACGTAAACGTTAATAATATCTGGGTAGGTCCGGATGGAATAAGTCAAAAAGTTCCCGTTGGTGAATGGTCTTATTTAGCCATGGTTTGGAATGGCAGTAATTTGTACTCTTATTTTAACGGTAAATTTATCAGCGGATCGGGCACTTCGGCGGCCGGAAGTTGGACTAACTCGGTTTATGATTATTACGTTGGCGCAAGACCGCTTTGTTGCGACCAAACATTTAATGGTTTAATTGATGATATCCGTATTTATAATCGAGTTTTATCCGCTTCGGAAATTAATCAACTTTATCGGGGCCGCAATTTCGTTCGTTCCTTTTTTGTTGAAAACGTCAATCGGAATTTGTGCGGCGCCGGAAATGTCACAACGGATGCAGCAACTTCTTGTATTAGCGGTCCGGGGACAAGTGGAGTTATTGATGACCCGTCGACTCAAAAAATAACGGCGTCCGTTTCGTGGGCACAGGGAGGGTTACTCTCGCGGGTGGAATATTTTACCCGCAATAGAAATAATATTTTTTCCCAGATCGATTGGACTGGCGGCTTGGGTCAAGACGGTCCGATTACCTCGGAAAATGACAAATTTTCCAGCTCGACAAGGATAGATTATTCAACGACAACGGGGTCGATAAGAATACAAGGACTATAAAATGAATTTTCAATTTTCAATTTTTCCGCCAAAGACGGATCCGCCTCGGGCGGACAATTCAAAATTTAGAATTTTAAATTTGGCTTTTTTGTTGTGTATTGGCTTCATGTTTTTCCCGCTTCTTTCGGCAAATGCCGCAACTAATATTTTAAGCAATTCTTCCGAACATTACGCCTGGAACGATATAATTGGCTGGATTAATTTTTATTCAACGGATAACGTAAACGTCGCTTCGGCTCAGCTCAGCGGATATGCCAGCTCTTCTGTCGGTTACATCGCTTTGGATTGCGCCACGTCGCCCAATGGTGATATTTGTTCGACAAGTAATTTTAAAGTTTTAAATAACGGAAACGGTAATCTTTCAGGTTGGGCGTATAACGATATTATCGGTTGGATAAGTTTTGACAGTGTTTCCGCGAGTTCCTCTTATTTTTATCAAACAGTGATTAATCCTTCAACGGGAGAATTTAGCGGTTGGGCGTATAACGATATCATTGGCTGGATAAGTTTTAACTGCTCAAATGAAAGTTCTTGCGGTACTTCCGATTATAAAGTGAAAACAAGCTGGACTGCGACGCAATTAGAAGCAAATTTGATTTCTTCGATTTTCGATACGGGTGCGACAAGCGGCGTGGCTTTAAATACCATTATGTGGCAAGGCAACCAGCCATCGGGGACAAACGTTAAATTTCAAATATCTTCAAATTCGTCTTTGGCCGGCGGAGGCATCGGCGGAATTGACGCCGTTTATCATTACGCCTGGAATGATTCCGTTGGTTGGATTGATTTCGGTTATTCCGCGGGAGCCGTTAATGTGGGAACAAGCCAATTAACGGGTTACGCTTATAACGGTAATATTTCGGAAATCGCTTTGGATTGCGCCACGTCGCCCGCGGGGAATATGTGTTCAACTTCCAATTTTAAAGTAAATAGGGATGCGTCCGGCGATCTTTCCGGTTACGCCTGGAATGATTATATCGGCTGGATAAGCTTTAATTGTTCGGATTCGGGAGTTTGCGGATCATCGAGTTATAAAGTGAATATTAGTCCGCTTACGGGCGCTTTTACCGGTTACGCCTGGAATGATTATGTCGGCTGGATAAGTTTTAATTGTTCGGATCCGGGAATTTGCGGAAGCTCAAATTATCGAGTTAACACGGCGGCGCAATCTTCCTGGAATTTTAGAGGTCCGGACGGTTCGGACACGACATATTATTCGCCAATCGGGCCGGGATATCCAGTGCAAATAAATCTTCAATATCACAATAACGTCAGGTATTTCCGTTATAAAGTTTTCCTTTATTCAAATACCGCCCGAACTCTTGGTCCGAGGGTGGACGATGTTATAATTAATTATTCGCCGTAAATTTTAGCTTTTACTCTTTGAGTTTGGAGCGAAATATTATATAATAAAAACATGAATAAAATCTCAAAATATTTATTTATATCGTTGTCTGCCGTTACCGCCGGTTTATTGATTGCCGTTGGCGTCATGGCTTTTACTGGTCCGGGAAGCAATCAGCCGCCTGCTGGTAATCCAACTTTTTGGACGTTAAACGGTACGAATATGTATTATAATGGAGGCAATGTCGGCATCGGGACGGCAAGCCCGGGTTATCCGTTAACCGTTCAAGGAGGTTATATAAAAGTTGGGAGTGTTAGCAGTACTGCATTGTATTTGGGCCATGATGGCACTACCGCAATAATAAACAGTGGTCACGAAGGAGGCGGTTATAAAGATTTGGTATTTAAAAATGGCGGTGACGAATGGATGAGGATAAAAACCGATGGTAAGATCGGCATTGGAGTGGTAAGTCCGAGCTATAAACTTGATGTGGCTGGAGATATTCGTTCCGCGGGCCAGATTTATGGAAACGGTGCAGCTTCAACTTATGGAGGGATTTCAATTAATGGAGTAAAAGGTGGTTATTCCGGCATAAATTTTCGCAGTGGTACCACAAATTATGGCACATTGATGGTTCATCCAGATACTCAAGGATTTTTTAATGACACCGATAATGGTTGGGATTGGTATTGGTCAAATGGAACTTTGACAGTTGGAACAATTCCATGGGCAAGAATTAGCGAAAAATCATGGGGTGCTCAAACCACGGTGGATTTTTACCATGGAATTGCGACGGAACAAGTAAATTTTAGTTGTCCAAGTGGATATTACATGGTTGGAATGAATCTTTCTTTTTCCGGCGGTTGGGCAATTTATCCGGGAACGGCTGTGTGTCGACAATTATAGTTAATTATTGTAAAAACCGCCCGAAAAGGCGGTTTTTTATTACTTGGATTTATTGAAATTTATACTATAATTATAGAATGGCGAATAAACAAAAAGCTGCGGTTACTTTGTCGATGACTCTTTTGATCGGCGGATTGATTGTGGAATTGGGGATCGCACTCGCTTTTGTTTCTTATTATTTTATGCAAGGAGGATTTGGATTGAAGATTTCCGGAGAGGCTTTAACGGCGGCAAGGTCCGGAGTCGAAGATGCGACAATTAATATTATCAGAGACTCAAATTTTAACCCGAGTCCCAATCCCTACACTATTACCATTGGAAACGGCACAGCCCAAATAACGGTTTGTAAAGACACATGTGCGGGAGCGGGGAAATTCCAGGTTGATTCATTAGGCAGTGTTTTAACTAAACGCCGCCAAATCAGGGCGATAATTTCGGTTGATAGCCAAACGGGAGAAGTTAAATTGGAATCGGAAAAAGAAGTGTCGTTGTGAAATTAAATTAATTTTTTATGAAAATATCCATTGATTTTGGAAAATTAAAAAAAATTATAAAAGTTTTAAATCCTATGCCGGAAATCGGCGGGATTGAGATTTCCGATTCGGCGATTAAATTCGCGCTTGCCAAAGAAGGTAAATCGGTTTTCGTCTCTTTAAATTTGGCGCCGGGGATAGTGTCGGAAGGCAAGGTATTGGATAAAGCTAAACTGAAAGAAGCGTTAAAAGGATTACATTCAAAAATAACCTCAAAATTAAAGAAGCAAGTATACACAGTTATAAATATTCCGGATGAAAATATTTACACGCAGTCGTTTAATTTGCCGACGGCGGCCAGCGATAACATTGAAGAAGCGGCAAAATTGAATTTACAAATGATTTCGCCGATGGATTTTTCCACGGCTTATTCCGATTGGCAAAAGATAGGCGAAGTGAAAAGCGATGGAGGACAATTTGAGATTTTAGGCGCTTTTGTTTCGGGGGTGATAGTTGACGATATTATTGAATGTTTAAAAGAAGCTAATTTTGTGGTTGTGGCGGTCGAATATGCCGGTTTGGCGCTTAGTAGGGTGGCAGCAGCGGCTTTGCCGCAAAACTCCGATTTTGTAATGATGCATTTGGGCGCTAGTGGTTTAAATTTTGTATTTGTAAAAAATAACAATTTTTATTTTAATCATTTTGCCGCGTGGCCGAAAGGAGAGGAGCGGCAGATAAAAATGTCGGTCGTCGAAGAAATGGTCGCTTTGGAAACTCAAAAAACCCTGAATTTCGTTAGTTCTCATTGGCCGGAAACTCAAATTAAAAATATTTTCTTTTCTTCGCCGTTTTTAGACGACAAAATAATAAAAATTATAAGCGAGAAATTCAATTTACCGGCGCAAAAAGTTGTTTTGCCGGCAAGCTTGAAAGATCCGGCCGGGCAATGGAGTGTAGGTGATAAACAATTGGTTTCCCTAGGTTCTGATTGGTTTTCGGTTTTGGGTTCGGCGCTAAGAGGATTAATTCCGCGTTCAAAAGACATAATAATAAGTCTTGCGAGCGCCGGAACGGAAGAAGAATTTCGGCAATATACGATTATTAATTTCTCAAAAATGTGGAGAAATGCACTTTTGACTTCGTTGTCGCTGATTTTAGTTTCTTTCGTGTCGGTTGACGTTTTTATAATGAATACGGTGAAATCCATAGATTCTCAATTGGCTAACCTGGCTAATTTGTCGGTATCGCAAGAAATAATAGATCTTCAGGCTCAAGCGAAAGATTTTAACTCCAGAATAGATTTGGCGCTTAAAGCAAAAGGTGGAACTTATAATTTTTCTCCGATGATTGAAAAAATAATCGGTTTCGCTAAAGAAAAAAAGGTTTCCATAGACAGGATTTTTATCCAGTCTAAGAATTCGGATATTTTAGTTAACGGCCATGCAGATGATTATCAAAATATCATAGATTTTAAAACAAAAATGGAAAACGATCCGCAGTTTAAAGATATAAATATGCCTTTGTCGAGCGTTGTCATAAATTCCGACGGCAAGTCGTCTTTTGGAATTACTTTTAAAATAAAGTAAATTATTTCGTAAATGTTTAATCATCAAAAAATAGAAAAAAAGTGGCAAAAAATTTGGGAGAAAGAAAAAATATATAACGCCAAAGATTTTTCCAAAAAGCCGAAATTTTACGGTTTAATAGAATTTCCTTATCCGTCTGGAAAGGGAATGCATATGGGCCATTTGCGGAGTAATACCGCAATGGATATTATTTGCCGCAAGCGCAGAATGGAAGGTTATAATGTTTTATATCCGATTGGCTGGGATGCTTTTGGTTTACCCACGGAAAATTACGCCATCAAAACGGGCATTCATCCAAAAATAGTAACAAAGCAAAACACCGATACTTTCCGGAAACAGCTTAAATCTTTCGGATTTTCTTTTGATTGGAGCAGGGAAATTAATACGACGAATCCGAAATACTATAAATGGACGCAATGGATTTTCCTTCAGCTTTACAAGCACGGTCTGGCTTATAAAAAGAAAATGCCGATAAATTGGTGCCCATCGTGTAAAATCGGGCTTGCCAATGAAGAGGTAATCGGCGAGTCGTGCGAGCGTTGCGGAGCGCAAACGACAAAAAAAGAAAAAGAGCAGTGGATTTTAAAAATAACAAAATATGCCGACAGGCTTCTTGAAGATTTAAAAAACGTTGATTATTTAGAACGGATAAAAGTTCAGCAGGCGAATTGGATAGGAAAGTCGGAAGGAGCGGAAATAGAATTCAGAATTCAGAATTCAGAATTAAAAATTAAGGTTTTTACCACGAGGCCGGATACGCTTTTTGGAGCGACTTATTTGGTTTTAGCGCCGGAACATCAGTTAATTAATAATTTAGAATATAGAATTAAGAATTTTGGCGATGTCGAAAAATATATTAAAAAATCAATTTCCAAGCCCGAAGAAGAAAGGCTGGCGGAGGTAAAGGAAAAAACCGGAGTTGAATTAAAAGGTATAAAAGCGATAAATCCGGTAAATAAAAAAGAAATTCCGATATTTGTGGCAGATTACGTTTTGGGTTCTTACGGTACGGGCGCGATAATGGCGGTGCCGGCACACGACCAAAGAGATTTTGATTTCGCGAAAAAATTCAAATTACCGGTTATTAAAGTGATAAATCCGGTTTTAATGAATGTGGCGAACCCGGCGGCAAAAGCCGACGCGGCAGTTTCGGAACTTGCAATAGCGGGTCTTTGGGAAGGGGAAGGCGAAATGATAAATTCGGGAAAGTTTAACGGGATGAATTCCGAGAAAGCCAAATGGGAAATAATGAAATTCGCCGGTGGAAAAAAAGAAACACAATATCATCTCCGCGATTGGATTTTCTCGCGCCAGCATTATTGGGGCGAGCCGATTCCGATTATTTTTTGCGATAAATGCGGCGAAGTTCCGGTACCGGAAAAAGATTTACCGGTTAAACTTCCCGATGTTAAAAATTATAAACCTACCGATACGGGGGAGTCGCCGTTGGCATCAATTAAAAATTGGGTAAACGTTAAATGTCCGAAATGCGGCGGTCAGGCAAAACGTGAAACCGACACGATGCCGAATTGGGCGGGTTCAAGCTGGTATTTTTTGCGCTATATTGATCCGAAAAATAATAAACAATTAGCTGACCCCAAAAAATTAAAATACTGGACGCCGGTTGACTGGTATAACGGCGGCATGGAACATACTACACTTCACCTTTTATATTCCCGTTTTTGGAATAAATTTTTATACGATATCGGTGCAATACCACAAAGCGAACCGTATAAAAAAAGAACTTCGCACGGCATGATTCTTGGTGAAGGTGGAGAAAAAATGTCTAAATCAAGAGGAAATGTTATTGAGCCGGATTCTTTGGTAAAACAATTTGGCGCCGACAGCGTCCGGCTTTATGAAATGTTTATGGGGCCGTTTGATCAGGCAATAGCCTGGGATCATAACGGCATAGCTGGAACGACGCGTTTTATTTCGCGCATTTTCGGGATAAATGAAAATAGAAATCTTAAACGCGGCGCCAAAAATCCGAAATTGACGCGTTTGATTTCTCAAACGGTTAAAAAAGTCGGTGAGGACGTTGAAAAAATGAATTTTAACACCGCCGTGGCAAGTTTGATGATTTTTGCCAACGAAGCGAATAACGAGAAAGAAATTCCTTTGGAAATCTGGGAAAAGTTTTTAGTCATTCTTGCTCCGTTTGTTCCTCATGTTAGCGAGGAACTTTGGCATTTACTCGGACATAAAAAATCGATTCATTTGGAGAAATGGCCGGAATACGACCCGAAATTAATAAAAGAGGAAAATTTCGAATTAATAATTCAAGTTAACGGCAAAGTTCGCGATAAAGTTTCGGTTTCATCTGGAATATCTCAAAAAGAAGCGGAAAATATTGCTTTCGGCAGCGAAAAGGTTAAAATATGGTTAGAAGAGGGGAAAGTCAGAAAAGTGATTTTTGTACAAAATAAGCTAATAAACTTCGTTGTAAATTAAATTTTAAATGGCTAATTTTCTAAAAATAACTTTTTTCTTATTAATAATCATTGGAGGGGGAATATGGTTTTTATCGACCGGTCCGTCGCTTTTTAGTTCGACTCCGGCGGAAAAAATTTCCGTTACTCCGGCCGCAAAAACGCAAATTTCATCTCCAGTGGTTTCTGGCTCAAATTTCCAGGGCTATAATACTTCGCCCAGTTCCGGTCAAGCCGCGCAAACTCAAGAAATAACAGACAGTTCAATTCCCGCCGGTTACACCCGGGCCCAGCTTTCTCCTTATTTTCAAAAAATAAGAATTTCGTCAGCTTACTCTTCATCGTTTTCGGGTTATCCTTCACAAATCCAAATTTATTCCAGTTTATCTAAAGACGACAAAGTGAATATTTCAGGTTGGAAAATAAAAAGTAACAACGGGAAAGAAATAGTTATTCCTCAAGCTGTGAATTTATACGATCTTTCCGGTTTTTTATATGATTCAAATGTAGTTATTTCTGCGAGCGCCAATGTGAGTATTTATGGAAATACAAGCGTTATAAACAGGAATTTACGTTTGAATAAATGCATTGGCTATCTCGAAAACGATTACGAATTTATTCCGCAGCTGCCAAGAAATTGTCCGCAAGTTTCCCGTTCAAGCGTCCAATATCTTTCAGGGGCATGTCAGTCGTATGTTCTTTCTTTGGGTAGCTGCCAGTTGCCTGATGTTTCTTTCTATAATTCATTACCGGGCAACGATGATGGAAATGCTTGTAGGGTATTTTTAAGCAATATAAATTATAATTCCTGTATAAAAGATCATCGAAACGATTCAGATTTTTATTTAAATGATTGGCGTATTTGGGTGGGCAAAAATATCTTGGATCCCCAGCACGACGCGGTAAAATTATTCGACAACAACGGCTTGCTTGTAGATCAATATGTTTATTGATGTATAAGGCTTATTAATTCCTACTTCTTAAACATAATATTTTTATGTCTAAGCCCAACTCCTTCACATTAATCGAACTAGTAATAGTCATCGCAGTCTTAGCCATATTGTCAGCAGTAGTGGTAATAACGATAAATCCGGCAGAACAGATGAGATCAGCCAGAGATTCAAGAAGAGCCGAAGAACTGACAACAATAAATAAAGCCATATCTCTGTACGTCGCAGATGGAGGTTCATCCTTAGGTTCCACAAATACGGTCTATGTCTCCATTCCCGATTCAAGCGCAACCTGCGCCAATCTGGGTCTTCCCACCTTGCCTACAGGCTGGAGTTATCGTTGTTCCACAAGTACAAATCTTCAAAAAACCAATGGTACGGGCTGGATACCGA